>Ga0207693_10000093_pt1 | contig 79424 bp, 77 predicted proteins | sample LARL81metaG_FD_184347 | JGI IMG/M metagenome (GOLD analysis project Ga0207693, IMG submission 184347) | Corn, switchgrass and miscanthus rhizosphere microbial communities from Kellogg Biological Station, Michigan, USA - LAR L8-1 metaG... | ecosystem: Host-associated > Plants > Roots >...
TAGATTGTGACGATATCCATATATACGTAGATTAGACAATTAATATCGTGGGTAAATGGAAGAAAGACGCTAAGGAGTTTGTTGTAGGCGTCAATTATGTTGATGATAGGGGTTACTCTAGTTCGATTCCAAAGCCAATTATGGATATACTGGGAAGGCCCGAGAGTATAAAGTTCGTTATGAAAGATGACGATAAAACAATACATCTTGTTTCCGGAAGTTCAAATACTCATACTTCAAGAGTGAATAAACGTCATGGTTGATACGGAGTTTTATATTTCTGGGAAGAAGATTTTTGACGTAGGTTTCAGGCCGGGTCTAGTCCAGTTAGCTGACGAAGTGGGCGTCAAAGTTCATGCTACTAACCTGCGAAAGGAGGCGAAGATTCGAGTAATCACTAGTGGTACATCTGAAAACGTCACTCTTTACCATGAGAGCATTAAAAAACACGAGATTCCTATTATATTTCCAGAACAAATCCCAACTTATAAAACGACTGAGATGAAGGAATATGATGGACCTGGCATAGATTGGAACGGTTATACCCTGCAATATATGTCAGCACAGTTATCCAAAACTATGAATTATTCAAATGTCGTTTTTACAGACATAAGTCAGAAACTTGACAACATCCAAAGCGGAGTGAGTTCATTAAATGGTAAGAATCATCAGGTGAAATCATCCCGAAAGAGTTCATGACCCGATAGTTAACACACTCTAATAGGGCCCATCAAGTTAACAGAACCCCTTAAATAGTTCCGCATTAAAGAGGAAGCGCATACTAATGATCTAGTGATTTTATTTGCCTTATTACCTCTCTTCCATGTAATTTCACCGACTCATCATTGGAATGGTTCAGAATCTCCGTGATAGGGTTTATTCCATCCCTCCCAAATGCTGCTATAGTATCGATAATTGTTTTTACTACCACTGCTTCATTATGATCAATAGCATTCTTTGTTAGTCTAGACAAATGATCATTATTAGGAGATGTTTGTCTTATACTCTTTTTACTCTTCATATAATATTTTCATACACTGTCCGACTAAAAACTCCAAATGGTTCCTTATTGAAGTTACTGCTATAGTTCAGAATTGGTTACCACTAATTATAGAATATTTCTGAAGGAAATTAAGATGTGTCACTTTGTGGTAACTCATTTTGTGCTATAAACCAACATCATGCACTAGCAGGGGTGTGCGTCTCAGTCCATGAATCCTAATTATAACTTAACTTAACCAAGGATTTGATCGATTAGTATTTGATGGGATTACACTATCTTGTTGTGCTTCCCGATTAATAGGCGTCAGTCCAAACTGCATTATCTCAAAAATACTCTGAAGTCCTAATCAAGAGGAGCAGATCCTTTAATAATTGCGATCCCCCTTTAGACAAAGCACTTGAGGAAACAGAAGAACAATAAGAGATCATTGAGAGAACGAATCGAGGATAAAAAAAATATTCTTGTTCTTCCAGGGGTTTATGATGCATTAACTGCAAAGATAGCAGAAAGTGTTGGATTTGATGCAATGTTTCAGACCGGCTACGGTTCTGCTGCTTCACTGCTTGGAATGCCGGACTATGGTTTTTTGAATGCTGGCGAAACTATTGATAACGCTACTAGAATCATTCGATCAGTGAATTCACCAGTAATAGTCGATATTGACACTGGCTATGGTAACCCACTGACTGTCTGGAAACTTGTTCGCGATTTGGAATCTATTGGCGCAGCAGGTGTCTTTATAGAAGATCAGCTCTGGCCTAAAAGATGTGGTCATATGCAAGGTAAGGATGTCATAGAAATGGAAGAATATATTTCAAAATTGAGGGCGGCACTTGAAGCGAGAAAAAGTAAAGACTTTATCATTGTCGCAAGGACAGATTCGAGAGCCCCACTCGGCATAGATGAATCCATAAGACGTGGGAAGGCATATCGAGAGGTGGGCGCAGATGTTATTTTTATCGAAGCTCCCAGATCAATTGGAGAGTTAAGAAGAATCGCAGATGAAATTGACGCGCCCTTAGTTGCAAACATGATCGAAGATGGAGTAACACCGAATCTGAATGCAAAACGACTTCTTGACCTTGGATATAGGATTGCAGTTTTCCCGTTGTCAGGGTTATATGCTGCTACTTACGCAGTTGACGAAGTATTTACGGAATTAAGGAAAAATGGCTCGACTACAAGGCTCAAAAAAATTATGACAACATTTGATAATTTCAATAGGTTAGTTAATTTACAAATGTATCAGGCTCTTGAGAAAAAATACAAGACAGTTCGTTAAGAATTCTGCTAGTAGGAATTCATTTAAGACACTTTCTGTTTTGGCGAGATATCTAGCTGTCTCAAACGGAGGCAATGTCAATAGGTTCAATATCGATCAAATCGATCCTATATAGATCAGGCCATGAAGATAGCGCATATAAACAATATATCAGGCATAGGCTCTGACCTCTCCCAGGCACAAATCTTACAAGGACATTTATCAGATGTTTATGTATTCAATCCAAAGATCTATAACCAGTTCGGAGGCACTATGATTAACTACAGGTCTCCCTTTTCAAGATGGAAGGTGTTCAGAAAGTTGAAAGAATATGATATCTGGCATTATCATTATCCATACGGTTCCTTAAAAGCAGGCCTGGAAAGACGAAATCAAGGAAAAATATACCTCAAGCATTATCACGGAGATGATCTCAGAGGAAAGTCTGAGGACGATTTTTGCCTAGTCTCTACGCCAGACCTCTTAAAGTACGCTCAGAATGGTAAATGGCTTCCTAGTCCAGTTTGCATCGACAAGTTGCTAACAGTAACAGAAAATAGGGACAGCGGTAGACTCAGGGTAGCACATTATCCTTATTATAAAATGTATGGACATCTGGACATTTATTCTGAAATCCTAGATTCATTACAGAAGACTGGTAAATGTGACATTGTTAGAATCTTAGACGTTTCGCATAGAGAGACTTTAAGGTTGATTTCTACCTGCGATATAGTACTTGGAAAGATTATTCCAAATATCGGCTGGTTTGGAAGATTCGAACTTGAAGGAATGGCTCTTGGAAAACCGGTCATTGCATATATATCTGATGAATTATACGATAAATACAAGCCTCCTGTATTTATAACGACTAACCAAAATTTTAGACAGGATCTCGAAGCATTATTGGAAGACACCAGTGTTCAGCATAAACTAGCAAAAGAAGGAATACAATATGTAAAAGAATATCACTCCACCAAAAAGATAGTAGAGACCCTGCAGAATATATATAGACAATTAGGTTCATAATAACTTGGTTCCTTTGTGAACAAATAACATCTAACAAAGAGATCGAACCTTATTACAATTGGGAGTCAATTTCGTACTTCAGAAGGCGTGCGATATATTTTTTAAAAGCCAGACATACGACTTAACGTTGATAAATCTATGCAATTTGCTGACGTTGAGGTATGACCCTTTTTATCCAAAGGATTTGACCAAAATAGCTGACGTTACCACAGACCAGATTTTAGCCCAAAGAAAAGGTACAGAACCCATTCCAAATTCATTAGAGATAGAAAAAGCCCTTCGTAATGTGATAAAATATTCAGTCGAGACCAACAAAGCTGACCATATCGCTGTTGCATTAAGTACAGGCGTAGATTCGAATCTCATATTCTCATTAATACGGGACGAATTCCCGGCCATTGACATCGATTGTTATAGTGTAGGTTTTTACGATGATCATGAGCTCTTGATTGCTAAGCAGATTTCAGAGAGTAAAGGAGGATCGTTCAATCGTATCGTTGTAGAAAACCCGTTGAGAGATCTGGTTGAAATGATAAGCATAGTCAAAGAACCGAGATGGAATATATATCAATATTATTTTATTAAGGAGGCAAGATCCACTTCTGATGTCCTATTCACTGGAGACGGCGGTGATGAATTATTTGCTGGATACACTTTCAGATATAGAAAGTTCCTTTCTTTGATAACGTCAAAAGCTACTCCATTAGAACGGATTCAGGTTTATCTGCAATGTCATGAACGTGACTGGGTAGCCGATCAAGAAAAAATGTTCGAAAAAAACATGAAATTTAGTTGGTTATCAATTTATGAAATATTCGAAAAATATTTCAACAACGCTTTAGGACCGCTGGACCAGCTATTATGTGCAGATTATAATGGTAAGTTATTGCATGATTTCGTCCCAACTAATGAGAAGTTTTTTAGGCATTTCAATATCAAGGGCAAGGCACCTCTCCTGGATGATGAAATTGTGAAGCTTTCCATCAAGATTCCTCCAGAATTGAAATATGATTATAAAAATAATGTTGGAAAGATCCCCTTACGATCTATTCTAGCACGCAACTCTAGTCAAAAGTTCATCGAAAACGAAAAAATCGGATACGGAATGGACCTGAATGCATTATGGTCAAAAGAGGGGATGGAGATCATAACATGTAACTTGGAACGAGGGCGAATATTTGAGGAAAAAATAATAGATCAAAATTGGTACCATAGTGCATTATCGAAGATTAATGAAACCGGAGATCCAAGGTATATTAGCAAGTTGCTTCAATTACTGAGCCTAGAAATCTGGTATAAATTATTTGTTACTCGAGAATTAAAAGGCACTGAGCGGTTATGATAGATCCAATATATGTTCTTTAATCGCGTAGATATCTGACGAACATTGCACTCCCTTATTCAACCGATTTCAAGGATTGTGACGGATAAATATTATGCGGCCTTACTGGTCTTTTCCGCTGGCTTCCTGCTGAGACTTGTTCCGGAGATGATCGCATATCCCTACCCAATTGGTTATGATGTAATTAACTACTACATCCCGGTGTTAACCAATTTCGATATCCATTGGCATTCTACTTCACACGAATTTCCGATGTATGTTTACTTGTTGCATTTGATTGGTAGTGCAGTAGCATCATCGCCATACATTACGGTATTAGCCTCAGCCATATTCATGTTTGGAATGCTGTCTGTCTCAATATTCACGATAGGAATAAGAATCCTAAACATAAGTGTAACAGAAAGCATATTTCTTTCTATTTTTGTTATTCTACAAATGTCCGTCCTCCGTACTACGTGGGATCTGCACAGAGATGTCTTTTCTATTTCGTTAATGTTCTTCGTCTTTTCATTGATTGCTGTCAACAAATCAAGTAATAGTTTAAATCAATTACTAAAGTCAATAGTATCAATCATCCTATCCTCGGCTATCGCAGTATCGGACAGGATGGTAGGTGGATTGTTCTCACTTTCTTTATTCATATACGCAATCAAATCCAAGGACAAAATTGCTGCATTAAGTTCTATCGCCGCGTTATTTGTATTTGTAATAGCCTTGTTCATGGGCACTACTATATGGAATGATCTTAGCAAATTTGGTTTTATTGAACATCAGGTAGTCACAGTTCGACACATTGGAATATCCTCTACGTCTTACAATCCATTTAATCTATTAATTTCTTTTATTGCGGTGAACGGTCTCTTGGTGCCGGCAGCTCTATTGGGTTTACGACATGAAAAGAATGCTAAGATCCTGAAAATTGCACTCCTAATCACCATTTTTGGATCGTTTTCATGGATATTATTTCCAAATGATGAATCATTAGTTGCAAACAGATGGATCATATTGACCGGGATTTTTCTTTCGATTTTCGCCGGCAATGGATTCATTATTCTTAGTAAAAGAATTGGTGTTCGCAAATCGAAAACCGCTTATTCTCTCCTTTTAATCACAATAGCAATATTTGGTATTATTGGAATAAGTTATGTCGCCTCACCATATCGTAGCCCATTTATACTATATGAAATTGTGCGTGGCTATATTGGATCATTTGAACCGGTGAGTATGCAGTTTAATTCTCTAGACGTAAAGGAGAATCCTATGCTATTATCAGCAATAGAGTGGATCAACAAAAATACCACACCAAATGCAATTATAATCGGAGCAAACCACTTAAGGGGCTGGATGGAATTGGAACTTGAACAAGGTAGGACCTTCCATTTTTTCAATAGCAAGGAGGGCATATTGAATTTTTTGCGAAATACCAAATCCCAAAACAGTTATTTATTTTCGCTTAGCGGAGAAAATCCTGTTCTGTCGGGCATAGAAGTTAAAAATGTCTATAAATCTGAACTCATAACGATATCAAGAATATATTCCCCCACAATGCAGGCGGGTCAGATTATTAACATGATTCATACCAATTGAATGCGTAACACATTTTAACAGTAAAAAGCATCATACTCCATAGGTATGCTTAAAAGAGACTTTATACGAAAAGCTACTGGAAATTGGGTAAGAAGACGATGGCTCGATTTTCGAAATGGTCATAGTATCTATTTAATTTTTATAATGACTTTTGCTAACTTTATTACAATACAGTACAAGTTACTTATCGACAAGGCGCCGGTACTTGGTTCAATATTTCATAGTATATTGGGATTCGCTCTACTTTTTGTGGCAATCTATGTACCCTTGGGCATAATTATCGGATATTGGCATCGAAAAAGCCAGTGGAGAGTGGAACAGGATGCCCTTTTTAAGGAAAATGAAATTGGAGCGACGATGTGGTTGTTTGTAATCGACTTGATTGATGGAAGGGTATCTGAGGAAGAAAAGTTGCAAATGAGAGAAATGCTCACTAAGATTACTCGACGTAGCATAAGAGCCGCCGCACTTAGACCATCATCATCGACCATGAATGCATCACCTGAGAACGGGAAAACTCAAAAATCAAGTCCCGTCGATGCAAAGGTAAATACTGAGAATATATAATGTAGCAGTTAGCCTGGAATATATGTTACATATTCTTCATATATTTGATCAAGCAGGTGTGGCATTTATTCTTGCAAAGTTCCAGCAACTACAAGGACACGAGTCAAAGGTACTAACCACTAAAACCTCAGATAAATATGGAATAAAGGACTTTTATAGAGATCAGATGTTATATGCAAAATCTGAAAAAGAGTTTCTTGAGGATTGCTTGATGTATGCAAAAACTGTAGACATAATCCACATCCATAGCAGAATTGATGCATTATTATTCCTACGCAAGAAGCTTCATAATTCAAAGAGGATTATCTTACACTACCATGGGACTGACATAAGAGGACTGAAGAAAATCAAACTGCCGCATCGATCTGGCATATCTGACCTAGCAATAAAGTCGATTCACAACTACAGGAAGATACGTGATAGGCTGTTGTTAAGACATAGATTTCATGAGAAGGCTCAAAATATGTCCAATGCAGTTATAGTTGCAACGCCTGATCTCTTGTCACACGTAAAAGGTGCAGTATTTATTCCCAACCCAGTAGACACCGAGCATTTTACTCCAAATAATTCCAAGGATGGCCGGGATTTAGATAGAATGGCTTTAACTATGGACACAGAAGCTACAGATTACAATTTGACCATGCAATATTGTAGAAAAAACAATGTTCGCCTAAATATTGACGTTCATGACAGAGCGAAACAGCCGATTATGTATCGGGATATGCCCGCATTCCTACAGAGGTATGCGATATACGTAGACATAAGATACGTTAATGGTGTGTTATTGCCTAATTTGAGTAAGACAGCATTGGAAGCCCTCGGGTGCGGCCTTAGAGTATTAAATTACAAATTAGAATATCACGACAATCTGCCATTTGAACACCAGCCGTTAAACGTTGTATCTCAAGTACAATCACTATATGGAACAGTATACCATTAATCTTGACTGGTGGAGATACTTAGGCGACCTCAGATACTCCTAGTTGAAGTATTAATACTTCTTGAGGACAAAAAGTTGCTTGGAAGTCATTTCCTTCAGCTATGACTTTCATTAACTAGCGATAAGTGCTGTCCATAGCGTTAACATATGAATTAAAAGAATGAGATTGTTATGAAATATAAGATTTGAAAATATTACACCTGTCTCATGAAGGTCTACCAGATTGGCGGGTCGAAAAATCAGCAATTACAGCTACAAGACATGGTCATCAGGTCATTTTCTGTGGTAAAGGATCAAATTATAAAACGACACTTTTCCAAAAAATCTATCAAATCAATTGGAATGCAAAAGCAAGGTTCGGAGTTCCCCTATACTGGAAATCGGTAAAGCGACAACTGGCTAAAGTCTTAGATGAGACAAGACCAGATATTGTTCATGCACACAATATTTTTTCAGCGAGAATGATTTCGGAATTTAAACTCCCCTTTGTCTACGACGATCATGAATTCTGGTCCGCATCTTCAAGACTACTTAATGAAATGAAGCCGAAGTCAGATGTTGTTGCGAAATCCAAGACGTTGGGTCACAATTTCCTCGAACTGGCTACTGGTACTCGAAAAAAAATCGTGAATCGCTATGCCATAAAATTATGGGCTAGATGGGAAAAAGAAATCGTTTGTTCAGCGCCAACTATCACAGTTTCTGATGCTAGTTCTAACGAGATGCGAAAATTAGGCTCGAGCAAACTGTTTGTTGTGCCGAACTTTCCTCTGTCATCTGAAACAAGTAATATTGAAGGTCCACGATATCATCAATTTTTATCATCGGTGTATGCAGGCAGCGATGGTCTCAATATAGATAGATATCCTCATCGAAATATGACCGGCTTTACGGACGTATTTGAAACCCATGGAGTAGGAACACTTACAGTATTAGGATGGAAAAATAATTCAACGGATAGAGTAAAGTTCAAAGGATACTTATCGAGACAAGAGATGTTTAATGAAATGTCCAATCATTCGATAGGTCTACTCCCATGGAGGAAACATTGGGCTCACTTCTTTACTAATCCCAATAAGCCATATGAATATGCTCATGCAGGACTGTTTGTCATGTGTTCTTCCTCTGTTCAGCCCGTCATTAGAACACTTCAAGATCATTGCTCTGTATTCGACGACTATGATGAGATGGTTTCTCAACTATTATATTTCAAGAATCACTTGGATTTGCTCTATAAGAAAAGACAAGAGTCATATAGATTTGCTAGGGCTAATATAATCTGGGAGAAGCATGAAAATAACATACTACAAGCATACCAACTTTCTTAGCGCTTGTTTTGTGGCTCATTAAATCCAGAATTACACAAATTTTAGTTTGAAATTAGATCATCTCTTGATAGAATCGAAATAAATCATTCCAATACCAACTATTGATTTCGATTTTGAAGGTGTCTATAATTTAGACTTGTCAAATTGAACATCTATTAAGCAAGCCCTGAATTAACACAATTCGAATTTGAATCCCAGGAGAGGTGTATACCATCATGATTTATCGGAATAGAAGAAAGAACTTTAAAATTGATGTTATTCGCTGGTTCTATAACTAATTGGGCAGTTATTTCGCAATTGTTACTTCGAGGAATTCAGAAAATGGGATCAAGTCGGCACTCCTCTCGCTAAAGAATCAAGCATTAGGCCCCGAATACGTCATAGTAATCGATGATGGCTCTAAAGACAGTACACCAGAAATTCTTAAGGAATTGCAACAAAGCTGGACTGAGCTATTCATAATAACAAATCCCGATATGGGTTATGATATCAGTAGGGTGGTGAAAAACTGGAACGCGGCGTTAGAACTTGTGAGAAATAGAAATATGGTGAGAACAGATTATCATCTTATTGCTACAGATGATACCGAGTACGCTCCGGATTATGCTTTTAAGCTGATTTCTTATTTAGATTCTAATCCGGAGGTCGCCATAGCATCGGGCAACTATACAAATCATAAACCAGAAATGCCACATGGCGCCGGTAGATATGTACGAAATACTGTATTTGAAAAGACAAGGTGGAAAGGAAGCTATCCTGAGCAAATGGGCTACGAGTCAGCTATTTTGTACGAAGTGGAATTTCTTGGTTACAAATATTCTGTAATCGAAGAGGCGAGATTTCGACATCTCAGACCTCTAGGTTTAAATCATCGCTTTTACGAGTTCGGAGCTAGTATGCATACGCTTGGATATCATCCGATGTATGCATTGGGAAGATTTGCGAAGTATTTTTTAACCGGCACGGTCACAGGGCGACTTGGATCATTATACATGATCTATTATTACCTGACATATAGGGCAGAAATCCAAGGTTATAGCCGTCTTTATGATACCCAACTCAGACAGTATGTAAGAAAGAAACAGAGCGATAGGATAAAAAGAATACTCAATATGAGAATACTCAAGAAGTAGCTAAGATCGTGACTATAGCCATGGCAGAGTGATAAATTATTTAGTATAGGTTGGAAGGTCACTAGATTTTTATATCTTATATTTTGCTCTGTTCAGCTAATATGTGTGAACTCAATCCTAAAGATTACTGGGAAAATAGATTAAAGGAAAATTTTGGATTGCACGGCACCGGCTTCCAGGGTCTTGGAAAGCGGTACAATGAATGTATGTACAAGGTTAGGAGACGAGTCTTCATTCATAGAATGAGCAAATTAGATATAGACTTTGCAAATGTAAATGTGTTAGATATCGGTTCAGGTACTGGGTTTTATGTAGGCCTGTGGAAGGATCTCGGCACGATTAGTATAACTGGTACTGACATAACAACAGTAGCAGTTGATAATTTGAGATCGATGTATCCCTCCAACGAATTCTTCCAAGTAGACATTGGGGATGAAGAGGCCTACAAGAAACTTAGTAAAAAATTTGATATTATTTCAGCATTCGACGTATTATTTCATATCGTAGATGATACTCGATATGAGAACGCCATAAGGAATATATTCTCTTTATTGAAGCCCGGTGGATTCTTTATTTTTTCCGATAATTTTTTACATCATGATTCTATAAGGTCAGCTCGACAAGTTAGCAGATCACTGAATGTTATTCAAAAAGTGTTACGCGAAAATCATTTTGAGGTAATACTACGCCGTCCCATGTTTGTATTAATGAACGCGCCGATTGATACGAATAGATCTGTTTTGAGGGCTATCTGGCATACCATCACCTCAGCAGTCCAATATAGCGAAAGTATGGCATTCATTGTATGTACTATACTATATCCGATTGAACTGTTGTTGATATCGATTATCAAGGAGAGCCCTTCTACAGAGATGATGATTTGTCGATCTGCAAATTTACGGACGTCAAATTGAGATAGATTTTTATTAACACTGGTAATAATAATACTGAATAGGTCTCAATGTAGATTGAATCATTCGAAAGAGGGACATTAAGAGATCTAAATATTATGCGGATCATATACACTGTCTGATAAAGGATTAGCGATCAACTGGGTTGTCATTTGCTAGTGACTGGTTCGACTTTCTCAGTAGAACCGTTGGCCAAGGATCCGATGTCTTCCTTAATGTATTTGACTACGTTTGAGAATACGCTGATTATTATTGGTTGTTGAGAAAAAATTAGTAAGTGGAGTCAAACTGAGATTTGGGGGCACAAATTGGTCCTTTAATATGTAGCATTATCCTATTTGAGTTACTTCCATTCCCAGCCCTTTATTGTACTGATACCATTCGGATTACCTTGATCTTTAAACATTATCACTGTGTTGCTCAAAGAGGAAAGGTCTCCTGTGGCGTTTGAGTTAAAGATAGCTGCGCCTGTTCCCTGCATTACCTGATTTCCAGTTACTTGCGAAAGCCGAGTAGATGGATTATAGTGAGCAATCTCTCTAAAATTAAACGTTGCATTCCCAGCTTTTCCAGCAGTAGTTTTGATAAGGCCGCCACCAACTATATCAGCAATTCCCTTCGACAAAGGTATAATAATTGCCCTGCCTTCAGGCTGAACAAAGTTTGTACCATTTACTGTACCTTTACCTATGAATATTACTCCAATTGCATGTAGTCCAGTGTTCAAGACCAGAGGTTGTTGTCTAATGGTTTTCACATATTCTATATAGAACGGATTTCCCAAAACGATGGCTTTGTTCGTTGTTGTCGTTTGGACATCATTAGAAGATGTGGTTGTAATTTTCAATGCTTCTTTTTGAAGAGCAGCATCCATAGTATTCGATGTTGTGTTATTCGTGCTAGTCGCGTTGTTTGCATTAGTTATATTCGAGGACGCTGCATATAATTCAGTAATAAAGTTGGACTGGAAAGATACCAATCCTACCGCAAACACATTTGCTATCAAAAAAACTATTACAGCCGCTACTTTTGATTCCATGTTGACTTACTTTACTTGACATCCTTTACTTAAGGATTGCCAAGTTTGTGGGATAGATTGCACCTGATAACAAGGCGAAATAGTTCTCAATCTATACTGCAACTACTAAATTCCTAGCCTACCTAAAAACTACTCAATTTGTAACTTAATTTAGGTAATCATTACCGAGATTAAAAATAATTCGTTGTTTTTGAGGATTTGGATCGCTAAATATGTCAGATTATTTAGGCTATGATGTTTTCAGCGAATGGAGCATCGGCCTCGTTCGATGCACTATCCGATTAAGTGATAATTCATGTGTGTGCCAATATTTACGTTATGTCTCTCAGTAAAATTAGCTGTTGTTTCCAATACATATAATGAATCTGCCTCGGGTGAGTATGTCGGACACGCAAGATCAGTTAAGCACGGCGACAAATTACGCTCTATGTGTACTACATTACCCCCCTTATCAAGCCAGATGATATCTATCGGAAACTTCATGCCATGCATCCAAAAAGATTCTTTAGCTGGCTTTGTGAAAATGAACAGCATTCCCCTGTTCTCATTTAGATGATCTTTAATATCCAGTCCTTTTTGAAATTCATCGTTTGTAGTTGGAACGTCTGCAAGTAGGTTAAAGCCATTCACAGTTATATTTGCTAACTTGTAGGGTGAGCCTTTGTCTGCAACACTATCTAAATTCTTAGCTAAAATTAAGAATTCATCATTAGCCCCCCTTAGAAGCAGACCACGATATAAGAATAATATACTAATGCTTATTATAGTCAACAAAAAGAGGGCGAGATATTTACGCTTCAAATAATACTCCTAATATACCATAAATCTATCAATGAATTAAAAAGATTTCTAGTTGAGTATTTATAAGGCCATTTCTAAAAACTGGAAATATATAATACGTCTCTAAAGATTCATTTCAATCATAATATTCCATGGGAACTTTTACTGTATATCGATTCTGGCTATATGCTGGCAGAAGCTATAAATTCTTATCCCAAGCCAACATTCATCGTATTTGAACGATTGAATTTAGAATACGTAATTAGTAGTCCAAAACCAAAGGAAGCTAATATATCATTAAATGGCACACAAATTGCAAAAATAAGTAAGGAGGGTAACCTAACACTCAAACTTGTCGATGAGAGAGATGGTCACGAATGGATCCTTAGTAGCAAGGTTCACGGCGAGTTTCGGCCCTTCTCTCTATCCATATCAGAGATAAAGAATGGAAACGTTGAGACTGAAGTTCTGACGATTCGAGAACATCTCTTTAGACATAATGGTAAATTTTATATGCTAACAAATCATCCGGAAGGGAAATCTTGGAATGATTATCTTAACAGTCCGAGATACATCTCAAGATTAGATAATTTCCCGTTTAGGGATCTAGTAGAAATCGATCATCATACTAGACAAAGAATTAAGAGATTTAGAGGAGTAGCCGTAGGCGAGGCTTCAGGTTTTGGCACGGATGGCCATCGCATAAAACTAAGCAATGAACTGGAGGAAATTGGACTGTTGATTGCCGTCGCATCCTTTGTCTTGTACTCAATGGGCTAGGATTAACTCGAAATCTATCTATTTTTAGGAATGTATGCATCAGTGTTGCTAAACCAGCCTATAATAAAAGTAAATATGTAGAGAACATAACATGATTTTTGATGGAAGTAGAACCTAATCGCGTTGGTCAGTTTCCATTCCGGATGTCAGATCCTGAGAAGAGAAAAGAGGATTTTTCCGAGGTACAACAACCCTACACCAAAGAGGAAGTTATGAAAGAGGCTGAAAGATGTTTGTTATGCGGAACGCCTGTATGTATAGATGCATGCCCCGTTTTAATGGATGTTAGGGGTATGAATGAAGCCGTAGCCCGGGGCGACTTCAAGAAAGCACATGAACGTATAAGGGAAACTAATTCACTTTTGGGCGTAACAGCTAGATGCTGCCCTCAGCTACAGGGCCTGTGTGAGGATGCATGTGTATTACGTTGGAGCGGCCAGCCTATTGGGATTGGATTAATTCAGAGATACATTGCAGATTGGGAACAAAAGCAACAGAATAAGGAAAAACCATCAATGTTGACAGATACCAACAAAACAATAGCAATAATTGGAGCTGGCCCTGCGGGGATGGCGGCAGCTGTGCTTTTGAAAAGATACGGACATCGTGTACGAATCTACGAGGAACTAAAGACACCTGGCGGGACAGCTTGGTACGGCATACCTGATTATCATCTCCCAAAGGATGTATTACTATATGAGATTGAAAGGATAAAGGATATGGGTATTGAAATAAAAACTAGCATAAAGATTGGGAGGGATATTTCGCTGTCCCAGTTGAAAGAAGAAAATAATGCTATCCTAATTACTACTGGTTCTAAAGATACCAATAAACTCGATACTCCAGGCATTGAATTGAAAGGAGTAATTGACGGCTACCAGTTTTTAGAAAATGTATTCAGAGACGGAATTGATAACTATCTAAGAAAGACACCTCAAAAATATCATCTGGGAAAAGATGTTATAGTAGTTGGTGGTGGAGACACGGCGCTAGATTGTGCAAGAACAGCGCTTAGATTAACTCAGGGCAATATTATGATAGCATACAGACGGACTGAATATGATATGCCGGCTGATCCCATAATGCTTCAGGAAGCTAAGGAGGAGGGGATAGAATTTGTATTCCTTGCCGAACCAAAGGCATACGAGGGCCACGATGGAAGCGTCACTTCAATAATTATGAACAGGATGCAACTCGGAGCACCCGATCATAGCGGTCGCAGAAGTCCTGAACCAATTCCGAATCAGGAATTTAAAATGGAATGTTCTAGTGTACTGCTAGCAGTAGGACGAGGACCGGATTCCTTCATACAAACAAAGGCTGGAATTAAAACCAGTAAACATAAATCAATTGCAGTTGATAATCAATATAAAACTTCAATGAAAGGAGTCTTTGCCGCCGGTGACGTGACCACTGGAGAAACGCTTGTGGTGAAGGCAATGTCATCGGGTAGAGAAGCTGCTCAGAGAATACATGAATACTTAATGAATTTAGAAGAAAATCATACTTCCTTCTACGAAAGATATTACAAGGAAAACTTTTATGATAGGATGCTAGAGGGCGGTAAAGCTGGACCTTTACCAGAATAAAGGTAAATAGGCTTGAATTCACCAGATTACAACTCTGACAGTTATGGAGCAAATTCCACAATTGTATGATATTACGAGTTGGTCCGAAGAATGGTTAAGTAATCCAACAGCATTATAGATGAAGTATAATTGGAGATTATTGTCTAATGACTGATGACGTTAGATCTGAGGATGTTATAACAAGATGGCAGAAGAAAATTGAAATGATAGGTATTGATATAAGGGGCCTAGAACAAGATATTCAGACTGGGCGGCTAAAATTAAAAACTAAGTTCATAAATCAACATTTCATTAACGAGTTGGATAAAATTGGTCTCCTTCTGATAGGTATAACAGGAACCTTCACGGGAAAGCTTCTGATAAATCTAGAACCTAAAGTTTGAAATTTAAAACGAACTTATTAGAAGGATATGGCAGCAGCGATAATCTATTAGTAGTGAATTCCAATGCCAGTCATGTTTACTATAATAAGCCATTCCTTTTTTTGACGTGTATGATACATAATTTTAAAATTTCACATCGCTTCATAGTCTCTAAGTCCATCTGCTTTATCATAGATTTCGTCAACACACGAATTAATTTGACTGATTAGAGGGCATTAACCAATCTTCTCATTTTGCCAAAGTTTATTTCGAATCCAAAACGTTTCTCCTCCTTTTTCATATTCATATACATACTCATTATCAAATTCAAGTGTCTAACCATGTTTAGTTTATTTTCCATTTTTAACCTTACAATTCTGTAGACATCATCGTAATACGCAAATTTTTTTAATACTTTTTTCCTATACTCGTCAATATTAGGCATGGTGCTCTCTTCCAAAGTTTCAAGAAATAAATCACAGCACAATAAAGACGGTATTATCCCTTCCCCCAGCATTGGGAATACACATCCGATTGATTCCCCTACGCCAACTACATTGCCAGAGGCGAATGGCTCCATTCTTTTGGGTGGGGCTAATCGTATGGGTCTGCCGATTTTTCTAATAATTTTTGATTTTGGATATTTTCTGAAAAAATCTTGTATACCATAATATTTTCTATCAATATCACCAGCTCCGATGTATGCTTTTTCCTTATCAAGCGGGAAATACCAAAAGTAGCCCCTTGCCCCCTTGTAACCTATGACATAAAATTCTTCTGGTGCCTGAGTATTTTCGACAAGATATTCGTAGGCAGGTATGATAAAATCCTCATGGGATTTTGGTAACATAGTACGATGAAAACCCGTACAATCAATCACGAGATCATATTTGAAAGAAGGAAAAGTGTTGGCAAGGCACGGTGTTCCATATTCAATTTTAATTCCTGTCAGCATATCCTGTTCCCATCTACGTTTGTCGTACGTCACAAGTCCTCTCAAATCAAGTGTCTCCGTAATATTATTCGGAAGATCCATTTTCAGGACTTTACCTATGTGAAGTACGTAGTTATCAAAATTTAAACCCGCCTTAGCTGAAAACCTGGAAAGCATATGATATGAGGCTCCCCATGCGCATACCGGCCAATGATTCTCGTTTTTGCTTGCTTCAAATATATTCACATCGTGGCCGCTCCTATCAAGCAGGCAACCCAGATAGCTGCCAGCCACTCCTGCACCGGCAATGGCTATCTTCATTATATTCTCATTGTTTAGAAAGAATAACTTATAATTCTTATCAAGTTTGATATGCATTAAATTAATGTGAACAAATTCTCAACACTATTTTGAACAGAATTCTCCTCATTAGTAAATTCTAGTTCTTATCGTAGTAAACAAGTATCAACAACTGATTTAATCCAGATTTTATAAACGTAACCGCTGTGAAAGTCTCGAAACAAGTTATTTTTGAATGGGCCGATAGTAGTATTTTTCTATTGGTTAGTCACAGTAGAATGATTACTTCTACCATTACTTATTTTCAATCAATAAGCCAATTACATACTTATGTTGAATAGGCACGAATCTGGAATTTAGTACAAATAATAGTTTCACATAAATACCTTATTTTCTAGCCATTTTCTGAATGAAACGAACTATAATGACGTACACCATAGCAACAATAGTATCATTGGCGGCAATAGGAGGACTAATATTTCAACCATCATATCAAATGGCACATGCGCAGGCACAACCACCAGCAACGGGAGCACTTACAACCAATCCAGTTTGCGGACAGCGTGTTTCCGGAGTTGTTTCTCTATCCTCAAATCTCGTGTGCTCTGGAGATGGGCTAATGGTAGGTGCTGATAATACTGTAATAAACTTAAATGGATACTCAATTAAGAACTCTAACAGTGGAACATCAAACAACAAGGTCGGAATCATGGTACCAATGTATGATAACGTTGTGATCAATGGTCCAGGAACGATAAGTAACTTCCAAGCTGGGATATTAGCAACAGGAGCTAGTCACTTAAGCGTATCAACTGGCGTAATATTGTTAGGTAACGAAATAGGCGTATTTATGACAGGTGCAGATCACGCCCAATTAGCAAACGACTTGTTCATGAATAACAACATAGGTTGGGCTAGTCATTCCATAAACGATCTTGTCTTAAAGAATGGCCTATTCACAAACAATAAGCTAGCTGGTATCACCTCAGTGAACTCACATGGCGTAACATTAGATACAAACACTGTACAAGGTAGTGACAACGGCATATTCTTCGACTCACAGAGCGATGGCAATCACATAACAAAGAACAATTTGAATGGTAACAAGATAGATATCAATAATGCAAATGGATTACCCTCGAACATTAACCAAAATGAATTCGCTGGAAATAACTGTGATACTAGCAATCCATCTGGTATATGCATAGGGAAGTAAACAGCAACAACGAGTACTAACGCAACCCATCTTCTTTTTATTCTTATTCTAATTATAATCTTCACAAATTATATGTCTAGGACTCCCAGTTACATTACCACAAACTGGCTATAAGATCAATCAATGTTACGGCTGCGCGGATTTTAGTATATATCACCAATAAGACAGAAATCTGATAGATAAGATAATTGAAATTGGTTTTAGGTTACTTCACATCAATGTGTATGTAATCAAGCCAAGTCATTATGAGCCTGGCTCCTTATTTCTAGTGAAATTGCACTACATTTGTAACTGTACTTTTGCCTAGAATAGAAGATAGAAATAAATAAATTTAATACCAATCCTCTTTCACATGATGAATAATAAACAACAGATAAGTTATCGGTTATTCTCCACACTAGCCGTTCTAAGTATTCTAATCGGATCAGTGGTTATACTAAATCATAACACACTTTTTCAAAGGGTTTTTGCACAACAGACAAATAATTCCACCGTTCGCCAAACTCCAGGTAAGTCACCTGAGGATTTGGTAAATTCTCTCATGTCTCCAAAATCTCTTATGGAATCAGTTATTAACCAAACTCGCAATACTAACGCGACAAATTTTGCTGCGAAGCAAATTCTTTCTAAAGTGAATGGGACGAATAGTACAGCCGCTGGTATGAATGGGACGAATAGTACAGCCGCTGGTATGAATGGGACGAATAGTACAGCCGCTGGTATGAATGGGACGAATAGTACAGCCGCTGGTATGAATTCTGTCATACAGAAATTACAGAATACTAATGCGACAAATTTTGCCACTCATGCCATTATCGGCGCGATTAAGAGATAGATAGCGAGTATATCATCTGGAATGTGTAGATGACATACCGCCGTGGCAAAATTGGTAAATTGTAACCAATATCTTACCTTATCTTGTCTAATCTCGGTATCCGAGTGGCATAAAATGTATGCTGTAGTTAGAATCTTATATCTTACAAGAGCTTTGCATTAAGTGTATTGAACGACATCTTAGATATTCAAATTTAAACATCAAGCACTTTCTAAGTGTGCATCTTTAATCCTGAGTCTGGCATACTTGTCGTCCGGAGAATATCTTGCGGGATGAGCGGAAAAAGTGGGTGATTTACACTTTGGGCATTCATACTTCATTGTATATGCCCCACACGATTGACATCTTCTCAGAAGAAGTCTCATTGTTTGAACTATCCAGAAGAGTGTGTCTTTTTAGATTCAAGGCGGATGAAGTTAAATGTTCCATGGTGTTTAATTATCGATGAACGGACATTATCTACCACTTTATTCATTATTTTTTCCGCCATCTTGAAATTCTCTGTGGTAATCACAATCCTGTAACGTGGGGCGGCTATGTATGAAATGGCGACCTGCGAATTGTTTTTATTACTTTCTACGGATGATAGTACAGATTTAACAACCTCTATTCCATCAGGTTTCTTAATTGAAATCTCAAAAATTCCTCGTATTTCTACGTGTGGAATCTGAATCTTCTTGCTTTCCTCTTCAATTGCCTTAACAATTTCGGCTGAGAGATCTAGATTCTGAATAGGCTCCACTCCTTTTCTGGCTGCGGCCTCGAAAAGGTCGTATACATAATCATATTTTTGCAATATCTTTTCTTCAAGTTCCTTCATCTGGGTATCTGTAAGGTTCGCTTTGGACTTAATAATCTCCATAAATGCCGAAGCTTTTTCACTCTTCTTCACTTCGATGACTTTGGATTTTCTTTCTTCTCCAGAGACCTGTTTTAGTGAAAGGTCAACCTCAGCTCTAGCTTTATCTACCCTAATCACCTTTAGGACTAGTTTTTGTTTAGGTTTTACATATCGCTCAATATTTCGAATCCAACCTGTTGCGATTTCCGAAATGTGAAGAAAACCCGTCATTCCTTTATATTCATCTAAACCAACATAAGCGCCATGTCCAGTAACTTGTTTAACAGATACAATGACAATGTCTCCTTCATCAGGAAGTTGTCGTACTTCGGCAGTAACCATTTATAGGGGTAAACCGAACAAGTCGCATACTTTAACGTTACCATCCTTACAATTTGCTTACCCTTCATTGCCATTCGGATCTTAATTTGCGACACAGTCAAAATATGTAATTAGCGATAGGCATGGAATATACTTCTAAGTAGCAATGTCGGCACAGGCACATCCATGAATATAGGAAGTTGGACCAAGTTCACTTTTTATACATGTTAAATTTATTGGATTTAGTCATTAATGCAAACTGATAGCATGTTCAACAAAAGGGGTCTCATAGTCGTGTACACAGGAAACGGTAAGGGTAAGACTACTGCGGCTCTTGGCATTGCCTTGCGGTCAGTAGGACATGGCCATAAGGTATGGATGATTCAATTCATAAAGGGCGAATGGTATTATGGCGAACTCACTAGCTCAAAAAGATTGGAACCTGAATTTGAATTAATAGCAGCTGGCAAGGGCTTTGTAGGAATCTTAGATGATGATCACTCGATAGCCGAACATCAAATGGCCGCAAAAAATGCTGTTGTGTTAGCAAAAAACAAAATCACTTCAGGAGAATACGATGTAATCATCCTAGATGAGATCAACTATGCTGTAAAACTGAATTTAATACCAAAAGAAGATGTAATAAATATATTGAAGCTGGTTCCTAGGCAGACAACAATTGTACTTACTGGTAACTATGCGCTTCCAGAAATTATAGATATGGCCGATCTAGTGACCGAAATGAAAGAAATTAAGCATCCTTATCGATCGGGATTGAAAGCGAAGGAAGGTATAGATTATTAGCACTTGAATAATGCTTGATCCAACAGCGAAACCGTAGCCCGCAGAATTGGGGCGATACACTAACCTGTGTCCGCTGTCTCATTCAGAAATAATTAAGTTCCGGCGAAGTGAATAATGAAGACGCAGGGATATAACACCATATTTATTTCTGTCAAGCTATGCATTTTCCAGATTTTCCTCGATCTCTTGAAAGTCGCGATTTCGGTTCTAAACCACCAAGTATCATTAAGATTTACCTTGGCTCAATTTCATATTTAATTCAATACAATTACCAATGGAAAGTTACGTGAATCTTCACGTATATATACAAGCAAAATTTTTACTAGTAATTGTATTGAATTTTGAAAGATTGTGTCAACAAGTATTCGCTTTACATGATGACATCAGATATGCTGGGATTATTGATGACTTCGGATCGTTGATTGCAGGTGGTATGCGTAAAGGAATCGATTCGATTACTGCAGAAGATAATGACGAACTATATTTGGTTCAAACTGCCCTCAGAAAGTCGATGAGACATAGATTTGATAAGTCTATGGGTAGAGCAAGGTTTGCATATGTAGAACGGGAGAAAATTTCCATGTTGACTTTCTATATGGAAAAGTTTACCCTATTATTATCTATCGAACCTAATGTAGATTCCCACGCCGTGATAGATATTACCAAAGATGTGCAAGATTTGATCGTGGCCAGTAATCGGGAAGAAAGATAAATTGTTGTACGTGAGGTTTCAATTGGTGTCGGCGCCCAATTAAGTCTTCTTACATTATATTTGAACTTGACTATGGTCCTTTAATTAGATTTTCCTTATTTGTTTTATTACATGAAAAAGCAGGTAAATTAGTTGAATGGAAGGTAGAAACGTATTTATTTAAAAATCAACTTTTCATACCAGTTGTGGATTTGTTATGGTAATTAACACTGAACTGCTTAACGCTCGAAAAAAAATCTCTGCTTCTAGGCCTAAATTTGTTAGGCAGGAAAGCTGGAGGTATGATAGATTATCAGAGAGTTGGCGAAGACCTAAAGGGAAAGATAACAAGATGAGACGTCAGGTCTCTGGAGTTCCCCCTCTTGTAAAGGTAGGCTATCGAGGGCCCAAGATTAGCCGTGGATTACATCCATCTGGATACACGGACAATCTCGTGTTTAACGGGAAGGATTTAATGAAATTAGATCCAAAGAATGATGCAGCAAGGATTGGACATGCTGTGGGGAAACGTAAAAGAATTGAGATAATCACAAAGGCATCGGAACTTGGGATTAAGGTATTAAACGCTGGAAAATTGTCACAAAAAGAGAAAAATGAAACAAATAACACTATCGAAACTAGGGTTAAAAGATGAGAACTCATGGTAATTAACATACGAAAGAAGAGAGAGCTAGCAGCAAGAATACTTGGCGTAGGGATCAATAGGGTCAAGTTCGAACCGGACAAACTTGACGATGTGGCTGATTCAATCACTAGAGAAAATATAAGGAGCCTGATCAAGAAAGGAGTAATTTGGACAGGTAAACCTGCTGGTACCTCAAGGTCTAGAGCTAAGGCCAAACACACAATTCGAAGAAAGCATGGAACGGGGCCCGGTTCCAAGAAAGGGAAGAGATCTACAAGAGTAGGAAAGAAGAAGGTCTACATACAAAAGGTAAGATCAATGCGATATCAGTTAAAGGTACTAAAAGATAGAAGCGACATAAATAGAGAAACGTTCTGGATGCTTTACAAGAAGGTAAACGGTGGCCAAGTGAGATCACTGGCGCATCTTAGGGATCTGGTGAAGGAAACTAAGCTTCATTAGTCGGCAATACCATATACGATGGTCCTTAGAAGAGATAAAGATCATTTAATTAGCAATTCTGTCTGGAAGTAGAACAGATAGCTACCAATTCCCACATATTTTCATGGTACAGTCGATAGATCGAATTTTGATTCAATATTTTGCAAATCTCATTCTTCAAACACTCAGTTTCATCTAATTTAATTCATGATTAAACAAATAACTTCCTGAGAAGAGAAATATAATTTAGTACTGCTCCTTTCATTTGAGGAAGTGTACTCGCACAATTCCCACATAGAATCACTCAATTATGATTATAGAAAAAACAATCGCATACGCTATAAAGAGGATTTTGAAAGGAGCCTATAGTGTAAATGGGTATTGATATTTCTCCACTGGCTTCCACTGCAACATCAATAGGATTCGGCGGAATTACTGGTTTTTTGATAGGTTTTGCCATCAAGAAGGTTATGAAAATTATGTTAGTAATACTAGGTTTATTGTTCGTTGCGGTCATTTCCTTGGAATATCAAAAGCTAATAAGTGTAAACTGGAATAAAATCCAAACAGGCCTATCGGGCGCATTAGGGAATGTTACCAATGGTCAGATACCTGGGACTCACGAAAATATTGCATCGACAATGTCTAGCATTGGTATTCCACTAACAGGCAGCCTTACTGCAGGCTTTGTGCTAGGTTTTATGAGAGGATAAAATGAATAGCTGATGGCAGAAATTGACATGGCCTTATTATTACACACATAGCTTTTTAATAACAAGGGCAACGGTTTGGATCTACAATAGAAGGTAAGGTTAAGGTTACGGCCTTATCATGTTATTTCTGTTTAAATTATCACATAGTACTTCAGTAATATGTAGAATCATACTGCCCTTGTGATTACTCATTGCTTGTTTCATTGCCTTATTGCCTCATTGCCTTATTGCCGCCAGGGTCGATATCATATTTAGATCTCTTGTATTCACTAAATAGAGTGGCATGCCACTTGATAGAGTTTCCAAACGTATGTCTCTTATTTCTTGTTCTTTATTTTGATCATTCATAGTAGGTTAGTTCATCGATTCGTGTTGGATGATGAATAGTATCTCTGCCAAGCACCTCAACGTCGTCGGGCAGTTTTATTGGATTCTTCATTTGAGATCATATTTCTTTTTTAACCTTGGAGTAGATCCCACTTTTGGGACCCAAAAGCGGAATTTGTATATGTATATAAAATAATGGCAATTCTCATTAACAAGTAATGAAAAAGCAAATACCACCGCTATATTGGCGTTGATGATCTCGACGACATCTATGATTAGTTCATTTTACTATGGTAGTCAAACTGGGTTTCGGGGACACTTAGCCTCAGCTACTAACAATACGGTTGTTAATGGTGCTACAAATACAATTCAATTGTCTGCGAAGGAGGCAAAAGATGGGGTTTATAATTGGATAAGTAGGAGTAATGGAGAATCCAATCCTATGATAAAGGCGTTCGTAAATAACAAGAACGTTAGAGATTCATAACCCTACTGACACTAAACATGAATTAACTATAGACACTGGAGCTGACGTACTGCCATCGAGTGATGATATTGCTCCTAATAGGTCAGGTCAACTAACTTTTAGTCCAGGCGTTACTGGCACGTTCACATATCACTGCGCGTACCATCCATTTACAATGAAAGGAACCATCCAAATAGATATGGTCAAATAATTTAATTAATATTATTGTGATCTATCACAAAAACTTGTATCTACGTATTGTTAAGATATCCCGGGAAGAAATCTATCAAAAAAATAGAAATACGATAAAAACTATTAACTACAAAAATGCAAATTCATTCATTAGACGAAAATTGCCAATGACTTATTGCTCATGTTTAAGCAGTTATGTGATAACTAACTTTACTTTGCTCTTGAGTCATGCGTCTTATGGCTCCTATTTTTATTTTCATTTCAATTATTTTAATCATGGCGGACCAAAATATTGTCTACGCATTACATCATATTCCTCGAGTTTGCACGTGCTGCAAAGGACATACTTATTTGATCGGGAGCCTTTACCGATTTAGACCTTGAATCCAAAAATACACCTGGTAATGGCTTCTTACAAACGTTGCATTTCAACTTAACAATGCCCTGTACCAGAGACGATTGAACTGAGAATTAAAGATTCTAACCTAGATTTCGATTCATGCTCAATTCTTAATTTTATCAGCTCATAAACATCATTATTAGACGAGTAACCCTCACTATAACATTTTTTAACAATAAGAATCAATCTTTCAGCAGGTTTTGAATAAATCTCACAATCTGCTATGATGGTTTTCAGGAGCGCATAATTGTCTCGATCGATTAATCTCGTGAACCTCTGATATTCAAATTCTACAACGTCCGGATGTGATATCCCTGGTCAGCAATTACGTCAGAGGGTCTTTTACCTGCGTTAAATCTACTATATAGTGTCTTCAGCTCTTCGGGCACCATTTCTGGAATATCTAGCTATTTATTTGATTCACTATTTTGAAAAATGACAATCTGTCATTGGTGTTCAAAGTTGGCTATTTGATATTGGAATATTTCCTGATTTGCTCTCCTTAAAAGGTTAGTTGAAAAATCGTTGATGTTTCATTCCTTCGTTTTTTAGAGTTCTATAGTGCTTCTGTTTACAATAAGGCTTCCTACTGTTTTCGACTTAGGCCTACTCGTTTCTTTCCAAACATAGTCTTTAGTAGTGTGAACTACTGAAGTAATCTGACCAGTGGTGAATTTGCCATCAGATACAAGTCCCCAGACTTGTTCCTTTTTGTTCTTTAGATTAGATGGTAGATAGTCGGCTTTATTGGGTAAGGGTAGGTAAGGTAAGTAATAGTGATAATTAACCTTTTTGAGCGATAATATGACATAACTGGAGCCAGAGGTCTACGTTACCTACTTACCTACCTGCTTATTACCTACCTGCTTACGCTAATTCTCCTTATCTACTGCCTTACCTACAGGTATTAATGCAGTATGGTTACAATCAAGAACCTGTTTTAAATTACACACTTAGAATTTCACTTTTATACCATACCTCCCGTGACAATGGCCATAAGTCAAAAATCTCCGACGAGGATAGGTTATTACCTGGTTAACAAAATGAACGCCGAATTTGACTCGGATGGCAATTTCAATTGGAAATTCGAGCTTGAGACAGGCTGCAGCACGGCCAAGTCAAAACCGTTGGGTATACACGTATGAACGTAGCTATTTCCACAATCGTTTATTACTATAAGTAGGCTGGTTCTTATAGATATTGTACCTTATATAGATGCAATAAATATAATAGCCATGGCCTCGAATCAACGGTATCTGAATGTTCTCTTACTTAGCCTCATTAGCTGTTGCGTTCACAATTGAATGCGCTATTCGTGAGAACGTAACCGTCTCTACAAAGTTAAAGTCCTTAACTCCATTTTGTTTAACGTTCTCGGAGGGATTACTAAGGAACTTCACGGTTTTTCCGAGCAAGGAATTAGTGTCATCATAGTATGACGCAGTTAACTTCACATCTTGGACAATTTTAGTGGAATTGTTTCTTACTTTACCTGCAACATCTATGGCACCTGTAGGACCCTTACTTATTTTCAAGTTCTCAATCTTTAGTAAAACTTTCGATGGTTTACCAGTAGCAGCGTTGACAGAATGATCTCCAACATAATTCTGAATTAACAAAAGACTGACAACAACACCAGTTACAATAATTGATAGGAGTGTTACTGTTCGTGCCTTTTTTTGCATATCGACTGATCTTTGATAAATCAAATTAATTCTTGCATACTAACACAGTACTACTATATATCCTATGATATCGCACATTTAATCACAGAGACTTCAAACAATTATTTTAATAATTGTTAGAAATCTTTGTTGAACATTTTTTGTACATTATTTTTAAAATAACATGAGAATTACATAGCCCATCCATGGGCTTTCATACCAAGAATGTCTTACTGGTTAAATTTTACCGTAAATTTCGTCTCTCGCTGAGGAAGGATCGCTTTACAAAATGGCTTGGTCTTGTCAAAAGTTTACGAATATTAGTCGTTGGTCTCTACTCGAGTACTACTTACCTCAGTATCAACGAACTTATTCACTAATGACTTTGATTGATCATTTAAAGCCGGACTGTATACTTATAATATAGAAGAGACATAATAGAATGTATATGAGTAGTTCTGACGATAGTGGGATAGAGCCATTTGATTGGTATAACAGGTTCTTCGGCAAGGGGAGGAGAGGATTTGGTTTTAGTGACTTTTTCAAAGGTTTTGATGAAATGAGAAGGGAAATGGAAAGCGAATTTGAACACAGATTTAGAGATATAGAGACGAAGGCACCTAAGGATTTGGTAAGAGAATATGAAACTTCAGAAGGTGGTAAAGTAAGAGAATATGGCCCATTCGTATACGGTTATTCGATGACAATTGGGCCTGATGGAAAGCCGAAAGTAAGAGAGTTTGGAAATGTCAAATCGCCGCTATCTCCAAGTGGGAGAAAAAGCATTTTTACCGGATCAATGATCTCATCTGAGAGAGAACCGCTCGCAGATATAACGTCAACAAATAGTGAAATAAAGGTCATAGTTGAAATGCCTGGCGTAAACAAGGAAAACATTAAAGTAAACGCGTACGACAATTCTGTAGAGATCATCACTACTGGTACTGATCGAAAATATCATGAAGTCATTGAGATACCTCCAGAAGCTGACATTGAAACCGCCAAGTCAGTGTATAAGAATGGTATACTCGAAATAACATTTAAGAAAAAGGAACAGTCAAAGCCTAGAGGGAAGCAGATAAACATCGAATAGAACACTAAGAAAATAGCATCATCTGCGGCAGCTGAAAGAAATAGACTTGTAGGTATTTCTTTATCCTGCTATTTTATTCTCTTCAGTCAAATTATTAGCGCATTGATTTTCTTAGAATCCTGATTAGGGATACCAACAACTTATGGTATATATCGGATAAACTAAATCTAATGTTAAAAAGTGGTTCGTTCCTCGTTACGACCGCCTCTACCAAAAGCCAGCATCCGCTGAGCTATTGAGCGAGCATTGCTTCGATTAATACTACTACATAACACAAATTATGGAAACCAAATCTGTGCCAGGAACACAAATATACTTCAATGATTGTGAAAGTCCTATTCTTGACATTAAATAAGCCGATACTGACCTTGGGTGTATGTTTTTTACATGTATAGACACATGATCTTAAGGTATTTTGTGATCCAAATTACAGAATATTTGAAAACTGACACCTTTTGCACAGATTGACAAAAGGTTTGCAAATTTACAACGAATGAGTATCAATCCACCATTTTTGTCATTGATGACAGTTATTTGCAAAAAACTTGCAGTAAATTCTCTTTAATTCGGCTTTTAGACCTTTTAGATCCTAACTTGTACCATATGTAAATATTTGCAATCTCGGATATCTTTAATACATATAATAATCTGAAAGTGCAATAGTCCAGTTTGATTAACCGACAACATATCGTTCTGCAATGAAACAAAAAAACAAGACAAGTCAACCTGATGCCAATTGGCTTATTGATGTGTAAATATCAATCGACTATATATGGACCACTTTAAACTAATAAAATATGAGACTTTGAATTACATACCTAGCGTATTTTATTACTATTTGATAGCGAGGTGCGTTGCTACTTACCAATAAAACTTGTTAACAAGTTCGGCTTTTCGACATTATTGAACATTCCATTGCACTTTATCGAATGCTCACGTATCACTTTCTTTTATACTAGATTTGCCTGCATCGTCAAGATCCAACTCAAAAACGGACTGATGCAACTGTCTATTATCCATACTGACTGCTGGCTGGATATAACAAAAAATAGATTTGAATCCATATTGTGTCAAAATTTGAGTTATATAGCCACTAAGCAAAAAGTGATGTTTAATAACCATGATAAACCGGGAGCTTTTATAGTTCACTTCAACGTCGTATCCCCTTCTGGTAACGCTTTTTATAAGAGCAGCAATACCTCGACGAGTCTTTCCATCAGTATTACTCGCTGCCATATCTACTCCTTTTATTTGGCGTAGATATGGGTCTCCAGCTCGTTTGCCGACAAAATCGGGAGAGAGCATGTAGAATCTCTACATACTATGGCATACTCTGGTCGGCTCTTGGAAATACCGTTCAAATCTCTTCCGGAAAAGAACGAATATTTTTGGAGTTCATCTAGCTGTGTTTTATCATTTATTAATGCTGAAATTTGGTTGGGGATAAAATGTTTATTTAGCCAACTCATCAACTGAAGTGGTCGTACACTACTATCTTGTTCTTGCATGATCAATATTTCTGTACATTTCTTTATCAAAAGATAAATTGCAATTAGCATGTGGCCAAATCCGAATGGATTTTCAGCTGCTGCATGAGCTGCAGACTTAATAATTGATTCTGCTTTTTGCATATATTCATCTTTATTTGTCATGTAATACAGCCTAATCAGGTTAGATGCAGCTATCGAACTACCACTTGGAATAGCCAAGTCATAAAATGTCTTTGTCCTAACAATCAATTTTTCATGGTCGTCTGAAGTAAAGAAGAGGTTATTTTCTTTATCGTCCCAAAAATGCTTAAGCATAAAATCTGTGTACAGAATCGCTTTTTCAATGTATCGTGGTTGCGTATCGACTTCAAATACATCAAGTAATGCGTTTGAATAAAAAGCATAATCGTCCAAATAACCATTTAGTTTAGACTTTCCATCTTTGTGCATTCTCTTTAGCCTGCCATCATTGCTACTTAGGTTTTTTTCAATAAACTCTATTGCATTTTTCGCAACTCCGAGATACTTAAGATCACCGGTAACTCGATACCCCTTTGCAAACGCCGATATCATTAACCCGTTCCACGATGTTAGGATTTTTTCATCCTTTCCAGGCTCTATGCGTTTTCTTCTGAAATTATATAATTTTAATGATGCATCTTCGACTATACGTTCTATATCCTCTTGGGTTTTATCATATTTTTCGGCAAGTCCTTTTATTGTTCCTTTGATATACAGTATATTTTTTCCATCAAAGTTACCATTATTAGTAACTCCGTAGTAATCACAAAGGATTTCTGAATTAGTATGGTCTTCCAGTAAATCAAATATTTCCTGTTTAGTCCAGACATAGTACTTACCTTCTTCGCCCTCAGAGTCAGCATCCTGAGCGGAATAAAACCCGCCATCAGGAGAAGTCATCTCTCTGGTGACATAATCAAGGGTTTTTTTAACTATTTGCAAATAATGCTCCTCGTTAGTGATTTGGAACAATTCAACATACAGCTGGATGATAAGTGCATTATCATAAAGCATTTTTTCGAAATGTGGAACTAGCCATCTTTGGTCCGTAGAATACCTAGCAAACCCGCCTCCGAGATGATCATGAATTCCTCCAGCTACCATTTTTTCGGCTGAAAATATTACGAAGTCCTTAAATCTATTTATCCCTGAAATATCGTGATAGCGTAACAAAAACATGAGGTTGGAAATATTAGGGAATTTAGGTGCTTGGCCAAAACCACCGAAAATATTGTCAGCCATGCGAAGCAAGCCTATTGCTGCTTCGTCTAGAATAGAACGCTCCAATTTTGCTCTGTCCATCGAAGAAGGTATGTCAGTTGCTGTATGCATCAATGCCTGCATAAACTCTGAGGAGGCAGAGTTTATCTCCTTTCTTTTCGTCACATATGCTTCTTTCAGTTGGTTTAATATTAGACCAAAGCCAGGCATACCATTCCTACTCTGATTCGGGAAGTAGGTGCCAATGTAGAAGGGCCTTTGGTCTGGCGTAAGGAAAACTGATAGTGGCCATCCTCCTGTTCCATTTGCAAGTTGACAGACCTTTTGATATATGTCGTCTAGATCTGGTCTTTCTTCTCGATCTACCTTTATATTAACAAAATTATCGTTCATGAAGCTCGCAATCTCTGTATTTTCAAATGACTCGTGTGCCATTACATGACACCAGTGGCATGCACTATAGCCTATGCTCAGAAATATTGGTTTATCCTCAATTTCTGCTTTTTGAAGAGCCTCATCTCCCCACGGGTACCAATCAACAGGATTATGTGCATGTTGTAACAAGTAAGGGCTGCTTTCATTTATGAGTCTATTTGTCCATTGCTGGGTCTTATTGCTGAGTTTATCCATACGAATCAATCTTATTAGTAATCTTATTTATAACTACGGAATCACTAACCATGCAAAGTATCAACATGTAAGTTCAAGGATTATGGATAATCTAAGCTGAATAGAATTATCAGTAAGAGACTTGGTACTTAGAGAGTCTAATTCTTGTAGTCGGTGATTAATAATTTATGGTCTCTAATGGGTATTCTTTTTGACGCTTTATAATAATAGTGGTATGTAAAATTGTTTGTTGAACTCGCTGCTATCGCATGTTTTAGCTAGATTTAGTAATAGCATAGCGAATGATAAAAATGACGCTTTTCACTCCTCCCTATTTAGAATAACTCAGTTCTAGTTCGGCGTGAATAAAAATTGACATAATATGGAAGCATTAGGTAGAGTGCAAAGTGCTTGCCAACTAACCCCAATCATCAATAGGATTCAAATTATGCACACGCTCTAGTATCATGAATAGTAAGCTCAAGCTCAGAATAGATAAGCTGATATCATTAAGATATTATACCTGGTGAGTCCATTGATGTGGCAGTAATGCAACAGCGTTATATATTTCCGTATTACAGACTATATAATTTCTATGAGTATGGGCCTGAAGTCTGTTGATCTCGTCTTATCAACTTGCTGTTTAGATACACTGAAAATATTTATATGTAGACAGGATATCTGGGCTTGTTAAAAACCATTATGAGGATTATTTACATAGAAAATGAGAAATTTCATAGTAGACCAAATAATTATGATTGAATGGTGATAGGATCTGGGCAATATCCGAAGAAGCAGGGGATACAGCTTTGAACACACACTTGTTCAGAGATTGGACAGAGGGGAATGGCATGCAAGACGCTTAGGAGGCTCTAGTACTGGCCTTCCGGATATCATTGCTGTTAATAATAGAGAAGCCATTTTGCTTTCGATTGAGGCAAAAGCCGGTACAAGCGACATCTTATACGTACCGCAGGATCAAATACAACGATGCGTGTATATCCGTGATATGTTCAAGCATTATTCTAAAAGGCATGTTATATTTGCTTTCAAGTTTATGAGGAAAAAGCGAGTCAGGAAGAAAAATTGCACAGTATATGAACACCGAAAGTTAATTGAATATTATAAAATAGGCGACATCTTTGGAAATGTGAAGAAGATACCTGTCCTTAAATGTAATTATGATGGGAATACGTTTGTTCTACATGATGATAAATGTGAAAGGCTTAGTCTTCCGAACTATGTCATGCCTTTTCATAGGATAGTCAACGTTATCGGCAAAGGTGACTACTAAGTAACTTGGCATAGGTGTTAGGAATTATACCTAGGAGAAAGCTTTACCATTCAGACATAAGAGGAACTCCTCAAGGATAATATCCATTATAGTTCGATTTAAGATGGCGTTAGTGTTGATTGACTTTAGCAAATTAGTAGGATTCTTCTGAAAGCTATTCTAGGACCTATCTAATACATAGATTAATTAGTGATTGCTTATCGAAAATAAAACACCCTTACATGAATGGCAAGAGAGAAGAAGTGTGTTCGGTTTGTTATAAATTTCTCAATACCATATACGATCACAAGAAAATGAAGAATATAAAGCAAATTGGCCCAATAGGAGATTCAGGAAACGAGAGCTACAAATGTAAGAGCATTTATCATAAAAAATTAACCGACAGATCGCGTTCCTCAGTCTAGAACAGGCCTAGATAAACCTCCGTCTGAAACACAGTAGTCTCAATATTTTGTGTACTAATGCATCTAACTAGATGGAAATAAAGAATAATTTTCCTTACTTCCAGTCATCAATATGCCCAGATAACGGCCACACTATTTTCGTACGTCCCTAATTACAGGCACTATAGGGCACATCTCCACTAAATTATGGATAATACGGCGATCAAGTTCATGCTCCTTGAAAAATGAGAATTCCTTCTTAGGTAGTATCTAGATTATTGTGATAGTTCATATCGAACTCTTATTCTTTTCTCTTCCTTTTTTCATAAGAACAAACAATATAACAAGAATGACTGCAATTAGGATATAATTGACAGGTGGACTGATAGCCCTAGTGACCAAACCCAATTGTGGAATTACGTAGACGACTTTTCCAATATAGTTACCGTGCATTATAGGATAATCGATACCAGGTATTGAATCTGGATTGGCATCACCTTTTGTTACAACTACCCTATTACCAAGTGAGTCTATTCCTATTGCTCTTATCCTATGTACTATCGTTTCCGGTTCTTGGCCTTTTTCAGGTACGGGTTCCTTAAAGACAATAATATCACCTATTTTTAGAGTATCATACTGAATATTATGATTAATAACTACAAAATCACCAACTTTTAACTTGGGGACCATACTCTCACTAGCCACTACATAGAACGGATTTATTACTCCAAACGCAATCTGAATGCCCACCCAAATAATTACGACAGCAATCACGATAACGACAACATATTTAATCTCGTTGGGAATTTTGGTGAGGCCTTGCAATTTTTAGAACTAAGATTAAATTACTTGGAATATAAGTGTAAGAGTATGAGTAAGAGATAGGTTTATATAGAATTTTGGCTCGTTCTCGGACCTAAAATGGAACTAGGATTACTTGACTTAGCCTTTTCATATAGATTACTAGCTCATTTGATTCTTGAACGGTCAGCATCGATGACAGATAGAGCACCTAATTATTGAACCGAGTGTAGAGTTGGCGTCGGACAACACATTGGCAGCACTTTTATGAGTATGGTTAGCAAAAGCACAACGACAATCGGAACCAATTTTAATATGTGCAGATGTAATTGATAGCCTATAGTTAATTAGATTTTTATATTAAGTCTTACCTACTTTATTAAATGTCCAATAAATCACGCTTACCACACACCATAGACGAAATGTTTGAAGAATCAAAAAACAGACTTGGTTTAGAACGCGAATCCATGATCCAGAATATCAAGGATGATTTGACGACTGCAAAGAAGAAGACACTATCTAGAGCATAACATGACTAGTGAAAGGCTGCCAACGTTTGGACAGCCTATGTAGATGACTTAAATGACAATTCGATTCGGCTGCGCATTCGAAATTGTTTGATTGCTAGATCTTTCATCAGCTTGGAGATTTCAAATCCAGCGATTTTTAAAACGATTATAAGTGCTTTAAATATCCCCTGGATTGACAATGCTAAGCGATAGTAATGAAGTTCCGATCACTTCAGATCAGATGTATAAGATCGAGGAAAAGGGACATGATTTACTAGGAATGCAAAGGGTTTATATGATGGAAAACGCAGGACACGGAATCGCAGATATCGTTGCAACAAAATTCAAAAATGATCTATCAGGAACAAAAATCGTAGCAATCTGTGGTACTGGTAATAACGGTGGCGACTGTTTTGTCGCGATAAGACACTTAGCGGCGTATATTGATTCGCGGTATACGATAGTTTTGTTAGGGCATTCTTCGAAATTACGTAGCGAGGAAGCCAGAATAAATTGGAACATTATTAAAAAAATGAATTCTATAGAGGTGATTGAAACAGACAAATTTACTGAGGTGCTCAAAGAGATAATTGCGAATGCAGATATCATTTTAGACGGTATTTTCGGAACAGGAATCAAGGGTGAGATAAGAGATCCTCATGCTTCTGCTATCGATCTCATTAATTCATCCAAAGCCTATAAGGTTGCTGCAGACATCCCCTCTGGATTAGACCCTACAACTGGCAAAGTTGACAAGAGATGCATACAAGCTAATATAACGATCACATTTCACAGAATCAAAACTGGTCTCCTCAATAACGAGAAGTACACAGGCGAAGTCCATCTTGAACATATAGGTATCCCTAAAGAGGCGGAAATTGGAATTGTCTGAGACTAAGTATAGAGATGATTCAAAGATCAGGGTAATACAAATACCTGTAGGAACAATGGCAAATTTTACTTACATACTAGCTGATCTAGAAACACTGAAGGCATCTATCATTGATCCATCCTGGAACCTTGAAAAAGTATTGGAAATATTGAAAAAGAATGGATGGGATTTGGAACACATTATAAATACACATACTCATTTTGATCATATTCTGGGTAACGAACAGCTAGCTGCTGTTACTGGTGCTAAAATTATTCAACACGAATACTCAAATCAGCCTAGTGATAAATTCGTGAAAGATGGAGACATTGTTTATTTGGGAAATATTCCATTAAAAATATTGTATACTCCAGGGCATTCAAATGATAGCATTTGTGTTCTGGTTGAAGACAAATTCATTTTCACAGGGGACACAATTTTTGTAGGCAACTGTGGAAGAGTAGATCTGCCAGGTGGTGATTCTAGGAAATTGTATAACAGTTTATTTAATGTGATTTCAAAGCTAGACGGTTCATTGATAGTGTACCCTGGCCACGACTATGGAAAGTCACCTACTTCTACAATAAAAGAACAAAAGGAAACGAGCCCGATTTTAGTCCCAAGAACGGAAGCTGATTTTGTAAAGTTCATGTCGGGCGATGATTAAGGTCTGCACGAACAAAGATATTCAGATATATTATGTTTGAATCGGGGACATTCTTCGTCTATCGAAAGGTTTCATTGTACAAGGCCCATATTTGTTTGTGTGATATCTTACACTGAAACTAGTACAATCCCAGGCATTACTATAGCGGGAGCCAGCCCAGATTTAATGAAATATACCTCCCCAGCCGATTCTGAATTCCTATATTATGGCTATTGTAGATGTTTAGAGGAGATTCCAATAACCCCTGATGGAAAACCAACACCAGCAATCATAACTCGAAGCGTCATAGGAGCAACCGACATACCATTTTTTATAGTTGATGCTGGATCGATGATTAAACCTTTTGTTCCGTATATATCATTTAATCAGGAATATGGCAAGAATATTGCATTTGGATCGGCTGTAGATCCTAATAACGTCAAGAAAGCATTTGAATATGGAAGTTTACTTGGAACTCAAATATCAAAGGTATCAGATTTGGTAGTCTTGGGAGAAAGTATCCCGGGTGGCACTACTACCGCATTAGGTGTTCTGAGCGCATTAGGCGCTGGCGCTGAATTTAGAGTCAGTAGTAGCATGCCCGATAATCCTCACATCTTGAAGAATAGGGTGATATCTCAAGGTCTGACTAGTGCAGGTATCAAGAGAGGAGACTTAAAATCTAACCCTTTTAAGGCTATATCGATATTAGGAGATCCAATGCTGCCTTCTATTTCTGGGATTGCGGCAGGGGTTCTTGGTAGCGGAGGCAAAGTTATGCTCGCCGGCGGGACTCAGATGACTGCAGTAATTGCAATCCTGAAGTCGCTGGATCAGCCACTTGACAATATATGCATTGGTACTACCGTTTATGTAGCAAGAGATCAAACTTCCGACCTCGTTGGTCTTACAGAAACACTATCCGAGAATGCTGTGCCGGTATATGCTTCCAATTTACATATGGAAGAGTCTAGCATAGATGGATTACAGGCCTTCTCGAAAGGCTATGTTAAGGATGGGGTAGGAGCAGGAGGTATGTCAATTGCAGCCATACTAAAATTGTCAGGACGTATCAATGGCGAGAACCTTTTGTATTATATAGAAAGGGAGTATAATAGGCTAGTTTCTAGCCGACGCAATACGCAGGCTAGCTTATAAAGATTTCTGATTTTAGGAATCTGAGGTGGGCCAATCAGGTAAGATTACCCATAATCTTTCTGAATTGCGTTTGAAATAATATATATCAATAATGTATTAACACTACCACACGTAATCGATATGTTAGATTCAATGTATACTTTGGAATATAAGTTTAGTCGCTCATTTCAGCAAATACGGTAGCCTTCGAGATTTCATGTAAGCGCATTGCCAATGTCCTTTCAAATACTTTTTTATCAATGACTCCCTTCTCATGGAGCATGTCCACCAATGTGGCTATTCTAGCACTAACCTCTTCCAACTCGGTGAGCTCCTTCGATGTATTTTCGCCAGATCTCATCGAATGCCTATTATTATCGACAGTGTCTTTTTCAGGCACAGTATATCATTGATAAACGAATGTATATGCTTTTGCTTGAAATCCTATATCTCGAATGCCATATAATATCACTGTATTTTAGATTACCGACAGTATTCTCCAGAACGTTGATAATCTGACTGGCAAATATTATTGGTGTGTATCGAAGCCTTCTGATCAAGCAATACAATTGATTTTCATCATTGATCATCATACAATGGAAATCCTCAAAGTTTGTAAGGATCCACTTGCATAGTCTATCCCTTACAGCAAATTTATCATTTATTGTATCGGTCATTGAGAGCATAGTATAATAAAATACGACATGCTTTTATTTCAAAAAGTTAATAATTATTTTCGAATGAATTGTACTCTGAATACGGTCCGCTCTATCTTAGCCTTTAGATCAAATTTCATTGTTTTATTAATTCTGATAATAATTTTGGCAAGTTCATCTAACTTGATTAACCTCAACTCAGCTTCGAGCATCAAGACCGAACATGAACGACAAGCAGGTGATACCCTAACATTCCTTAGAGCGTATGGAAAAACAGTTGTTCCTATGAGCACGTCAGTTGATCGACATAAAGTGCACCCACTGAATAATGGCACTAATTATCAGTCAAAGATGTCTAGTAATTCAGATACCGGGTTTGAGGCGAGAAATAGGAATAATTGGATAACGGTTAATCATGATATCCATAGCACCAGATTTAGCAACCAGACAACAATTAACAAGGAGAACGTAGCGCAATTGAAAGTTAAATGGACGTTACTTAATGATGTTGCAATACAAGATCCACCTATAATCATTGGTAGCAACGGATTCGTACAGGATGATTCAGGTGCAATCATAGCGTTTGATGCCAATACCGGGAACGTTCTCTGGAGGTCTGAAATCGGAAGTGGTCCAACGATCGGTTTGACCTTTAGTGATGGGGTAATATATGCAGCAACTGGATATCATAGCACCGTGGTAGCAATTAAGCCAAATGATGGTAAAATTATCTGGCAGTCGGAGGTCTTGGGTGATCCTAAAACTGGTTACAATATTCCGACTTGCCCAATTGTATGGAAGGGTTATGTAATAGTAGGCTCGGCAGGCGGCGGTGATGTCTCTACCGGGGTGGGAACTGTAAGAGGAAATATTACCGCTCTTAACAGTACTAATGGTAAGACAATATGGAATTTGAATACCACTTCAGGTCAATGGGTCAATCTAGATACTGCTCCTAAATATAATTCCGGAGCAAACGATTGGTCCGGTGGTTCTCTTGACCCTGAAACTGGTATAATATATATGCCACTAGGTAGTCCATCTCCAAACTTTAATTCCACAACAAGACAAGCTGGCGACCTCTTCTCAAACCACATGGTGGCTATAAACATCACCAATGGAGAATTAATTTGGGCCACACCGTTCGTTGCTCGCGGAACTGTTTTGAATGTAACTGTCCCAGATACGCATGACTGGGATACATCCTGGGGTAGCAGTATAAGCAAAATAGCCTATGATAATGGAACGCAAGAGAAAATAGTAATTGGCCACGATAAAATGGGGAATATCGTTGCTATGGATGCATCTACTGGTAAAGTGCGATGGTGGAAGACTTTAGGAAGACACTCCAATACTGATGCAATTCCAATGCCTAATGGCACTGGCGAGGTTTGGTCTTATGGAATTTTTAACTATCATGCTGTAGACAACAACAATACACTCTATATAGCTGCTACGAACAGAGGTTTGAATTATTTTACTGATGGTGGAATTTCAGGACATAGATTATCTCCTCCACACACTATAGAACTAGGGTTACGCAATGGTACGATAGCTGCAGTGGATCTAAGAACTGGAAAACTCAAATGGCAATTACCGACAGAATTCCCTCCAAGAGTGTCGCCCTTGGTTACAAAAGATGTACTATTTGCTGGCTACATCCACTTTACAGAGAAAACCAAAGCGAACGGTCATGTTTCAACAACAAAGTCCGGTGTTATATTAGCCTTAAATAAGGAAAATGGACAAAAGATATGGGAACAAAATATTAATGCAGAAATAGGTCAGGTTGGCCCATCGATAGCGAGCGGAACACTGTTCGTACCGACTGAAAAGATCCGAGTAGATTCAAGAGATGGCCCTCAACACGGAGGATCTATAATTGCGTTTGGACTTTAAAAACAGGATTAGCTGGAAGTGAAATGTAGAATCAAAATAGCAAGTATCTTACTTATATATATCACATGGAAAAATAACATTTCGTCCCTATAGCAGGATTGATAGAGCTATCAATGATGCTCTAGAGTAAGTGAATTAGTATTGTTACTGTATTCGAGAATACATTTGCATCACCTAGATATAAAATAGTATTAGCATACTATTATCAAGCATTGTTTTGGACAGATGTGTTGTAAGTCAAACATTAAAGATATCGTGTTCACAACTCCATATATTATCAAAACCTTTTGTAATATATGCCCCAGTGCGATTATAAATATTTATTTTTCACACTATGGCAAACTTGTTTAGTCTTAAAAGTAGGACGCCGGGAGAGGGATTTGAACCCTCGAGACCTTCACAGATCACAAGCTAACAAGGTACAATTTCCAGGCTTGCGCCCTCCCAGGCTAGGCGACCCCGGCATATGTATATTCCGTAGCAAATTCTATATATTAACTATTAAACAATTTTACAACTGCCGCCTCCTTCTAATATAACACTTGATATAACAAATTCAAAATTTCAAATACTTTCACTGATCCGGTTATCCAAACTTAGAATCATTTCACCCGAAATCAGATCATATTTTTTTATATCAAAATGTCCAGTCTCGACCTGATGATCCTCCCAATCAGAGTGGAAAATAAACCTTTGCCGACATTCTACACATATACATAGTATTTTTAGGTCTTCTGGATGCATGATCGTTAATGTGATATAACCAGAATTATCAAATATATAGAATAGGGAAGTAGTTAATATTCGTTTTATTCGGATTTTTCTTACGAAGTATTCGATGTAACCTTGAAGAGGTATTTTGGTAACATCTTCGTTCTCTAATATATTATATACTCAGATTGTTATTTTATCATTGGTCTACAATTCCAAAGCTGCTCTACATTGTAGTGTATTAATGTGATAGCATAACTCTACCATCTCAAACTACTGCTAATAATTATTGTTGATTTCAAATTTATACTTTGATCTGTTGCACTAGTATAACTGGAAATAACCATATAATTCACTAAGATGGTTCAGATAAATTTAGGTGTATCATTTTAGTTAATGGTTCATTGCAAGAAATCATATCTTATCATATATCTCACTTGTCATCGGTTTTCTTGTTAAAACAGGGTGTGATTATCTATTGGGCCAATACAATTCGTTTCTTGAGTATCGATCCTGATCGTGGCTAGCGCCGTACTGAGTATTAATCTTTATAACTATAAATCCAACAAAGCTGACAAAAAATGAAAATACACCCAGATAAGTCGATATTTGATCAATAATGAATAATGCCCTCTGCAATTGTACTTACATATAAAAATGTGATTTGACCATGGATTATCCTAATTGGCGTATTACTGGATACGATGGATCCTAGGATTCTATCCCATAGATGATGATACCTTATATGACTCTTTTTAAAGATCCAAGAATAATACTTCTATCCAGTATAGAGAGAAATGAGAATCACTATTAGTTTTTTATACCTAAAGCGAACAGAATAGGAAAGGATTGAATATTGAAATAATTAATAATAGAACTGTAGTGTCTGGTGGCCAATAAATAAATCAGAGGTCTAAATATAAGAATAGCAATACCTGATCCGGAACAATAAATATGCTGTACCAGTCTTTGTAACAAAAATTCTCACCTCAGGAATTGAGGTAGATAAATTAGAGGAGGTCATATTTTTAAAATAATCTTTTTTAAATCATCTGACCTTCAGGCTGTCTAATGTTGTGCATGTATATGAGCTCACTATATATCTAAATGTTTATCACGACCAAAAAATTATTCGTCCTTTTGTAATATTGTAACAATTAAGGAAATTTAATGGAGAAGAACATAAGCCATGATTACATCACTATAACACTAGATAACTTGTTTCTAGTGGGGTGAGGATCATTGAGGATTCATATTATAATTGATCTCGCGAATAAAATCAGTGGGCTTCCAGCCCTCTTACTAAACCTCGCAAGAACCTGCGAATCGCAAGGTCATTTCTACTGCAATAAAAACTCAAGTATAGAGAGTTAACCGGTGGTAAAAGGGTCACTATCTATAAGTAGAATTTTGGTATCCAAAGATCAGGCTCATTAGTGAGCATTAGATTTTTCTCGAGTATTTTGATATTAATATGATTGATTAGTTACACTCGCACTATTAGGCACATTAGTATCAGAGATAATAACATTTGAACGCCAAGCTTTAGGATAGGTACCTGGTTTCATAATAATCCTTTTCATGTGAAATGCTATTCCCTTTATACTTTCTTTAATATCCTCGATTGACATCACAGCTTCTGCTAGTCCCACTATTTCCCCCTTTATGGTATAAATGCCAACAAGTTCATGGCTCTTAAGATTTTTCGTAATTGCCAAAATACCTGGTACTGCAAGTTGAGCGCCATGACATAAGGCATCGACGGCTGTATCTCTGATTACAACTGCAGGTATTGGCTCTAAGCATTGTTCGACTGGTCTTATAATTTTTTTAAGTTTCGTCTCATCTTTTTTTTCCCTGTAAATCTGGATCGCATCAGAAAGATCATGTAGTCTTGTAAAATTATCATTATTTTCGTAAAAGTTGCTAACCCTAGTTCTACGAAGCTCAATCATGGTGGCTCCTGGGCTCAAAATTTCGCCAATATCATAAATGATCTTTCGAATATATGTACCTGCCTGACACACAGTTCTGATTAGTAAAAGACGGTCGAACTGTTCAACAACTTCCAATTGATATATCGTTCTAATGCGAGTGGCTCTTCTAACTGATGATCTCTGAGGTGGTCTTTGATAAATATCACCAACAAACTCTTTTATAATATCGTTCAATTTATCATTAGAAACATGTGCATGCAATCGTGCTAAAGCATAATATTCCTTTGGACCCAAAAGTAACACCGATAGTGCCTTTGTACCTTCTCCAAGTCCGATCGGCAAAAGTCCGGTAGCACCGGGATCTAATGTGCCGCTATGCCCTGCCTTTTCAATTCTAAGCAACTTCTTTATCCAAGCAATAACCTCATGACTGGTAGGGCCTGGAGGTTTATCTAGCAGAATTACTCCGTATTGAAATAATTCATTTAGTGGCCGCTTATCAGGATAATGGCCATATTTTTCACTCGTTGTGTCATCATCGACCCTTTCCAAATCCTGTAACTGTATGAATGGAAATTTGTTATCTCTCAAGGCCATTAATGCTAGACTCGCCTACTGATAAATGTGTCTTAAAAAAAATTATGGGAGTAAAGGGGGCAACTTGAGATCTGGAAATCCGGGAATTTTCGGTAGCTGTGGTATTGGACCTAAGCCGAATGGTAATTGTGGGCGAGGTGTAGAGTCCTGAGAAATTGCGGTAGCTTGAGGTGTGGGTCGCTTTTGCAATGGAATTGAGAGATCCATAGTCGCACCATTTCTCTCTATCGTTAACTTTACGTTATCACCTATCCTCTTGTGTTGCTCAATATAATTGATTATATCGTCGATTTGTCTTACAGGATGATTATCGATTGCCGTTATAATATCCCCAACATTTGTAATAGCTCCATTGTCGTCTAAAACAGTAGCTTTCAAGCCGGCCTTCGCAGCTGGCCCACCATCTTGTACTGAAATTACAACCACGCCTTTAAAATTGGGCGATAAACCCATATTTCTCATCAAACTAGTTGGAATCTTGGTTCCGGCTAGTCCTAGCCACGGATGTTCATATGTACCAGTCTTGATTAATGAAGGCAATTCACGAATAATACTTTCTGACGGAATGGCAAAACCTACACCAGAATAAGCGCCGGTACTAGAGAATATTGCGGTGTTCATCCCAATTACATTACCACTCATATCAAGTAACGGTCCTCCAGAATTTCCTGGGTTAATTGCAGCGTCGGTTTGAATAGTATTGGGTATCGCATAACCGTTCTGACTATCAGCAGGTAATAGCCTACCAATCTGACTAACTATACCTGTCGTCATACTTGCGCTTAGACCAAATGGGTTCCCTATAGCTATGAGTTGCTGTCCAACCTGTACGTTTGAAGAATTCACTATTGGTAATGGTAATAGTTTTTCATCTGAGAAGTTATCTGTTATTTGTAAAACCGCAAGGTCACCGAATGGATCTCTTCCGACAACTTTAGCAGAGTACGTATTTCCATCGACGAAAGTAATATCAGCCTTAGTTGCACCATCTACTACATGATTATTGGTTAACACATGTCCTTGTTTGTCAAGTACAAACCCAGAACCTAGCGCAGAATTTCTTCCCGTGGAGGGAACACCATTTATTATTATAAGCTGATTCGGATCGCTCCTAGTAGTGGTGATTTGTACTACGGAATTCTCGACCCTTTTAAAAATATCTACAAGGGTTGACTGAGGTTGTTGTTGTGTGGGTTTCGCTATTTGGCCGGTCTTCTGATTTTCGTTTACTTGTGTTTGTGCTAGCACTTCATTATAATGCGATATCATTACAACCGATATAGATCCCGATATTACTACAATAGCAAGAACTAGGATCCGTTGCATAGTTTGCTTCATATTTATTGTAATGCCATCCGAATATTTATATCTTGACATTTATATCAATAAGAGTGTAGAAAAATGTCAATATCTGAAGTAATTGTCATATTCGATTTTAAGTAGCTGAAGGACAACTTGATGTCGGACATATTAATATCAATCAGTGTCATACGTGAAGATTGGGAAATGGAGATTGAATAATTAACGGCAGATTAAGAAAAATTACACGTCTTGATGCTGCAAATATAAGTTAAATTAATATTTGCAGCATCTACATTGCAGGCTAAAAATTAATTTTTCTTACACTTAGATTTGTTTAGCCATTATTGCAAAAATTATTCTTTTGATCACTAGTCTACCGAAGAAATTTATATTAGACACTTGATGCTCTGTTGTTCACTTTGTAAAAGATCTTTTTTTTACACTCTCGAATTTGAGGTAGAAATTGAGATGACATAAAATTAGTCATTGCCAGTACAAAGTTACGGAACAAACGTTAAGGTTTCTCAGGTTCCTATCCAAAAATTATTCTAAAGTGATTGTAGTGGCAGATAATAGGATAAGGGAGTTGTTCCTAACGATAGGATTTCTGCTTTCTGCGCCTTGCTCCAGGACCGCCAAATTTCTTCGATTCGGTCTGTCTTGGATCACCGGCCAAGAAGTGTCTGTCATAGTTAATTATTTTTTTGCGAATTTCCTCTCTAACGCTCTTTGATAGAGGATGTTCTTTGGGATCCTTACCTCCCTTCGCTTCACCAGCAATTGCCCGAGATATTGCAACTGCGCTTGCGAATGCCTGACCCATAAAACCTCCACCCTGAACCTTTACATTGATGTCAAACCTGTTTCTTAATTCACCTATTATATTCAGTGGCGTTAGTACTACTTCCCTTGCCACTTCTGGTTCTACCAGCTCTGCTGGAATATTGTTAATTCTTACTCGGCCGCTACCCTTAGAAATGGTAGCTGTAGCACGACAAGATTTTCTTTGTCCCGGATAAAGATCTGTTTTATGCATTAGATTGTCATCCCTTTCCATCCGATTTGCCTTGCTATCTCACCCATGGTAACATAATATGATGGAGACTTTGTAATTTTACAGTCTTCAAAGGTTTCAAAATCAGCTTTTTTCAATTTCTCTGGAATTCCATTATAAACCCGTAATTTTTTTAATGCTACTTTGCCATTTGACTTACGTTTAGGTAGCATCCCTCTAACCATTCTCGTCAATATTGTATCCGGTCTTCTAGGATGAAATGGGCCATGAATTGGATTCGTTGCGGAGGCTACTTCAAGATTTTTCTTATATGCATCTATTGTAGCATACTTGTTCCCAGATAACATGGCTTTTTCGGCGTTTACAATAGAAACCATTTTGCCTTGTTGTAATATTTTTGACACTCGAGAACAAATTCTACCTGCAATGCAGTTTGCAGCGTCTATGGTTACTAAATGGCCCTTGTCAGTAAGCTCTGCCTGTCTTTCAACCAATTATTCTGACCCCCTTGCCTTCAGGATAGGATTGGGTAAGATCTGCGATAGTTACGATCTTTCCCCCACAATCATACAGTTTTTTAGCAGCTTTTAGAGACATTGAAAAAGCACATACAGTGAGTTTATGATTAATCTTGCCGGACCCAAGAATTTTACCTGGAACAATAATAGTTTCCCCTTCTTTAGTAACGCTGGCCAGTTTGCTAATATTAACTTCACTTGCGCGTGATCTCGAATTAGCAAGCTTATTCTCGAGATGCTTCCAAATTGGTGCCCTCTTGGATTTGAAAGCCTTCCGAAGAACCCATGTAGTCTCACTCGACATACTTTTAGTAATCATAAGCGATCAGTCGTCAATCGTATTTAATCATAAATAAATGTATTCAAATTCCCCTAGATATTTCTAAGGATCTGATAACTTCATCAAAGTTTCTTATTTTTGAATCTAATCTCTCTATTGCAGCCGTAATTGTCTCTTGGGCCGTTAGCGCCCCATTCGTCTCGACCGTCAAAATAGACTCATTTTCATCTTTCCCATCTATCACAACTGACGCTGACGTAGGCTGCCACTTTGCATGATCCTTTCCAAAGCCCAATCTAGCATAAGCTTCGAACTTTAGCTTTTGGGCAGGTGCAAGAACTATAATTGGAATTTCCGTACTTATCGGCTTTACTACCTCATCTTCAGACACGAGGTCACCAGACGTGACCACTTTAGTCTTATCATTAGCTTCCGAGTCCATAGAAAGTAACACCCTGCACTTAGTGCAACCCAAAGTACTATTGCAATCACAATCGTGAGGTAACACGAATCTATGTAAGTCAGTTCGTAATGGAATAAGGCCCAACCTGTGGGCGACAGCTTCATCATGCATCACTGACGAGTTTTCTAGAATTACGACGTCATCAATGGCCAAGGTAGGAACTTCGTTTATAGATAACCTTCTTATCGCATTTACATATTGTCTCGGTGCGTTAATGAATCTTATGACAACCTTATCATTAACGTTTTCGAGTACTTCAATAGATGCTGAAGTCAAGCCTTAATAAATCCATTCAGTACGTATTAAAAATCTACCGAAAGTTGTACGCCGAAACTGTTAACATATAATTATTATAGTTAATTTGCATTGTTATTTAAATGATATCCAAGCTACGTTTGACAATCTGATTTAATTCTTCGATGGGATGAAGTTGTTTATCCATAAATTAAAGTTATTTTTTCATCTTATTTTAATAGTTAATATTTTACATTGTTTCTATCTATACGAAAAGCATATTTAATTTGTATATATAGATAATATTGTAAAATAGATATTTTATGATTAAGGTCTAATAGAATAAAAAACGTCATATTTCTAAAATATATTAGGTTATGTTATAATATTTTTTATATCTCCTCCTACGTGGAAAGCCTTATAATGTATGTGAAAACGATGGGAACAGTTGTTTTATTTGTAGGTATTTTCGTTGGCCTGATCGCATTATTGATAACTAGTACAGTTAGTAATGTACTGGCTCAGCCCGCATATCCGCGTACTGAGAACTACACAAAATCTAGTCCTGCAGTACCGTACAGTTGCTTCAAGCATGTGGGTGTTAGTGCCGAGACACCTAATGGAGACAAAACAAAACCGTTATTGGTAGATAAGGATGGAAACCTCACACCATGTGATATAAATGAAGGAGATAACGCTTGGATGTTGGCAGCTTCTGCACTTGTGCTGATAATGACTCCAGGCGGACTCGCAATATTTTATTCTGGTCTTTCTAGACAGAAAAATGCTGTAAATACACTTCATATGGTATTCATAGCAACTGGCGTAATAGCAGTACAGTGGGTTTTATGGGGATATAGTTTAGCTTTTGGACCTGATGCAATGGGCAATGGTTTCATAGGAAATTTTGCTTGGGTCGGCTTACAAAATGTTTTGCATGATGTTCCATCAGACGTTTACGGAGGCCTAGCAGGACCAACCATACCTCATCAAACGTACATGATATTCCAAATGATGTTCGCTATTATCACTCCTGCTCTTATTGTCGCGGCACTCGCAGAAAGAATGAAATGGAGCGCATTTTTGGTCTTTATAGTGCTCTGGGCCACATTTGTCTACGATTTTGCGGCTCATTGGACATGGTCACTGGGATCTGGCGGAACACACGTCGGATGGACTGGAGCGCTACCATCGTTGGACTTTGCAGGAGGAACAGTAATCCATGTGACTTCTGGCTGGTCTGGACTGGTTATTGCACTGATGCTCGGCAGGAGGTTGGGATATGGCAAGATTCCAATGGAGCCTCACAATCTAACACTCATCGTACTCGGATCCGCTCTACTATGGTTTGGATGGTTTGGCTTTAACGCAGGTTCCGCAGCTTGGGCAGGAACAAATGCTACGAGTGCATTTGTTGCCACGCAAATTGCAACTGGCATGGCCGCTGTGACATGGATGTTAATTTCGTGGGCCCATACAGGTAGAGCATCGACTGTTGGTGCAGCATCTGGTGCTGTGGCAGGCTTGGTAGCAATCACTCCCGCATCTGGATACGTAGGACCTATGGCATCAATCATCATTGGAATAATTGCTTCCATTGTTTGCTATGCAGCAGTCATGTTTAAGAACAAACGCAAATGGGATGATGCCCTCGATACCTGGGGGGTTCATGGAATGGGCGGTCTTGTTGGGGCACTACTAACTGGAATCTTTGCCCAAAAGATGTATACTCCGATCGCTAATGGACTTGCATTTGGAAATCCACAGCAACTATTGAATAACGCAATCGGCGCATTCGCAGCGCTTGCTTGGTGTATGGGAATCACTGCCGTTATAATAAAGGTCATGGACGTTGTGTGGCCAGGGGGAATCAGGGTTACTCCAAAGGAAGAAGAGATTGGGCTGGACTTGACCCAACATGGAGAAAGAGCATACGTTACAGAGTAACTTTCCCATTAATTTATTAACAAATAGGCCGGTTGCTTGAATATCTCCTGGAGAGACAACCAAGTATATATTTTTATTTTAGAGTAGATTTTACTAATTAGTGCCAGAGAGTAAGTTTAGTGTAGTTCGACTGATTTTTGGAAATAATAAATTTGAAATACTGGTGAAGCCTGATCCCGCTTTAGAGTATAAACTCGGCAAAATACACGATCTCACAAAGGTCCTTGTTTCCGATGAAATTTATACCGACGCAAACAAAGGGTCAAGGGCGAGTAGTGACAAGCTATCAAAATATTTCAGGACTTCCGATCCAATGGAGGTAGCAACACAAATTCTTCTTCGTGGCGAGCATAGTCTTACAACTGAACAACGTAGAAGGATGATAGAAGAAAAGAAAAAGCAGATTGTTCATTATATTAACAGAAATTTTGTTGACCCAAGAACACATTTGCCACATCCACCCCTTCGAATTGCTAGCGCAATGGATGAAGTAAGAACTGTAATCGACCCAAACAAGAAGGCTGAAGACCAAGCAAAAGTCGTAATAGATGCTGTCAGAAAGATTTTGCCCCTTAAATCAGAAAACGTCATCCTGACGATTACAGTACCGTCTTCATGCGCAGCCCAGTCATATAGCGCACTGAAAAATGCGGGTAGTCTTAAGGAAGAGCAGTGGCTTGCCGATGGTTCGCTAAAATTATTAATAGAAACCAATGCAGGAATGAAGGGGGATTTACTGGACAGAATTGGATCTATAACAAGAGGTACCGCTTCGATAACTGAGCAATTATAGCAAAATTCAATCGTACAATTAACATATAAGTCCCCTCCTATAGACCAAATGCAGAGAATGAAAATATTCATTTCACATGAAATTAGTGAAGAGGGGGTGACCTGTTAGGATCATGCAGGAAATCAAACGAAAATATGTAGTTCCTGGTGATAAAATTATAGAGGGTAACTTTAGACCTTTAATGAATGTGATTAAGACAGGCAATGCAATTATTGCAACGAGGATAGGAATTGCAGAGGCTGGTAGAGATGGGATCAAGGTTATACCGTTATCTGGCGTTTACATCCCGAGAGTAAACGATATCGTGATAGGAAAGATTACAGATCATTCATCCTTATCCTGGGAGGTAGACATAAATTCATGTTTTTCTGCTCATCTTCCTGCCCAAGACGTTTTCGGGAGGGATTTTTCTCCTGCGAGGGATGATATGAACAGGCAATTGGCAACAGGAGATCTAATTACTGCACGGATTATCGCATTTGATCGAACAAGAGATCCAATGCTTACTGTTCAAGATAAAGATTTAGGAAAAATTCCTCGAGGTGAATTGCTAAAAATATCTGCAACACGAGTTCCACGTCTTATAGGTAAGCGAGGATCAATGATTCAGACGATTGAACAAGCTACGCAAACTAGAATTATGATTGGTCAAAATGGAATTATTGTCGTCATGGGTAAGCATTTAGATGGGACGCAATTAGCCATTAGGGCTATCAAAATGGTTGAGGAAGAAGCACATATGTCAAATTTAACACAGAGAATCAAGATTTTGCTCAATGTGTCGGATGGTTCTCAGGTCGACGTCCATGCAAATCAACCACAGGAGAATCAGAAGGAATCTACCTTAAAAGTCGAGGAATCCGAACACGAGTCGGAGATAGGACAATGACCCAAACAAGAAATTTAATTGACGCCAGGGGGTTACGAACTGATGGCCGAACTCCAGATGAATTGCGCGAGATTAAAATACAGATAGGAGTAGTGAAAAATGCAGATGGTTCTGCCTTTATAGAATTTGGTAATAACAAGATTATAGTTGCGGTGTATGGTCCACGAGAAGTTCATCCCAAACACATGGCATTGCCTGACCGATGTGTGCTGAGGTGTAGATACCACATGTCCCCGTTCTCGACCGACACGCGTAAAAATCCTGCCCCATCTAGGAGAGAGGTCGAAATCTCAAAAGTCATGAGAGAATCACTCGAACCGGCCTTAATGCTAGAAGATTATCCCAGAGCAGCAATAGACGTTTTCGTTGAAGTATTGCAAGCGGATGGTGGATCAAGATGTGCTGGAATCACTGCTGCTTCTGTAGCTCTTGCAGACGCTGGAATAAATATGAGAGATATTGTAACGGCTTGTGCAGCAGGTAAAGTTGACGAAAGGATTGTCCTTGATATTAACGACACTGAAGACAAGGAAGGCGGAGCCGACATGCCAGTAGCGTACATGCCTCATTTGAACCAAATTACCCTATTACAACTAGATGGTATATTAAGCAGTGATCAGTTTAAAGAATGCTTAGATAAAGCGTTGAATGGCTGTAAGTTGATCTATGAAATCCAAAGATCGGCATTGATGAAGAAGTATTTCGGAAGCGAATCTGAGGAGATAAGAGACGAACAATGAGTTCTTCCAAGCGATCTACGCTAATTGTGGAACATCTGCGAAAACAACAGATGTGGGACGCCATTTCGAATGGTAAGAGACTTGATGGCAGGAATTTAGATGAATTAAGAACGCTAAACATTGAACTTGGTATTATAAAGAAAGCAAATGGATCTGCAAGAGTAAGTCTGGGCAATTCGGAAGTAGTGGCTGGAGTAAAGGTTGAAACCGGTGAGCCTTTCGAAGGATTAGAAAATAAAGGTGCATTGATTGTCTCCGCAGAAGTACTGCCTACAGCTTCTCCATTTATCGAGCCTGGTCCACCTGACGAAGAAACTGTAGAATTAGCAAGGGTAGTTGACAGAGGAGTTAGAGAATCTGAAATGATTGACCTAGACAAATTGGCCCTAATTCCGGGAGAAATTGTCTATACAATATTCGTTGACTGCAGCATAACGAACGCGGACGGGAATTTATTTGACTGCACGTCCTATGCTGTGGTTTCAGCCTTAATGAGTTGCAAACTTCCCGTCTTCGAAATCCAGGACAACAAGGTAATCGATACCGGTGCAATAAAATCGACGCCCATTACAACAATACCAGTATCTATAACTGCGGCGAGAATAAGAGATTCAATAATTTTGGATCCAACTGCAGAGGAAGAAGCTTGTATGGATGCGAGGATAACTATTACTACTAATTCAGATAATAACTTTACGGCCGTTCAGAAGGGCGCTACCGGAACCTTTACTAGCGAACAAATTAAGAATCTTTTGGATACTGCTAGGGTAAAGGGAGAAGAAGTAAGAAGTAAAATAAAGGAGACGACAAGAATTGGTTAGTAGAAGGAAGCATAGATCCAGTTCGCTTAAGGGTCTAGGGATCAAGTTTGGTGCGACCGTTCGTAAGAGATATGGTATGGCGTACAAGACATTAAAGGAAAAAAGACGATGTCCCTCATGTGGCTCTTTACAATTACATAGAATTGCTTTAGGGATTTGGCATTGTCCAAAATGTAACTATAAAATTGCATCAGGAGCATATGAAGTCAATCTATAGAAATTTCAAAACTGAAATGACCTTTTCTTTCGATCCTGTTTGTCCTAAATCAGATAACATTGCCAAATCTCTCTGTTTGTCGTTGAAATCAGACACTCGATCCGAATCAACGAATACTGAGAATAAATTTGCGGTAAGAGATTCAAAATTACTTATTCAAATATCGACAACAAATATCGCTGATTTAAGAGCATGTGTTAATACCAATCTTAGGCTAACAAATATGGCATATTTATCAATTTTGGATTGATAAGAGGAATCGACGTACAAAGTTAAAAAATTCTCGGTACTGTCTAATTATACTAATAGCGGACCACTTAATCACGGATATATTTTTGAGTATATCAAGTGAAATACTTTACATACGTTAGCTGACAAGTATAACAGGATTTGACTAGGAAGACTGCTAAGAATGTCAAAAATCTTGAGGGTATTGAACCAAGAATGGCGTCTATATTGTTCTCTAGCGCAGTAATCATAACACGATGGTTCCAACTAACAGACCCATACCTATTTCCCTCAAAATGTTTTTATTAATTGACAAGATTGTCCAATGTATAGGTTTCGTATTGCGTAACTTACTTAGTCGTAAATACACATTTGGTATTTATAATACCATTTACATCATAGTACCATGAGTGAACAAGAACTCCCACCATGGTTAAGAGAACAGGTATCTCGCTTACAACAACTTCAACAAAATCTACAAGCTATAATGATGCAAAAGCAGCAGGTTGAAATAGAGGCCATGGAAACTGGTAGGGCGATAGATGAGTTAAAAAAAATAGGTCCAGACGACACTATCTATAAAAATGCTGGGCCGCTACTCATTAAAGCAAACAAGGATGAAGTATCAAGAGAACTCGAAGAAAAGAAAGAATTATCAAATACCAGATTGATGGTGTTAACAAAGCAAGAAACACGGGTCAAAGATAATCTGAAAGAAGTCGAGGCAAAAATAAACCAAATGATTGCCGGAGCTCAAGGAACAATTGGCAGCTCTGTATCTAATTCGAAAAATCAAAACGAATAAATGCCCACCCCTTAACGTGGACTTCTCTAAATACATATTCTGAGGTAATATTCAACTTAGAGTCAGTTAATCGTTGGTACGGATGCTTAACTAATGAATAGTAATGTCTGTTAGGATTGTTGTCGATGAGAGGGAACGGAACAGCCAAATACCCAAGTTACTCTTGGATGCAGGAGTTAGGGTCAATTTTGCGCAATTGAAAGTTGGGGACTACATAACTTCAGCCGCGACCGCGATTGAAAGAAAGACTATCAATGACCTGATCTGTTCTATATATGATGGAAGATTATTTTTGCAATGTACTGACTTAAACCAGTTTTATTCCAAACCTGTGCTCCTTATCGAGGGCAACATATTGGATCTTGCAGATATTCCAGTTGGAATTACAAATGACAAGCAATTGAAAACCCTCGTTGAAAGACTGCCTCTAGCCTACGAAACACTCTCGAAAATAGTGTTAAATTTTAGAATTCCAATAATACCTACACCATCTGCGGAGTACACAGCCCAATTGCTAATTCTTATGGCAAAAATTGCAAGAGATAAGGAAAACGACAATGGTCCGTTATTAAGGAAAATAAAGAAGGAAAAACCAGCATATTATCAACAGCTTTCGATTTTATCTTCGATACCAGGCATAGGAGACAAGCTGGCGATTAGAATGCTTCAAAAATTCAAAACACCAAACAGAGCATTGAATGCAAGTATTGCAGAGCTCGCGATGGTTTCCGGCTTTGGAACAACACGTGCAGTTAAAGTAAGAGAAATCCTTGACCGGATGGTTGTTGACGATTTAGATTTTGCGGTGCAGACTACCCTCTGTGACAACGGAAGTTAGAGCCTTTATTGCCAGAATTCGTGAATATAGTTACTTCAAGTCTACCGTTCTACCAGGCCCGATCTCCTTTTTGCATACATTTTGATAACTTCAATCTAAAGAGATACAGACTGGGCTTGGAATATCGATGGAGAGTTACAAAAGGGACAATTCGCACTATTCAATGCAGTGGACTTCTTGCCACATGTATTGCATATCTTAATCTTTAGATTGGGACGCATGTAATTAAGATTAGAAGCGATTTCTAGCGTCTTTTTTGTGTCAGAAATAGAAGTACTGTTGCTAAAATCTATATCGACAGATAATCCTCCATTAAGTAGTCTATCTATCGCATTAAATTCCTCTATAGCCCTAATCGTGTCCTCACCCTGCAAAATTTTGGCGCTATCTAGTAACATACCCTGAGAATACATATCATACTCCTTCTTTGGTGCAAGTATAAGACTTCGACCATACTTGTCGGAGTCGAGAGGGGCAAATCTAGAAGTACCATGATCGTTTATCATAGCAACTCCTATTGTATCTTCACCTAATTGTTTTCCTTGATCCATTGCCACATCGACTGAAGTCTTAATTACTTTGTGCAATATTTCTGGCCCGTTGTTAGTAGCATTGTGTCCCAAGATATCGTAAACTGCCTCTCTAGCTCCAGCCAGGTTAATTATTATGTTAGCAATCCCTACTTCCATATATTTGGCGCTACTTGCAACTATTGGTAGCGTTCCCTTCAGTATCAGATCTGTAATAATTTTCTTTCTAATTGATAACGCCATTAATGCTGGCTTAATTAACATCGCAAGCCTGGCACGAAAATATGTTTCATCCTTGTTTGATTGGTAGGCAATTCTGGGAAGATTAATTGAAAGGGATTGCAATGTTATAACTGTGTTCGAAACCTTGTCGCCAATGGATTTTCTAACTCCATTATTAGATCTTGTACCATCTTTAGATATTGATATTACTCCCCCAAGTCTTATATTAGACGCAACCCTTTCTGAATGAATACCAAATTTATGACTATTGGGATTGTATATTAATTCGAGGCCAATTCTGGGTATAGGCGTGCATTCAACATACTTTGAATAGCCAACCAGCAAGTCATCAATAAACTTGTCCTCCAGTTCGTCTATAGGTAATATTATCGTCGTGAGAGGTAATCCAGAAATAGAGTAAGATGGGGATGATGAAGCGTTCATTAACATTTTAGAAAATAATGATGCAACATTTCCCAGATTATCGGATAATTCTAGCATCTTGTGAGGTACCCCTTCCAATACGATTTCTGTGGAGGCCTCTCTGTTCAAAAGTGAAATCAGAATCGAAAGTGTGGAAACAAGGTCGTCAGATCTACGTAGGTTCTCGAATCTTGAAACGTTCAGGTATTTCCCTTTAAAATTTAAACCGTTTGCACACAGGTCGTTAACATTGAGAAATATACTATCTGGCATTAGTCCCCAGATACCGCAATGTGATATGTTTAATTCTCCTGCTAAATGCATATCAGCTAGATCCTTTGGAAGCACATTATTCAGAAGATGTTCGGAGAATAAGGAATGTGACACCTTAGAAAAAATACTGTCCATTCCATTTTTGAGTTTGTCGACACTAGCCAGCATATCCACTATATCCGAAGTTGGCAAACCTACCCTCGCCAACTTGTTTCGATAATCTTCATATCCATGCTCCACGAGTACGGAATTCACAGTCTCTCGGATTAATGACGAAGTGAGATATGCAGTTTGAAATTTATAGATTTTATTTTCAACCTCTTCTGTAATTTTATGGGCTTGTTCGAGGGGCATATTAGCTTCTCTTACCAGGGATTGTACTATTTTATGTGCGTTGAATTCCTCAATCGAATGTCGAGAGGTCCGGACATACATTTTACCACTCTCAACTATAGATCGTTCTTCGATCTGTCGAGCAAGACTCAATACTAGTTTGCCTAAATTAGTAATAGTGTACCTGCGTTCAGACTTATTGAGAGCAACTAAGGATTGTCTCAGCAGCTTTCTCAAGTGATACGCAAATTTGCCGGACTCCTTTTTGGATTTAAATCCTGCAAGCGATTTTAACTCAGAATACGTAAGTGGTCCTTTAGAATTTAAAATTCTGAGAATATCAATCCGGTTAGGACTCGCCATAACCGAGAATATCATCCTAACCCTTTTAGTGGCTGATTCTAATACTCCACCTCGTCTAGATTCAGTTTGAAATGAAAATTCATGGCTCAACTGTTCCATTGCACCGTTATTCTGAATAAATGATTAAAACTCCTTTGTAAATATCTTTTTACTAATGATGTAGTAAATAGTAAACAATAGATGACAAGTGTTTTAGTAGGTTGCCTAGAATTTAACTCTCTACGAGAACTCTGCCTCCATCGAAAACCTGCTCATTCCTATCTGTGGGTTTTGATCGGACATGGGGGATAGTTTGTGGCACGTCTGGTAGCCTCGCTTTTGCCTCGTCTTCCAAGAGATTTTCTACTTCGTCCAGTATCGAGAGTGCATCCACATCGACCTTCGTAGGAATGATATGTGAATCCACTTTGACTTTGGAATCAAGTAAAACTTCCGACGTTACTGAAGCCATTTCGTTGAAGAGTCCCTTTGCGGTAGGAACGACGTTCCAGATCTCATTCTGTATGTCTTTGATCGTTTCGATGGTTGGATTGATAGTTTCTAAAATTTTTGAGAATTCGTTAATCGTACTAAAACGTAAGACGATGACTTCTAATGCTAAACACATATTCTGAGAAATACGATTGACATGATGAATATTCGATAGCTCGTTTGCCATGACTCTTGCCTGGGCGTTATTGCCTTTCTTGAGGTTGCAAGCTATTTTATATCGGAAATCCCTATCAATCAGAGCAATTCTTTTGTTAAGCATCTTCAGTTTTGTGAGCTGATTGCTGACTACAATCGTGGCATCCGTAAGATCACTCTTTATATGCTGTCGATGCTGTTCCATTGGTATTAGTCCTCCATCGAAAAAAAAGATTAAGAGCTAGTGTTAAGTCGAATGTACAAGCAGCTCTGATAAAGCTAAGCTACTAATATAATGGTTGAAAGAAAAATTAGGACATTCAAGATCATCTATTGCAGTTATGTCATACTGCATAAGCATATTCCCATAGTAATTTGGTCAACTGACATTCATCTTATAGCCATGCTAGATTTTTTGTTGAGGCAACAATTGATTGATGATCAGACAATACCACCATTATCTAGATCAATATATTAATAATAAGCAAAGTTACAACGGAAATGGATGCTACAAATAGAATTGAGGCGAATAACTAGCCATAAAATCTGAGGATTAATACCTCAAAACCTTACCTTATGTGAATAACCACTTCCTGCATGATTGTTCTCTTGTGATTTTAAATGCTCTATTCAAGTGCTTTGTGCGATGTCACAAATCTGGATCTATAAGATCAACCGACTAAAGGCTGGAAGAAGATAGAAATTTAATGAATAATCTCCTATCTGATAGACTCCGTTTGCCAAATCTGGGCTACCTGTTTCTATCTCCTTAAACATAACGGTAAAGGATGGTTGCAGGGTAGCAATGACTGCTGATGCACCAACAAATTCCGCGACTTCTGTAAGCCGTCTAATTTCATAACCCTTTATCCTTGGTATAAGGTTACTAGATTTTATCTGAATTAGCCATTTGATCGGATCACGGATTGCAACGATGTCTGCTGGCCCTCTGCTGCCTTTGGATATGTTCAATTTCCAGCCTTTTGTTTTAAGAAAAACGGCTACTATAAATTCTGCCTCTCTACCAAATCGATAGCTGCAAAATTTTTCGAAGCTCTTTTCTCCCCTGATCATTAGGTGTATACACTAATTCCATACAGATACCCATATTTGTCCATCAAGTTTGAGTATTACTATTATTTTATTGCTTTTCTTTCTATTCCTTACCTATATCATTAGACCCGATCTAAAGGACCTAATCTGTGACATTTTAATGAAATTTAGTAAAATAGGTAATATCTTTCCTTTTCTCCTCCATCGCTTAGCATACCTAGCCTAAGTTTCATTCACCCAATCTGGTTATTAATACAAATTAGCCAAGAATACGTACAAATATGAAATTTCAAATGCAGCTGTCCGCCAAATTAAGCCAAGTACTATCTGATGTGGTAAATGCCTCAATGAGGGACAGAGGTCCGATCGCTGTAGCCTTTTCAGGAGGAATAGATAGCTCATTACTTGCCACTGTATGTAAAAAAAATGGAGTACCTGTGACACTGTTGACAATCGGCTTTCCGCAGTCACATGATGTTTGCTTCTCCCAGCAAATTGCTTCGAAACTCAACCTAGATCATAGGATTAATATGCTAGAAGAGAATGACTTTTATGAAAATCTAGGAAAAGTGATAAAAAAAGTGGATTGCGAAAATATCTCGCATATAGAAAACTGTATTGCTTTTTTTTATATTGCTAAATTTGCTCAAGAAAGGGGTTTCAGAACCGTATTGTCTGCGAACGGATGCGACGAGCTTTTTTGTGGCTACGACATTTATAGAGCAACGTTTGACAAAGGCAGAACCCGATTAATGCAATTAATGGAAGAAAAGATCTTAAACGAGTTTAGACTAATCCATGAAATAGACAAAACGGTAAACGATTTTGGAGTTAAGATCAATCAGCCTTTTCTGTCTAATAAGATCATAGCGTTTTCTCGAGACATTCCTATTGAAGAAAAAATACGTGGCTCTGATGACTATCTCAGGAAACGAATATTAAGAAAGGTAGCACGGCTACTGAATGTTCCGAAAGAGTCTACCATCAAGCCGAAGAAAGCGATGCAATATGGAACGAAAATACATAAGAAAGTCAGAAAATATCTTGATATTATGGTTACTGAACAATATCCTTAAATTGCTATTCTGTTTCTAGCTTAGATATCAATGATTGTCTTGTGTGGGGTTGCTAGGAAATCCCACTTAAAGTTAAATAGGATCAACCAAGAATTCAAATAAGCATCATCTACAAATTGCAGTTTTTAGTACTTCTAGCACGATTCAGTAAAATCTCATTCAGAAATAGACTCCTAACGACTATCATTTCTTAATATTACTAGTTACTTAAGAACATAATCAGAATTACCTAGACTATTCTAAGGTATTACTGGACAATATTCTAACTAAATAAAGGTGTATCCAAACCGCTTCAATTAGGAATATACCGCATTCTCAACTCATAATTGACAAAATTTGTGCGCTAGCCAGACTCAATATATGTCGAATAAGGGCGTTATGATATAGAAAGGCCACCATTACTTATCTGGGCAAACAATACGTAATAGAATTATCTATCCATAACCAAGTCTAGTCATTCGTAAGTGAATAATATCCAGTTTTTACTTAACTGCTCCAATCAATCTTAGAGAGGTATTTCAATCAGGACATCTGATCTTGAAAAAACAGATGGTTAGACAAGATTAAAATGACATTCTAATTCTGTGTTTGTGGAAGTGAAATAAGTCATCCCTAAATTTGAGTCGAAGTATTTTATTTAGAATGAAATAATATAGTGTAAAAAAAATGTCAGTTGCTAAATATATCCTGAAAAAGACCAGGACCGGACACGATCTCCAAAATAGGTTTGCCACCGGCAATGCATCAGCTTGACGAACAATCCATTATGTATTGCTTCTCTTAGTATATTTGTAACAACTGCTAGGCAAGATTATATAGGATCGATCTAGATACGATAATCACTTGCCGTCGTAGCTCAGCCCGGGAGAGCACTCGACCTTAGATTATAGGGGTGAAGCTGAAGACCGAGCTGTCGTGAGCTCAAATCTCACCGACGGCATGTTAATTGAGTCATATTCAAACGATACGGTAAAAAATGAGGTACTCATAAACAATATTGAATGAAAGTTGACATAGTAAGACGGCTCTTCTGTAAACACCAGGACAGCTTTTCCTTCAGGACGTACAATGACTTTGATTTTAATGAATATAGTAAATGTTCTCATTGCGGAAAAGTGTTGAGGTTTTTCAGCGGATTTGAAGAGGATATAAGGGGATAAAAATTGAGGAAAAGTATAAGATTTTATATAATAGAACATGAATATGGGAAAGTTGTGTTTTTACCAAAACTTAAATTACTTATATGATAGGGCTAGACATGATGAGTCCGGACATCTAAACATCAGCATACATTGAAAATTCGTGCGGATGTGGTCTAATTGCCACTTCATTATGATCTTTAATTTCATTCTCAATTAGCATATCTATTGCATCATCACCGAAGACAGGTTTCAGAAATAATCTATCATTTTCTAATTCTTCATAGGCATCTCTTAGACTTGCAGGAAGTTGTTTGATCCCGAACTCCCTTCTCTTTTTTGCTGTCATTTTAAAGATATCTTCGTCAACGGGGGAACCTATTGGAGTTTTTTTCCGAATACCATCTAGTCCTGCAGCAACAATAGCAGAGAATGCCAAGTATGGATTGCATGATGGGTCTGGAGCTCTGAATTCAATTCGTTTCATTTTTGAAAATTTCTCACCCTTGTAATGAGCAGGGATCCTGATTATCGCAGATCTATTACCAGTACTCCATGATATATACACTGGTGCTTCGTACCCGGGGACAAGTCTTCTATAGGAATTTGTAGTCGGGGCTACTATAGCCGCAAGAGCATAAGCATGATCCAGTATCCCCCCTCCGAAATAACGCGCTACTTCAGACAATTCAGCATATTCATCATCAGAGTCAAAAAAGAGATTTGTTCCGTTGTTCCACAGGCTTACATTAACATGCATCCCCGACCCATTGTCAAGCGCAATTGGTTTTGGCATCATAGTAGCTATCATATTATGTTTCTTAGCTATATTCTTGACTATGTACTTGTAGCTCTGGACTGCATCGGCTGCATTAGTGAGTGTATCGTATCTAATATCGATTTCGCATTGTCCAGCTGTTGCAACTTCGTGATGATGGGCATCGCAGATTATTCCGAAGTTGTTACTTAAAATGTCAACACACTCATTACGATAATCCATCAAAGTATCTCCTGGAGCACTAGGGAGATATCCTTCCTTTAGCCTTAATGCATAACCTACGCCTTCAGTAGACCATGGCGCTTCTCTAGAAGTTATGTTATAGCTCTGACTATGATATGGAGTCATAGTGTTCACCTCTAGCTTATCAAAGACAAAAAATTCGACTTCTGGTCCCCAGTATGAAGAATTATAGCCCTGATCTCTTACGTACTTCTCTGCTTTCATAGCAATTGATCTAGGATCCCGACTGAATGCGAGCCTCTTGGATCCGCCACCTAAGATATCGCAGATTAATCTTGCGGTATAATCTTTTTCGATCCACGGAATCACGGCATATGTTGATGCATCTGGTTTAATGATCAAGTCGGATTCATGAATCTCGGTAAATCCGCGAATAGATGAGCCATCAAGTTTCGGAAGTCCAAATTCAAAATCTTCTTTTTGAAACATATTGGCTGCCATGGTAGTGTGGTGGAATCTACCAGTAAGTCCAGTAAACTGCAAGTCCAAAAACTTGATTCGATCGTCCTTAAGCCTCTGCATCACATCAGTAGATGTAAAATTTGATCGTTCTATCTTACCGTTATTGACTCTATATGGCAACCGCGATATCTTATGATAGGAAATCTGTACTTATAATTAAGCTTTCGATAAATAATAATGACCGTTTAATTTGGAATCTATAATGTGTAAAGTGTCATATTATACCTAACCATACCTTTTTGTACTTTATGCAGGACTGCAATCGAGAAATATCCCATTCTTGATTGTTACGATTAATATTGGTGTTACTGTCAAATGAGTACGATGATGAATTTAGGCTGAAATGACTGGCAGTAGGTCTAACATGATAATACAATTTCGACTGACAGCTAACCAAAATTTAAGAATAGTCATTAAAAATGCCACTTAAATATGAGGCTAATTCGTCTCTGAGTTTAATTACTCCTACTCTCTTCTCACCATCGAGATCAGTAAGTAACAAGGTGTCCAAGCCTTCTATAATATATTTTATGTTTGAAAGTGTTAGTAGCTTATTTTCAAGATAATCTGCTTGTTTCTCGTCGCTCATTGCTATAGGATTGTTACACATATTATATAAGATAAATATCACATAAGATGGAGTTCCAATTTTGAAAACGCTGGACATAAGCATTAAGTATTATTATCTTAAAGTTTGAATATATAATTTGGAAATATCAGTCTTAACTTGCTTTGTATAAATACTCCACTGCAAAGAGGTCATGTCATGTTAGATAACAATGTCTGATAAATTTCTAACCTGCTAGCCAATGTTATTAAGGGTTCATTCCATTTATTGACATTGTGAAGTTTGTTATCGATATGATAATAATTCTCATTGAGGTTCTATGGTTGAAGGAGGTTTAGATGATACGGCGTATGTAACCCAAGTAACTCCATCTATTTCATTTGTTATTCTATTACTAATATCACGGATTAAATCGTATGGCAATCTGGTCCAATTTGCAGTCATTGCATCGGTTGAGTCAACAACCCTGATTATTACGATATGGCCATACATACGCTCATCTCCCAGCACTCCTACTGCCATATCATCACCCACGGCAGCGTAGGCTTGCCAGACCTTATCATATAATCCGGCAGACATAAGCTCGTCTTCTACTATTTTACTAGCATGTTTTGCAATCTTCACCTTCTCTGGTGTAACCTCCCCGATTATTCTGACAGCTAGCCCTGGTCCAGGAAAGGGATGTCGGTTTAGCAAAATTGCTGGAACATCTAATAATTTCGCGACTCTTCTTACCTCGTCTTTATATAGGTTACTTAGTGGTTCTATTATCTTGAAGTTAAGGTCTTTTGGTAGGCCTCCGACATTGTGATGAGTTTTTATTACCGAGGCTGGCCCCTTAGAAACTCCGCTCTCAATTCTGTCAGGATATAAAGTTCCTTGAGCTAGCCATTGGAAGGGCCCGTCTTTTAGTGCAACCTGGAGAAATGAGTTCGCGAATTCGCTGCCGATAATCTTGCGTTTCTGTTCTGGGTCGGATATGCCTTTAAGCTTTTTCAAAAATACTTCTTCGGCATCTACGCAGATTATATCTATTCCAAAATGGTCTTTGAACAGCTTGGGAACTTGACTTTGCTCGTCTTCCCTTAATAAACCATGATTGACAAATACACATCTAAGATTACTGCCTATCGCTTTATGTAGTAGTATTGCGACAGTAGTAGAATCGATTCCACCACTTACTGCACACAATACCCTTTCATTCCTAATCTTGAATCGGATATCACGAATAGTCTTCTCTACAAAACCTTCCATACTCCATTCTGCTCTAGCGTTACTAATTCTATGTGAAAAGTTCCTGAGTATTTCTATTCCCTTCTCAGTATGAACAACCTCCGGATGAAATTGGATACCATAGATTTTTTTCCCTTTATTTACAACTGCAGCAGATGGCGAATTCTGGGTATGCGCAATTGTTCTAAAACCATCAGGGAGCACTTCGGCAGCATCAGCGTGACTCATCCAACATCTGATCTTATTTCCCACTCTGTCAAAAAGATCACAAGCGTCATCGACAATCAATTCAGCACTCCCGTACTCTCGATAATCTGAACGCTTGACTTTTCCCCCAAATCTGTCTATTATTAATTGATGACCGTAACATATCCCGAGAATCGGAACTCCTATTTCAAAGATCTGTTTATCAGGCATCGGAGAATTTGGTGCATATATGCTTGCCGGACCACCTGAAAAAACTATGCCCTTTGGATTAATTTCATGAATTGCTTTTACAGAAGTATTGTAGGGGAACAACTCGCAATATACGTTCGTCTCACGAATGCGTCTGCATATAAGATGACTATACTGCGACCCAAAATCCAGTACTATGATTTTATCTATATTATTATCAACCACTTTTTTCTATCATCCTAGTAAAAACCCAGCTTGATGTGTTAAAAATTTCGTTCAACCGCTCTTTCTCTCGATAATTACTGATTTTAATTCTTTTTATTATGCCATCATCATCTTCTTCGACCTGGTAGTGCAGTAAATCAGAGTCTTTGATTCGTCCTTGGTTTACCGCTTCTTCATCCTTCATCTTCATCCCCTCCAAGATTCTATTCAAAAAGAATGATTTAAACGGGGGAGTATTCACGTTTAGGATAATTCCCTTTGTGGGAACAATTTCCACTGAGCCTGGATATATTTCTGCATTTGCTAAGAGCAGACCGTCTTTAAAGCGAATAAGTGGCTTGATCATTTTTGATTCCGTATTCTGTTCGTTCATTTGCTCACGGGGTTCTGGGGAATTGCTGCTAATTTTAATACCATCGTTTGCACCTCCGCTCTTAACGGATAGGGTAGTTTTCGGTGGTACTAGGTCTACATTGCCTGCCGAGGAGGATAATGTAATCGAAGAGTTAAGATTAGAAGCAGGTTTGAAGCTTCCTTGTTTTAACAAGCTATCAATAAGCAAAAGTGTTGTACGCAACCTTTCAATTTCTTCCTGTTTATCAGCTAGTTGTTTAACAAGCCATTCCCGAATTTCCGCTGCTTGTCGGATATCATTGTCTGAATAGGCAGTCATGTTATAGATACTTGTGAAATAAAAAGGTATAATAGGTTTTCACATAGTACATGGTTAAGAGTTATGGAAACATCTTAATCACATATTATATTTTTCTAAATTAGGACTGAGATCATGCAGTTGATATAGAGCAATTCATTTAAAGCCAACTTTGCGTATTTTTGATAATCGGCAGCCGTCCGTACATTAGCGACCTTCGATCATATAAGATGAATATCCCTTGATGGGTCGTTTTGATGTATCAAATAATCTCGAACTTGATCGCTTCGATAACATCTCAAGCAGCTTCCTTGCGACTTTCATCTTTTTGACTTTCAATTTGGGATCTTTTATGAAATCCTTTGAATATCTCCCTATTTCTCTGCCAAAATCCATTCCGACTAAGATAATCTCACTAGCTCCAAATTCTTCCGCCAAGAACACGCACCGATCACCGTCGGTAAATCCTCCAAAATTATAGACATTTGTTACCGGCATCATTTGAGTTGAACCTATCACGTGTTTAAATTTCGGTATGATCTTCTTTAGTCTATCAATATTATCACTATGCGCATGCACCACCATGATAGCACCAATTCGTTCTGCCTCATATAAGGACGATAGATTGCCGTCCAAATCAGTAACTACAATATCAGGTTTGATTTTTTTTTCTATTAAAGCTTGGACTGCGCCATTAGCAACAATCTTAACGGATTTCCTATTTTTTTTTAAAAAAGCCGTACTATTTTCAAGACTCTTACCTGCTCCTATGACGATGATTTGTTTACCCTCAATTTTCCTGTGCAATATCTTGATATTAAGCGCCTTTCTTCTGATTAATTTAGATAATACTTCAGCTGCTTGCTGATCCGTCTCAGTACTGTATCCAAACTCTCTTCTAATATCCTGATAGTACGGAAACCAGTCCACAAATTTCATATCTAAAATGCATGTAAGTTATTAATAGGTTATATGTCGAGATATTTACTATTGACTAGAAGAACGATATATGGAAAGTGTCCAAACTGCAGAACGAAGAGTCAGCTTGAGGTAGTCTCGGGTAATGCAGGTAGAGAAAAATTCAAATGCAACCAATGTTATCACAAGTTCGGCATGGATCAACTATGATCATTTTAGAGTATCAAACGTTCCGAGTATCATAATGTGAGATAACTGATAAAAGCGGAACGTGGAGGCCAGAATAATCTAGGAATTGGCCTCAACACAGTAAACCTTGACTGGAGAAATTATCCCAGTTATGCCTGCTGATTGTGTAACGATTATAATATTCGAATAGATTAGATTCCGTATGGATAAGGGTAATGAATCTATGGCTGTAATCATACCTGGCGAACACATTGCAATGATAGAGGAATTTGAAGGTGGAAAAAATACCTATGTACTAGATGGAGATATCAGGGCAGCGACTGTTGGAATACCATCATATGATCTTAAAAGACACATAGTAAAAATTAAGCAAAAAAATTCTCCCATATTAGCCAAGATTGGAGATATTGTGGTTGGCTATGTTGAAATGCTCTTTGGTAACATGATGTCAATAAGGATACTTTACTTAAACGAAAAGAAATCGCTTGCTGGTTTCTCAGCAATTGCATCAACAAGGATAGCTTCTGGGGGTAGTGGTTGGTCCCGGGGAGATCGTAGGGGCAGAGTCATCTTCAGAGTTGGCGACGTTGTAAGAGGACGAGTTTTTAGTCTTCTCAATTCAACCATTCACATCACAATCGATGAACGAGAATATGGAGTCTTGTACACTTTGTGTTTTAATTGTGGTGGAGATACTGTTCGAATAAATAATAGCATAAAATGCATAGAATGTGGAGCACAAGAAGAGAGAAAATTGACCAATGATTATGGTAAGGAAGCTTTTCGATTGATTTACAAAATAAGCGCCAAATAGAATAATGAAACAAAAAGTTGCGTTTCAAGGAGAGAGCGGTGCATATAGCGAAATCGTAACAATGAAGTATTTCCCGGATGAAGAGATAATACCCATGAAAACTTTTCATGATATATTTAGGGATCTCGAATCCGGTGAGGTGGATTTCGCAATAATTCCTATTGAAAATTCCATAGAAGGAAGTGTCAATGAAGCGTACGACTTACTTCTGAGATCAAATTTAGGAGTATATGGCGAAATACACCAGCGCATATCCCACTGTCTTATTATTAATCAGAATTCAGATTTAGCTATCAAATCTGTATATTCACATCCTCAAGCATTAGCTCAATGTAGAAGATATATTCAACAAAGGAGGTTGGAGTCAATCCCAACTTATGACACGGCTGGCGCTGTGAGGCTAATCAAGGATAATAGAATTATGGATGCAGGAGCAATAGCTAGTGAAAGGGCAGCCAAATTATACGATATGAAAATCATCGATCATGGCATTGAAGATGAGAAAAGCAATTATACAAGATTTTTTGTATTATCAAAAAAACAGATTAGTACGCAGCCTACAGGCCATGATGCTACATCTATTATCTTTTCTATAAATCATCTACCTGGAGCATTATTTAGTATTCTGGCTGAATTTGCAAAGAGGAACATCAACCTTACAAGAATCGAATCCCGTCCGACTAAGGAAATGCCTTGGGAATACAATTTTTATGTGGATATTGAGGGCCATTCAAGCAATGAATCCATTCGCGAGGCACTAGGCTTGATTGAAAAGAAAACCAACTTTTTCAAGATATTGGGTTCATATAAGATAGAATTCTATTGAATTTTCCTTACCGAATAAATTCTGCGAATGCCTTTAATTTTGGATTAAGAACCAACATATTTGTCAATCGTGCTTTGTATTTTACTTTTTTATCCTGACGCGCAGTTGCTAAACCCACAATCAATACACATACTACAGCCTTCTGTGATTATTAGTCTTGAATTGCAACAAGGGCAGGTTTCTCCTGGAGGCATTTCGAATAGATGAGATATCGGCTCTGGTTCATGAGACGTTGTATGGCCCATTTCCGAGTTTCCATATGTGTCGGTAGCTTCCTGAATCGTCGATTCTTGAAACACCGTTTCCAGTTGTTGTTTGACATAGGGGACGGTAATGTTGGTTGCGACGTAGTCTCTTACGAATGTACTTGGTTTTGTGACTCCTCTCTTTTCAAGTTTATTATCTCCTGTGATATGTAATACTTGTTCATGTCTAGACCCGTCACGATACACAGTAACACCTTTCAGGCCTAGCTCATGGGATAAAAGATACGCCCGTTTTACGTCATCAACAGTCACGTCACCAGGCATATTAATGGTCTTTGCGATAGCATTAGAAATCCACTTTTGCCATATTGCTTGTGCCATCAGGTGATCTGTCCAATGTATATCAATTGCAGTTACAAAGATATTCTGCATCGACTCTGGTATGTCATCAAGACCACTGACCGATCCATAGTTATTAGCTATCCTGGTAAGAATATCGTCATCATATAACCTGTTCAGTTTTAATACATTTTGGAAGATTCGATTAGTATAAAAGAACCTTCCAACCGTCACACGTTTCTCAAAGACGACCGCAAAAATAGGTTCTATACCATTTGAAGTATCAGCAATCATTGATAGTGTTCCTGTGGGGGCAATCGTTGTTGTCCAAGAATTCCTTATCCCATGTTTTTGAATTTTCATGATTAACGAGTTCCAATCATATGAATGTAATTCTCTAGGTATGTCGTAGTATCCTGCAATGGGTATTTTGCCATCGACATAGTCGGTTTCACTAAAGAGTGGAAATGAGCCTCTTGATTTTGCTATAGCTACACTCTCTTCCATACTATAATAAGAAATAGCTTCTGCTAGTTTGTTCATATGTTCGTAGCCATCTTTTGAATTGTATGGTATTCCAAGTAGGAATAAAAGATCAGCAATGCCCATTATTCCAAGACCGATCCTTCTTGTGAGCTTAGTATTATCCTCAATTTCTTGAACTGGATATTTATTCGTATCAATAATGTTGTCTAAGAATCTAGTTGACAATCTAACAGCTTGCTCATATCTTTGCCAGTCAAATTCATACATTCCGTCCGCTTTTCGCTTTACAAAGTTTGCGAGATTGATTGAACCTAGATTACATGATTCGTAGGGATATAATGATTGTTCCCCACATGGATTGGTCGCCCGCAAAGGACCACCTTTAGCCTTCATGCAAGGATTAAATCTATTTATATTATCAAAGAAAATCACTCCTGGCTCAGCACTCTTCCATGCACTAAAGGCAATTAAATCCATCAATTGATGAGGATCTATATGTTTTATAACCTCTGCAGTTCGAGGATTCCGCAATGCATATTTGGAAGTATTCTTATTCACTAGTGAGTTCCAGAAATCTTCCAACATTCCTACACTAACATTAAAGTTCTCGAATATGCCTGGTTTGGTTTTTGCAGTCACAAACTTTTCAATGTCAGGATGCCAGGCTTCCAATATGCCCATATTTGCTCCCCGTCTTTTTCCTCCTTGTTTTACAACGTCAGTAACAGTATCTATGATCCTCATGAATGAAGTGGGTCCGGATGCGACTCCGGATGTGGATGCAACGATATCGCCTTCCGGACGTAAATCTGAATAATTGATTCCCACACCTCCACCAGATTTAAAGATCATGGCCGCGTCGGTGGATGATTTCATAATGCCGTACATATCGTCTGGCATCTCTAAAACAAAACAAGCAGATAGCTGTCCCAACCTCGTTCCTGCATTCATCAACGTAGGAGTATTGGGAAGAAAATCTCTGGATATCATTAGATCGTAATATTCTCTAATTTTTTGTTCGTATGCAGACAGTTTCCCTTCAGCAACTAATTTAAGTAACTGTCTAAAGCTGAGCTTCATATGGCCTTGTTCTGCGAGATCAATATAAACTCGAATTAGTGATTCAAAGTGATATTTGTTCAGCAGATATTCCCCAATTTTTAGCTTTAGATGAAAATCTTCCGTCTTAGAATAATAAAGAGTGGCCTCATTGATATTCTGCGCATGCCTTCCGTTCAAGTCGAAGAGTACAGAATCATGCAAAATATCCGGAATTGCTACAAGAATCGCAACTCGTTCGAACATCTGTTTGGGTCCTTCTATTATTTTGCCAGAGTTATCTCTTAATAGATATCTTGCTGCCAAGACCCTAAGTGAATTCACATCGAATACTTTATCCACATCATCAAGATCTCTCTTATTTAGAATCTTCATCTTTTCGTCGCGAATCTTTCGTCGCTCGTGTCGATATAATATATATGCCTTGGCTGTCTCTGAGAAACCTTCTTCAATCAGTATGGATTCCACCATATCTTGAACATCTTCCACGCTCGGAATTGCAGTTATTTCGCTAGAACGATATCCATGTTGAATCATTTTCTGTACTACTTCATCTGCCAATCTATCAGACACCGCATAATCAGCCCTACCTGTTGCAACCAAGGCTTTGTAAATTGCATTCGATATCTTAGATTGCCCGAAACTGACCACTCTGCCATCTCTCTTTTTTATAAGTAGAATCGTGTTCTCTTTAGAGTTATTAACCTCAGTAATTCCCGCCATCCCCTGTGTACCAATCCTGTTGATCAATTACAATACTTAAAGGCTTTCTCTACAGGATTAGAATGTCTTGGCGGAGTACTCCATAATGCCTCCAATAACCTATTGAATCAATAAAATCTGTCATTAAGCCTATGCTATCATCTAAAATGCATAAATGCCTAAATATTTAACCGATTGTCACCCGATCGACGTTCCACAGTTTTGCCCTTCAACTTGGGGATAATTTTATAGCTTGATGGACCAAACTGCTTTTTTAGTTCATTTCCATTAAAAACCCTATCCAAAAATACTGCTAGTGCAGCGATTTCTGAATGTGGTTGATTTCCTACGGCTATATTCATATCTGCCATATCAAACAATTCCCTTGGTACCTTCTTTGCGCCAATGACCACGAGAAGTTTAGTTTCAACTCTAATAGTCTCGATCATATCGTCTACATTAATTCCATACATGGTCAAGTGAACCACCTTTCCGCCATCCTTTTTCCACGTTTTAATTACATCCTTCCAATTGTCATATATTTCAATTAGAAATTCAGACTGTCCCCAGTTAGTTGCCACCCTTTCGACTGTATGTATTATAGATTTATCCACATCCGACATGTAGAGCTTACTACACCCAAACGCTCTCGCCACTAAAGCGGAATGTGTGGTTACACGATCATCACGAACTAGCCTATGGCCAAGTCTTAGCGTAGCGACTTCCATCATTGCTCACACATGAGTATTTTGTTGCTGTATGTAAATTATCGGCTTCTATATACAATATCAACGTTTATTCCCGATATATAGAAGGGGAGATTTTCGGAAATTCTGTCTGCTATACTTTATTATGCCTATCCTACAATTAATGAATGGTTGCTCAGTATCCCAATACTACTAAATAAGTGAACGGAATACATGGCTGTTTGCAACGAGCTGAAATGGGGATCATAAAAATGTAAGGTTGCAATATGTGTTAGTTTGGACTAATAGATTATTTAGAAGAGTAAGCTACTATCTAAGCTATTGTAATCATTCTTTGGCCTGTCAATTTCATAATCTCAATTTTTAACAATAAATGCGGCCACCGGGATTTGAATTCCCGCTTTGTATTATTGTAAAGACAAAGTCCCGGGTTACGGGCTAACCTCGTGTTAATCAAACACATGGAAGGCCAGTGTCCTAACCAAACTAGACGATGACCGCATTCTATTATTCTCCAGTAATAAAGTGGGTATTAAATCTTAACGCTTTGGAATTTCTCTTTTATTCTGGAACAGTAAGTTTAGAAGTAAATTTGCTGCTTTGTTCTTTGCCTGTTTCTTGTAAAATTGAATTCCCCTCTTCGGACTATCCGCAGCATTTTCAGTATCAATTTCTACGACCGATCTACTATCTAGTGCGGCTTCGAATTGTACCGCATATTCCTTAAGCTTTATTGAAACAGTCGAGTCAAAAGACTCTCTTTGCCAAGCAGATCCGACAAAATAAATCTTTGGAGGATTGACCCTGTCCTTAACAAATCTAATAACGCTATCACACGTTTGTCGTACATTCTTCGAAGTGGTATCGAATACCATTTTGTCTTCCGCCATTCCCCGCTTTATTAGCTCCTTTTTGATATATTCAACATATTTCAAATCCGCCACAATATAGACGACGGTCTTATTTTTGTCTGGTTTTGATCGTATTATAATTCCATGTATATCGAGACATAATTTTATTCTATTAAGTATGTATTCGGGTAATCCTTCTTGCACTGAGGAAGATTTAGTAAGGCCATAAAGAATAATAAGATTCCCATCAATAAACCTGTCGTTCAATGAGCTAAATCAATATCCTATCGATACTATTTGCATTTATATGTTCCTGCAAGGAAATTATCTAAGTCTAGGTAGTCCGAAACAGTTGTGCCACATATATAGAAATTACGCTTTCCAGACTATTCAGGGAATCTGATTGTGATGAAATAACGAACATTTGCTGTAGTTATTGAAACAATATACAAAATCTCTGCTCTAACCACACTTTGGCACTAGACCATATCTATCAAATCTTTCCTACTCATAACCTAACTACTGAAATGAGAGCTATTTGCACCATGCGCAGACGCATAGCCAAATTCCCACCCAAACAGATTTAATAATGCGTTACTAATAGCAATGAAAAAAGATGATAATTATATAGTGAGGAATTGTGTTCAACACCAACTAATCACATGAGCGTTGCGAATTTAATTATCTAGATTTTTTATTGACAAATATCTTAATGTTCTGCCCTTCTTTAATTCTTACCTGTTCCTATTGTTTCAGGACAATCCAATATTTAATTCATGCACATATCTAATTCAAACTGCTACGTAGTATTTGAACTGATCCCATAGCTTTAGATAGTTGCTTTTAGATTCATTATAGATCTAATTTGATATGCCTTAATTCTAGTAATATTTTTATGCTTCAAGTACGGCAGTAATAAATCGTTAAACCTTAATTCTCCGCCTCTTAAGCAATATCGAACTCGGACAAGCAAAACTGTAAAATGATTATCATAAATAAATCTGAGGTTAGCGATCGACATGGCGCCTGTGCTTTAATTGTTTAATCGGTTCGTCTAATGGGGTATTTCTTTGTTTTAGAGGCTTGTTTCAATCTTTCAATTCCTGATCCGTCAGAAACATAGTCAGAGAGGTTTATGGTGGTCTCTCCTGGAATTTTTGCAATCTCAAATCTGTCTTTGGCTTTTAGAAGCGTAGCGGTCGCGTCTATACCTAGTTTCGTAGTAAGTAAATTATGTTGATCGCTGGACGGGTCAAGACTAGACCCTTTGGCATTTGGAATTATGACAAGATCTCTATCTGCCTGACACCTCGTCGATATGGCGTATTCGACTGCAACTGGGTTTGTTGGATCAATGTCCTCATCCACTACGATGGCTAATTTTAGAGAGCGATGAGAGGCAAACGCTGCAATTATAGCGTTTCTTGTTTCCCCTTCAAGTCTTTTTTTGATCTGAATCACTGCAGATAACCAACCGCTACCACCTTCGGTCAAATAGACGGCTTTTGTATTAGGTAGTGAGTTTCTAACGTCCTCCAGGAGTTTTGCCTCCACTGGCAAGCCCATTAACAATCTGTGTTCCGCAAAACCAGGCAAAACATCATGAAAAATTGCGTTATCTCTAAATCTTATTCTATCAAGTTCAAACACAGGTTGTTGACGTTTGAAGTCATATGTTCTAAGCATCTCCACCATCCACTCCTCATGAGTTACATCATTTAGAATTCGTCCTTCCAGAATAATTTCAGCATGTGTTGGAACGAATAATTGTGAATAGTCCAACTTGCTCAGGGTCAGCTGATTATCGAGCAAGGAATTCGCGATTAACATTTCGTCAATTCCATACGCAGCCTGATATGCTGCTGCAATGCTTATCGAAGGATGGATACCAATTGTAATTGCAATTTTCAAATCCTCACCGTGTTCTTTTGCATATGTAAAGCATTTGTGCAAATGTCTACCTTCAACCATCCTAATTACCATGTGTTTATCATCTAGTTTCAACAGTCTGTGGGTAGAGGAATTCTGGTTACCAGTTTCCTGATCCTTTACAGAGACAATTGACGCTGTGATATAAGGTCCTGCATCTTTTTCGAAATGAGTGACTATAGGGAGAGTTAGCAAATTACGTGATGTGTTTTGGTCATAAGGTGCGGAACCTAGCAGTTTATTGGGTTCGCATGGAGAATTAATTGCCTTTACAATGCGTGAATGGATGGACATCTCATCGCTTGTTCCTAAGGCCATCGAGAATCTCTTTCTTGTTCCCAAAACATTGCCTGCTACCTTAAATTTACCACTACTCACCCTTTCAAAAAGTACTGCCTCTTTTCTCTCAAATTTACTAACTATAGCCGCGATCTCGAATTTTGGACTAACTGCTCTCTGTATTCTGACTAGATTATTATTCTTGTCTAAGATTTCAAGAAAGCTACGCAGATCATATGAATCCGATGCCTGCTTCCGTATAGTTCTCATTGCTTATACTAGATCTCTCCGGCTGACATGTAACTATTTGTTAGGTATTACACCTAGACGCGATATTACAATAGAAAAAATTCTCAACTCGAGATCCAACTCGTAACATAATTCGTTTATCCAATACACGCTATTATACATTCTTCTTGGTATGGATAAATATCGGTCCCATCATCTCTGTTTGAGTTTTTTTCTGGCTAAGTTTAGATTTGTACTTCAAATTTCGTGGTTTTGTTCTTAGTCTATAACCACAACAGGGACACCACAATCCATCCCATTTGAGAAAAATCTCACAAATCTGGCACCGCTTTTGTCCAATAGCATATCGACCAGAACCAACAGGTTTTTGAACCTTGTGACGTATGCATATATCCTTACATGTCATTTATAATTTTCAGGGTAAAATGTTTACCTATTGTAATGATCGTAACATAGTATTTAAATTTATATAAAATAGATTGTTTGGGGATTGGCTTTAATTTATAATATTCATATCTTATTTTCTGCTGATCAAAAGTTTTATCTGCTCACAAGAATTCTGCTTAGTATCCAACTTTAACATTAATCTAATCTAATTCAGAGGAATGAAAATGCCGAGCTGTTGAGATCCATGTGCGGATTATGCTCTGTCGTCGTTGTCACGAATCAGACCACTAGTACGAGTGCTGGTCAAAGTACTTTGCCGGTTCTAAATGCGATTGCCTTAGCAGATGAACAGTCCCTTATTCCGCGTCTATTTGAATAGGCACTACGCCGAAGAGATGTGCCATACTCGTCGACTATTTCAATAACTACTGAATCTTTGAATTTCATTTTTAGAGCCTTTGCAATATCATTACACATACTAATATTACCGTCTCCGATCTTTACTAATTTTCTTTGCGATATAATTCCAGATAGGATCACTGAAATAATTTCAATGGCAGACTGTGGCGAATGCTCTACAAAGCTTTCAATTTCGTTATGAAAATAAATAACAGATATTCCTATCCTGTATCCCGGATCAACTCCTATAATTAGGCTTTCATCCTTGGAATACCGCATAATTGCTCTAAGTATTTTAGCTTTTGAAAGAATAGGGACCTCATCCAACTCGGTGTCTAAAAGAACATTTTTTCCATGTATTATTCCAGACTCGTCTTTCGTGGTAATTACAAGTCCAGTATCTGATGAATCAGCCTGCTCCGGTGATAATGACTCGTAGGTTAGGTCCATCAATTTCAACGCATTAACAATATTATAATAAGAACGACCATAAACAGTGGCAACAGCAATCATATTTCTGGGCTCGAATCTATCTAGGGGCGCTTCATCTAAATTAAAAAACAAATCAAATTATTATTAAACTTTTTGAATCCTTATTATATTCATTAAATCATAAATATATCATAAATATATCATACCTACCTAGAAACATCCACTGTAAAAGGCACCCAGATGGTTTTATAAATCCATTCGCCAATTAAAGGCGCAAGCAATAATACACTTAATATTTATTTGATTCAGGATGTACTTCGATTTCTGCTGGTATTAGTCAGATCGGTCTGACCTGAAATCGTCTTTACGACAAAGTCTACCGCATGAGGCAAAGAGTTAGCTATATTTCTCTTTGTAGTCGTGGTTATCTTTTCTGTCTCGGCCATAATTACAGCAGATTCATCTTCAGCTTCCTTTCTTGCTGTATCAATAATTGCTTTGGCATCTTCGTTTGCAATAGCTATAACCTTCTGCTTTTGCTTCTCTATCTCTGAGATAGAATAAGCTATAATTCGCTTTTTCATATCATTGACTCTTGAATTAAGGTTATCCAAATCAGTTTCGAGAGAAGTAAGAGCATCAATTATTTGTTCTACTGAAGACATCTTTTGCTCCAAACTAGATCTACGATACAGTTTTAGAGGTATTAAACCATTGCTTTAATAGTATGCTATGATAATCATAATATTCACAAGCTTCAAATGGAGAAATCTGGAAATAGGACACTTACTTTTGCTTTCCAGCAGCAATTTTATTCATTCATATATCTTCAAACCTAACAGGGGACCTATAAGAAGCAAGCGATCAGTTCTTTAATAACAAATACAATAGTGCCTGTTGAACGTGTAACCTGTTTTCTGCCTCTTCCCACACAACAGATGCATCTCCATCAATAATATCAGAGGTTACTTCTTTACCTCGGTTTGCAGGAAGACAGTGCATAAAAATTGAATCTTTTTTTGTCAAGGTAATCAGATTAGAATTGACTTGATACTTGGGAAAGAATGCAGAATTTCGAGTCCTCTTTTCATCATCTTTACCCATAGAGACGAATGTATCTGTCACAATAACGTCTGCAAATTTGGCTGCTAATTTTGGATCATCGGTAATAGTAATTTCTGCATTCGTTCGTGTTCCCTCTTCTTTCGCTAATTCTGTTACGTATCTCAATGGTTCATAGCCTTTTGGACAGGCTACTACCATATTTATTCCTGTTTTTGAACATCCCAACAACATATCGTTACAGACATTGTTACCGTCTCCTATCCACGCAAGTTTTAATCCTCTTAATTTCTTTTTATGTTCATAAATAGTTAATAAATCTGCAAGTATTTGACAAGGATGAAATGAATTTGAAAGTCCGTTTATAACAGGCACTGAAGTGAAAGAAGCAAGTTTTTCTAAATTATGATGGTTATAAATTCTCGCAACAATGCAGTCAACATATAAGCCTAACGTTCGCGCGGTATCTTCTATAGATTCTCCTCTGGATAGCTGAGTATCGTTGATACCCATGTAAATAGGACTTCCGCCAAGTTGGTACATCGCTGTTTCAAAACTAAGTCTTGTTCTAGTAGATGGTTTCTCGAAGATCATCCCCAAGATACATCCTGGTAATAAGCGACGAGGTTTTCTAGCCTGCCAATCCTTCTTGAAGGATGCAGCTAATTGCAATATAGAATGTATTTCAGCCGGGCTAAGGTCTCTTAAACTAAGGATATCCTTACTATTTAATGAGATCCTCAATGTCCTCATCCGATAGATATATAGGATCTCGGTCTTTCTTTTCTTCACTTTCTACTTTTTCCTTATTCTCATTCAAATTCTTCCCTGAGGACACATCAGTTGCTCGCTTTTCACTTCCATTCGTTTTATTCTCCATTTCATCACTTCCTTTCTTGGCTTTTTTCTTTCGGGAGAAGAGGCTGCCGAAAATCCCTTTTTTCTTTTCAGTTACTTGAATATCAGGGTCGCTTTTCATCGAAATTGAATCAGAATCCGATCTATCTGGAATATCATTATCGAGCTTTCCTGATGCAGTTTTGTGATCGTCCATTGAGACTTCAGGTTTAGTCAATAATGAATCTTGATCAGAAGCGTGTTCGGTGATTTGTGCCTGTTTCTTGATTTCTGTTGGCAATGATGAGGGTAATTCTTCCTTTTTATCGTTCGCATGTGCATTCTGGGACCTAGATAAATCTTCAGCCACCAGTACTTGACCGGCCTGCATCTCTCGCTTATCGTTATTTTGGTCAACCGTAGCTTCCTCTGGCCTTAGATCCAATATCTCACTATTGCGCGATTGTTCATCGATTAGCGGATAACCACCAAAAATAGACCTCAAGAATCTGTCATACCGGAATGGCAAAATATCTCCATATCCTTGTCCGATACCAAAATATAGAATCGGTTTTGAAGTGATATGGACAATTGAAATTGCCGAGCCACCCTTCGAATCGGCGTCAGCTTTAGTCAAAATGGCACCATCAAAGTTTGTATAGTGATAAAACTCTCGTGCCTGATTTATGGTGTCATTGCCAGCTAATGAGTCCCCTACAAATAATTTGATATCTGGTTTCACTACCCTGACAACTTTATTGATTTCATCCATTAGATTTTTAGATGTCTGCATCCTTCCTGCAGTATCAATTAGAACTACATCAATAAAGTGTTTTTTAGCGTATTCCACAGCATCCCTTCCAACTGCTGAAGGATCGGCACCATATCGCTGGGCAATGACTTTCAATGACAATTTTTCTCCGTGTGCACAAAGCTGTTCAATAGCCCCAGATCGATGCGTATCAGCAGCAGCCATAACAGCAGATAAGCCATTCATGCGTAATAGGTTCCCAATCTTCGCGACTGTCGTAGTTTTACCACTGCCGTTTATCCCTACGAAGACAATTACAAATGGGCCAGATTTAGACTGGATTTTACTTCGAATTTTTTGTAAAAGATCTATACTTTCACAGCTGGCGAACATTTGAGCAAGACTATTTTTTAGTCTTGAACCGATCAAATCTTCTGAACTCTGATCCTTTTCGAGTTTGTATCCTACTAATTCATCTTTGAGCTTGGCGAAAATATCATCTAAGGCTTCTTGAGCAATATCACATTCGAGCAACTCAAGTTGGATATTAGATAAAGACTTGTCCAAATCCTTTGAAGTGATCTCCTTTTGCGAAATGCTACTTGTAACGGATGAGAATGCCCTCTTGAGTTGTTCAAACATCACGTATCTACCTTATTGCTTGTATGTGCCATTATTAGCAATATGTTGTTTTTTTGTTGATTGGACGTTAGTTGCTTGGCGAAGCATTTGATTGATTTGTGACTGGATCTGTTCCATATTTAATGTAACTTGCTGTCTCTGCTTGTTAAGCTGTCTCAACCCTACTTCAAATTCGTTTAATTTACTCTCTACGTAATTAATGGTATCGTCCCTATTTTTTTCGATTATCACCCCCGCGCCAATATTTACTAACAGTCTTTTTACAGGAGGAATTATGGCCTTCATGTAAACGCCAATACCAATAGGTGTTAATGACTCAAGGTCGTTTTCTTCGAGCATGCTATGAAGAGCGCCAGAAGCCAAACGAGCTTCTTGGATCAGTCTTGTAATAGTAGCCTCACGGGCAACGATGTCATTCATATAGGCTTCGAGAACTCTAGATTGCTGTACTAATTCATTCATTTTCTGATCCATTGCTGCCTGCTCTGTCTCAACGTCTCTGCTCATACACGTCCAATTTCCGATACCATCTTATATATGTGACTATATAGCCTTTATAGAATTAAATATAACCAAAGCAGGTGATTTTTAATTCATTTAGACAGCAATTAACTTAATTAAAGGGTCGGCTTGTCCTCAATTGAGTTGATGTTCATTTAGAATGCGACAAGGATGGTTGAGAGTATGTGGCTAGATGATCTGCCTGTATTGGGTATATAACATGCCTTTACATCATTGAAAAAATTAGACAGGACATAACGGTTTAGATCCCTCGGAACTACCGATTTTAAGTGCAATAGCAAGCATCTTCAGGAGATTTGAAAACTTGTCAAGTCTAAAGAAAGATGCGGATATGAGTTTAATATCTGCGTACTTCATAAGCGTACTTCATAATACTCGTACCCAATTGCTGGCCTGACGATTTAGTTAACCGAGTATTTCACTATTAAAATCCGATTATTAGAATTCAGTTAAGAATTTAATATGGGAGTGGTGATCCATATGGGGATGCGTTCTGTTGGTGTAGTAGCATTTTTTGCACTTATAGTATTAGGAGCTATTACGGGTATGATTACTTTTTATCTATTTGCTCAGGTAGCTCCAACACCTGGAGTGATGGATTCGCTTTTTCGCAAAGATCTTCCCAAGGTAAATTCTACTGGACCAGGTTCAGCTCCTGGCGGGACAGCTAGTGAGAACACAGCCAGTAAAGTAGCAGCATCTAAGATTACTGGACCAATTGGTGCAACTCTTACTGTTATGCAAGGTGCTTCAATACAAGGAAACCCAGCCTTTAATCCCAATCCAATTAGTGTCAAAACAGGTAGCGTTGTTCAAGTCGTAAATAAAGATTCTGTAC
>Ga0207693_10000094_pt1 | contig 79297 bp, 74 predicted proteins | sample LARL81metaG_FD_184347 | JGI IMG/M metagenome (GOLD analysis project Ga0207693, IMG submission 184347) | Corn, switchgrass and miscanthus rhizosphere microbial communities from Kellogg Biological Station, Michigan, USA - LAR L8-1 metaG... | ecosystem: Host-associated > Plants > Roots >...
AGAATGAGAGTTTCTACGTCAATCGCGCGCAATGGGTGCAGACGACGTACATCAATTCGGACACAAACTGGCTGGCGGCAAAGGCCGGCGCCGAATCGACCGCGTTGAGCGTGCGCTATGCCAAGCAGGCAGCACGCTTCGATCACGTGAAAGTCGACGTTGTGACGCGGCGCAAGCTGGAACTGCTCAAGCGCGCGCTGACATTGCCACCGTCTTCGCGGCCGGGCGCGGCGCAGGAACTCGCAAACATCAGGTCGCGGCTTGTCAGCGACTACTCGACGGCCAAGTTCGTCTATCAGGGCAAGACGCTGACGCTTGATGATATGGAGGAAATTCTCCGCACGTCACGCGATCCCAACGAAACGCGTACTTTGTGGGAAGGCTGGCGCGCCGTTTCCTCACCACAGATGAAGGGCGACTATGTGCGTCTGGTCGCGCTCGCCAATGAAGGCTCGCGCGAACTCGGCTACAGCGACACGGGCGCGCTGTGGCGCTCGTGGTACGAGATGTCGCCGGACGCCTTCGCCGCCAAGACCGACGCGCTGTGGCATCAGGTCGAGCCGCTCTACAAGAAACTGCACTGCTATGTGCGCGCCAAGCTGAACGCGAAGTATGGGCCGGCCGTGCAGCCCGCGACCGGGCCGATCCGCGCCGATCTGACCGGCAATATGTGGGGCCAAGCCTGGGGCAACATCTACGACATCGTTCAGCCGCAGAGCGCCAGCCTAGGTTACGACTTGACCGCGTCGCTCGTCGCGCACGGCTATGACCCCGTCAAAATGGTGCACACCGCCGACAATTGGTACCAATCGATCGGCTTTGCGCCGGAACCGGCGACATTCTGGCAACGCTCGCAGATTGTCCGACCGCGCGATCGCGACGTCGTCTGTCACGCTTCAGCGTGGGACATCGACGGTAAGGACGATATTCGTCTCAAAGGCTGCATCACCGTGACAGCGGACGACTTCTATACCGCGCACCACGAACTCGGCCACAACATGTATCAGCGCGCCTATCAGGACCAACCGTACCTCTTTCGCGAAGGGGCCAATGACGGGTTCCACGAAGCTGTCGGCGATTTCGCCGGATTGAACGCGCTGACGCCCGACTATCTGAAGCAACTCGGCCTGATCGAGACTGTGCCCGGGCCGGAGGCCGATATTCCCTATCTGCTCAAAATGGCACTCGACAAGGTCGCGATCCTGCCGTTCGCGCTCATCATCGACAAATGGCGATGGGGAGTCTTTTCCGGCGCGATCACACCGCAACACTATAACGATGCGTGGTGGGACCTCGTCGCCAGGTATCAGGGATTGGCCCCGCCCGGACCGCGCCCCGCCGACGCCTTCGATCCAGGTGCGAAGTTCCACATCGCCAACAACACGCCGTATACGCGCTATTTCCTCGCCGACATCTATGAGTTTCAGTTCTATGGCGCGGCGTGCCGCTTGGCCGGGTGGCACGGACCACTCGATCGCTGCACCATCTTCGGAAACAAGAATGTAGGCGCGAAATTCAATGCCATGCTGAAGCTCGGAGAGTCGAAGCCATGGCCAGAGGCGCTCGCTACCTTCACCGGCGAACGCGACATGAACGCCAGTGCGATCAACGACTATTTCGCACCGCTGTCGGCTTGGCTCGACCAGCAAAATTCAGGCGGCGTCTGCACAAAGTGATGCAAAAGAATTGAGATTGACATGCGTGAAATGCTGATCGTCTTTTCCACCGTCTTTCTCGCCGAGCTCGGCGACAAAACGCAGCTTGCCACCTTGCTCTTCGCAAGCGACGAAAAGAACTCGCCTGGCCTGTGTTCTTCGCCGCGGCCGGAGCGCTGGTGCTGTCGACGGCGATCGCCGTGGCACTCGGCACCGTGGCCGAGCGCTACCTGACGATGCTGCCACTGAAACTCGTCGCCGGTCTCGGTTTCATCGCCGTCGGTGTATGGACGGTCGCGGCGCACTTCCGCGGCGCATGAACGCTACTTGTAAATCAGGCTGATCGTCTCCGCGACGCAGGCCGGACGCTGCTGGCCGTCGATCTCAATCGTCACCTCGTTGGTGAGCTGCATGCCGCCGGCCTTGGGCTCCGCCGCCAACAGCTTCTGCCGCGCGCGCACTTTCGATCCGACGGCGACCATATTGGTGAACCGCACCTTGTTCGAACCGTAGTTGATGCCGCGCGTCACACCGTCGATGCGCAGCATTCCTCCCGTCAGCCACGGAATCAGCGAGAGCGTGAGATAACCATGCGCGATCGTTTTGCCGCCCGGCATCTCTTTTTTCGCGCGCTCGACATCGACATGGATCCACTGATGGTCGCCGGTCGCATCGGCGAAACGATTGATGCGGTCCTGGTCGATCTCGACCCAGTCGGATACGCCGATCTCCTGTCCGGCCAGCGTGGCAATCGTGTCGAAGGTTGCGGTTTTCATCTCATTCTCCTGTTGCGTTCGTTTCGTTGGCGAGGATTCGGACCTGGCGTTCCAGTGCGTGCAGCGGCCCATCCACGATGCCGAGTTCGGCGAGATGGCGCACGGTGCGATAAAGATAGTCGCGATTGGTGCCGAGAATCCCGTGTGCGGCGGCGATGCGCGGTGCCGAGACGTCGGGCGCGAGCTGACCTTCATAACGCGGATGCGAACGGTTGACCACGAAGGTCAGAACGCGCAGGCGTTTGATCCCATCGACGTCGGCGCTCACCCAGCGCGGTTCGTAGGCACCCGATACCATTTCGCGCAGCCACAGAATCGAGAGTTCGCTTTCGACCTGATCGGCTGCGACGCGGTGGGCCACGCCGGTGCAGGAACCGCCGCGATCGATGGCGAGCATGAGCCCCGGTTCCTCCGGCGTGCCGCGGCCAGCGCCGAGTGTCAGGCAGAAGGTGCGATGATAACCGCGCACGTGCGCCTTTCGGCTGTCGGCGACATGGATGGCAGGATTCCACATCAAGGAGCCATAGCCGAACACCCAAACGTCATGACCCGCCGGGACGCTTTCGCGCATCGCCTTGAGCGAAGCGCGGCGCGCTTCTTCCGACATGAAGGGTATTCCGCCGCGCTTGGCGACAGCATCCGCCAGCCGACGCACCCGCTCGATGGTGAAATCCTCCCGCCGCAGGTCGCGTCCGAGCGGCTGTGCGGTGAAGATATCGTCTTTCTGTTCTTCGTCAGACAATGCGCGACTCGCGTTTGCCCCAATAGCGATCGCGGATCAACCGTTTGTAGAGCTTGCCCGTCGGGTGGCGCGGCAATTCGCGATCAAAATCGATGCTTCTGGGACATTTGATCGGCGAAAGGTGCTGACGGCAATAGGCGATAAGCTCCTCGGCCAATTTTGGCGTCGCGTCGGCCCAATCGAGCGGCTGGATGACGGCTTTCACCTCCTCGCCGAAATCCTCGTTGGGCACGCCAATGACTGCGACATCGGCCACTTTCGGATGTCCGATCAGGAGATTCTCGGCCTCCTGCGGATAGATGTTGACGCCGCCGGAAATGATCATGAACGCCTTGCGGTCTGTGAGATAGAGGTAGCCCTCGGCATCCAGCTTGCCGATGTCGCCGAGCGTCGACCATTCGGGGTGGCGGGGATGGCGCGACTCCGCCGTTTTCTTCGGGTCGTTGTGATAGGTAAACTGGGCGGCGGAGGCGAAGTAGATCGTGCCCTCTTCGCCCACCGGCAATTCGTTGCCCTCGTCGTCGCAAATATGGAGGGGGCTCAAAAGCGATTTGCCCACAGTTCCAGGATGCGCCAACCAATCTGCGCTGTTGACGTAGCACATGCCGTTACCTTCGGTTCCCGCGTAGTACTCGTGCAGCACCGGACCCCACCACTCGATCATGCGGCGTTTGACGTCGACGGGGATCGGCGCGGCAGCATGGATCGCCGATTTCATCGATGAGACATCGTACTTCAGCCGGTCGGCCTCCGGCATTTTTAGCATGCGCACGAACATCGTCGGCACCCACTGGCTGGCCGACGCCTTGTATTGTTCGATCGCCTTGAGCGCAGCTTCGGCATCGAAATGTTCCATGATCACAACGGTTGCGCCCAGGCGTTGCACCGTCATTGAATAGTGCAGCGGCGCGGCATGGTAGAGCGGCGCGGGAGAGAGATAGATCGAATTCTCGTTGATGCCGTAGAGCATCGTCACCAGTCCCAGCAGCGGTGCCGGCGCATCGATCGGAAGACCCGATAACGGCTGGCGCACACCTTTGGGCCGGCCCGTCGTGCCCGACGAATAAAGCATCGCGGCGCCCGCGATCTGATCGGCGATCGGTGTCGCCGGCATTTTGGACGCCTCCTCTTCGTAGGAGGCGTAACCCGCGATCGTGCCACCGACCATCATGAGTTTCACGCCGGGAATAAGAGGAGCGACTTCGCCAGCGACCTTGGCGAGCGTGTGCCCGGCGATCAGCACCTTGGCATTGGCGTCCTTGACGATGTACTCGACTTCGCCGGCCGTCAGGCGTGACGAAATGGCGGTGAAATAAAGCCCGGCGCGTTGCGCCGCCCAGCAGATTTCGAGAAACCGGATATTGTTTTCCATGAAGATCGCAACGCCGTCACCCGTCTTCAAACCGAGCTTGCGAAAGAGTTGGGCGCCCTGATTGGAGCGCGCCTCCAGTTCGCCGAACGTCACGCGCTCGCCGCTCGCCGCCATGATCATGGCCGGCTTGTCGGGATTGCTCTTTGCGATAAGCGATGGATGCATGACGAGTCCTTGGACGTAGGTCATTGGCGAATGCCGTTTTGTACGGCTTGCGTGGGCCGCACGTAAAGCTGTGCGGCTTTTGTGTCGGATTGACAGCCTGCGCTGTACCGGTCAGATGCGGATATGAGCGTGCGAAAGAAGCTGCCGCTTTCCGGCGGCGACGTTTCCTTACTCGACTGGCCCGCCGACCAACCACTGCTCCACTTTGCGCATGCCACCGGCTTCAACGCCGAAACGTATCGCGGCTTGTTGACGCCGCTGCAGGGCCGCTTTCATGTCGCAGCCGCGGACTTGCGCGGCCACGGCTTCACCACGTTGGCGGCGGTCCCGGGACCGCTGGCCGAGTGGACAACGTTCGCCACCGATTTGGCCGCTATCCTGGACGCACTCGACAAAGGTCCGGCGGTGCTGGCCGGACATTCGATGGGCGCCATCACCAGCTTGATGGTCGCGGCACGTTATCCCGCGCGCGTGCGCGCCATCGTGCTGGTCGAGCCTGTGCTGGTGCCGCGCTTTTCCCGGCTGCGGATGCGTCTCGCCCGTCTCCTGGGCCGAAAGCCGCCGGAGAATTCCAATCTTGCGGAAATGGCGGCCAAGCGGCGCGCGGTTTTTCCCTCATTCGACGCGGCGCTGGCGGCCTATCGCGGCCGCGGCGCGTTTAAGACATGGCCGGAAGAGACGCTCGCCGATTATCTGCGTGGCGGCCTCATCGCCACGGGCAACGGAACCGAAATGCGGCTCGCCTGCGATCCAGCGTGGGAGTCCTCCGTCTTCCAGCACGCGCCGCCAGGCGCTGCAAGGCTCGCCCACCACGTTCGCTGTCCACTGACGCTCATCTATGCCGATGAGGGAACCGCGCACGACAATGAAGTCGAGATCGTCGCGCGCGCGCACGGCACGGCGCGGCTCGTCAAAGTGCCAGGCGCCACGCATTTTCTACCTATGGAGCGGCCCGACATCGTGCGCCAGGAAATCGCGCGGATGCTTTGAAAGAGATTGGCGCGAATGGATCTCGCCTGCGCCGGCCCTCGTCCTTCGACTGGCTCAGGATGAGGGCCAGCACCAAGTCCTCATCCCGATCTTGTCGGAGGATGGAAGGCAGACGCCCAGAAGTTGAAGTAGAGCGTGAGCTAAACCGTGAAATGCCGATCCAGTTGCGCCAGAATCTCGTCTACTGAATAGCCGAGCGCATCGAGCCGGCCGGAACGTGCCAACAAGGCGAGACCGGCCACAGCTGCGGCAACGAGCACCGCCTCGCTCTGGCGTTCACGCGAGTCCAAGCGATTTCCGGCGGCGTCCGCCAGTGTCCTCAAGGCGCCAATCAGGCGACCGTTGAAGAGCCGTTCGGCATCCGTTGAACCGGCGCGTTGCGAAAGCGAACCGGCTGCGGCCGCGAGGCTTTGCATGGCGCGGAGATGCTGGACGGCCGCGGACGCCGCCGCGCCAAGTCTGCCCCTGCCTTGCGGCTGGGTAGCGGCTTCGCGCATGGCGCGCGCGAGCAGGGCCAGATCGTCGGCCGCGAGCGCCAGGAGCAATTCATCCTTGCCGGCGAAGTAGCCATACAACGCTGCCGGAGCAAAACCTGCTTCGGCCGCGACGCTTCGCAGCGATAATTCGCGCGCACCACTTTTTTGCGCCACACGACGTGCTGCGTCGAGGATCCCGCTCCGGGCGGTGGCATGCGCCTGGGCACGGCGAAGGGTTCTCTTTTCTGCGCGCTCCGTCATCGCGCGATGATAAGCGATTCGAGCGCGAACGCTGAGGCGTCAGGCGAAATGCAAAAAGGAGCCGCGCGCCGCGCGGCCCCTTTTGCGATCTGGCCTGATCAGCCGTTGGGATGCTTGGCCTTGTAGGCCATGACCGCAGCGTTGTACTCGCCGCCGACTTTTTCCTTGAGATGCTGATTGGCGTCGACCTTGCTTGCTACTGCCGTCTCGAGCGCCGGGTCGATCTGCTTCTTGTTCTTGAGCGCATCTTGCTTGGCGTCGGTAAGCTCCTTGTACAAGCAGGACTGATAGTCGTCGGACTGCTTGATGAAGGTGACGACGTCGTCATGGGCGCCGCCCATTTGTGCCGTCGTCGCGGTCGCGCCATCGATGGCTGCCGGCGCGATCGGTTCCTGGCAAGCGCTTTGCGCCAACGAAGGCGCCACGGAAAGTCCCATCAACGCCGCGGCCAACACCAATGTCTTCAAAATCATTGAATCACGTCTCCCTTGGATTTTGCGACCCCTCGCAAACCGGACCGATACAAGCATAACCATTGGGGCGGAAGAAAGACAAAGCTCCAGATCAGCTACTGCGTAAGTCCGCCATAGGGGGGAAGCGGGTCGTATTCCATTTGGCGCTGCACGCGCCGCGCGAATGGAACATCGAAAAGCTCGCCCGTAAGCCACAGCGCCATGTCTATACCAGCCGAAACGCCGGCGGCGGTAATGACGTTTCCGTCCCGAACGTAACGGAAACCCTCCAGCACTTCTGCGGCCTCCCTGCGCTCGCGCAGAGACTCCACATACGCCCAGTGCGTCGTCACCCGCTTACCTTTTGCCGGACCAGCAGCCGTCAGCAGCAGCGCGCCGGTGCAAACACTTGTAGCCCATTTGGCTGTCGCGGCGGTCGCGGCAATCCAACTGAGTAAAGATTTGTTTTCGACCTCGCGGCGCGTGCCCTGCCCGCCCGGAATGAGAAGCACGTCGAGCGCGGTGCAGGCCGCTGTCGTCGTGTCGGGCAAGACGCGCATGCCTTTGGCGCAGCGAACGGGCGCATCGCGTTCCGCCACCAACATGACCTCACAGGAGTCCGCCTTGAGGGCGCGGGCCATCGTAAAGACCTCCCAGGGCCCGACGAAATCAAGTTCCTCGGCCCCTTCGAAAATTAGAATTCCAATCCGGATCGGCATCAGGTCTCTCCACCGCTCTGCGGCCATGTTAGCGCGTGCATCGCCCGGCAGGAATGACAACTGGCGCACGATTTCGTCACGACGCTCAAGCTGGTTTCCTCAGCGCGACCGCCAGACCCTCGACGGGGTCTCCCGCTTCGCTGCGCGGCGAGCAGACGAGGTGCCCCGCAAAATCCAAACCCGCGGCTTGCGCAGATGTTCGAAGGTAGAGCTCCGAATGGCGCCAACGGCGCTTGGGACCAAGCTCGAAGTCGGCCTCGGGCGCAAGTTCGACTGTGAAAAGAAAAATTCCTCCCGGCTTCAATCGCCGAGCGACGCCGGAAAATGTCGCGGTCAGATCGCCGAGATAGACGAGTGTGTCCGCCGCGAGAACCAGATCGTACTGGACGCCGAACGCGTGCAGATAGGCTTCGATGTCCGCGACAACGAGTTCGCGATAGAGTCCGCGTGCCCGCGCCAGGCCGATCATCGCAGGGCTGAGATCAACACCGTCGATCGCCGCCACGATATCGGCAAAAGCTTCGCCGCCGAGGCCCGTGCCGCAACCCAGATCGAGCGCGTCGAGATCGCGTGCTCCGGGAATGACCAGTCCGGCAAGCTCGCGAAGGATTTCCGGCGCGCGATAGGCGAGCTGGCCGCGCATGCGGGCGTCGTAATCGCTCGAAAACTGATCGAACAGGTGGCGGACATAGCCCGCATCCGAACGAGTCTGCGTGCGCATCGCCTCGGCGGCTGCGATCTTTGCAGCGAGATTCGCCACGGCTCCAGGCGGCACGAGAGCATATTGTTCGAGCGCCTTATCCGCCTCCCCCGCTTCCGCCCAGGCGCAGCCAAGTTTGAACCGCGCCTCGAAGGAATCCGGATCGAGACGCAGCGCGCGCTGAAACTCGGCGATCGCGGTCGGCAAGTGGCCCGCCAGCTGCAACGTATCGCCCAACGCGAGGACGGCTGGAACAACATTGGGGCTTAGCGCATTGGCTTGGCGTGCCGCGTCGAGTGCGCCTTTCAGATCGTCCGCGGTCTGCAGCGCTTCAACGAGCGCAAGCCGCGTCAACAATCCGCCGCGTCCGGCGTCGATCCGGGAGCGCAGATAGACTGCCGCGTCGGCCGCACGTCCGCTCGCAATCAGCGCTTGAGCATGCTCGAGCGGATCGCCGTCAACCGGCAAGCGTGCACTTGCCGTTGTTGAGTACGACCACGTCACGCTCCTTGAGCTTGGAGCGGAACGAAACGACGCTGCCGTCGACCCACATCTCCGTCACGATGGTCTCGCCGGGAAACACCGGCGAGGAGAAGCGCACGTCGAAACTGGTGATGCGCTTGGGATCGTATTTCGCGAGTGTCGAGATGACGGCTCGGCATGCCGTACCGTACGAGCAAAGACCGTGCAGGATCGGCCGTGGGAAGCCCGCCATCTTGGCGACCTTGGGATCGCGATGCAGCGGATTGCGGTCGCCCGACAGCGCATAGATGAAGGCCTGGTCGGGACGCGTGTCGCAGGCATGAACAAGGTCGGGCGCGCGCGTCGGCAGCTGATGCGGCTCGGGCGCGCCGTCCTTCGGTCCGCCGAAACCGCCGTCTCCGCGCGCGAATGTTGTGCCGATCAAAGTCGCAAGCTTGTCACCTGTCGACTTCTCCTTGATCACGCGCTCATTGACGATGATTGCGCCTTTGTCCTTGCCTTTGTCGAAGACGCCGAGCACGCGCTCATCGGAGATCACCTCGGCGGCGGCCGGCAACGGCTTGTGGATCTGGACGCGTTGTTCGCCATGCACGACCATCAGATAATTGATTCCCGACATGGCGCGGTTGCCGCCGTCACCGCCCGGCCGCGTACCGCGCGGGATGACGGTGGCGAAAGTCGGAACCACCTGCAGGTCGTTCTCGTAGGTGAACGGAAGTTCCTGCTCGTTCATCGGATCGCGCTGAAAGCCGATGCCGAGCGCATAGAGCATTACGTCGCGGTCGCCGTAACGGGCTTCGAGACCAGTCGATTTCGATTGCATCATCTGCTCGTAGTTGATCGCCATGGCCGTCTCCGTCGCGGGTATGTCCGACGGAAGATTAGGTTAGAGGCGGCCTTTGCGCCAAGTGCGGCGCTATGGTCTCATTCGCTCAGACAATGCTGCCTCGAGGGGAACTTGACGGACGCGTATGCATCGCCCGGGCGTCCAGCACCCTACCGTTCTGGCCATGGCTGCCTCTGGGGTTGTTTGGTCGCGGCGCTGGTTGTGGTCGGCTTGGTTGCGGTCGCGATCACTTACAGCGACTGGTGGCTGACCTCTGGCTTCAACGGCGGCAAGACACTTCATCTCGTCATAGAGACGATCAACAGCGACCAGATCGCGCGTTCCGTGCTCGGCGACAATATCCGCATCGTCGATCTGCAAAGCTCGACCTTCGCCAGCGATACGGTTTCAGGTACGCATGAGGCTTACCTAGCGCAGGTGCAAGGCAGCAAGGCCACCGGCACGCTGTCCGTCACGGTCGACACGGTATCGCGCAAGAGCCGCATCACGTCCATGATTTTGACCGGACCAGACGGCAGCACCTACGACCTCACCGTCAGCCGGCCCTATATACCGCCGGGGTCGATCTAGAGCTTGGCTGCAATGTGTCGAGCGTGACTTCTATCCTTCGACAAAGTCAGGATGAGGACTGATGCAAAGCCCTCACCCTGAGCCAGTCGAAGGGCGAGGGCCGGCTGGCGCCTGCCCACTCCCTACTGCGCGGCCGCGTGGACATTGTGCTCGATCGAGACGGCGGGGCCTTCACTCCAAACTTCGGTGAGTGGCACGCCATGTTCCTCGATCATATGGAGGGCGTGCTGGTAACCCTCGGCGATGCAACGGTCGAAGGAGCGCCAGTCGCGTAAGCCGACGCCGGTGAGCGGCGGCTCGAAGAGATAGTTCGCCTGCTCGCGCACCAGACGACGCTGGGCTTCCGAGCCTACCGTGCCAGAGCGCATCAGGATTGAGACGATCGATGGCGTGCCCGCCATGCGCTGCGCGATCAGCCACCACCACGGACGCTCGCCATAGCGGTCGTCGCGTGCCTTGAGGTCGATCTCGCCTGTTACATCCGACGCGATGATCGGCCCGCTCGAGCGCTGCGCCATCACGTCGACCGGCAGATTGTTCATCACGCCGCCATCGACGAGGAGATGTCCATGATGGGTGACGGGAGGAAGTATTCCGGGCAACGCGACGCTGGCGCGCAATGCACGCCACACCGGGCCGGCGCGATGTTCGTGGATGCGTCCGGTCGTCAGATCCGAGGAGACACAAAAGAAGGGCTTGGGCATTTCCTCGATGCGCATATCGCCGAAGTTCTTGCGCAGCAAATCCGTCACCTTCTTGCCACGCACCAAGGCGATCAACGGCAAGGTGTAGTCGTTGAGCGGATTGCCCACCACGAAGGCTGCGCGCATGCGTTCGGTGAGCTCTTCGATGCTCCACTCATTGGCGAGGCCGGCGGCGATGATTCCACCCATGCTCGCGCCGCCGAGATTATCGAACGGGACGCCCGCTTCCATGAGCGCCTTGACGATGCCGATATGCGCAAAACCGCGTGCGCCGCCGCCGGCGAGCACCAGTCCCACGGCGCGCCCGGAAACGAACCGTGCGAGGCGGCGGATGTCGTCCGGCCTGCCTGCGCGCACGTGATGGTGCGATTCGAAGAGACCGCTGCGGACCGCGAAGTGCTCGGGTAGATTCTCGTTCTTGTCGGTGGGATGAAGCAGGAGGAGTTGCGGCAGTCCGCTTGCCCGCTCCTTGAACGCCGGCATGTCGGGCGACTGTGGCGGCAAGGGCTCATCGACGCGCGCCAGCAGGAAGATACGGTCGGCCTGCCGCAGGCATTGCTGCGTCCAGGCGCTGTTCGGCGTATCGCCGCGATAAAAGACGATGTCATGCGCCAGTTCGAAATTGTTGAACCAGTCGGCGGACTGGTCAGCACAACTCGAATCCAGAACGGCCGCCTTGGAGCCCATGTTGACGAGCGCACCCGCCAGACGATGCGCAATCGGCGACTGGTCGAGACCAGGTTGCAACGGCACGATCGCGAACGTCTTCGGCCTGGAAACGTCTGCCGTACTGCGCGTGGTGTCCTCGAGCCGCTTTACCAGGATGCGCATCAGATTGAGCATAACGCGCGGGTGACGTGAGATGAGCGAATCGAACGCGGTAGGCGACACACGCAGAAGCTCGCTATCGCGCATCGCGACGATCTGCGCGGAATGTTCGGAACTGCCGGAGATCATCGACATTTCGCCGACGGTCTCGCCGGCCGGAATGTGCGCCACCAGCCGGCGCTTGCCGCGCTCATCCTCCGCGAAGACACCGAGCGCACCTGTAATCACGAGAAAGACCGCGCGCTCGTTCTCGCCATCGCGCTTGAGGAGCATGCCGCCGGGAAGTCCAAACCAATTGGCCTCCGACAAAAGCTTCTTGAGCGCCGCGTCGCTCACATCCTCGAGCAGGTGGAAGCTGCGCAGATGTTGGCGCAGCGATTCCGGGTAGACAGTGTCCGGTCCGATCTTGAAGGAAGAAAGAAACGCCATAGTCATCGCGCGAAGCCGCGAACCTTTCTAACGCACCAAGCGGTCCGACCGCCATCGGTCGGCGGCGCCGAACCCCCTCGGTTTGCCCGGCCGCCACGCCAGGTGCCATCAAACGACCTGTGGGAAGGTCTCATTATTCCCGCCAGGCAGCTACATTGTCATACGGCGGTAAATGCAGAGTTCACGCCAATGCGACGCCCATCGCCCGTTCAGTCCTGACCCAGAATCTTCCACACGCTCGCGACCGTGAAGATGGTTTCGCCCCCGACCGTGAAATCGCCGCGCAGAAACATCAAGGAGCGCGTCCGCCGTGTGAGTTCGGGCAAGACTTCGACGAGATCCCCGACCTTGGCGGGCGCCAGAAACTGCGATTGCATGTTCAAGGTTACGCAATGGGCATGGTCGCACACGTCCCACGCCGCCTGACCGAGCGCCGCATCGGCGAACGACATGAGCATGCCGCCGTGAATCACACCGCGCATGTTCACGTGCCGGTCTTCGACAATGAAGGCAAAGCGTCGCGCGCCCTTCACGCCCTGCTCGAAGATCGGGCCGATGTGACGTTCGAAGGGATCGATCAATTCCGTCTGGATAAAGCCGAAAGGTGGAGCAAGCGTCATGGCTAGACGATTTTCCATAGGCCGGTTGCCACCGCGAGAATGCGCTCGCCAGCGATGATATCCGCGGACAGAAAAACCAAGGTTCGCGTTTGACGCGTGACACGCACGCGCGCTTCGATCACGTCGGCGAGCTTGCCCGGGCCGACAAAGTCACAGGTCAGCGACACCGTACTGCAACCCGGCGCGCCGCTTACCTTTCGCGATACCTGGCTCATGGCGATGTCGGCGAAGGTCATCAGCACGCCGCCATGCAGACTACCCGAGCCGTTCATGTGTTTTGGCGCGACTTGAAGTGCAAACCGATGGATGTCGCCGTCCGGCGGCAGACGCCAGAAAGGCCCGGCAAACGCGTTAAATCCACCGCGCGAAATGTTTTCTGCCTCGGCCGGCAGGCTTTGGGGGGCAACCGTCATTATCGATGTGGATACGGGGTTTCTGGGTGCACTGCAATATCGCCCGGATCGACACATTGGAAACTTCGCTTCGCCACACTAAAGTTGCAAACTCAAGGAAGATGCGCCAAGCGAGGGGTCGCGCACGCGCACGCGTTTCAGCCAAGTGAGGATTTCATGAAAACGACATTGATTGGCGCTGCTCTGGCGGCGTGCTTGCTGGGATCGGCCGCAGTCTTGGCAACGATCTCGCCCGCCCTCGCCGCGGATACGAAACCGGCTGCGGCGACAGAGCCCAAAGTCAGCGCGCCTGTCGGCAAGCTTCTTGAAGGCGCGGGCAAGCTGATGGCGGCAAAAGACTATGCCGGCGCGATGGTGTTGATCAAACAAGCCCAAGCCCTGCCGGACCAAACGCCTTTCGACACCTACAAGATAAACAACTTTCTCGGAATCGACGCATTCAACTTGAACGACCATGCGGCGGCAGACGTGGCGTTCGAGGCGATGGTCGAGTCGCCGGCAATGCCGGATTCCGAAAGGACGGCGACGCTGCACAATGCGGCGCTGCTCGCCTCCGAGGCGAAGCACTATGACAAGGCAATCAAATACGCGGAAGTCTTCCTCGCGGCGGGCGGCACACCAGACACCACACTCCTAGCCGTGCTGTCGGAAGACTATTACCGCACCAACGATTTCGCCAAAGCCGAAGCCACCGCGATGAAGTCCGTCACGGCCACCCCAGCCGGCACCGCCCCCAATCGCGGTGCGCTGGAAATCACGCTCGCCAGCCAGTTGAAACAGAACAGAGCGAGCGACGCGCTCAAGACGCTCGAGTCGATCGTGACCTACTACAATGAACCCGACGAATGGGGGCAACTCATCAACGTCTCTTTAGGCACCATCGGCGGGAAAAACATCAAGTCGTTGGATGCGTTACAGCTCTATCGGCTGATGCTTGCGACCAAAGCCACCGGCTCGCCGGAAGACTGGAATTTGATCGCCGACACGGCGCTTCAGTCTGGATATCCGACCGAAGCGCAAGCCGCGCTCCAAGCCGGCATCGCGGCCGGAAAGCTCAGCAACAGCGGCAAGACAGCGACGCAACTGGCAGAAGCGCGCACGCGTGTCGCCAAGGATCGCGCCTCGCTCGCGGCGTTCGAGGCAGCCGCTGCGAAGTCCGCCAGTGGCGAACTCGATGTCAAACTTGCGGAGACATACTACGGTTACGGCCGCTACGCGGACGCCGTCGCTTCCGCGCGGCGCGGACTCTCGAAAGGCGGAGCCAAGACCGATGCGAACGAGGCAAACTTGGTGATCGGCATGGCACTTGCGATGCAGGGCAACAATGCCGACGCGCAAACCGCGCTCAACAACGTAAAGGGTGCAAGCCCCGCCGTCATGAAGGCGGCGCATTTGTGGAGCGTTTACGCCGGTCGCAAATATACTCCGGCGGCCGCGGCCCCAGCGACGCCGTAACACAGCGGCGCCGAAGCACATGCTTCGGCGCCTGTCAGGGATGGCCATGAACCTGATAGTCGGTTTCGTGCCGTTCATACTCTATGCATTGCTTGTGCGGCTGTCCGACGATTTGGCGCTTTGGGTAGCGTTCGCGGTCGCCTTTGCGTTGGGCATGCGTTCCTTTCTCGAAACGCGCGTCCTGAAGACGCTGGACATGGGCAGCATGGTGCTGTTCGGAGCGTTGGCTTTGTACAAAGGCTTCGTTGAGCCCGGCTTGACGTTCGGGATCGAACTTTTGCTGGTGGACGGATCGTTGCTCGCGATTCTGTTGGCGTCATGGCTGTTGTACGAACCGTTCACCCTGCAATACGCGCGCGAGCAAGTATCGCCGCAATTGTGGAAATCTCCGGCCTTTCTGCGCACCAACGCAATTGTCGCAGGAGTCTGGCTCACCGCGTTCATTCTCATGACGGTCGCCGACATTGCGGCAACCGTCACGAGCCGGATTTCTGCCAGCAGCGCGATGGCCGCCGGCCTTGTAGCGCTGGCAGGAGCGCTTACCTTCAGCCTGAGCTACCCGCGGGCCACAAGCCTGGGCGAGAATCCGGACTGAAGGACGCGACATGCAGTTTCTGCAAGCATTCACGCCGATCGGGCTCGATCTGCTCGCGACGCTCGTTTTCGTCGCGACCTACTGGCTGACGAACAATATTCTGGCCGCTACGGCGACAGGCATTGTCGCCGGAGTGGCGCGCTTTGGGTACATCAAATGGAAGAAGCAGCCGGTCGGGCCGCTGCAATATCTGAGCGTCGTGCTCGTTGTCGTTGCCGGCGTCTCCACCATAATCACCAAGGATCCTCACTTTGTGATGATCAAGTCCTCCATCGTATTCTTGGCAGTTGCAGCAGTCATGTTGAGCACCGATTGGATGTCGCCCTATCTGCCTAAGATCGTGACGGAGAATCTCGCCCCAAGCGTCATCGTCTGGGCAGGCCGAAGCTGGGGCGTCCTGCTCATAGTGCTGTCGCTTGCCAACGCCGTCGTCGCGTTCGGCTTCAGCATCAATGTCTGGGTCTGGTACGCGTCGGTCGTCCCGACGGTGGCCCAGTTGATTGCGTTCGTATTGCAATATGCGATCTTCCGCGTACTGGTCCGTCGCAACATTCGGGCGAAGCAGTCCGCGCAGCCCGCCTGATCGTCGCACTCTCTGCCTTTGCCTGAGCGCGCTCGGCGGTCTACTTTGCGCATTCTTTCATTGCGGAGCATCTCATGCGGGAAGCCGTCATCGTTTCGACTGCGCGTACGGGTCTGGCGAAATCGGTTCGCGGCGGCTTCAACATGACCCATGGCGCAGTCATGGGCGGACACGCCGTCAAGCACGCCATCGCGCGCGCCGGAATCGAGGCGAAGGACATCGAGGACGTCTTCATGGGCTGTGCTCTTCCTGAAGGCGCCACCGGCAACAATATCGCGCGCGCGTCTGCGATCTGGGCGGGATGTCCAGTCTCCACAGCCGGTACCACCATCAATCGCTTCTGCTCGTCGGGCCTGCAGGCCATTGCCATGGCCGCACAGCAGATCATGACGGAAGCGACGCCGGTTGCGGTCGGCGCCGGTGTGGAGTCGATCTCTCTCGTGCAGATGGGTGGCATGAATCTCAATCACTTCACAGAAGACTATCTGATGAAGACCAAGCCGGCGCTCTGGATGGCGATGATCGAAACTGCGGAAATTGTCGCCGAACGTTACCAGGTGAGTCGTGAGCGCCAGGACGCCTATGCGCTCGAGAGTCAGCGCCGCACCGCCGCCGCGCAACAAGGTGGGCGCTTCAGGGACGAGATCGTGCCGCTTGCGACCAAGATGAAGAAAGTCGATCGCACCAGCGGCCAGGAAAGTATCGTCGACGTAACGGTCGATCACGACGAAGGCAACCGGCCCGACACGACGCTCGAGGGTCTGCGTGCGCTCAAGCCCGTTTTTGCCGGCGGCCAGCAGATCGCGCAAGGTAAGTACATTACTGCCGGCAATGCTTCGCAGTTCGCCGACGGCGCGTCCGCCGCGGTCGTTATGGAAGGTGCGGAGGCGGCCAAACGCGGCATCAAGCCGCTCGGCATCTTCCGTGGCTTCGCGGTGGCTGGCTGCGAGCCGGACGAGATGGGGATTGGTCCGGTATTCGCGGTACCGCGCTTGCTGCAACGTCATGGCCTCAAGATCGCCGACATTGATCTTTGGGAGTTGAATGAGGCGTTCGCGAGCCAGGTTCTTTACTGCGCCGACACGCTCGGCATTGATCCCGCGAAAATGAATGTCGATGGCGGCGCGATCTCGATCGGCCATCCTTATGGTATGTCGGGCGCGCGCATGACGGGGCATCTTCTGATCGAGGGACGGCGGCGGGGGGCAAAGCTTGGCGTCGTCACCATGTGCATCGGCGGTGGCATGGGCGCTGCGGGCCTGTTCGAGATTCTGCAATAGCATGCGAACGCTCGCGATTTCGCTGCTGCTGCTCGTTTGCACCGGATGCACCAGCATCGAACAGCTGGTCCGGCCGGCGCCGCCCGATCCCAGGACTCTCATGCCCGCGCTGGAACTGCGCATCGCCGTTCTGATCGCCGATGAACGCAGCCGAATCGCACCCGAGGCGAAGACCTTGGTGATCGATCCGGAGCTGGGCGCGATCGCGCGCGAACGTGCCGTCGACATGGCGGCGAAGAAATACTTCGCGCATACGGCGCCGAACGGGGACACGTCGGCATCGCTCCTGATGGCTCAGGATGCGCGCTTTCAGGGCCTGCTCGGCGAGAACATGGCTGCGCAGCACTACAATCCGGCGAGCGGGATCGACATCGAGGCGTTTGCACGACGCTTCGTCGCTACCTGGCTTGCGAGCGCGTCGCACAAAGAAAACCTCGCATTTCCCGATTATAACCGCACCGGTGTCGGCGCCGCTGTGAACGCGGATACGGTCTATGTGACGCAGCTCTTTTCGACGGATCTTGGCCTTGGACCGCATAAGGACGGCACGCCTCCCACAGTTGTGACGCCGCTGGCCCATCCCTCCTCAGTCACGGCTGTGCCGAGCCTTCCAGACCGTCAAAGCGTGCGGCCGTAGCCCGCCGCTCGTGTCCCCACGATCGCAATAAGTTCGATCCGCCAGCGGTGACTCGCTCCCTTAAAACTCGAGCCGCTCGGCAACACCAGTCGAACGCATCAACGAGTACTTTGTAAATGTTCGCACCAGCGCTGCTGATTCATTGCGCGAGTTCGCCAGCCGTTGCAAAAATGGTCCGATCTATTCAGCGACGTGGACCAAACCTGCCTCGCCGGCGTGAATTTCGGACACGGAGGATCTGCACGCATGGCGGCGACCGACTCGAAGTCGCCTCACGAGACCTTCGACATGATTGTCATTGGCTCGGGTCTGGGCGGGATGACGACGGCAGCGATCCTCGCGAAGCTCAACCGCAAAAAAGTCCTGGTACTTGAAAGGCATTTCCAGCTTGGCGGCCTTACGCACGAGTTTCAGCGTGGCAATTTCAGCTGGGACGTCGGCGTCCACTATGTCGGCGAAATGGAACCGGGAAACACTTCGCGACGGCTGTTCGACTACATCACCGACGGGAAACTCGAATGGCAGAAGATGCCATATGTCTTCGAAAAGTTCGTCTATCCTGACTTTACCTTCGAGGTGCCATCCGATCCGCGCGATTATCAGTCCAAGCTTCAGCTCCTTTTCCCGGACGAGAAGCGCGCAATTGAATTGTACTTTCGGGACATTCGTCGAGCCTCCGCCCTATTTCGCCAGCGCATGGTCGAGAACATGCTGCCGCCTTTCATGGCGATTGGTTTGCGTTTCTGGCGGCGGCAAGAAAAGACAAAAATGGCCACCCTCACGCTTGGCCAATATCTCGAACGCCGCTTCAAGAGCGAGCGTCTGAAGGCGGTGCTGGCGTCGCAGTGGGGAGATTATGGCGTGCGTCCGAAGGACGCGTCATTCGCCATCCATGCGCTCATCGTCAATCACTATCTGCGGGGTGGCTACTTCCCGGTCGGAGGTGCAGCAAGCATTGCAAAATGTGTGCGCCCCGTCATCGAGGCGGCGGGTGGCGCGGTCCTGCAGGGCGTGACCGTCGAACAGCTAATTGTCAGAGATGGAGCCGCGGTCGGCGTCAGGGCCAGCTATGAGGATGGCCCGGGCCTCAAGCGCGTCATGTTCTGCGCGCCAATCGTGATCTCGGCCATCGGCGCGGTGGAAAGCTTCGAGCGGCTTCTTCGACCACTCGGCGTGAGCGCGTGCGAGGACGCACCGCAGATTGCCACGACAGGTTTGAGCGCGGTAACGGCCTATCTGGGTCTAAGCGATTCTCCTGAAAGTCTCGGCGTTCGTGGTGAGAATTACTGGATCAATGGCTCGTACAGTCATGACGATATTGATGCGCGTTCGTGGGAGCTGCTCCAGGGGACGCCGACCTTTTGCTACGTTTCATTTCCGTCTCTGAAGACGCCGCATCCGCGTAGCCACACGGCCGAGATCATCGGTTTCGCCAGCTACGACCATTTTCAGAAGTTCGCGGACAAGCCATGGCTTTGCCGTGCCGCCGACTACTACGAGCTCAAGGAAAGAGTCTCAAAGGGACTAGTCGAACTTGCGGATCGGACCATTCCCGGTCTCGAAAAACTTGTGACCTATTCGGAACTCTCCACGCCGTTGAGCGTGGAGAATTTCACATCGCGTTCTCACGGATTGATGTATGGAGTGCCTGCGACGGCAAAGCGCGGCGCACGAGTCTGGCCGCGCGTGTCGACTCCCATAAGGAATTTCCTGCTCAGCGGCACTGATGTGACGACTGTCGGAATTGTTGGCGCTCTCATGAGCGGAGTGGCCACGGCAGCGTTCTTGAACGGCCCCTTCGGCTTGTTCAAAGTCATGCGCGCTGCACAAAGGTCGCGTTCGTCGCCAACTCGCGCTACCGATTCGGCGCCCATCTACGGCCATATCAGAGCGAACGAGCAATCGGTCCGTCTTGTTTCGCGCTCAAATCTCAGCAGTCACTTTTACGAACTCGTTCTTGAGTCCGTTCAGCCGATCGCCTTTGTGCCCGGACAGCATGTCTATCTCGAGGTGACGCGCGGAGAGTGGCGGCCCTATTCCATTGCGTCAGCGGATGGAAACACGTTGACCTTCGTGATTGACAACAATCCGGGTGGTGCGGGTTCGCGTTTTGCCGCCGAGGCTCCGATTGGGGCGATCGCCAAACTGCGCTCGGCGACAGGAAACCTGAAGGTGCATGATCGAAACAAAAACCTGGTTTTCGTCGCCACTGGAAGTGGGATCACGCCGTTTCTTGCGATGCTGCGAAATCTGAAAATGGACCCTGAGCAGAGGCAGCCCATTACGCTGCTCTGGGGAATTCGGGACGAAAGCGACGATTTTTCCGCACGCTATCTAGGAGATGATGCTGCGCCGAGAGGTCTCACGGTTGTGCCGTGCGTTTCGGATACGGGTGCTTCGGAGCGCTGCTATAGAGGCAATGTGGTCGCCAGACTTCGCGAACTTGCGCCGGATTTCGCGTCTACGGATTTCTACCTGTGCGGAAATCCTCGCATGATAAGCGAGGTTCACTCCAGGCTGAGAAAGCAAGGGGCAGCAGCCATTTACTTTGAAATGTGACTCCTTCCCGACAAAGCCGCTTTGGCGAACGCCAGAAGCCGCACGAGTGCCGGGCAGCTCGGCGCCGGTGCGCCACTCTCCGATGGCCAGAGGAGGTCGAGAATTCGGGATGATTCGCTCGCATTGCAGAACGGCCCGACCCTAGCGGGAACTCCCTCCTTCTACCTCGTCGCCCGTTCGCTGGCACCAGAAACCACGGTGATGGATCACTAGGCGGCTCGGGTGCGAGCCTGCGAGGGCCCATCGGACCCCGCTAACGCGCCATTAACGCTGATGGGCCATTGTATTGCGCACATAACGACGTCTGCGCAGGACCTAATAGCCGGTTGTTTAACCATTCTTTACACTACATCTTGTGATCGCTACCTTCCGTAGCGGGCGTAGTGCCAAGTGAGTCGAAATGCGGCCAGACATCCCTTGGAACGTGGCGGGCATCCCACAAGAAGCCCGTGATGCTGCGAGAGCGGCGGCACGTCGGGAAGGTCTGTCGGTCGGCGAATGGATGACACGGCGAATCCTGCGCAGCTTCTCGGACAACACGGAAGCAGCACCGATGCGCGAAGCCTGGGCCTCCAACGTCAGCAATTTCTCGACAGCAACCGAAGTGCGCCCCTCTCGGCGCGACACGGAAGAGATGCTCGCGCACGTCGCGCGCAGCGAAAACGAAAGCAGCGAAGTCTTCCGCCGCATCGAAGAACAGCTGCGTGGTGTCGCGCGCCGCCTGGAAGCGACCGAGCGCAGCCAGTCGGAAAACAATCGCGCCATGACCAAGGCGGCGAGCGAAATCAACATCACGGCGCGCGAGCAAGCGCAGGCCTTCGATCAGCTGGGCAGCAGCGTCATCAACCTCGCCGACCGTCTCGAACGCGTTGAGCGGCTGAGTGCGAGCGAGGGTCTGCGCGAAGCCGTAAAAGGACTGCACCAGGGTCTGTCGCGTCTGGCCGATCAGATTTCGACCACAGCCAATCAGTCGGCGTCGCAGATCTCCGCGCTCGCCGACAACCTCGAAGCGGTTGCCGGTCGCTTGGCGCACGTACGCGGCGAAGCGGAAACCACCAACCAGCTTGTCGAGCAGCGCTTTGCGCAGATCGACGAGCGCATGCGCGGTTTCGAGCACCAGGCGCAAGCCGGTCAATCCGCCATCGAACAGACGCTCGCGGGCCTGCACGCGCGCAACGACGAAGCCTCTGCGGCCGTCAGTGGCGATGCGGCGAAAGCGATCGCGCGCCTCGAAGACGGATTGGCAAAACTGGAGTCCCGCAGCGGCGCCGATCCCGAACTCGACCACAGGCTCTCCGGTATCGAACGTTCGCTGAGCGAAATCGCCAACCGGCTCGAACAGCCCGATGCGAGCGTGGCCAAGGTCGGCGAGGACTTGAAGCGACTGGCACAGCGCTTCGACACGGCCGAAGCGGGTCATCGCGAAAGCGTCGCCGAACTTCGTGCGACGTTGGCAAATGCCTTCACCTCCGGCGCGCACGCCGAAGCGCCGCCAAGCGTCGAGCACATTCCAAGTGCTGCACTGCCTCCGCCGCCCGCCGCCGCGTTCGAGGCGCCGCCGCCTGTCGCGGCGCCTGTTCACGATGAACTGCCGCCGCATGCCGAGAGCGGCGACGCGCTTTCTCCCGCCCACGACATCGCCGCGTTGCCTATGCACGATGCGACCGCCGACGTTTCCGAAGTTTCGGATCGGCACGTCGACGTACTCGCGCTCGAACCAGAGGTTCCAGCCGAACCTGCGGCGACAGAGACGACGGAAGCGACCCCAAGGACAGCCGATTCCTATCTGTCGGCTGCACGCCGCTCAGCGCGCGCCGCTGCGGCCCTAGCCGAAGCCGATGTCGGCTCACGTATCGGTGGATTCTCCTGGGGTTCGACCGCGTCACTTTCGTCGGACGACACCAAGCCCGATCCGCGCAAAACCTATCTCGTGGTCGGCATCATTGCGCTCGTCCTGATTCTTGCGATCGCCGCGGGCGCCTATTTGAGCCAGCGCATCAGTTCCACGTCGCCCCACTCGCCTGCGCCATTGTTCCGCGCGCAACGACCGGTCGCGGCGATACCGACGCACGTTTCTGCCGCACCGCCGGTTCTCAACACGGTCGTTGTGCCCGCTACCGGTCAGGCGGCCGAGCCTACGAGCGACAGCCATGCCGTGCCGCCAGCTTCGACTCAGGGCGCAGCCGCAAACAGCGCGCGCGTCGCCTCGATCGCACCGCTCGACAAGCTCACCGCGCTCGCCAACAGCGGCAACGCCAAGGCCGAACTGATCGTCGGATTGAAATATCTCGACGGCGACGGTGTCGTCGTGAACGAAGCCGATGCTGCCAAGTGGCTCGAGCGCGCTGCGATCGCGGGACAGCCGGTGGCGCAATATCGGCTCGGCACCTTGTACGAACGCGGCCGCGGCGTCGCCGCAGATCCCGTCAAGTCGGCGCACTGGTATACGCTCGCCGCACAGGCGGGAAACCGCAAGGCGATGCACAATCTCGCCGTGGCCTATGCCTCAGGTACCGGTGTCACAAAGAACATGGCCGAGGCGGCACGCTGGTTCGCCAAGGCGGCAGCGCTCGGTCTTTCCGACTCGCAGTTCAATCTCGCGGTGCTCTACGAACGCGGTCTTGGCGTACCGCAGAGCCTGCTTGACGCTTACAAGTGGTACGCCATTGCCGCGACATCGGGCGACACAGAGTCGAAGGCGCGCATCGACGCGCTCGCGACACAGTTGAGCGCGGACGACCGTGCCGCGGCACAGCGCTCCGTCGCCGCATTTCGCGCCCAGCCGCTGGATCCCAGGGCGAACGTCGCGCCGCAGCTGAGCGACATCGCGAACTAGAACTGTCGCGACGCCAGCGCAAACTCATTTCTACAGATCGTCATGGCCGGGCCTGATCGGGCCAACCATCGCGTCCGCGTCGGCGGACGCAGAAGGACTCTCTTCGGTGCGCCAAAGCGCCCGTGATGGATGGGCGGCTCAGGGCCGCCCATGACGAACTTGGTGATTCAGCTCACGCGAATTCCATTCTCAACTTCTGCGCCGAAAAGGTTGACCAGCATGCGCGGCGCGCGCACATTCGCGTCAGGCCGGGCCGGGCGGATTCGTCAGGCCTTTCACCTCCTGACCGTGAATTCGCCCGATCGATGGAAATCTATCTCCCCATCGCCGAGATGTCGGTCCATTGGCTGGTCATCCTGGGCATGGGTGCGGCGATCGGATTTCTCTCCGGCTTGTTCGGTGTCGGCGGCGGTTTTCTGCTCACGCCACTGCTGATCTTCTACGGCGTGCCGGCCTCGGTCGCCGTCGCCACGACCGCAAGCCACATCACCGCTTCGTCGATTTCAGGCGCCATCGCGCAGTGGCGGCGGCGCGCGGTCGATCTCAAGATGGGTGCGGTCATGGCAGCCGGCGGCCTGCTCGGCACAGTCTTCGGCGTCTGGCTGTTCGGCGTCATGCGGCGCTCCGGACAGATGGATCTCGTGGTCGCCGCAGCCTATGTCATACTTCTTGGTACCGTCGGCGGCTTGATGTTGCGCGAAAGCCTTGGCGTGCTGCGCGCGGTGCAGAGCGGTGTCTCCGCGCCGGCGCGGCGCGGCGGACATCACGTCTGGCTGCACGGCCTGCCGATCAAAATGCGCTTTCGCGAGTCGCGCCTCTATATCAGTGTCATCCCGCCCATCGTCATCGGCTTCTTCGTCGGCGTGCTGTCGGCGATCATGGGCGTAGGCGGTGGCTTCGTCGTCGTTCCCGCGATGATCTATCTCCTGCGCATGCCGACCAATGTCGTGATGGGTACCTCGCTGTTCCAGATCATCATCGTGACCGCGGCGACGACGGTGCTGCAGGCGACCAGCAACTTCGCCGTCGACATCGTTCTGGCCTTCTTCTTGATCATCGGCGGCGTGATTGGCGCGCAATTCGGCGTACGCGCCGGAGAGCGTCTGCGCGGCGAACAGTTGCGGCTGCTGCTGGCACTGCTGGTGCTGGCCGTTGCCGTCCGACTGCTCGCCGGACTCGTGATCCAGCCGAGCGAGCTATTCAGCGTGGCTACGGTGGCGCCATGAAGCGAACATTGTTGCTGCTTCTGGCATTTTGCGCGCTGTTCGGCGGCGCGGCGCTGGCCGACGAAGACCTCGTCTCTGGCCTGTCACAGGACACTGTCGAGATCACCTCCAACTATACCGGCACGGACATTGTCGTTTTCGGCGCGATCGAGCACCCCGAAGACAATGGCGCGCACGACGTGGTGGTCGTCATCCGCGGGCCTGACGCCAACATGATCGTGCGCAAGAAGGATCGCGTGGTGGGAATTTGGCTCAACCGCGACCAGGCCAAGCTGCAGGATATGCCGACCTATTACTATCTCGCCAGCACGCGGTCGCTCGGCGACATCGCTGCGCCTTACACGCTCAAGCGCTATGGCATCGGACTTGCCAACCTGAAACCGGAACGCGTTTTTTCGCATCACGATCCCGAACCCTTCCGCCAGGCGCTGATCCGTCGCAAACAACAGGATGGACTTTATGGTGAGACGCCGACCGGCGTGGAATTCCTCAGTCCCACGCTTTTTCGCGTGCACGTGCCAGTGCCCGCGACGGTGACCCGTGGCCAGTACAATGCCGAAGTTTATCTCTTTCGCGACGGCAACGTGATCAGCGCGCAGTCGACACCGCTCTTCATCGACCAGACGGGATTGGAGCGGCGGCTTTACAACCTCGCGCACGCCTCGCCGCTGCTCTACGGACTCTCCGCCGTGCTGATGGCTGGCATTCTCGGCTGGCTGTCGTCGGTGGTCTTCCGCCGCGCCAGCTGAGGCACGCCGCGTGCCGCCACTGCGTAGACGCGGCGACCGCCCAGCATGTAAGCCGCAAACGCGTCGGCGAAGAGACCGGAGATTGCCGCGTCGCCGACATCGAGGCCACCGGCATAGGCGCCAAACGCCGGCATCACCAAACGAACTCCATCCGAGGCAAAGCAGCGACGGCGAAGACTGCGGCCATGGCGCGTCACCGTGGCGCAAGGATGCAGGTGGCCGGCGATTTCTCCGTTCTGCCTGATCGCAGATGGTTCATGACGAAAGACGAGGCCGCCGACGGCCAGTTCTGCCGTCACGCTGCCGCCGAGCCAGCGTGGCGGATGCGGATCGTGATTGCCTTCGATCCAGACCCAGTCGGTGCGCGCGACGACCGCGGCAAGCAACCCGCGCTCCTCCTGGTCGAGACGCTCGGCGGCTTCTGCGTCGTGAAAGGAATCGCCCAGCGCAATGACGCGGATGGGCGCGTAACTGTCCATCAGCGCGGCCAGTCGTCTTAATGTCGTGCGCGTATCGTAGGGCGGCAGCAACGCGCCGCTGCGCGCAAGCGACGAACCCTTTTCGAAATGGATGTCCGCGAGGATAAGTGTGCGCTCCTCCGCCCAGAAGGCCGCGCCGGCACAGTCGAGCAGCAATCGCTCGCCATTTATTGCGGCGTAGATCGGATCAGTCGACACGCATGGCTTCCTGGATCAATGCTTCCTCGGCCTCGCGCAGGATATCTTCATGCGCCTCGCCCGCCACCATCTCCTTGGAGATTTCGAGCAGCGCCGGTACCGCCAACGGCGAAACGCGCTCAAGCCGCCGTGTGACGATTCGGTTTTTGATGCGCTTGAGCATTGCCGCGAGGCGGGCAATGTCGAGCAGCCCCGTTCCGGCGTCTTCGTAGGTGGCGCGGAGAAGGACATGATCCGGCTCGTGCTCGCGCAGGACATCGTAGATCAGGTCCGACGAGAACGTCACCTGGCGTCCGGATTTCTCGCGGCCGGGATAGCGCCGCTCGATCAGCCCCGAGATGATCGCGCAATTGCGGAACGTGCGCTTGTAGAGGCTCGACTCGGCGAGCCACGCATCGAGATCATCGCCCAACATGTCTTCGGCGAACAGCGCGGCCATGTCCGCGCCGCCCATGTCGCGCAGTGCCCAGACGGCAAGTGCGTATTCGTTGGCGACGAAGCCCAGCGGACGCAGGCGCAACCGTTCGAGCCGGCGCGTCAGAAGCATGCCGAGTGTTTGGTGCGCTAGGCGACCCTCGAAGGGATAGCAGACGAGATATTCGCGGCTGCCGCGTGGAAAAGTCTCGACGAGTAGCTGTCCTGGCTGCGGAATGACCGAACGCGCTTCCTGGATGCGCAGCCATTCGTGCACCGGATCGGGCAGCAGGTTCCACGTTTCCGGTTTTGACACCATTTCGCGCACGCGTTGCGCGAGGAAAGTCGAGAGCGGGAACTTGCCGCCATTGTAGGAGGGAATCTGCGCTTCGGTGTCAGTCGTGCGCGTGACATAGGCGCCGTCCTCGCGCATACCCTCGAAGCGCAGGACGTGACCGGAAAAAATAAAGGTGTCGCCCGGCGTCAGCTGCTCGACAAAATATTCTTCGAGCTGACCAAGGACGCGGCCGCCGGCGCCCGCCGGCCGACCCTTGGCCTGCAGACGAATCTCGACCATCGGATCTTCGACAATGACGCCGACGTTAAGTCGATATTGCTGCGCCATGCGCGGATGGGCGATGCGCCAGAGCCCATCCTCGGTCTTTCTGAGACGCGCATAACGGTCGTAACGCTTCAGCGCATAGCCGCCGGTGGCGACAAAATCGACCACGGCATCGAAATCGGCGCGCGTCAGATGACCATACGGCGACGCGGATCTGACTTCGGCGAACAGCTTGTCGGCATCGAAAGGCGTCGAACATGCCATGCCGAGCACATGCTGCGCCAGGACGTCGAGGCCGCCTCGGCGCAGGCGTTCGCCGTCGAGCTCGCCCGCCAAAACTGCATCGCGCGCGGCGTTGCACTCCAGAACTTCGAAGCGATTGGCCGGCACCAGCAACGCCTGCGACGGTTCGTCGAGACGATGGTTGGCGCGACCGATGCGCTGTACCAGACGGGCGGCACCCTTTGGCGCACCGATGCAGATGACTTTGTCCACCGCGCCCCAGTCGATGCCTAGGTCGAGCGTCGAGGTGCAAACCACCGCGCGCAGATCGCCGCGCGTCATCGCCGCTTCCACCTTGCGCCGCTGCGCCGGCGCGAGCGAGCCGTGATGCAGCGCGATGGCAAGATTTTCCTCGTTGATGCGCCACAGTTCCTGAAACGTGCGCTCCGCCTGGCTGCGCGTGTTGACGAAGACAAGGGCGGTTTTCGCAGTTCGGATCGCCTCCATCACGTCCATCATGGCGTGTCGCGCCAGATGTCCGGCCCATGGCACATAGGCGTCCGACGCGCTGATGCGGATCTCAGGCCGCGCTCCGGCTGCCCCGATGACGAGTTCCGCCAATGCTTCGCCGTCGTCGGGTTGCGACATCAAGAAGCGCTGCAGTGGTTTGGGATCTGCGACCGTTGCCGAGAGACCGACACGACGATGCCCCGGCGCAAGCGTGCGCAGGCGCGAAAGCCCCAGTGACAGAAGATCGCCGCGTTTGGAATTGTGCATGGCATGCAATTCGTCGAGCACCACGGTCTTGAGGCTCGCGAACATCAGCTTGGCGCCGGGCGCGGCAAGCAGAAGCGCCAGTTGCTCGGGCGTCGTCAGCAGCAGGTCGGGCGGCGAATGTTTTTGCCGCTGACGGCGCGAGTGCGGTGTGTCGCCCGTACGCGTCTCCACCTTCACGGCAAGTCCCATCTCCGCCACGGGCGCTTCGAGATTGCGCGCCACGTCGACGGCAAGCGCTTTCAGCGGCGAGATGTAGAGCGTGTGCAGCGCGCGTGGACGACGCGCGGGCAGGCGCGAAAGTTCGATCAGGCTCGGCAGGAATCCCGCGAGCGTCTTGCCGCCGCCGGTCGGCGCGACGAGCAGGACGGACTTTCCCGCAGCCGCATGCGCGATGAGCTCGGACTGGTGCGCACGGATGTGCCAACCCCGGCCTGCAAACCAATCTGCGAAGTGCCTCGGAAGCACGATACTCTTGCTTTCGTCCACCGCGTGCGGGGCAGGAGTCGAGCGCAGCGAGACAGAGGGGGGATTGGCGAATTTCCCCCCATCACGGCCTTTGGCCGTGCCTCCCCCGTGAACGGTGGAGGAAATCTGAGCTGGTTTCATTGCGCTGCTGCTCACCATGCCACTACTGTGCCCGAAAGAAATCGGGAGGAACAGATCATGTACAACTTGATGCTCAAGGACGGCATTCTCAAGGGCAAGCGCATCCTGGTGACGGGCGGCGGCACCGGTCTCGGCGAGGTGATGAGCGAGGCCTACGCCCAGCTCGGCGCCACCGTCTACATCTGTGGCCGGCGCAAGGCGGTGCTCGACGAGACCGCGAAAAAGCTCTCGGATCAGACCAAATCGAGCGTCAAAGGCATTGCCTGCGACATCCGCGTGGCCGAAGCGGTCGAGGACATGGTCGCGCAGATCTGGGCCGACGGTGGCGCGCTGAGCGGGCTCGTCAACAACGCGGCAGGAAATTTCATCAGCCGGACAAAGGATCTCTCGCCGCGCGGTTTCAATGCGATCGCCGACATCGTTTTCCGTGGCTCGTTCTACGTCACGCTGGCCTGCGGCAAGCGCTGGATCGAGGGCGGCAACAAGGCGAGCGTGATCTCGATCCTGACGACCTGGATCTGGAACGGCGGTCCCTTCACCGTGCCGTCGGCCATGTCGAAGGCAGGCCTCAACATCATGACCAAGTCGCTCGCCGCCGAATGGGGGCCACACGGCATTCGGCTCAATGCGATCGCGCCCGGACCGTTCCCGACAAAAGGCGCGTGGGAACGCTTGAGCCCGACCGCTGCCGGCGGTGGCGCGAGCGAAGCCCGCCAGACGGCGGGCATGTCGCGCAACGGTGAAATGGTCGAGCTTGCCAATCTCGCAGCGTTCCTGATGGCGGACGGTTGCGAATATCTGACGGGTCAGACAATCGCGATCGATGGCGGCATGCATCTCGCAGCCGGCGGGAACTTTGCGCGACTGGCAGCGCTCGGCGATTCGGAGTGGGAGGCTATTCGCAACCAGATTCGTTCGGCCAACGACAAGGATAAAGCGCAACGCGCCGTGTGATATTTCGAAGTGTTCCAACTGTTCGCCGAGAACAGGATTTCATTCGCGTTGACTCGAACTTGCTATGGGCGGATGATTTTCGTCGACCGCAACGCGGACGCGCCGTCCGGGCCGGGCCCGGGCGAGGTAGGCGGAAACCCGCGAGCGGCTGGTGCAACCGACGAACAGGGAGGTTTCCGCATGGAAGACACTCCGCCGGGTATAACACCGGGGCTTCGCTTGCGCGGAGCCACAATCGGTTGAGGCGCAAGACCGGTTGCCGCCCCACAATTGAATCGGACTGACGCGAGCTTTGCTCGCATGATTTCCCGTTTTTACGGGATCAGAAAGCCCAGGTGCATGCACCGGGCTTTCGCTTTTTTGTCCTCATCGGCCCGGCGGGGTGTGGGCCATGACAACTCGATATCATCTCCATTTAATGCGCGTCTGCGGATCATATTCCGGCAACTCGAACTTCGGCTCGGCCGGCTCGTTGCGAAATTTGATCGCGGGCCCGATATGGGAATTGCCGTCGTCGTCGCGCAGCAGAATCGCGCGCGCCACGGCGTTCGCATCACCAAACCCGTCCTTGAGGGAACGAACGGGCGCCCAGCACAGATCAAGCGGCTCCAGGAACGTTTCGCACTCGGCGCGAGTCTTTGCTTTGAATGTGGCGGCAAAATAGTCGATCAGCGGACGCTGCGAGCGACCGGGTTCGCCCTTGGCGATGTCGAGAAATTCCAGACGTCCGAGGGCGCGCAGCAGATTCTCGCAGAATTTCGGCTCATTACCGGCGAACACGATGAAGCCGCCGTCCCTGGTCTCATAGATGCGGTTCATCGCCTGGCCGCCATAGTTGCGCATTTCGTGCGGCACCGGTGCGCGATTCTCGCCGAACACGCTGCCCGTCACGTTCGGCGTCCAGGCAATCAATGAGTCGTACATCGCGATGTCGATATACTCGCCCTTGTCGGTGCGCTCGCGCGCATACAAGGCCATCAGGATCGCCGAGAGCGCGGTGAGCGAGGAGGCCATGTCCGCCGCCACGAGATTGGGCATATTGGGCTTGTCGTCGGAAAAGCCGCGCGACAGGTCGAGCGTGCCGGCCAGGGCCTGCACGCCGAGATCATGCGAGGGCTTGTCGCGCAGCGGCCCGTTCTGTCCGAAGGCGCTGAGCGAGCAGTAGACGATGCGCGGATTGCGCGCCGCGATCACCTCATAGCCGATGCCGAGGCGCGCGACGACGCCGGGACGAAACGCTTCGACGATCACATCGGCCCCGTCCGCCAGCTTCAGAAATGCTTCGAGATCGTCCTTGTTCTTCAGGTCGAGCGCGAGCGAGCGCTTGCCGCGTGCGATGTTGCGGAACCACACTGCGGTGCCGTCCGGCGCGCGCGTTCCCATCGCCCGTACCGGCTCGCCCGTACCGTTCTTCGGCTCCACCATGATCACATCGGCACCATGATCGGCCATGGTCATGGTCAGATGCGGTCCTGGCAGGAACTGCGAAAGATCAAGAACGCGGATTCCGGAAAGTTTCATTGTGCTTGCTCTGTCAAAAAGGATCGAAGCAGTCATAGTTGCGCTGGCTGCGAATTTTGTCGCCCGCGAATTCGAGAAACACCGCGAAGCGTGCCCGCATCACGTCCCCAGGCACGAGTGTTCCGACCGCGACATTGAAGGTCGCGCTCCAATTCACTTCCAGAATGACAGTATTGCCGGCCTCGAACGCGTGGAGGATGTCGAAGCGCTGCCAGCGCACGGTCGCCTTGCCGCGCTCGCTGCGCGACTCGATCTCCGCGACGTCGGAGCGGCCGCCGATTGGATTGAGACGATTGGGATACTCCTCCTGTATCGCATCGTCAGTGAAGAAGCGCCGCATGGATTCGCCGCGTTCGATGGCGTCCAGATAGGCGCGCACGTTGTTGAGGCGAGATTTCATGGCTTCTTCCAGCGACCCTGACTGAGATGCTCGTGCACGATGCGCCAGCCGTCGGCCTCGCGCCGCAATACCGTCGTGCCGCGGCCGCGACCACTGACTTGCTTTCCGTCCATCGTTCCGGTCCAGGCGAACCTGTACGTGCAGCAAGCGGCAGTGTCAGATTGCGCGAGCCAGATATGGTCATGCGCCGCGTAGGTGTCGTCCTTGATTGCATCGAAGTTCGCCTTGATCGCGGCGCGGACCGCGCTCTTGCCGAAATGTGCCGAGCCGTTGCTGTAGAAGAACAAGACGTCATCGCTCAAGAGCGCCATGGCCGCATCGAGATCGGCGCGCGCCAGTGCCGCTTCGAAGGCGGCAAGACACGCGGCAGCCGTCTCAAACATCAGGTGAAAGCCTGGCTGTCCGTCCGCGCGCGATCAAGGATTGTGGTCAATTCGGCGGGGCGCATGAATCAACTCGCGAGAAATTCCAGCACAGCTTCCTTGTAGACCTTGTCGCCCACCGCCGTCATGTGATCGCGACGCGGCACCGTCACCGCTCGACCGTTGGCGAAGGCGGCTGCAAGCGGATCTGGCGCTCCCGCCTGCACATCCTTCTCGCCCGCCACGACGAGGATAGGGGTGGCGCACGTCGCGAGCTGCTCGCGCGTGTACATGGTGCGCTCGGCGCTCATGCAGGCGGCGAGTGCAGCCAAGTCTTTTCCACCTTGCGAGGCGAAGGCGCGAAACGCCTTCTCCGTCGGATCGGTGATCGTGCTTGGATCGGTCGCACGCAACGCCGCGGCGATGCCACGGCGATGCATCCGCGGAGTGAAATAGCTTTCGCCGATGCCGCCGAATACGACGCGGCGAAAGCGCTGCGGCGCGCTCAGCACCAGGCCAACGGAGATGATGCCACCCATCGAATAGCCCATCAGATCGGCGCGCGCGATCTCGGCGGCGTCCATCACGCACAAAACATCGCCCAGCATCTTGTCACCATAGGCGCTGTCGTCGTGCGGCTTGTCGCTCTCGCCATGGCCGCGGAAATCGAGCGCCACCACGCGATAGCCTGCGCCGGCAAGGGTCTCGTACCAGCCGACATCCTTCCAGTTCTGTTTGCGGTCGGAGGCGAAACCGTGCGCAAGGATGATCGGCCTGCCTTCGCCCACCATTTCGTAGGCGATGCGAACGCCGTCGGCCGCGATTGCGAATTCGGTCACCGCACGCTCCTTACTGCAGCCGACCTTCGCAAAGCGCCACCGGACTGTCTATGATGCCGTGGCAGGCCGAAAGGGTCAGGTCATGTCATTGGAATCACTGAAAAAAGACGTTTGCTCGGCGGTGGACGCGATGCGCGCGGAATTGCTCGGCCTCAGCCATGCCATTCATGCCGAACCTGAACTGGCGCTTGAGGAATTTCTCGCCGCCACGCGCCTCGCCGACACGGTCGAAAGCCACGGCATCAAGACACAGCGCGAAGCCTTCGGATTGCAGACGGCTTACGCCGCCGAGTTCGGCAAGGCGAGCGGACCCAACATCGCGATCCTCTCGGAATATGACGCGCTGCCAGGCATCGGCCATGCTTGCGGCCACAACATCATCGCGACGGCGGGATTGGGTGCCGCACTAGCACTTGCCAAACTGAACAATCGCCTGCCCGGCCGCGTGCGCTATCTGGGCACGCCCGCCGAGGAACGTTTCGGCGGCAAGGAGATCATGGCGCGCCAAGGTGCATTCGACGGCTGCGATGCCGCGATGATGATACATCCCGCCAACGAGGATCTCGTCACCTTGCCGTGCATCGCCATTGCCGAAGTCGACGCGACCTATCATGGCAAGTCGGCGCACGCCGCGGCCGTGCCCTATCGCGGGCTGAACGCGCTCGACGCCGTCATCACCGCCTATCAGTCCATCGCGCAGTTGCGCCAGCACATTCGTCACACCGATCGCATCCACGGCATCATCACCGAAGGCGGACTGGCGCCCAACATCGTGCCGGAGCGTGCATCATGCCGCTTCTATGTTCGCGCCGCCGATGCGCACGAACTGGCGCCTCTGAAACGGCGCGTGCAGGCCTGTTTCGAGGCCGGCGCGCTGGCCACCGGCTGCCGCCTCGAAGTCAGTTGGGGTGAAACCGATTATCTCGACTTGAAGACCAATTGGCCGATGGCCGTCTTGTACGAGAAGAATGGCGTAGCGCTTGGCCGCGAATTCATCGACGTCAAGGAGTTGCCGCCCGGTTACGCCGGATCGACCGACATGGGCAATGTCAGTCACCGCGTCCCGTCTATCCACCCGACGCTGTGCGTGGCACCCGCCGATGTCATTATCCACAATGCCGAATTCGCGCGCTACGCGGCATCGGAGAGAGGCGATGCCGCTGTGATCGACGGCGCCAAATCGCTGGCCATGACGGCGCTCGATCTGATGGCCGATCCGGCCGTGATGGCCGCGGTGCACGCTGACTTCCAGGCGACGGCCGAACTCTCCAAAGGTGCGCTCGCCATGTCGCGCGAGACCTTCGGACACGTGCATCACGGCGGTTGCGGCTGCCGATGAACGTTTGGCTTTGTATTGCCGCCATTAACGGCGGGCTTGCCGTTGCGGCAGGGGCCTTCGGCGCGCACGGTCTGCAGGGACGCATCGATGCGCAGGCGCTGCAGGTGTTCGAGACCGCGGCGCGCTACCAGATGTATCACGCACTCGCATTGGCGGTTGCCGCGCTTGTGATGCGTGACGCAGCGGCAGGGCCGGCAACGACGGCGGCGGCATTCTTTCTCGCCGGCATCTTGCTCTTTTCGGGTTCCCTCTATCTCCTTGCGCTGACGGGCACGAAGGCGCTTGGCATCGTTACGCCGTTCGGCGGATTGTGCTTTCTTCTCGGCTGGGGCTCTCTCGCCTTCGCCGCTCTCAGACTGAAAGTGTGATGCGTACTGGGGAAAAAATTCTCGTCGCGGGTTCCGGCATCGCCGGTCTTGGTGCGGCGCTGGCGCTCGGCAACGGCAGTCGAGACGTCACGATTCTCGATCGCGATCCGCCGCCGCCGCAGGGCTCGGCCGAAGACGCCTTCCACAATTGGGAACGCAAGGGCGCGACGCAGCTTCGCCACAGCCACGCCTTTCTTGGCCGTCTCACCACACTCATCCGCGAACGGTATCCCGATCTCATGGCCGAGCTTCTGGCGGAAGGCACACGACTCTTCGGCTTTGCCGACGGCTTGCCTGTGTCGCTGGCAAAAAACTATGTGCCCGCGCCAGGCGACGAGGATTGCAAGCTTCTCTTCAGCCGCCGCACGACGCTCGAACTCATCTTGCGCCGTTATGCGGCCAAGCTTCCCGGCATCACCTTCGTCACCGATGCCGGCGTGCGCGGCCTCATCGCGCGACGCGAAGGCGGTAGACTCATCGCCGAGGGCCTGAAGGTCGAGCGCGACGGCGCCGTGCAGGACCTGCGCGCCGACGTCGTCGTCGATGCCTCGGGACGCAACACCTCCTTTCCCGACTGGCTGCGCGCCGAAGGCATTTCCGTTCACGAGGAATCGAGCCCTTGCGGCATTCTCTATTTCACGCGCCACTACCGCCTGCGCGACGGCGAGAGCGAACCGCCGCGCGACGGCGTGCCGGGTGCGGGCGATCTTGGCTACATCAAATTCGGCGTCTTCATCGCCGACAACCGCCATTTCTCGGTCACGCTGGCAACGCCGGAGATCGAGACCGAAATGCGCATGGCAGTGATGAAGCCGGAAAATTTCGACGCCATCTGCATGGCGCTGCCCGGCGCTGCGCGCTGGATGAATCCGCAACGCGCCGAGCCGGCGAGTCAGGTCTTCGCCATGGGCAATCTGGAAAATGTCTGGCGCCATACGATGAAGGACGGCGAGCCGCAGGTGCTCAACTTCTTCGCCATCGGCGATGCCGCGGTACGCACCAATCCGCTCTATGGCCGCGGCTGCTCGGCTGGCGTGGTCGGCGCGCATCTGTTGCGCGCGGCGCTCGATTCGTCCGCTTCGCCGGTAGAGCGCGCCAAGACGTACGAGCGCGACCTCACCGCCGCCTACCGGCCCTATTTCGACTCCATGGTCGAGCTCGATCTCAACGCCATCCGCCGCGCCAAACATGAACGCGACCCCGATTATCGTCCCGGCCTGCGCGCGCGCTTGACGCGGAGCTTCGCCGATGACGGTCTGATGCCGGCACAACGCGGCGATGTCGAAGTGAGCCGAGCGATGTCACGCATCTTCCACATGCTCGACGAGCCCGGGGCATTTCTGAAGCGTCCCGCCATCATGGCGCGCATCATGCGGATCTGGGCGATGTCGGCGGCAGAAAAAAAACGGCTCGGCCTCTATCCGCCCAAGGCCGGACCCGACCGCGCCGGCATGCTCGCACTTCTCAAGATTGCGGCCTAGCTATGACCGGCATCTCATCACCGAGCTATCCTCATCCTTCGACAAGCTCAGGATGAGGAATTGGATGAACCCCTCACCCTGAGCTTGTCGAAGGGCGAGGGGTGCCTCGAAATTGCAAACGGTTTTCGGAGGAATTCATGGCCACTTTTCCCGTCCCCACGATGATCAAGACCAACGGCATCGACATGGCCGTCTACGAAGCCGGACCGAAGGACGGCGTGCCGGTCGTGATGTGCCACGGTTTTCCCGAGCTCGCCTATTCCTGGCGCCATCAGATTCCCGCGCTCGCTGCCGCCGGCTTTCGCGCCATCGCGCCCGACCAGCGCGGCTACGGCCTCTCATCGCGGCCCGACGCCATCAGCGACTACGACATGGAGCATCTGACGGGCGATCTCGTTGGCCTGCTCGATGCGCTCAAGCTCAAGGACGCGATCTTCTGCGGCCATGACTGGGGCGGACTGGTCGTCTGGCAGATGCCGCTCTTCCATCCCAAGCGCGTGCGCGGCGTCATCGGCGTCAACACGCCGTTCCTGCCACGAGCCCCGATCGATCCGATCGTCGCCATGCGCACGATGTTCGGCGAGGACATGTACATCGTTTACTTCCAGAAGCCCGGACTCGCCGACGCAGCACTCGCCAAGGATGTCGGCAAGTCGTTCCGCTTCTTCATGCGCAAGTCGGGCATGAAGGCGGCGGACTACGCCAAACTTCCCGCCGAACAGCGCAACCTGGCACTCGTCAAAGCGCTCGAAGCGGACGAAGGCGGCTGGGGCGGCGGTCAACCGTTGTTGAACGACGAAGAGATGAAATTCTTCGTCGACACATTCACGAAAACGGGCTTCACCGGCGGCATCAACTGGTATCGCAACTTCACGCGCAACTGGCAGAAGAGCGAGGGCGTCGAACAAAAGGTCCACATGCCGGGCCTGATGGTGATGGCCGAGGACGACATCGTGCTTTCGCCGGCGATGGCCGACGGCATGGAGGCGTTTGTGCCCGATCTGGAGAAGGCCCTGATCAAGGATTGCGGCCACTGGACCCAGCAGGAACATCCCGACGAGCTCAACAAGATCATGATCGCCTGGCTGAAGAAGCGGTTTGGATAGCTTCGCGGTTTCCCCCTGTAAAAACGGGAAGGAAAGGGTTTCGCCACCCTTCTCCGCCATGACAATATATCCGCATGGCCGAGTCCGATGCCGACAGCGATACGTTCTCCTACGCCGATCCGGCCGATCCGCGCCTGAAACGCCTGTTCATCCATCTGATCGAACGGCTCACCGGCCAGCCCTATCTCAAATGGCTCTACGAAGAGAACAAGGCCCATCCGGTCGAGGGCGAAAGCTTCTGGTCGGCGGCGATCCGCAAGCTCGAACTGAAACTCGTCTTCAATGAGGACGAACTCGCCAAATGGCCAAAGACCGGCCCGCTCGTCGTCGTCGCCAATCATCCTTTCGGCGTGCTCGACGGGCTCGTCATCTGCGAGATCGTCAGCCGCGTGCGCGAGGACTTCCGCGTGCTCACCAACGCCGTGCTGTTGCGCGCCGAGGAGGTCAAGGAATTCCTCCTGCCCGTCGATTTCGCCGAGACCGAGGAAGCGCTCAAGACCAACCTGCGCACGCGTGCGGAAGCAAAGTCCTTCCTGATGAAAGGCGGCTGCCTCGTCGTCTTTCCCGCCGGCGGCGTTTCGACCACGCCGACGATCTGGCACAAGCGCGCCATCGATACGGAATGGAAGAACTTCGCCGCGCGGCTGATAAGCCAAGCCAAGGCGACGGTTGCACCGGTCTATTTCGCCGGCCAGAACAGCCGTCTCTTCCAGCTTGCCAGCCATGTCAGTATGACTCTTCGTCTCTCGCTACTGTTCAAGGAGGTGCATGACCGCATCGGAACCGACATCAATATTCGCATCGGCGAGCTCATTCCCTATGAGCGTCTCGCCGGCATCAACGACCGCCAATCCGTGATGGATGTGCTCAAACAGATCACCTATTCGCTTGGAGGAACCGTGCCGGAAAAGTCGTTGAAGCCGCGCGTGAAGCGGCCGCGCCGTCCGCCGGGCTCCAGGGTCTATCCATGAGCACACGCATCCGCGTCGGGCTTTTCGTCACCTGCCTCGTCGATTTGGTGCGGCCGCAGGTTGGCTTCGCCGCCGTCAAGCTGCTCGAGCAGGCGAGCTGCGATGTCACGATCCCGCGCGTGCAGACTTGCTGCGGCCAACCCGCCTGGAACGCCGGCGTCGATGAGGATGCGCGCGACATCGCACGCAACGTGATCGCAGCCTTCGAAGGCTTCGACTATGTCGTCGCACCGTCCGGTTCCTGTGCCGGCATGATCAAGCGCCACTACACGGAAGTGTTCGAGAACGATCCGGCCTGGCTGCCGCGCGCCCGCGCGCTGGCGGCCAAGACGCACGAGCTGTTGTCGTTTCTGGTCAAGGTGCGCGGCATCGACGCCGTGCGCGCGACGTATGCGGGTTCCGTTTGCTATCACGACTCCTGTTCCAGCCGCCGCGAGATGGGTGTGGTCGACGAGCCGCGGCAGCTGCTGGCCTCGGTCGACGGCCTGACGCTCAAGGAGATCGCCGACAGGGAAACCTGCTGCGGTTTCGGCGGACTCTTCAGCGTCAAATATCCCGAGATCTCCGAACGCATCGCCGACACCAAGATCACCGACGTGCTTGCAACCGGCGCGGAAACGCTGACGGGCGGCGATCTCGGCTGCCTCTTGCACCTCGCCGGCCGCATGCGGCGCGATGGCAAGAACATCGCCGTGCGCCACGTGGCCGAAATCCTGGCTGATATGGGCGATGATCCCGCACTCGGCCAGCCAGCGAAATGAACCAAGACCCGCGCCAATTTCCTAAAGCCGCGCGCGAGGCGCTGAACGACCCGCTGCTCCGTCCGGCGCTCACCCGGATGAAGATGAACTTCGCCGCGCGCCGCGCCCACGGCGTGCACGCCTATGGCGATTTCGAAACACTGCGCGTGGCGGGTCGCGACATCCGCGACTATTCCGTAACGCATCTCGACGAACTGCTCGAGACGCTGGAGGCGAGCGTCAACGCGCGCGGCGGCAAGGTGCATTGGGCGGCGACGGCCGAAGATGCGCGCCAGGCCGTGCTCGCCATCCTGCGCGAAACGGATGCCAAGACCGTCACCAAGGGAAAATCCATGGTGACGGAGGAGATCCAACTCAATCCGTTCCTCGAAGCGAACGGCATCGTGCCGGTCGAAACCGACCTCGGCGAATATATCGTGCAACTGCGGCATGAACCGCCCAGCCACATCATCGCTCCCGCCTTTCACCTGACCAAGGAACAGGTCGCCGACACGTTCCGCCTGGAGCACACCAAACTCGATCCCAATCGCTCGCTTGTCGAGCGCAACACGCTGGTGCAGGAAGCGCGCGCGGTCTTGCGCGCCAAATTCGAAGCCGCCGACGCGGGGATTACCGGCGCGAATTTCCTCGCCGCCGCGGAAGGCGCGGCCATCATCGTCACCAACGAAGGCAATGGCGATCTCACGCGACTTTTGCCGCGCACCCACATCGTCGTCACCGGTATCGAGAAAGTCGTTCGCGACATGAACGATGTCTCGATCCTGCTGCGTCTGTTGCCGCGTTCGGCCACCGGCCAGGCGATCTCCACCTATGTCAGCATCATGGCCGGCCCGGTCGGCGAACGCGCCGAGCAGCGTGGCTTCCACATCGTCCTGGTCGACAATGGCCGCTCGAAGCTGATCGGCACCGAGGCGCAGGATGTCCTTCGCTGCATCCGGTGCAGCGCCTGCATCAATCACTGCCCGATCTATGGCGCGATCGGCGGCCATGCCTATGGCGCGGTCTACATGGGACCGCTCGGCGCAGCCCTCAATCCGGGCGTGATGGGCGTCGCCGAAACCGGACATCACGCCAACGCGTCCACCTTCTGCGGGCGTTGCGCCGAAGTCTGTCCGGTGATGATCCCGTTGCCCAAGATCATGCGCCACTGGCGCGCGGTCGAGCATGCGCAAGGCCTGGCGCCGAAATCGCTCACCTTCGGACTCGCTCTTTGGGCCTTCGCTGCCAAACGACCGAGGCTCTACCGTCTCGGCGCCTCGCTGCTCGCGCGCGCCCTCAAGCTCTTCGGTCGCGACGGCGCCGTGCATGCGCTGCCGCTCATGCAAGGCTGGTTCGCGGTGCGCGATTTTCCGGCGCCGCAAGGCAAGACCTTCCAGGAACAATGGCAGGCGCGGCGATGAGCGGACGCGAAACCATTCTCGCCGCCATCCGCGCGCGCAAGCTGAAACAGGCGCCGCTGCCTGGTCCCTACAAGGCGCCTGCGGTTGCGGGCGACCTCGCCCAAACCTTCGCCAAAAAACTCGCCGCACAGCAAACCGACGTGCGCGTGCTGGGCAGCATGGCCGACGTGCCAGACGCCATCGCCGATATCCTGCGCGGCCGCAACATGGCCGCGACCATCCACATCCCGCCGGATTCGGAGCTTGCCTTACTCGAACTTCCCAATGTCGAAGTGCGGCGCGAGCCGCCAGGACAGTTCGATGCCGCCGTCACCTTCGCTTCCTTCGCCATCGCCGAGACCGGTACGCTTGCGTATGCGGCAGGAAACGGCAATCCGGCCTCATGGCATTTCCGTCCGGTGCTCGAGGTCGCGATCGTGCGACCCGGTGCGATCGTTGCCGAGCTAGAAGATGTGCTCACCGATTTGCGTGCAAAAGGCGGCTTGCCTTCGACGCTCAATCTCGTCAGCGGTCCGTCGCGCACCGGCGACATCGAGCAAACAATGGAACTCGGCGCCCACGGCCCGAAGTCGCTCGCGGTGTTGGTGTTGAAGTCGTAATCAAATTGTCATCCCCGGCCGAGCGATCCGCAAGGATTGCGAGGGGAAGGGGATCCAGGACTCGATACATGGAATCCTGGGTCCCCTTCCCTCGCGCTCGCCGACGCTCGCGCTCGCCGGGGATGACATGTTTGATTGTCGCGTCTTTCAGCTCACACTTGTGGGGATATAGCGCAAATGGTCGTTTGACCGACTCGGTTCAAGAGCGCGCTGCATTCTTACAAAATAAATCTCCAGAAAATTTCGGCGCCGGGAAGTTATCCAACGTTCGACCAAGTAAACTCCGCAGATTCACTGCATCGCCGGTCGAAAATCGTTGGACAAATCGACCCTCCCCTTGAGGGAGGGTCGAAAAATCGGGAGCGCAGCGATGGATTTTTCGGGGAGGGGTCATGGCGCCGAGAAGGACCCCTCCCCGAACGATCTCGCTTCGCTTGATCGTTCGACCCTCCCTCAAGGGGAGGGTTGAAACTTCTAAACGATCCCCAGCTCGCGCTTGGCGAAGTCGCTCGCCGACTTGTAGTCCGCCTTGCCGTTGGGCGCGCGCAGGTTCACGCCGGCGATCAGGATGTGCTTGGGCGCCTTGTAGCCGGCGAGTGCGTCGTGCACATGGCGGCGCATCGCGGCCTCGTCGAATTTGGCCCCGTCGCGCATCTTCACCACGCCGGTGATCGCCTGGCCCCATTTCTCGTCGGGCACGCCGAGCACGAGTGCATCCTCCACGCCGGGATAGGTCTTCAACGTCTCTTCCACCTCTTCGGGGAAGACTTTCTCGCCCGCCGTGTTGATGCAGTTCGAACCGCGGCCGAGCAGCGTGATGCGCCCGTCGCTCTCGACGATGGCGTAGTCGCCGGGAATGGAAAAGCGCTTGCCGTTCAACTGGCGGAAGGTGCGCGCGGTCTTTTCCTCATCCTTGTAGTAGCCGATCGGAAGCACGCCGCCGACGGCGAGACGGCCGGACTTGCCGCTGCCCGGTTCGATCGGCTGGTCGTTGTCATCGATCACCATGGCGTTAGGACCGATCATGAAGGAGGCGGTCTTGGGTTCGATCCCCTTCTGTGCCACCGATGTTCCCATGCCGAGCGCCTCGGTCGAGGCGAAGGCGTCGGTCAAAGTCGCCTGAGGCAGATGTTCGAGCAGGCCCTGCTTGACTTCCTGGCTCCACATCGCGCCCGAGGAGCCGATGGCGACGACACAGCTGAGATCGTATTTGTGTGGGTTCTCGTTCAGCTCGCGCAACAGGGGCTTGCCGAAGGGATCGCCGACGATCGCCATGTTGGTGACGCGGTTCTTGTCGACCGCCGTCCAGATCGCCGCGGCATCGAGATGCACATTGTCGACGGTGACGACCGCGCCGCCGGTAAGCAACGTCGACATCGTGCCGAAAAAGCCGGTGCCGTGCATCTGCGGACAGGCCGGCAGATAACGCACGTTCATGTCGCCGGCCGCTTTCACGAACTGGACGATCTCGTCAACCGTCTCCGGCAGCTTGCCGGTGGCGATGAAGATGCGCGCCAGCAGAACATTGGCGAGATCGCCATGGGCATACATCACGCCCTTGGGCATGCCGGTGGTGCCGCCGGTGTAGACGAAGACGTGATCGTCGGGCGAACGCTTGATGTCGAGCTTCCTGCCGTCGCCGGTGGTGGCAAGCTTCTCGTAGGGCGTGGCGAAAGCGGCGACGTCGGGCGATCCCACCTCGACGAAAAGCTTCACCTTGCCCAGCTGGTTGTGGATCTGCGCTACTGCGTCGCGAAACTCGCGCGCATAGACGACGACGGTGGCGTCGGAATTATCGACGATGTAGCGCACTTCCTCGGGCTTGTAGCGGTAGTTGACGTTCACATGGGTGAGGCGCCCGGCGAAGCAGGCGCCCGTGAGTTCGCCATATTCGATGCCGTTGCGCAGATAGAAGGCGACCTTGTCGCCGGGCTTGGCGCCCTTCGCATGCAGACTGCGCGCGAGGTTGTTGCGTCGGCGCGTCGCCTCGCGCCAGGTGAAAGCGCGATTGCCGTGCACGAAAGCCGGCGCGTCGGGCGAAACGACATCCGAGACGGCATCGACGATGTCGCCGAAATTGAAGGTCATGCGATGCTCCGGTTACTCAGTTCCCAAATTCCAAACGCGGAGCACTCATCTTCTCCATTGTCATGGCCCGCCGAAGTGCGGGCCATCCAGGTGACACCGCAAGCAGCGTGAAAGTGATTCTCCGATTCAATTTCCTCACCGGCCAAACTTCAACTGGGTGGTCCGCACTCCGGCGGGCCATGACAGTTGAGGCTTTGGCATCAATTCGCTTTTCCCACCGCTTCGATTTTGCTGACCGAGATGTTCTTGCTCCAGTGCGACTGCACCTTGCGGCGGAAATGATCGGGGCGCTCTTTCAGGTAGCGCGTCGCCAGCCACAGCCGCTTCAGGTGCCGCTTGTAGCCGTTGGCAACATCGTCTTGATATTCCTGGCGGCCGTGCAGCACATGGTAGTTGTTGATGAACTGCATCTCGCCCGGCGCCAGATCCATATAGACGTTGTAGCGCGGATCGCGCGCCATCTCGGTGACGGTCTTGAGCGCTTCGTGCGCGGTCGGCGACAGGCGCGGCGCATCGGGATGCTTCTGCGACGCCAGGATGTATTGCGGAATGAAGCGGACGAAGAGTCGGTCCTTGTGCTCGGTGAAGACCGGGAAATTGTAGTAGGGCTTGTGACCGGGCGCCTGTTCGCCGCGCGCATCGTTGGGCAGCTCGTCATATAGCGCCTGCACCAGATCGGGCCGTGTCCGCACCAGTTCATTGTAGATCGCGACGATGTTGGCGACGCAGGAAAGCCCGCCGCTCTTGGCCTTGCGCAGGCACATCAGTCCGATGATGTCGGCGCCGTCGGTGTGATAGTCCAGACCGATCTGTCCGATCTCGTTGCCGCGCAGCGTCGGATCATCGAGTCGCTTGCCCTGGTCGGTGACGTCGCCCATCACATGGCCGTAATGGTTCTGCGGCCAGGGATCGCCCAGATGAATGCCGATGCCCCAGTAGAGCATCGTCAGATCGTCGTCGGAATATTTCTTGGCATCGAGGGTTCGGATGCGCACGAAGCCGCGCCCGTCGATCAGCTCGCGCTCGATTCCCTCGATCTTGGCTTTCAGCGTATCGAGCGGAAATTGCGCCAGCCCGATATCGAGCAGATTGCTCGAATGCGCCTTGGCGACGGCGAGCGCGTTATCCAGTTCGCGCTTGTCGGTGTCGGTCAGCTCGACCGTCCACTTGCTTTCGTCCTGCACATCCTCGCGCGTCCAGTCGACATGGGTCTCGAGCGGGCGGGGACTGAGCTTCACGTCCATCCTCGCCTCCCCTAGTTCGCCGGCGCGGCCTGCGGACCGCGGATGAGCTTACCGGGCAAAGCGCCGGTCGGCTGGCCCTTGCGGTAGATCACCTGGCCCGAGACGATCGTTGCCTCATAGCCCTTGGCGCCCTGCAGCAACCGCTTGCCGCCGGCCGGAAGGTCATAGGCCATGCTCGGCGCTTCGACTTCCAGCGCGTCCATGTCGATGACATTGAGATCCGCCTTCATGCCGGGCGCGACAACGCCGCGATCGAGGAGTCCGACTGCGCGCGCCGTGTCGTGCGTCTGGCGCTTGACGAGGAAGCCGAGATCGAACCGGCCATGGCTGCGGTCGCGTCCCCAGTGAGTCAGGAGATAGGTGACGAAGTTCGCATCCGAGATGATGCCGACATGCGCGCCGCCGTCGCCCAGTCCCATGACGCAATCCTTGTGCGCGATCATCTCGCCGCAGGGATCGAGCGTGTAGTCGGCATAGTTGGCGAAGGGCGAAAACAGGAAGGCGCGGCCCTCGTCTTCTAGCAAGAGGTCGTAGGCGATTTCCGCCGCGTTGCGGTTGGAACGCGCTGCGACCGCGGCGATGGAGGTCTCCTTTGCCGGTTCGTAGTTCGGCGGATTGCCGAGCGGGAACATGCGTTCGAACGCCATGATGCCGCGTGCCAGCGGATGAGCTTTCGCGCGTTCCACGCTCTCGACCAGGATCGCTGCGCGCACGGCCGGATCCTTCATCGCGGCAACCTTTTCGGCGAGTGGCTTGTCCTTGATCGGCTGGAAAGACGTGTGGGTGATGAAGGGATTGATCGTGCCTTGAAGGCCTAGCAGCACGCCGATGGGACGCGGTGCCACCTGCGCCTTGATCGGAAGGCCTGCGTCCGACGAGTTCTCGATCAGTTCGAGAATCTTGCGCCAGCCATTCGAGGACGAATGGCCCTGCGCCAGCGACAGTGTGAGCGGCCGGCCCGAGCCTTCGACGATGCGCCGGATCATGCCGAATTCGGTGGCGACGTCGGGCTGGTTGAAATCGGAGATCATCTCGAAGACGCCAGTGCCGGCATCCTTCATGCCCTGCGCGATGCCGGTGAGTTCGGCTTCGGTGGCGCGCAAGGAAGGCGTCGGATCGCCCTTCACCGTCTTGTGGTTCAAGGTACGCGAGGTGGAAAAGCCGAGCGCGCCGGCGCGCATAGCATCCGCCGTGAGGCGGCGCATTTCGGCGATATCCTCGGGCGTCGCGGCTTCGAGATTGGCGCCGCGTTCGCCCATGACATAGACGCGCAGCGCGCCATGCGGCAATTGGGCGGCGATGTCGATGTCATGCGGACGGCTTTCGACCGCGTCGAGATATTCGCCGAAGCTTTCCCAGTTCCATTTGAGACCTTCGTGCAGGGCGGCGCCGGGAATATCCTCCACCCCTTCCATCAGTTCGATGAGGCGGTCGCGATCCTTGACGCGCACCGGCGCGAAACCAACGCCGCAATTGCCCATCACGATGGTCGTCACGCCATGCCAGCTCGACGGATTGAGCCGCGCATCCCACGTCGCCTGCCCGTCATAGTGTGTATGGATATCGACGAAGCCGGGCGTGACGAGCTTGCCCTTGGCTTCGATCTCCTCGCGTCCTGCGCCGGCGATTTTGCCGACCGCGGCGATCTTGCCGTCCTTCACCGCGACATCGGCTTCCACCAGTGGTCCGCCGCGCCCATCGGCCAGCGAACCATTGCGGATGACAAGATCATATTCGGCGGTCATGGCGTTTTCCCGATAGTCTGGTTTTGTTCCGTTCGTCGAACGGTTTGCCTCTAGCCTTATAAAGTCAAGGCGCGGGCCGCGCGCCCAAGCGGTCGCAGCCTTTTTCAGCCTAGTCGCGACAGCGCCTGGACCACCTGGTCGCCCTTTTCCAGCGTTACCATGTGCCCGGCCTCGGGCAGCGAGACGAGCTCGGAACCCGCGATGCCTTTCTTGAAGGCGTGCGCATAGGCCGGTGGAATCAGCTTGTCGCTGTCGCCCCAGACGAGAATCGTCTTGGCCTTGATGCGATATAGCCGTTCCGACAGGCCGCGTTCGGGCACCGGGAACAGGATTTTTCCGGCCATGCCGAGCTGGCGCGCGTTGGTGACGAGATAGGCTTGCAGGAACTTCGGATCGTCGAGCGTCAATCCCGCCGTCAGCAGCGCCGTGCCTGCTTCCACATCATGGAAGAGAAGCTTCGGCATCTCGAAGGGCATCGTCGCGAACAGATCGGGGATCGGATACTCGTCGAGCCAAAGCCCCGCCGGACAGATGAGCCCCAGCCGCGTGACATCATTGGGCGCAATCGCCGCCATCTCGGCACCGATCATGCCGCCCATCGAATGGCCGGTGAGGATCGGGTTCTTGAGGCCGAGCGCCTCGACCACGTCCCAGGTGTGGAGCGTGAAGTCGAGCATGTCGCGGATCTGGTGGCACTCCTCGCTGTCGCCATAACCCGGCAGCAGCGGCGCATAGAGGTGATACTTCGCGGCGAGCTTGGCGAGGAACGGGTCGGCGGTTGTCGCCCCGCCTGCGCCATGCAGGAAGACGAGTGGCGTGCCGCTGCCGCCTTCGATGTAGCGCACGGCCGCTTTGTGGGTCTTCACGGTCTTGAGTTCGAGGGACATAGGTTTTTCCATTTCCGTTTTGATATCGAAGGCCCTCGTCCTTCGACAAGCTCAGGATGAGGGCCTTGGTCTAATCCTCATCCTGAGCCCGTCGAAGGATGGAAGCCGAGCTCCATGCGTTGCGTTACCGTCCGGCGCCGACGCTTTCGAGCGCCTTTGCTTCGCTCGGCAGGCTGCCGGGCTTCACCTGCTTGATCGGGTGGCACCAGAAGCGCTCGTCACTCGCATAGTCGGGGAACATGTTGCGCAGCTTCGGGATCACCTTCTCGGCGAAGAGCTTGGTCGAATACATGCACTTCTCCTTGGGCATGTTGCCGACATGCATGAGGCAGAAGATGTTGCCGACGTTGAGCGACTTGCAGAGTTCCTCCATGCGCTGGCGCACCGTCTCGGGCGAACCGGCGATGACGTGACCCTCTTCGGTGAGCTGCTTCCAGCTCAAATTCACGTAGCCGCCCTTGGGTGGCGCGTATTGCGAGAGCGCACCGGTCTGGATCGTCTTGATGGTGCGGTAACCCGGCGCATCCGCGAAGCCCGGATAGACGTGCAGGCAGCGATTGTAGAAATAATCGACATGCTCCTTGTACAGACGTTCGGCTTCGGCGTCGGTGTCGGCGACGCAGATCGTTTGCGCGAAGCCGGCGCGGTAGGGCGAGGCGTCGGGCGCGTTGCGCTCGGCGACGCGCTTCCAATAGCCGTCCATCAGCGCCTTGGCGCGGATGTAGCCGCTGAAGGAGAGGTAGGAATAGGAATAGGTGTTGTCGATGCAGAAATCGTAGGTCTCGACGCTGCCGCCGCCCGGAATGTGGATCGGCGGATGCGGCTGCTGGATCGGGCGCGGCCAGATGTTGACATGGCGCAGCTTGTTGTAACGGCCGTTCCACGCGAAAGGTTCGCGCGTCGTCCACGCCTTCAAGATCAGATCATGCGCTTCCTGGTATTTCTCCCGCGTCAGCGCCGGGATCTGGCCGTAGCAGAAATTGGTGTCCATCGAGGTGCCGACGGGAAAGCCCGCGATGAGCCGGCCGCCCGAGATGCAGTCGAGCATCGCGAATTCCTCGGCGACGCGCACCGGCGGATTATAAAGCGCGATGGAATTGCCGAGCACGACGAGGCCGACGTCCTTCGTGCGGCGCGACAAGGCGGCGGCGATGATGTTGGGACTCGGCATGATGCCGTAGCCGTTCTGGTGATGTTCATTGCAGCCGATCGCGTCGAAGCCCACGCTCGCTGCATATTCGAGCAGGTCGAGATAGGTGTTGTAGACCTCGTGGCTCTTCACCGGATCGAACAGTTTCTGGTCGATGTCGACCCAGACCGAACGGTTCTTCTCGCGGAAGTCGTCCGGAAGATATGGCCACGGCATCAGGTTGAACCAGGTGAACTTCATCGGCGTACTCCCGCTTTTATGAATGGCTGTTGGGCGCAATCCTGACCAATTGTCAGCCCTTCGACAAGCTCAGGGTGAGGAAAGCACTAAAATTGCGCCTCATCCTGAGCTTGTCGAAGGATGAAGGCGCACCACGCTGGCGGAGTACTGAGCAAGCGACGCCGGGACGTCATGAATCGCGCGACAAACCCTCATCCTTCGACAAGCTCAGGATGAGGGTTTTGCGATTGTTCCTCATGCTGAGCCTGCCGAAGCGCGACCTGCTCAGGATGAGGGTTTTGATATCGAAATTCGCAGTCCATGAGCGGAGGCCGCCGGTAGAAGCTTCGACATTTCGAGACGCAGGCCTTTTGCGACTCGCGAACATGAAATCGTCTCAGCCGTCGCGAGATTGGTCACACCCGCCGGCTCCGGCAGGTCGTCGCCGCTGACGACAAACTGCGTCGTCACCGGCGCGCCGAGAAGGTGGATGTAAAGCGCGCCAGGCTTCTGCGTGAAGCGCACTTCGACGCCGCATTCGGTCCTGCCGGAAAAGCGCGTCCACGGCCGTGTCCCGTAGATGCCCTCGCCGTTCGCCTTCAGCCAGGCACCAAATCCCTTGAGCCGCGCGAGCTGTTCGGCTGGGATCTGCGCATCCTCGCCGCGCGGCCCGACGTTCAGGAGCAGGTTGCCGTTCTTCGACACCGCGTCGATGAAACTCCTGACCAGCGACTCGACGCTCTCATAGTCGGCTTCCGTGTCGCGCCGGTTGTAGCCGAAGGAGTGACTCATGCCGCGCGTCGCCTCCCACTTCTTGGTCTGGATCTGATCGAACGCGGCATATTCGGGCGTGCGGAAGTCGCAATGCGGCGGCAGTTGCGGGATGACGCCCTTGCTCGTCTGGGCTTTCATCCTCTCCTTGAGGTAGGCGTCGAGCGCCTTGCGCCGTTCCGGATCACGCAGTGCCGCGCGCTCTGCCGTCATCGGCAGCCAGCGGTCGTTCACGACGCCTTCCTCTATGGTGTTGTAGTAGTCAGCGAACAATCGCAGTTCGTCGCCGAGCGGCGCCGGCCAGGAGATGTCGTTCCACAGGATCGAGGGCGCATAGCGTTCGATCAGCTCGCGCGTCTGCGCCTGCGCATACTGCGGATAGTCACCGCCCGGCGTTGAGCCCATGAAGTCGGCCATGGTGCGAAGCGGCTCGCGGTTGAACGTCCAGTCGATGCCGCCGGAATAGTAGACGCCGAACTTCATTCCTTCGGCGCGCACGGCGTTCGCGAGTGCGCCGACGATGTCGCGCGGGGAAGTCCAGTCCTTCTGATGCGGATTTGCAACTGCGCTCGGCCACAGACAAAACCCGTCATGATGCTTGGTGACGAGGACGACATATTTTGCGCCGGCGGCGGCGAAGTGATCCGCCCACTCCGCCGGCCTCCATTGTTCGAGTCCCTTCAGGAACGGCGGGCGGAAGTCCTCATAAGGCGCATTCTCATAGACTTCGGCATGATGCTTGGCGCTGTCACTCTCCGCCACCTTGATCGCGTTCCAATACCATTCGCAGTAAGGCGTCTGCGCCACGGCGAATTCATACTGGTTGCGGAACGCTTCGGCGATCGAGCCCGACTTCGCCGCGAAAGCCGGAATCGAGAACAGGCCCCAATGGATGAAGATTCCGAACTTGGCGTCTTCGTACCACTCCGGCACGCGATGGGCGTTGAGCGATTCTAGCGTCGGTTCATAGGCCATGCGCCGACTGTAGCGCAGAACGCGCGACCATCTACACGCACACCCACAACTGTCATCCCCGGCGAGCGCAGCGCAGCGTAGCGAGGGAAGGGGACCCAGCGGATGGAAATCTGACTTCAGAAATCAGTGATTTGGAACCAACGAATCCGACTTCTGACTCCTGGTTGCCGAAGCTGGGTCCCCTTCCCTCGGACCGCGGCAATGCCGCGCTCCTCGCCGGGGATGACAATTGGGCCTCACCACACCCCGAGGATCTGCATCAGCATCATCGTGCTGACGACACCGATCGGCACGACACCGAAAAAGACGAGCGTGACCGCCAATCCGAGATCGCTGCCGGCATCGCGCGCAGCATAGCGTCGGGCGGCCTGTCGTTCCTGTCTCCTGCGGCGAAACATGTCCAAATCTCCTACGGAGGACTGATCTGGAGACGGACTAGGCCGGTTTCAACCGGCGTAAAGCTGCCATGCGCGAACCGCGCGACTCCGCGCGGGAATAAAGCGGCCCGGCCGGCGATAGGACGGTCAACGGTGCGACCGGGAGCAGGATTGACCGCGACTTGCGACACTCCCATAAGCGCCGTGAGGGTTTTGCATGCCTTTTCTGCCGCCCAGGTCTGCCGCCGTAGCGCTCGCGCTGATCGCAATGCTGCTGCGCGCGCTCCTGCCGGACGGCTGGATGCCGAGCGGCCAGTCGGCGCCCTTCACCATCTGCTCGGTCGCAACCGCGCATCTCGCGGGCGGTAAGCAGTCGCAGCGGGAACAGGAGCATCGTCACGCGCCTTGCGCCTTTGCCGCCGCGGCACCGCTGGCACCACCGGCGATAGCCGCACTCACGTTCGGGACATCGTCGGCAGCCGTCGACCTCTCCACGGCCTTCGGCGACGATCGTGCGACGTCGTCTTCGCCGCATCGCCCCAACGCCGCCCGCGCCCCGCCCGCTTCCGCCTGAGCCGTCTTCGCCGTGCCGCTGACCGAGGTCAGCCGCGCGGGTCTTCCCTCATGCGAGAGGTCACCATGTTTCGTTTCTCATTGCGGCTTTGCGCCGGCGCACTTGCGGCGCTTGCTGCCGCCTTTCCGCAATTCGCCCATGCCCACGGCATCGTGGGCGCGCGATTCTTCCCCGCCACCATCACGAGCGATGATCCCTTCGCGGCAGACGAGCTGGCGCTGCCGACGATTTCGCTCGGCAACCACGCAGAGGATTACGAATTCGAATACACCAAGTCGATTTTGCCGCATTTCTCGGTGTCGTTCGGCGGGGGTTACGTCAACGCGCATCCGCCCGGCGAAGCGCGCGCCGCCGGCTGGGAAAATCTCGAGATCACGCCGACCTGGCAGTTCGTGACCGACGCCGACAGCGAGTTCGTCGCCTCTGCCGCGTTCAGCGTCGAGATCGGCGGCAGCGGCTCGGCCGCAGTGGCGGACAGGTTCACGACATTCACGCCGAAGCTCCTTTTCGGCAAAGGTTTCGGCGATTTGCCCGACTCGATGGCCCTCTTTCGCCCCTTCGCACTGACCGCGGTCGTCGGCTACGCCATTCCAGGCACGAGCACGGCATCGAAATCCATCGAGTGGAGCGGCGCATTCGAGTACAGCCTGCTTTATCTCCAGAGCAATGTCCGCGATGTCGGTCTGTCATACGTGCTCGCGCGATTGACGCCGGTGGTCGAGTACAGCTTCACCTCGCCGACGGACACAGGCGGGACGACGGGCACGATTAATCCCGGCCTGATATGGTCCGGCCAATATGTACAGTTCGCGGCCGAGGCGATCATTCCGGTCAACCGCGCGAGCGGCGACACGCTGGGTGTGCGGATGCAGCTTCACTTCTATCTCGACGACATTTTCCCGCAGTCGATCGGTGCGCCGATCTTCGGGAGCAGGCCATGAAGACGCGTATTGTCGTTGCATCTGCAATATTGGCCGGATTGGCGTCTGCCGCGTCGGCGCATGCCTTTCTCGAACGCGCCTCGCCGAGCGCCGGTGATAACTTGCGCGCCAGTCCGGCGCGCATCGAGATGCATTTCAGCGAAGCGCTCGAACCTTCCTTCAGCGAGGTGCGCGTGACCGACAAAAACGGGCATGACATGGCGGCCGGTCCCTCACTCGCCAATGGAACGGAGATGGACCTGCCGTTGAAGACATTGCCGCCGGGCCGGTATCGCGTTAGTTGGCACGCCGTTTCGGTCGACACGCATCGCACCGAAGGCAAGTACAATTTCCTGGTTTTGCCATGAGCAATATGAAGACCGTTCTGGGCGGCATCGCCGTCGCACTCGCTCTGACGGCGCCGGCTTCGGCGGCGCCGGAGATCGCGGTGAGCGATGCCTGGATACGCGCGCTCCCCGGCAAGCTTCCGGCCGGCGGCTATTTCACCTTGCTCAACGGCACGCCGAAGACGCTGACGCTGGAGGGCGCCGCATCGCCGGCCTGCAAATCGCTGATGCTGCACAAGTCCGATACAATGAGCGGGATGGCGAGCATGAGCGACGTCGCCACGATCGACGTGCCGGCAGGCGGCACATTGCGCTTTTCGCCCGGCGGTCTGCATCTGATGTGCATGGAGCCAGGGCCGCAACTGCGGCGCGGCGCCGAGGTCACGGTCACGCTGCACTTCAAGAGCGGTGTGTCGTTGCAGGTGCGTTTTCAGGTACGGGGCGCGAACGGCAAGTGATGCTTAAGCCGGACGCTGACGCATGACGTTTCTCTTCGCGCTGGCGCGGGCACTGCATTTCGCGAGCCTGATGACTCTGTTCGGCGCGTCCGCCTTCGGCTGGATCGTGCAATGGCGACTGCGGCGCGATGTCAGCCTGCCGCGGGCGGTGCTCCTCACGTGCGGCGGCGTTGCGCTCGCGACTGCGCTCATATCCGTCGCCTTCGTCGCGGCTGAGATGTCGAACGCCGCTGCGATCACCTTCGCACCGGATACATTCGGCCAGGTGCTCACCTCTACACTCTACGGACACGTTGCAGCGGCGCGAATGGGCCTGCTCGCGGCGTTTCTCGTCATCGGCTGCTTCTCACGCCAAACGCTACAAAGCGTGGGCTGCATTGTCGGCGGGATTACCCTTGCCCTCCTTGGCCTGACGAGCCATGCCGCCGCCTCGGGCAGCGTCGCATACTTCCTGCAGCGCGCGGCGGTCGACGCGTTACACCTCGTCGCGGGCGGATTTTGGATTGGCGGCGTCGCGGCGCTCGCCTTCGCGGTGTGGCGCACGCCGCACGATAGGGACGGACACGTCGCGCTCCTGCGTCTCTTCTCGCGTTGGGGAGTCGTCGCGGTGGCGACGCTCGTCGTCGCGGGAACGATCAACGGTTTTGCGATTCTGGACATCCATGGGATGCGCTGGTCCGCCGTCTATCTGGCATGGCTCGCAGTCAAGCTGGCGCTCGCGGCCATCATGGTGGCACTGGCGCTGACCAATCGCTTCGGCGTGCTGCCTGGCTTGATGCGCGGCGAAGCGGATGCGGCTGAGACCCTGCCGCTCACGTTGAGCGCGGAACTCATCGTTGCCGGACTGATTTTGTTGTGCGTGGGATTTCTCGGCCTCACCGCACCGATGGCGATGTGAGCTCCGATCGACGCTCTTGGTATCGACTCAGCTTGTTAAATCGCGTTCTTCGTCGCCTGGTTGGCCCGCATTTGCGGGCCATGACACTGAGCGAACGACTGCCTCCGTCGGACTCGCATTTAGTTTCATTTGAAACTATATTCACTTCGCAACCGGAATCGCGGGAGGCCGCAATGGCGCTTTGGGACAATCCCATCGGCACGGACGGCTTCGAGTTCGTCGAATATACCGCGCCCGATGTGCGCGATCTCTACGCGCTCTTCGAGCGCATGGGCTTTCGCGCCGTGGCGCGGCATCGTTCCAAGGACGTCACGCTGTTCCGCCAGGGCGGTGTCAACTTCATCGTCAATGCGGAGCCGGACAGTCACGGCAGCCGCTTCGCGCGCGAACACGGGCCCAGCGCCTGCGCCATGGCGTTCCGCGTCAAAGATGCGGCCAAGGCGTATGGCAAGCTGATCGCGCTCGGCGCGGTGCCGTTCCAAAACAATGTCGGGCCGATGGAACTCAACATTCCGGCCATCGAAGGCATCGGCGGCAGCGTCATCTATCTCGTCGACCGCTACGGCGACCATTCGATCTACGATGTCGACTTCGTGCCCACGGATGCGGCGAAGGGGCTCGAGCATAGTGGCGCCGGTCTCGCGGCAATCGATCACGTCACCCACAATGTCTTTCGCGGCAACATGGACAAGTGGGCGGGCTTCTACGAGAAACTCTTCAACTTCCGCGAAGTGAGATACTTCGATATCGAAGGAAAACTCACCGGCCTCAAGAGCCGCGCCATGACGAGCCCGGATGGCGCGATCCGCATCCCGATCAACGAAAGCTCGGACGACAAGTCGCAGATCGAGGAGTATCTCCACGCTTATCACGGCGAAGGCATCCAGCACATCGCGCTCGCCAGCGATGACATCTACGCATCGGTGGAGACGCTGGCCAAACGCGGAGCGCAGTTCCAGGACACGCCCGACACTTATTACGAGCGGCTCGACAACCGCATCAAGGGTCATGGCGAAGACACGGTGCGGCTGAAGCGCGATCGCATCCTGATGGACGGCGAGAAGGACAATCTGCTGCTGCAGATCTTCACGCAGAACGCCATCGGCCCGATCTTCTTCGAGATCATCCAGAGAAAGGGCAACCAGGGTTTCGGCGAAGGCAATTTCAAGGCGCTGTTCGAAAGCATTGAGGCCGACCAGATCAAGCGCGGCGTGCTGAAGGACACCAGCGGGCGGAAAGGAAGCGTGGCATGAGCAGGAACTGGATCGAATTTCCGCGCATCGAAGGCGAAACCTCCAAACAGGCGCACGCCGATCTTCCCGCCGGCACTTTCGAGCGCGAAATCGGGCGCGACGGCTTCTTCGGTCCTGCGGCGCACATCTATCACCGTCACGCACCGACCGGTTGGGTGAGCTTCGAAGGACCGATGCGGCCGCGCGCCTTCGATGCGGTGAAGGCGGCGGATTTGTCGAACGAACCGTTCGGCCCCGTACCATTGCTCAGCAATGCGCATTGTCAGATCGCGATCTGGCGTCTCGCCGAAGCCATGCCGCACCTGTCGCGCAATGCCGATGGCGACCTTCTCTTCTTCATCCATGAAGGCGCGGGTTCTCTCTTCTGCGACTTCGGCCATCTCGATTATGGCGAGGGCGACTACATCCTCCTGCCACGCGGCACGATGTGGCGGCTGGAGCCGAAGGGCGCGACGGTCGGGCTGATGATCGAGGCGACGAACGGCAGCTACAAACTTCCCGATCGCGGCATCCTCGGTCCGCATGCCATCTTCGATCCGGCCGCGCTGGAAACGCCGAAGCTCGATGCCGCCTTCAAGGCGCAGCGCGACGGCAAATGGGTCGTGCAGGTAAAGCGCCGCGGTGCGCTCTCCACCATCACCTACCCGTTCAATCCGCTCGACGCCGCCGGCTGGAAGGGCAATCTCGCGCCGGTGAAGCTCAACTGGCGCGACATCCGCCCGGTGATGAGCCATCGCTATCATATCCCGCCGAGCGTGCACTCGACCTTCATCGCCGACCGTTTCGTCGTCTGCACCTTCGTGCCGCGGCCGATCGAAAGCGATCCCGGCGCCTTGAAAGTGCCGTTCTTCCACTCCAACGACGATTTCGACGAGGTGATCTTCTATCACGCCGGCGAATTCTTCAGTCGCGACAACATCAAGCCCGGCATGGTCACGTTCCATCCGAGCGGCTTCACCCATGGCCCGCAGCCCAAGGCATTCGCAACCGGAGCGAAAGCCGCCAGAACCATGACCGACGAAGTCGCGGTGATGATCGACGCGCGCGACGGTCTCGACTTTGCGCGCGGCGCCGAGGCCACCGAAGACAAGACCTACGTAGATCGCTGGAAGCCGAAATGAAACTTGCCTCGCTGAAGGACGGCCGCGACGGCACGCTGGTCGTCGTCTCGCGCGATCTGCGGTGGCAGATGCCGGTGCCCGAGATCGCGCCGAGCCTGCAGCGGGCGCTGGATGACTGGGCGGTGGCCGCGCCCGCCTTGCAAGGCATCTATGACGAGTTGAATACGCAAGGTGCGGGCACCGCCGCCTTCGATGCCACACGCGCGCACGCGCCACTGCCGCGCGCGTTTCAATGGGCCGACGGTTCGGCCTATGTCACGCACGTCGAGTTAGTGCGAAAGGCGCGCGGCGCCGAGATGCCGTCCTCGTTTTGGACCGATCCGTTGATGTATCAGGGCGGCTCGGACAGCTTCATCGGCCCGAACGATCCGATCCTGGCCGCAGACGAAGCCTGGGGCATCGATTTCGAAGGCGAAGTCGCCGTCATCACCGACGACGTGCCGATGGCAACCGATGCGACGCATGCCGAAAGCCACATCAAGCTCGTCATGCTTGTCAACGATGTCAGCTTGCGCAATCTGATCCCGGCTGAACTTGCGAAGAATTTCGGCTTCTTCCAATCCAAGCCCGCCAGCGCTTTCTCGCCCGTCGCGGTCACGCCCGACGAACTGGGGGAAGCGTGGGAGGGCTCCAAGGTGCATCTGCCGCTCAAGGTCTGGCTCAATGGCGAATTGTTCGGCGAACCGAATGCCGGCGTCGACATGACGTTCTCGTTCGCTCAGTTGATCGCGCATGCCGCGAAGACACGCGCGCTCGGCGCAGGTTCGATCATCGGCTCCGGCACAGTATCCAACAAATCGGGAAACGTCGGCTCCTGTTGCATCGCCGAGCGCCGCACGTTGGAGCAGATCGCAAAAGGCGCGCCGTCCACGCCGTTCATGAAGTTTGGTGATCGCGTGCGCATCGAGATGTTCGATTCTGGCGGGCATTCCATCTTCGGCGCCATCGATCAGGAGGTCGTCCGCTATGAAGGATGAGTTCGCGCTTTACGGTTATTTCCGCTCGTCGGCCGCGTTTCGCGCGCGCATCGCGCTCAATCTCAAGGCCATCAAGCCGGAGCTGCGCTTCATTCATCTACTCAAAGACGGCGGCCAACAACACACCGCCGAATACAAGACACTCAATCCACAGGAGCTGATCCCGGCGCTGGTGCATGACGGTCATCTCATCACGCAGTCGCTGGCGATCATGGAATATCTCGACGAGATCGTGCCCGAGCCGCCGATCCTGCCGAAAGACGCACTCGGCCGCGCCCGCGTGCGAGAGATCGCCTATGTCATCGCTTGTGACATCCATCCGGTGAACAATCTGCGCGTCAATCAGTATCTCAAGGCCAAGTTCGATGCGGACGGCGAGACGCAAGTCGCGTGGCAGAGGCATTGGATCGGCATCGGATTCGACGCACTGGAAAAAATGCTTTCGCTCGCGAAGGACACCGGCGCCTTCTGCTACGGCGATACGCCGACCATCGCCGACATCTGCCTGATCCCGCAATGCGCCAATGCCAGGCGCGTCAAGCTGGACATCGAGACCTGGCCGACCATCGCGCGCATCGAGGCGCATGCGCTCAAGCATCCCGCGTTCGCTGCCGCCCATCCCAAGAACCAGCCCGATGCCGAGTAACGCCGCGCGCAAAGGACAGTCGCGGCTCGACCTCGAGCACTTCGTGCCCTATCGCCTTTCGGTCCTGACCAATCGCGTCTCGAGCGCCATCGCGCGGCAATATTCCGACCGCTTCGCGCTTTCGATTCCGGAATGGCGCGCCATGGCCGTGCTCGGCGGCACGCCGGGACTGTCGGCGCGCGACGTCGCCGAACGCACCGCGATGGACAAGGTGCAGGTGAGCCGCGCCGTCGAAAGCCTGATGCGCGCCGGGCGCGTGCAGCGCCAGTCCGACTTGAGCGATGGTCGTGTCATGCGCCTGTCGCTGACGGCCAAGGGCCGGGCGATCTACGACGAAGTCGTGCCGCTGGCGCTGCATCTCGAAGAGTTGTTTCTCTCCGCCCTCTCGCCGCAGGAACGCCGCGCGCTCGACGGCCTGCTCGCCAAGCTGGCGCGCCAGGCCCGCCTGCTCGCTCCCCCGGCGAGCTGACGCCGAGTTCACAAACGAAGTCAGAGTTGGCCCTCGCCCTTCGTCCTTCGACAAGCTCAGGATGAAGGGCTCAGGGTGAGGGCCAGGTTTATTGCCTCATCCTGAGCTTGTCGAAGGATGGAAGGCGGGCTCGCATGATCGGATTCAAGAAAAGTCCTACGGAGCCATCCGATCCCCTCCCAGCATGTCGGCTGGCAGCCGGCTTGGGCCTATGGTAAAGAAAAAGTTAATTCCGCTATCGGGTTAGGCCGCCGGCAAGGTCAAAAAGCGGAGGTTGGGGCGACAAGGGATGATACCGGCTTCTGAGCTCAAATCGGCGACGCACTATATTGCTGTCCTGCGCCCGCTCCTGCCGCGCGAGGCGTTCGAGCCCGAACCGCGTCATGTGGTGCGCATCTTCGCGCATCTGTCGATCATTCTCGCCGGCTATGTCGTGCTGCGTGAGACCGACCAGTGGTGGGTGGCGGTGCTGGCGTCGCTGATCGTCGGGCACAGCCAGGCCTGTCTCGTATTTCTCGCACACGATCTCAGCCACAACGCGATCCTCAAGGATGCCGCGGCCAAGCGCGCGCTCGAACTCGTCATCTGGGGTCTGAACGTCATTCCGCCCAGCCTGTGGTTGCGCGTGCACAACCAGACCCATCACGCCGAAACCAACACGCTGCGCGACACCGACCGCACCTATCGCCCGTCAGAAGAAACGACGGCGACGTGGCTCTACACGCGGCTCTTCCATCCCAACCGGCAAACGCCGCTGCATCACCCCTTCGTGCTGTTCCACTTCGTGACCTACATCATTCGCCACCTGGTTGCCGCGCTGATGCCGGACGGAAAGAAGCCCTCGATCGTGACCTTCAAGCCGCGCTACACGCCGGCGCTGCGGCGCAGGCTTTTGCTGGAGCTGGCCGTCATCGTCGCGTTCCAGGTGGCGCTCGGACTCTTTCTCGGCAGCTGGTGGCGCTATGTGCTCGCGGTGCCGGTGCCGCTACTCGTCGCCTCGTCGGTGGCGATGGTCTATATCTTCACCAACCATTTTCTCAACCCGCTGTGCGAGCGCGTCGATCCGCTCGTCGCCTGCACCTCGGTCGCAGTGCCGCGCTTCTTCGACTGGCTGCACGACAACAACTCCTATCACACCGAGCATCACCTGTTCCCCGGCATGAATCCGCGCTTCTATCCGGCGGTTTCCAAACTGCTGCTGGAGCATTTTCCCGACCGCTACAATCGCATGACGCTGGCGGAAGCCTGGCGCCGTCTGTGGCTGCATGACGAGTTCATCGGCGAGCCCGACAGGCTTGAGCCAGAGCATCGCGCGATCGCCATCGCGGCCGAATAATCTCGCCTGGGAGAAAATCGTGGCCATCCGTATCGGTATATTGGGCGCAGCCAAGATTGCGCCGCCCGTCGTCATCAATCCTTCGCGCGACAATCCCGATTTCGAGGTCGTGGCCGTCGGCGCGCGCGATCCTGAACGCGCCAAGGCTTATGCGGCAGAACACAAGATTCCCAACGTCGCGAAGGACTATGACGCGCTGGTCGGCCGCGACGATATCGATCTCGTCTACAACGCTCTGCCGCCGGGCGGCCATGCGCGCTGGACGATCGCCGCACTCCAGGCGGGCAAGCATGTGCTCTGTGAGAAGCCCTTTGCGATGAACGCGGCGCAGGTGCGCCACATGAATGCGGCGGCGGCGAAGTCGGGCCGCAAACTTGTCGAGGCGTTTCACTATCGCCATCACGTGGTGATGAAACGCGCCGTGGAAATCGCGCGCTCCGGAGAGCTCGGCAGGATCGTGCGCGCCGACGCTGACTTCTCGGTGCCGATTCCCTATCGCGAGGGCGAGTTGCGCTGGACGCGCGAACAAGGTGGCGGCGCGCTAATGGACCTCGGCTGCTATCCGACCCATGCACTCAGGTCCGTGATGGGCGGCGAACCCAAGGTTGTCAGCGCCAGCTGTGCGCTGGAACACGATGTCGACGTGACGACGCGTGCCGAACTCGACTTTGCCGGCGTGCCGGCGACGCTCGCTTGTTCGATGAAGCCGGAACGCTTCGGCGCAACGCTGAAACTGACGGGCATGAACGGGACGCTCGAGATCGTGAATTATCTCGCGCCGCAGATGGGCTGCCGCGTCACCGTCACCGTCGGCGGAGTGGAGCGCAAGGAACCGACCGAAGGCGATGCGACCTATGTCGCGCAGTTGAAAGAGCTCGGCGACGTGCTGCTGCGCGGCAAGACCCAGCTGATCACCAATGCCGATTCGCTCGGCAACATGAGCGCCATCGACGCGATCTATGCCGCGGCGGGCGTGGAGCGGGCATTCGGGGAGTAGCGGATGTTTTCGCCCCGCATGACGTGGACGGACAAGCAAGCGTCCCGCGCGGTGCGAGCGCGGCCTTGAACGTGGCGTGGCATTGGAAATCAAAACATCGACAACTTCCTAATCATCACACCACGGCGCCGAAAAGTTTGCCGATGCCGGCGGTCAGTGCCATCGCGAACGTTCCCCAAAACGTTACTCGAACCGTGGCGCGGACGACGTTTGCTCCTCCCGCTTTTGCCCCGATTGCGCCCAGAAGCGCCAGGAAGCCCAACGAAGCCGCAGCAACAGCGGGAACAAGTATGGCAGTGGGAGAGAGGACGACCATGAGGAGCGGCAGTGCAGCGCCCGTCGAAAAGGTTGCGGCCGAGGTGAGAGCTGCCTGGACCGGCCGTGCGCTCGTAATTTCCGAAATTCCCAGCTCATCGCGTGCGTGTGCGCTCAGCGCATCTTTTGCCATCAACTGTCGTGCAACTTGATGCGCGAGGGCTTCATCGACTCCGCGCGTCACATAGATCGCGGCAAGCTCGTCAAGCTCCATTTCGGGATTTGCACGAAGCTCGGCGCGTTCCCGCGAGAGATCGGCCCGTTCAGTGTCCGACTGCGAGCTGACCGATACGTATTCTCCGGCCGCCATCGACATTGCACCGGCCACCATCCCCGCGACTCCCGCGATCAAAACGTCGTTCCGGGTTGCCGCCGCAGCAGCGACTCCGACGATCAGGCTCGCGGTCGAAACGATGCCGTCATTGGCCCCAAGCACCGCCGCTCTCAGCCACCCAATTCGGGCGACCAGGTGCCCTTCAGGTTGTTGGCGCAGGCGGCTCACGGCTCCCCTGATTTGTCGGAAATCTTGATTTGGTTAAGCGACAAAAACCTATGCAGTTTCGTTTTCGTTGAATGAGAATTTTACACTTGCTTGAGCGAGGCGAGTGTAGAGCCGCCTCTGATCGGAAATTGGCCACCAACCATAGAGGAATATCTCCAAAGGCCTCCAGTTGGACACCCAACCTAGAATTATCAAGCCTTCATTGACAAAGGACATCAATCCGTCATGTCCGAATGTCGAAATTGAGAACTCAGCAAGAGCGACACACGCAAGCAGAACAACAAAGCCGATCGCCAGAGATCGACGACCCACTCGAAAGAGCTCGCGCAATTCCCGGCCAACAGTGTCGGCGCGATAGACAAAATAGTGGTGGAAAGCCACCTCAACTTCGTGCTCGCTCCAAATGTTGCCTTGTGCTTTCGGAAGATGGATAACAATCTTGATGGGCCCAGATGATGGCATCTCACGTGCCCAACCCACGATGTAGTCTTCAGCGGATTTGTCCAAGTCGCGTTCCCGAAACGGAAACGGGTCGAGGCTGTTGAAGAGTTGATCGATCGAAGTGACCTGCACTTCGATCGAGTGTGTTACGTCTGGTTGAGACATTGGCTATCAAATCATGTCCCCGTACCGCCCGCCACACTTAATGACGCGCTGGATATTCGCGACAATCGCGCGACGAGCGTTAAGCTCCCAACTTGTCGGCGCTTGACGCAAGGGCGATCGGGCTTTGCTTCCACCAACCCGTCAACCGCACACGAACCATCCAGAAAACCAACAAACCCAGCGGCAGAAACTGGGGCAGGAAGAATTCCGGCGGAACATGAAATGGACCTGGCAGGAGTCGCGGCAGTCCGTTGGTGAATGCCGAACCGGCCGCCATCGTCAGGCCTACACACATGCGCCACAGATGTCGTGCAATGCGTGGTGCGCCCGAAATGCCACCCGACACGACAACCTTCGCGTCTGAAAACGCGGCGATGGCGAGCACGGAAGTGAAGCCATACAGCGCGACGAGAACCGGTCCCTTGAACGCGACCGTGCTCTTGAACATGGGCGAAACTCCGAGCGCCAATTGACCACTGAGTAGCGCAAAGGGCGCCAGCAGAGTGATCGAGACAGCCAAAGCGATGGTTTCGAGAATTCCGCTCGTGCCCTCCTTGCGCCAGACCGTCAACCACGCTGTTGCCACCAGGTAGAGTGCAAACGCGCTGATGAAGAGATTGACTTGGTCGGGTATCACCACGGCCAGGTAGAAAGCGAACACCGCCATCACGGTCATGGAAACAACGAAGATGGTTCCGGCCGCACGGTGGAGTCGTCCACCCTTTCGCACGAGGACGGCGACCGTTCCCGCGACAAGTCCGATGACGCCGCCGCCAATATGAAGCGCATAGGCAAGCATCGTCATCCCATGAAAGAGAGAAGAGATCATGCTTGCCCCCAGACCGCCGGATTCATGTAATGGCGACAGAACGTGAAAACTAGGGGGCGTCACGGCGTCGTGAGCTATTACCGGCGTCCGCTTCTTAGTCGAAGCTGTCCGCTTTCCGCCAGTGTTATCCCGCGCTCTCCTTCAACAGCGCGGCCAGATAACTTTGCCACACCGCTGCCCAGGTGTGCGTGCCGTGGCCGTGGGTCTGCTCGCTGATGGGAATAAGCGCGAAGCGGCCATGCGCGATGCGCTTCACTGCAGTTTCCGCAATCCCGAGTTCGGGCGGATTGATGAAATCGTCAGCCGAATTCACCCACATCAGTGGCGCCCTAATCGTCTCGAGCGCAGACGAAGGGTCGTAGTTGCGCGAAGCGTCGACCTGATAGAGGAAATCGTTGGCGTCGAGCGTGGCGAGGTCTTTGCCGATCGTATCCTCCACATAGGCATCCGCCGCATCACGCGTCGGCCAGTTCTTCTGCATCAAGAGCGGCGCGCTGCCGGCAATCACCAACAGGTCTGACGCCGCCCGCAAGCCCGCCAGTGGCTCGCTCTTATATTCGCCGCCATTCCACGCCGGATCGTCCCGAATCGCGTCCATCGTCATCTTGCGCCACATGCGGTTGCGGCCTGCGATCTGCACCGGCAGGCAGGCGAGCGGCATCAGAGCGTCCATGAAATCGGGATGGGTCTCGCCCCAGACAAACGAATGCATGCAGCCCATCGACGTGCCCATGACGAGACGCAGATGGTCCACATTCAAGCCGTCCGTCAACAACGCATACTGCGCCGCCACCATGTCGTCATAGTCGTAATGCGGGAATTTGGCATGCAGCCCGTCACTCGGCTTGGACGATTTGCCGTGCCCGATGCCGTCGGGAAGGACGATGAAGTATTTCGACGCATCGAGCAGACCGCCGGGAACGAACAGCACGCCGGAGAATTGCGGCCGCAAGAACTGATGCCCGTCGCCGCCTGTGCCGTGCAGGATGAGAACCGCATTGCTGACGCGGCCGTGCGCATCGCGCAGCGGCGTGCCGAGCGTGGTGTAATGCAGCCTCAGCTCGGCAAGCGTCTCGCCCGACTTGAACCTGAAATCGTGGACGACGAAATCGCCTTCCTGCGGCGCCGGCGCGGATATCGCCGCGGTTGATGCGGCGGCAGCGATGGCAAGCGCGGCGGTGATCATGCGAAGCATGTAAAATGTCCCCTTGCGACACGGCGTCGACGACCCTGTCGCGCCGCGGCACTCCCGGTCAAGTTGACGTACCGATGGGTCGCAAATGTGCATCGCCAAAATGCGAAAATGATGATTGCAACCGTCCACGCCCGGGGTATCGAAACGGCAGATGCCGAGAATTGTCCTTGCAGCCGTCGATTGGCGCACCGAGCGCGAAGCGATCGCGCAGCTTTTTCGCGAGTATGTCGCCTCGCTGGAACAGGACATCAGCTTTCAGGGCGTGACAGAGGAACTTGCGAGCCTGCCGGGAAAATATGTTCCACCTCGGGGCGGTGCCTTCCTCGCGCGTGTGGATGGCGTCGCCGCTGCGGCAATCGCATTCCGCAATTTTTCGCCAGGTGTGTGCGAAATGAAGCGCCTCTATGTCCGGCCGCAGTTCCGCGGCTTACGCCTTGGCGAGCGACTCACCCTGATGCTGATCGACGAGGTCAGGCGCAGAGGTTACCGGCGCCTCGTGCTCGACACGCTGGATTCCATGCATGCGGCACGACAGCTCTATGCGCGCCTCGGCTTTGTCGAGATCGCCGCCTACTACGACAACCCGCTGCCGGGCACGGCTTATATGGCACTCGATCTGTGAGCATGAAAAGGGATTGCGGATGGTAGGCCGGGAGGGGATCGAACCCACGACATTTCGATTAAGAGTCGAACGCTCTACCGACTGAGCTACCGGCCCATCCAACGAAGGCGCGGCCTATAGCAGAGCGATTTTGCCCTGTCTAGGAACGCTGAGCGAGCGTAGCCTGCTGGTGCGAATAAGCAACCGCTGCGCTGTCGTCGCGGTGAGCGCGACGTGCGCGAAAGTTGGGGAAGGATCGATCGCGAGGAGGATCGGACATGGAAAAGACACCTGCGCCGATTTCCGTCGCCGCTGCGAGCCGCTTGCCGTGGAAGCCCGGGCGCTCAGCGGAAGTTTTCGTTGACGGCGATCTCGAGGTCCGCTTCACGCCGCGTCCCACCAAGGGCATGCAGGCGCCGCACCTGCGCGACGAACTCTATTTCGTCGCGGCGGGAACCGCGCGCTATCGCGCCGACGATGTGGTGACGGATGTCGGACCTGGCGATTTGTTGTTCGCGGCCGCCCATATCGTGCACGGCTTTGAGGAGTTCTCCGACGACTTCAAGATCTGGGTGGTCTTCTACGGCCCGCAGAAATAGCGCCGCTCAGATGATGCCACCGGAATGACGCGGGATTTCGACCTGGCGGTGCACGTGCACGCTCATGAGAAGCCCGAACCCGAACATCACCGTCAGCATCGCCGAACCGCCATAGGAGATGAGCGGCATGGGAATGCCAACGACCGGGATCAGACCCATCACCATCGAGGCGTTGATCATGATGTAGAAGAAGAAGTTGAGCGTGATGCCCATGGCGAGCAGGCGGGCGAACTGGCTGCGCGCCGCCATGGCGATCTGGATGCCGTAGCCGATGACGACGGCGAAGAGGATGAGAAGCGCGATCGAGCCGGCAAAACCGAACTCCTCGCCGAAATTGGTGAAGATGAAGTCGGTCTGTTTCTCGGGCAGGAAGTTGAGCCGGCTTTGCGTGCCTTGCAGGAAGCCCTTGCCGCTGATGCCGCCTGAACCGATGGCGATCTTGGCCTGGGTGATGTTCCAGCCCGCGCCCAACGCGTCGGACTCCGGATCGAGGAAGGTGAGCACGCGCTGTTTCTGGTAGTCGTGCAGCACGAACTGCCAGGCCGTCGGAATTGCGACCACCACCGCGCCGAGCGCCGGCAGGATCCACCACCAGGAAAGGCCCGCCAGAAACAGAAGCGACACGCCATCGGCGACGATGATGAGCGTCGTGCCGAGATTGGGCTGCAACACGACGAAGACCGCCGGGATGCCGATCATCGCCAGCGCGATGAAGAGATTGAGCGGTTTCGAAATCTCCTCGACGCTCTTGCCATGCAGGAAGCGCGCGAGCGCCAGTACCAGCGACACTTTCATCAGTTCCGACGGCTGCAGGCCGAGCGGACCGAGCGTGATCCAGCGCTGCGCGCCGAGACCGACATGACCGGCGACGACGACGGCGGCCAACAGGACGAGCGAAACGAGATAAGCCGGATAGGCAAGGCTCATCCAGACGCGCACGTCGACGAGCGCCACCACGACAAGGATCACCACTCCGACGAGAAAGCGCAAAATCTGTGGCGAAGCCCATGGCGAAAGATGTCCGCCGGCCACTGAGTAGAGCATCGCGAAGCCGGCGCTGGCGATGATCGCGATCAGGAGCACGAGGCCCCAGTTCACCTCATAGAGCTTGTCGGCAAAGCTGAGCCTGCGGCGCGCGGCGGCGTAAGGACGCGTCGTCATCCGCGCCCCCGTGATTCGCCCGGCGCCAGCAGCGCGGCGTTGGCCGGATAGGCGGTACGCAGTTTCAGCGGATCGCGCTTTTGCGCGAAGAGCAGCACATCGTGCGCGATCTGGACCTGCGGATGACCGTCGGAGTGATGCTCGACGATGCAGGCGCAGGCGTAGCGCGGCGCGGCGACCGGCGCGAAGGAGATAAAGAGACCGTGATCGCGCAGGTTCCACGGCAGCGAAGCGTTCTTGCGCACGCCGCCGGCATGCTCCTGCTTGGTGATGACGCGCACCTGCGCCGTTCCGGTCTTCCCAGCCATCTCGAATCCAGGCTCGGTGATGCGGAATCCGGCCGCCGTTCCACCCTCGTTGACGACGGCATTCATGCCCTCTCGCACGGCGGCGAGCGCCTCATCGGAGAAGGGCAGCGGATCGGGCAGCGGCCGCGGCAGCGCGCGCGAGCCGACCGTGTGCGCGATGCGCGGCGTCACCGCACGCCCGCTCGCGATCCGCGCCGCGAGAGTGGCAAGCTGCAACGGCGTCACCAGCACATAGCCCTGGCCGATGCCGGTGACGAGCGTCTCGCCCATCTGCCATGGAACGCCGTAGCGCGCCTCTTTCCAGGCGGCGCTCGGAATGAAGCCGGAGCTTTCGCCGGGGATCTCGATGCCGGTGGTAGCACCAAGTCCCATGGCGCGCGCCGCGGCTTCCATCTTGTCGATGCCGAGACGTCGCGCGACTTCGTAGAAGAACACGTCGCAGGATTGCGCGATGCCGCGCTTCAGATCGACGCCGCCATGGCCGCCCTTTTTCCAGCAATGGAACTGATGGTTGCCGATGGTGAGACCGCCGGTGCAGAAAACCTGAAGGTCCTTGAGGCCGTTCTGCACCGCGGCCAGCGCCATCGCCGGCTTGAAAGTCGAACCCGGCGGATAGGCGCCCGACAGCGCCTTGTTGATGAGCGGTTTGTGATCGTCGGTAGTCAGGCCTTTCCACTCATCCGGCGTGATGCCGACGTTGAACCAGTTGGGGTCGTAGCCCGGCGACGAGGCCAATGCGAGCACGTCGCCCGTCTGCACATCGAGCACGACGCAGGCTGCACTCTCGCCGGCGAGCTTCTGGCTCGCGAAGCTTTGCAGCTCGCGATCGATCGTGAGCCAGACATCCTGGCCGGGCACGCCCTCCTCGCGGCTGAGTTCGCGAATGACGCGGCCATAGGCATTGACCTCGACGCGGCTCGCTCCGGCGCCGCCGCGAATTTCGGAGTCATAGGTCTTCTCGATGCCGCGCTTGCCGATACGGATTCCCGGCATGCTGAGCAGCGGATCATCGCTGCCCTTCATGTCCTCGGGACTGGCGGCCGCAACGTAGCCGAGCACATGGGCGAGTTCGGTCCCGTAAGGATAGTCGCGCGTCTCGCCGACATCGGGCTGGATCCCGGAGAGATAGGGAAGATGCATGTTGATGCGGGCGAATTCCTCCCATGTCAGATTCTCGGCCACCGGTACCGGCACGAACTTCTTGTTGTTGGCCACATCGTGCAGCACGCGCTTCTTCTGCGCATCGGTGAGCAGGATCACTTTCGCTATGGCATCGAGCGCGGCGGCGACGCCTTCGGTCGCCTGCTCCGAAACGATGAGCACGCGATAGTTGCGCCGGTTGTTGGCCAGCTCGACGCCGAAGCGATCGAGGATACGTCCGCGCGGCGGCGCGATCAGCCGCTGGTTGACGCGATTGTCCTCGGCCTCGGTCTTGTACTGATCGCCGTCGAGAATCTGGAGTTGATAGAGGCGACCGGCAAGCACCGCGAACACCGCCGTCATGCCGCCCGTCAACATCAGCGAACGGCGGGTGAAGCTGGTATAGCGGCTCTTGTCCTTGCGATCGAAGACCGGCATCAGAAATCGCTCCGATACGGCCCTACCAGGCGGCGATGCACGATCCCGAGCAATACGACGCCCGGGATGTAGAAGAGCACCGTCATGGCGAACTGCACGAGCATCGCAGCGACCGGCGGCATGTGCCAGTAGTACAATCCGACGATAAGCGATGCGGTGACGCACGCCGTCAACGCCGCGACCGCGAACCCTGCGATGGCGCCGATGCCCGACAGGCTCGCCAGGATGTCGCGCTGGCGATCGATCAGGAAATACGCAGCGAGGAACGCCGCGGCCCATACACCGGGCGGCCCACCGGTCAGCAAATCCTGGAGAATTCCAAGCACGAAGGCCCAGAACGGCGTCATCAAGTCCGGTCGCACCATGGCCCAGAAGTAGAGCGGCATGAAGGCGAGCAGCGGCGGCGGCACCAGCCCGCCCAGAATCGACACCGGAAAGTTCGCGATGATCGCGCCCAGAATTCCGAGCACGCCTGGAACGAGCGAAGAGAAAATGCGGCCACCCATGATGTTATCGGCGCGCTCCAAGGCCCGCCTCACTCATTACCATTTTCGGGCGGGCTCGCGGGCGGCTGTTGCGTTGCGGGCGGCTTGACGAGCGGTTGCGGCGCCGGTGTTGCCGGTGCCGGAGTTGCGTTCACCACAGGCGCCGTGACGGGCGCGGGCGGCGCGGCGGGCGGAAGTCCGGCTGCCGTCGCAGGCAGATCGTTGGGCGTCGTGGTGGGCGGCTGCTCCGTCTTCAACTTGAAGTCGACGACGTTGACGTCTTCGCTGGATGCCGAATCGGCGAGCAGGACGACGCGATAGCCGCCGGCGGGATTGCTGACCACGGTACCGATCGCAAGGCCAGGCGGCAGCAAGCCGCCGTCGCCGGAACTGACGACCTGGGCGCCCGGCTTCAGCACGACACGTTGCGAGAGCAGATCGAGCAGCGGCGCGTCCGTGTTGTCGCCCGCCATGATGGCTTGCGCATTGCCCGGCTCGATGCGCACCGGAATGCGGCTGTTGAGATCGGTGAGCAGGATCACCCACGAAGTGTGGTGGCCGGTCAGGAAGATGCGTCCGATCATGCCGCGCGCATCGATCACCGCCTGGCCGGGCTTGATGCCCTGCGTCTTGCCGGCATCGAGGATCATGGTCTGCAGGAACGGCTGATTCGAACGGCCGATGACGCGCGCCATCACCGAGGAAAGCTGCGGATCGGGAACGGCGCGGAGCAGGAGCTGGTAGCGCTTGACGCGATTGTCGAGCACGATCGCCGCATTGCGCCATTGGCGCAGACGGGCATTTTCGTCCTTGAGCCTGAGATTTTCCCGATAGACGCTGAAAATCTCGCCGATCGATCCCATCCAGCGGTCAAGGCCGACGAGCGGCGCACGCACGACCTGCAGCGCGGGAGCTGCCCAGTCGGTCACGCTGGCGCGCGTCTGGTCGAACAGCGTGCTCTGCGCCTTGCCGATCAGGATAAGGGCGATGGCAAGCGCGGTAAGAAGAGCGATGGGAAGCTGTCCCGTGCCCTTATTGCGCGCGATCTTGAAGGTGCCGTTCGCCATGACTCTGTTGCTTCATCCCGGCCTCGTGCCGGTGTTATCAAAATGCGGTCGACAAAACGTGACGCATACCTTTCGTATTTTCGAGAACGCGGCCTGTTCCGAGCGCCACGCAGGAGAGCGGATCGTCCGCGATCGAAACCGGTAACCCTGTTTCTTCGCGCAGAACCTGGTCGAGATTGGCGAGCAGCGAGCCGCCGCCGGTGAGCACTATGCCCTTGTCGACAATGTCGGCCGCAAGCTCGGGCGGCGTCGCTTCGAGGGCTACCTTGACCGCCTCGACGATGGCGCCGACCGGTTCGGCTAGCGCTTCGGCGATGTGGCGCTGGGTGATGGTGATTTCCTTGGGCACGCCGTTCAAAAGGTCGCGGCCCTTGATGTCGAGCGTCACGCCGTTGCCGTCCGCGGGCGGCGCGGCGGAGCCGATTTCCTTTTTGATGCGCTCGGAAGAGGCTTCGCCGATCAAGAGGTTTTGGTGGCGACGGATATAGGCGATGATCGCCTCGTCCATCTTGTCGCCGCCGACGCGCACGCTGCGCGAATAGACGATGCCGCCGAGCGAGAGGACCGCGACTTCGGTCGTCCCGCCGCCGATGTCGACGACCATCGAACCGGTGGGCTCGGACACCGGAAGTCCGGCGCCGATCGCGGCCGCCATCGGCTCCTCGATCAGATAGACGCGCCGGGCGCCGGCGGAGAGCGCCGACTCCTGAATTGCGCGCCGTTCGACGGCGGTCGATCCGGACGGCACGCAGACGATGATCATCGGATTGGCGAAGGAGCGGCGGTTATGCACCTTGCGGATGAAGTGCTTGATCATCTCCTCGGCGATCTCGAAATCGGCGATGACGCCGTCGCGCATGGGACGGATCGCCTCGATGTTGCCCGGCGTACGGCCGAGCATCATCTTCGCGTCATTGCCGACCGCGCGAACCTGCTTCTTGCCGCCGCGATTGATGGTGGCGACGACGGACGGCTCGTTGAGGACGATGCCCCTGCCCTTGACATAGACGAGCGTGTTCGCGGTTCCGAGGTCGATCGCCATGTCGCTCGACATGGCGCCCAGAAGACTGCCGAAAATACTCAAACCGAATAATCCCTCTTAAGCGCGGGCAGTCCTGCAACGACGTCCGCGCGAAACGGACCCCGGCGGTTTTCCGCCGGGGCCGTCGTCGTCATCTCGCAACGGTAAGTGCTTCAGGCGCCAGCTTCTCGCGTTTCACCAATAGTTTGTTGAGCGCATTGACGTAGGCATAAGCCGCGGCCACCAGCGTGTCGGTGTCCGCGCCGCGTCCCGTGACGGTGCGCCCGTTTTCCTCAAGTCGTACGCTGACCGTCGCCTGCGCATCGGTGCCTTCCGTGACCGCATTGATCTGGAAGAGCTGCAGCGTGGCGGCGTGCGGATACAGTTCGCGAATGGCCTTGAAGATCGCATCGACCGGGCCGTCGCCGGTGGTCTTCACGCGGCGATCCTCGCCTTCGATCTTCAACGTGAGTTCGCAGCCGGGAAGAAGATTGGTCCCGGTCTCGACACGCAGATCTTTGACCGAGATCACATCGTGACCGCGCACGATCTCGTCGTCGACGAGGGCCACGATGTCCTCGTCGAAGACATGCTTCTTCTTGTCCGCGAGATCCTTGAAACGGCGAAACGCGTCGGCGAAGGCGGAATCGTCGAGCGTGTAGCCCATCGCTTCCAACTTGTCGCGGAAGGCATGACGACCGGAGAGCTTACCCAAGACAAGCGAAGTCTCCTTCACGCCGACATCCTCGGGCCGCATGATCTCGTAGGTCTCGACATTCTTCAGCATGCCATCCTGGTGGATGCCGGATTCATGACTGAAGGCGTTCTTGCCGACGATCGCCTTGTTGTACTGCACCGGAAATCCGGTGACGTTGGAGACGAGCTTGGAGGCGCGCGCCAACAGCATCGTGTTGATGTTGTTCACGTAGGGCATGCGGTCGCGCCGCACCTTGAGCGCCATCACGATCTCTTCGAGCGCGGCATTGCCGGCGCGTTCGCCGATGCCGTTGATGGTGCATTCGACCTGTCGCGCACCGGCGAGCACGCCCGCCAGCGAGTTGGCGACCGCGAGGCCGAGATCATTGTGGCAATGGGTGGAGAAGATCACCTTGTCCGCGTTCGGCACGCGGTTCCTGAGCATCTCGATGATCTCGAAATATTCCTGCGGTGTGGAATAACCAACGGTATCAGGCACATTTATCACTTTGGCGCCCGAGTGGATGGCCACTTCCACTGTCTTGCAGAGAAAGTCCGCATCGGTGCGCGTCGCATCTTCCGCCGACCACTGCACATCGTCGGTGAAGTTGCGCGCGCGTGTGACCGAGGCGCCAACCGCTTCGAGCACCGCGTTCTCGCCCATCTGAAGCTTGTGCTTCATGTGCACGGGGCTGGTGGAGATAAAGGTGTGGATGCGAGGCCGCTTGGCACCCTTGAGCGCTTCGCCCGCCGCGTCGATGTCCTTGAAGCCGGCGCGTGCGAGACCACACACGATTGCCGTCTTCACGACCTTGGTGACTTCGCGCACCGCAGCGAAATCGCCGGGCGATGAAATGGGAAAGCCGGCTTCGATGATGTCGACACCCATCTCGTCGAGGAATTCCGCGATCTCGATTTTTTCTTCGAGTGTCATTGCTGCACCCGGCGATTGTTCGCCGTCGCGCAAGGTGGTGTCGAAGATCAGGACCCTTTCTGGATTGGTCGTCATGGCAATACATTCCTTCCGTTCGTCGCAGTCGCGACTTCTGTTTCACTCCTTTCGCTTTCATCCCCTAAGCACGCGGCGCGCGAGCGCCGGCACCGCTTAGGGGCAGCTAAGAAGGAGCAGAAGCGCTTGCGACGAACCGAGGGAAGGACGGGGCGCCAACGCAATGCGTGTGCGGAAGCAGACGGAAATTCCGTCCCTTGCTTCGCGCCGTGTCACGCCCTTCGTCATTGCCGGTTCGCCGTTCCGCCCGCCGAGTTTACGGTTCGATAACTTTAGCCGAATCGTAGTTAAGCACCAGTAAAGGCAACATTTTCCAAATCGGCTGCGCGGTTTTACGCTGGATTCGCAACGTCACGCAAGTACGCCAAGAGAGACATACGCCACCATCGCGCGGCTGGTCCATTGAGAATATCTTCTTATATTTCAAGCGGTTATCGGTCGCCGACGAACCGCTCTTTTGGTTCGAAAACGACCGCTCAAGACGAACTGCCGCGCAGACGAGAGCACTCGTCGAACGTCAAATCTTTGCCGTCATGGCCCGTCGAAGCTCGTCCCTCGCCCTTCGACAAGCTCAGGGTGAGGGACTTAAGAAAAGCCTCATCCTGAGCTTGTCGAAGGATGAGGGGCTCTAAGGACGCGGACGATGCGACGACGAGCGACGATCGATGACAGCGAAGTGACGTTCACCTCATTCTGAATCTTACCGCCTATTCATGTGACGACGAAATTTTCGCTTTTGTCGGGCCGAGCAAAATGGTTTTGTGCACTCGCGTTCCGCGTCTGCGGAACGTTCGCCCGCGTTTTCGTTGCAACCCGCTCGAGGCCTGCCGGATATGAAAATCCTGCCGCCCGTCTCGATAGAGGCACGCCGTCTGCTGCCCAGCCGCTTCGACGTGCTGGCGGCATTGCTCGTGCTCGGCTTCATCGCGCTCTTTGCCGACGCCAGTCGCTCGTTGATCGAACCGCTCTCCTCCCTGACACGCGAGCGGCTGTCGCTCGATCCCGCCAACCTGCCCGGCTATGCGGTGCGCACGGCTCTGCGCATGCTGATCGCACTCGGCGTCTCGCTCGTTTTCACGCTCACCTATGCGACGTGGGCGGCAAAGAGCCAGCGCGCCGGAACGCTGCTCGTCCCCCTGCTCGACATCCTGCAATCGGTGCCCATCCTCGGCTTCATCTCGATCACTGTGGTGTTCTTCCTGTCGCTGGCGCCGGGCAAGATCTTCGGCGCCGAACTCGCCGCCGTCTTCGCCATCTTCACCAGCCAGGCATGGAACATGGCGTTCAGCTTCTACCAGTCGTTGCGCACCGTCCCCGAGGAGCTGACCGAGGCCGGGCGCATGTTCGGGATGAACGCCTGGGCGCGCTTCTGGCGCATCGAAGTGCCGTTCGGCATGCCGCCGCTCGTCTGGAATATGATGATGTCGATGTCGGGTGGCTGGTTCTTCGTGACCCTGTCGGAGGCGATCAGTGTCGGCCACACGACCATCGCGCTTCCGGGCATTGGCTCCTATATCGCGCAAGCCATCATCGAGAAGAACCTGCACGCCATCTTCTGGGCCATCGGCACGATGCTCATCGTCATCCTGATCTACGATCAGCTGCTGTTCCGTCCCCTAGTCGCCTGGGCCGACCGTTTTCGCTTCGACAATGAGGACAGCGAAGATCAGCCCGAATCCTGGGTCCTGAATGTCGTGCGCCGCTCGACCTTAATGGATCGCATCGCCGCACCATTCCAGAGCTTCATGCATCGGACCTACCGGTTCTCAGCGCCGCTGCGAGTCCCTGCGCTCCGTACCGCACCCGCGATTTCACCACGCACGGCGGACATCGTCTGGGCGTTGTTTCTCGTTCTTCTTGCGGCCTACGCGCTCTGGCGCATCTACGAACTGCTCGCCGGCGCCCTTGGCTGGAGCGACATCGTGGCCGCACTCGGGCTGGGTGCGATCACCATGCTGCGCGTCACGCTGTTGATCGCGCTGGCCTCGCTCATCTGGACGCCGATCGGCGTCTATGTCGGCATGCGTCCGCACTTGGCGCACATCATCCAGCCGGTGGCGCAGTTCATGGCGGCGTTCCCGGCGAACCTGCTCTTTCCGCTCGCCGTCTTCGTCATCGTGCGGCTCTCGCTCAATCCCGATATCGCGCTGTCGCCGCTGATGGTGCTGGGAACGCAATGGTACATCCTCTTCAACGTCATCGCCGGTGCGGCCGCGATGCCGCGCGAGCTGCGCGACGTCGGCACCAATCTGCAGGTCAAAGGCTGGCTCTGGTGGCGCAAGATCGCGCTACCCGCGGTCTTTCCCTTTTACGTGACCGGCGCGATCACCGCGTCGGGCGGCTCATGGAACGCCAGCATCGTCGCCGAAGTGGCGAGCTGGGGCAGCCAGACGCTGCGCGCCCATGGGCTTGGCGCCTATATTGCCGACGCAACAGCGGCGGGAGATTTTCACAAAATCGTTCTCGGCATCGCCACGATGAGTTTCTTCGTCGTGGTGGTGAACCGGCTGTTCTGGCGGCCGCTATACTGGTACGCCGAACGACGCTACCGGCTGACATGAGGGTGTAATGGCCGACACTATTCTTCTCGACGTGCACAATGTGCGCCGCTCGTTTCCCAAACCGGGCGGCGGCGAACTGCTGGTGCTGGACGGCGTCGAACTCACCTTGAAGCAGGGCGAAATCGTCGGACTGCTCGGCCGCTCGGGTTCCGGCAAGTCGACCTTCCTGCGTCTCATCGCCGGCCTGGCGCAGCCGCAGGGCGGTACGCTCTCCTATCTCGGCCATCCGATCGACGGACCGGCCGGCGGCATCGCCATGGTGTTCCAAGGCTTCGCGCTTTTTCCCTGGCTGAGCGTGCTGGAAAATGTGCAACTCGGCCTCGAGGCGCTCGACATTCCGCCAAGCGAGATTCGTACCCGCGCGCTCGCGGCCATCGATCTCATCGGCCTCGACGGTTACGAGAGCGCCTACCCGCGCGAGCTGTCCGGCGGCATGCGCCAGCGCGTCGGCTTTGCGCGCGCCATGGTGGTGCATCCCAACATCCTTTTGATGGACGAACCGTTCTCCGCGCTTGACGTGCTGACGGCGGAAAACCTGCGCACCGATTTCCTCGAACTGTGGGGCGAAAAGCAGCTGCCGATCAAAGGCGTGATCCTGGTCACGCACAATATCGAGGAAGCGGTTTTGATGTGCGACCGCGTGCTGTTGTTCTCCACCAATCCGGGACGCATCGCCGGCGAGATCAAAATCGACATTCCCCGCCCGCGCGACCGCACCGATCCGCGCTTCGAAAACTATGTCGACCAGATCTATACCGAAATGACGGCACGCCAGCGCGCGCAACGCATCGATCGCGGCACCGGATTGGGCATGCTGATGACGCATGTCTCGCCGAACCTCGTCTCCGGCCTGATCGAAGCGGTCGCCGCCCAACCCTATAACGGCAAGGCCGATCTTCCCGACATCGCTTCGGATCTGCAGATGGAGATCGACGAGCTCTTTCCAGTCGGCGAAGCGTTACAGACGCTGCGTCTCGGCGAAGTCGAAGGCGGCGACATCAAGTTGACACATATGGGAAAGCGCTTCGCCGACGGCGAGATGAACGAGCGCAAGGAGATCTTCAGCCGCGCCCTGATGAGCCAGGTGCCGCTCGCAGCCCACATCCGCCGCGTACTCGACGAACGCGCGAGCCACACGGCGCCGAAGCGTCGCTTTATCGACGAGCTCGAGGATCACATGACCGAGGCGGCCGCCGAGGAAACGTTGCGCACCGTGGTGAGCTGGGCGCGTTTCGGCGAACTCTTCTCCTATGACGACGAGAGCGAGACGTTCAGCCTGGAGAATCCGACCTGACAACGGGGCGATACGGCCCCAAATCCAAATTCGGATAGCGCATTTGCACGTCGCGCAAGGTCTGCGCATTCCAGTAGTCGCTGCCGATCGGCGGCCAGCCGAAGAGATCGCGCTGGCGCGGCGTCATCTTGGTCATCGCCTCGTCCCAGGCCGGCCGTTCCGATTCGTCGGGCCAGGCCAATTTGCCCTGCCAGCGCCAGGCGCGCGTCTTGAAGTCGGTCAGCACGGCGAAGCGCGCGCGGTTCGCCGCAGTGAAGTTCGAGCCGCGATGGAAGACGTCGGTCTTATAGACCATGAGACTTCCAGCCGGACCTTCGATCGAGACTTCCCTGTCGAAGTAAGTCCCGAATTTTGTCTGCGCCTGCCCGATCGGAACGTTTCGCGTTTCAGAAAGCGGCACGACCTTGGTCGGTCCGTCCTTGTCCGTCACGTCGGAGAGCAGGACGAACGTCGTCATCTGCGCGTTCGTTCCGTCCTCGCGCGGCACCACGATGGTGTGGTTGCGATAGTCACGGTGATGGTATTGGTCGTAGTTGACGGCGCCGGAATATTTTGCCCAGAGCTCGCCCTTGTACATGTCGATCTCGGTCGTGCCGAGGAAGCGCTCCGCCGCATCGATCAGGTCGGGATAGACGCAGAGACGGTTGATCTCCCACGCCGGAAACGGAAAGAGGTGAATGCCGGAGAATTGCGATTTGCCGAACTTCGGATACTTCGCCGGATCGGCGAAATAGTCTTCCGGCTTGGGATAGATCGTCCACAGGGCTTCCTGCGCCGCCTGCAACGTTTCCCGGTCGATGAAGTTCTCGACCACGGTGTAGCCGCGGTCCCAGATCTCGGCGAGCTTGGCGTCCGTTACGCGCATGTCTCAGCTCTTCTCCGTCTTGATGAGCGCGGCTGCCTGTTTGGCGCGCAGCCTCGCCTCGTCGATGGTCGCGCCGCGCGCCAGCGCCACGCCCATCCGACGCTTCATGTAGGAAACCGGTTTTCCGAACAGACGTAGCTCGCTTTCCGGCACGCCGAGCGCTTCGGCGACGCCGTCGAAGGCAATGCCCTTCGCTTCCATGCCGCCATAGATAACCGCCGAGGCGCCCGGCGATTTCAGCCGCGTCGACACCGGCATTCCCAGGATCGCGCGGGCATGCAGCGCGAACTCGCTTTGATATTGCGAGACGAGCGTGACGAGGCCGGTATCATGCGGCCGTGGGGAGACTTCGGAGAACCAGACGTCGTCGCCCTTGACGAACAGTTCGACGCCGAAGATGCCCCGGCCACCGAGCGCGGCGGTGACCTTACCGGCCATGTCGCGCGCCTTTTCCAGCGCACTTTTGCTCATCGCCTGCGGCTGCCAGGACTCGACATAGTCGCCGTCGAACTGGACGTGGCCGACCGGTTCGCAGAAATGCGTGCCGTCGGCGGCGCGCACCGTGAGCAGCGTGATTTCGAAGTCGAAGCGGATCTCGCCTTCGACGATCACGCGCGCTTCCTTCACGCGGCCGGCGGTGAGCGCCTTGTCCCAGGCCTTGGCGACGTCGTGGGCACCGCCAAGTTTCGACTGGCCCTTGCCGGACGACGACATCACCGGTTTCACGAACGAGGGAAAGCCGATGCGCGCGGCGGCTTCCTGCAATTCGTCGAGCGACGAACAGAAGGCGTAGGGCGAGGTCGGAAGCTTCAGCTCCTCGGCGGCGAGGCGGCGGATGCGCTCGCGATTCATTGTCGTATGGGCGGCGCGCGCGGTCGGGATCACAACGGCAAGACCCGCTTCCTCGATGCGCAACAGTTCATCGGTGGCGATCGCCTCGATTTCAGGCACGATGATGTGGGGCCGTTCTTTCTCGACCAGCGCTCTGAGCGCCTTGGCGTCCGTCATGTCGATGACGTGAGCGCGGTGCGCCACCTGCTGCGCCGGTGCATCGCCATAGCGGTCGACGGCGATGGTCTCGACGCCCAGCCGCTGCAATTCGATCACGACTTCCTTGCCGAGCTCGCCCGAACCCAGAAGCATGACCTTGACGGCTGAGGGACTGAGCGGTGTTCCGATGCGCATGCGCAGAGATTAGCGGATTCGCCGCCGCGTCCAACAGCGCAACCCGATTGTCATCCCCGGCGAGCGCCGCAGCGCGGCGCGAGGGAAGGGGACCCAGACGGAAAGATCATGCGGAGTCCATCCGCCTGGGTTCCCCTTCCCCTCGCATTCCTGACGGAATGCTCGGCCGGGAATGACATCTAATTTTTGGAAACGTCGACCAGCTTGTTCTTGGCGATCCACGGCATCATGGCGCGCAGCTTGGCGCCGACTTCCTCGATCGGATGGGCAGCGCCTTTGGCGCGCGTCGCCTTGAACGAGGCCTGTCCGGCCCTGTTCTCCAACACCCAGTCGCGCGCGAATCTGCCCGACTGGATATCGTCGAGCACGCGCTTCATCTCGCGCTTGGTCTCCGGCGTGATGATGCGCGGGCCGGTGACGTATTCGCCATATTCGGCCGTGTTGGAAATCGAATAGTTCATGTTGGCGATGCCGCCTTCGTAGATGAGGTCGACGATCAGCTTCACTTCGTGCAGGCATTCGAAGTACGCCATCTCCGGCGCATAGCCGGCTTCGGTCAGCGTCTCGAAACCGGCGCGGATGAGTTCGACGAGTCCGCCGCAGAGCACCGATTGTTCGCCAAAGAGATCGGTCTCGCATTCCTCGCGGAAACTTGTCTCGATCACGCCGGCGCGTCCACCGCCGATGGCGCTGGCATAGGCAAGGCCCAGATCATGCGCGTTGCCGCTCGCGTCCTGGTGCACGGCGATGAGGCACGGCACGCCGCCGCCCTTCTGATATTCGCTGCGCACCGTGTGGCCGGGACCTTTGGGCGCCACCATCGCGACGTCGAGATCGGCGCGCGGCTCGATCAGGCGGAAATGGATGTTGAAGCCGTGCGCGAAGAACAGCGCCGCGCCCTGCTTCATGTTCTTTTCCAGATCATTCTTCCAGATGTCGGCCTGGAGTTCGTCCGGCGTCACCATCATCATGACGTCGGCCCACTTCGCGGCTTCCGCGTTGGCCATCACCTTGAAACCGGCGGCTTCGGCCTTCTTCGCCGATGCGCCGGGGCGCGCCGCGATCGCGACCTCCTTCACGCCGCTGTCGCGCATGTTGAGCGCGTGGGCGTGGCCCTGGCTGCCGAAGCCGATGATGGCGACCTTCTTGTTCTTGATGAAGTTCAGATCGGCATCCCGATCGTAGTAGACGCGCATTTCAGTGTGCTCCTAAACGAAAACTGTCATGGCCCGCGGGCTTGCTACCTACATCGCCTCCGGACCGCGCGAAATAGCGGCGACGCCGGTGCGCGAGACGTCGACGAGGCCCAAGGGCCGCATCAGGTCGATGAACTGGTCGATCTTGGCCGGCGCGCCGGTGATCTCGAAGACGAAGCTGTTGTGCGTGGTGTCGACGACATGGGCGCGGAAGATTTCTCCCATGCGCATGGCCTCGACACGCCGCTCGCCGGAGCCCGAGACTTTCACCAGCGCCATTTCGCGCTCGAT
>Ga0207693_10000096_pt1 | contig 78447 bp, 81 predicted proteins | sample LARL81metaG_FD_184347 | JGI IMG/M metagenome (GOLD analysis project Ga0207693, IMG submission 184347) | Corn, switchgrass and miscanthus rhizosphere microbial communities from Kellogg Biological Station, Michigan, USA - LAR L8-1 metaG... | ecosystem: Host-associated > Plants > Roots >...
AGGCGAACTACGACTGGCGCACGCCGGCGCCACCCCCCATCGCCTGACTGCAGTGGTCCCCGCGTTAAAAGAGCCGAGAGGGAAGCAGCTGTTGATGGCTGGTCTGATCGCTGCGCTGGTAGCGGCGGGGCTGTTTTTCATTTACCGGCGAATGTCGCACGATCCAATCCTCGCGGAACGCGGCTGGGTATTGATATCCGATTTCGATACTTCGGGCGACGCGAGCGTTCCGGAAAAAGGTGTTCGCGAGGGACTTACTATCGCCTTACAGCAATCACGATACGTCAATGTATTCCCACGAAACCGCGCCTATGAAGTTCTGCAACGCATGAAGAGAGAAGGAGCGGTCCGGATCGATGAAAATCTTGGGCGCGAGATCTGCCAGCGGGAGAACTTGCAGGTATTGCTCGCCGGGAGCATTCAACGCGCGGGCCAAATATTCCAGATTACGGTGCGGGGCCTTGATCCTCTGCGAGGCGGTTTGCTATTCGCAGAAAGTGAGCGGTTCGATCGTGAAGATCAGTTTTTCGACAAGGTGGATGCGCTGGCCACCAAGGTTCGAACCGACCTTGGCGAATCACTGGAACGGGTTCAACGGAACAGCCGCCCGCTGGCCAAGGTGACCACTACATCGCTCGAGGCTCTGCAGCTCTATTCCCAGGCCAAGGATGTGCAGCAACAAGGCAAGGATGACCAGGTTCCGATCTTGCTGCAGGGTGCTCTGCGGCTGGATCCAGACTTCGCCATGGCCCATATGCGGCTGGGCCAGTATTATTCCGCCCTCGTCGGCAAAAATGAAAGGGCATTGGGAGAACTGGATCGCGCCTACCAGTTGAGGCCCAGTGTAACCGGTCGCGAGCAGCGAAGAATCGAAGCAGCCTATTACGATTTGCAGGAACGGTATGACGAGAAAGCGGAATCCCTGAGAGTGCTGGTAAGTCTCTATCCGGATGATGAGGAAGCTCATCAGGAACTGGCGAGCGCATATTACGACCTGGGAAAACTCGACCAGGCCATCGCGGAACTGCGGGAAGTTCTGCGGCTGAACTCGTTGTCGGCCCCCGCCTACGGAAATCTCGTGGTTTATCTGGCACGCCACAATCAGGCGGATGCCGCCATAGCCGCCGCGAGCGAGGCTACAAAGCTGGGTGTAGCCTCTCCGCGAATGCACTGGGGACTTGGCCTCGCGTATTTGGGTCAAGGCAATGTAGTCATGGCACGTCAGCAGTTTCACGAAATCGGCGAGACGGCAGGAATCGATCGAGACCTGGAGGAGCTGTCTCTCACCATCGCAAACCTGTATGAGGGAAAACTGAATGCGGCGAAATTCGATATGATACGGCAAATCCAGGCAGTGCCGGCCCGGAGTGGTGGATTACAGTTATTTCGACGCTATCTTCTTGGCGATGTTTATTTGATCCAGGCGAACCCGAAATTGGCGTCACAACAGGCGGATCTGATGCTGGAGGTACCGAACTCGGGGCTCCAGGCCAGCGACCTTCTCGGCGCAGGGATCCTTTATGCCCGCGCCGGCAACCTGGAAAAAGCGCGACTGGTTCTCCACCGGCTGGATGAGGGACGGAAAGCTGTTCCGAGTTCATGGCACCAGAACAACTTTCATAATCTTGAGGGAGAGATTTTCCTGGCGGAGTTGAAACCGCAGCAGGCGGAAGTTTCATTTACGGCTTCGGATCAGGGATTGGCACAATTCATATCGTCGCTCGGATTGGCCCGCTCTTATCAGGCACTAGGCCGATGGGATGCTGCCGCTGCACAGTGGGAAAAAGTTATTGAAGAAAAGGATCAAATCCTTCAAAACGGCTCGCCACCGGATGTGGCTCTGGCGCACTTGCAACTGGCACGCGCTTATCGGCAGATCAAAAATCTTGAGCAGGCTGGGGTTCATTATCAGGAAGTACTTCGCATGTGGCAAAACGGCGATGAGCCTCGCATGCTTCCAGAGGCTAAACGGGAATTACAGGAACTGACACGGGAGGTCGAGCACTCGAAAGAAGAGGCTTTGTTACCTAGGGCCGAATAAAAAACTGATCGCTTTGGGAGGAAGTTATGGATCTGTTAGTCACGCTGGTTGGAAACGCTGCCGTTGATCCGGGATTTCGAAAAAAATTTCTGGATGATCCTCTTGGCACGGCGGACGCATATGGCTTTCGCCTGACAAAGGGCGATTTCGAAATCATGTACACCGTGTTTTACAATCTCACGGACGCCCAGAAGGCGGAACTGGATCGAGTCTTCCACGCGCTTGAAATCGCGCTGTACTCGAAACTGGATGCTGTAGCTGCGCTCCCCCCGAAACGGTGTATGAAACCCTGCGGCTGGTCAATCTTCCCTCCGCCCGAGTTTGAGGACCTCCGCGAGATAATTGTGGAGCAACAGCAGGAAAAAGAAGCCGCCTGATACCAGCGGTGAAGATTGGTGCCGTTGCTGGATGACGCTTGAGAGTTGGCAGAGGCTCGCGCAGTCGTGTCTAGTCGCGAAACTGGACTGATTGCCGTGTCTCAGAGGCGGGTATCCAGCCGCCCGGGGAGCGACTCGTCCTCAAGAGTCGCTTTTTTGATCCATCTACAATTGCACCAACGCCTGGGCTGAAGCTCGCACTCCCTATCTAGTTCTCAAGCAGATACCTTTTTGCCCACAGCCATTGCCGATCACTTTTCAACTCACGCTCTGCCGTATAATGAAGAGTTCTGCTTCACAGTAATTACCGGTGGATAAACCGCCAAAGGGACAAGGAAGGACGGGAATGGCTACCACAGATGTATCTCTCCACGCCGAGAGCCGCCAACCAGAACAAAAGCCCGTAATCAACAACATGAGCATTCAGGTTGCGACTGTCAACGGCTCCGGTTCGCAGAGCTCCAATACGGTCTTATTGCGCAGCATTTTTCAGATGGGAGTTCCAGTTTCGGGCAAAAACCTGTTTCCTTCGAACATCGCAGGATTGCCCACCTGGTACACCATCCGCGCCAACAAAGACGGTTACATCGCGCGTAAGAAAGAAATTGATTTTGTGGTGGCCATGAATCCTGAGACCGCCCAGGAGGATGTAATGTCCCTGGATGCGGGTGCCGCGGTGTTGTATGACGAACCTCTCAACTTGAGCAAGCTGCGTTCTGACCTGACCTTTTACGCGGTTCCGTACGACAAGTTGGTGGCACCCGTCTGTCCCGAAGCCAAGCTGCGCAAGTTAGTCAAGAACATGATTTACGTAGGTGTGGTGGCGCGGCTGTTGGAAATAGATGTCGCCGAAGTTGAGAAAGCCATCCGCAAGCAGTTCGCCAAGAAGGCGAAAGCTGCGAATCTCAACCTCGCGGCAGTCAAGGCAGGTTATGAGTACGGCGCCGCCAACCTGGTCAAAAAGGATCCCTACTTCATCCAGCGCATGGATAACACGGCGGGGAAGATCATCATCGACGGAAACTCGGCTGCAGCTCTGGGCTGTATGTTTGCGGGAGTGACGATGGTGGCCTGGTACCCGATTACGCCCTCCTCGTCGCTGCCCGAGAGTGTGATCGAATATATGAAGCGCTTTCGCATCGGGCCCGACGGCAAAGCTACATTTGCGATTGTTCAAGCTGAAGATGAGTTGGCAGCGGTCGGCATGGTACTCGGCGCTGGGTGGTCTGGAGCGCGTGCGATGACGGCGACGGCCGGCCCCGGTATTTCGCTCATGGCTGAGTTTGTCGGCCTCGGCTATTACGCCGAGGTCCCAGGCGTGATCTGGGACATTCAACGTGTGGGCCCGTCTACAGGACTGCCCACGCGTACCTCGCAGGGTGACATTCTTTCTACTGCGTTCCTGTCGCACGGGGATACCAAACATATTTTGCTTCTGCCATGTTCCGCGGAGGAATGTTTCAGCATGGCCGGAGATGCTTTTGATCTCGCGGAGCAATTTCAGACTCTCGTTTTCGTCATGTCCGATCTCGATCTCGGCATGAACAATTGGATGGCTGATCCCTTCAAGTATCCGGAAAAGCCCATCAATCGTGGCAAGGTTCTCAGCAAAGAGGACCTGGATCGTCTCGGTGGCTTCTCTCGCTACAAAGATGTCGATGGAGACGGCGTGGGTTATCGCACCCTTCCGGGTACCGATCATCCGGCAGCCGCATACTTTGCTCGCGGCAGCGGACATAATGAGAAGGCTCAATATAGCGAACGGCCCGACGATTTCGAGCGCAACATGGAACGGCTTAACCGGAAATTCGAGACTTCACGATCTTTTGTGCCTCGGCCTGAAGTCGACACTGGCAAATCCAAGATCGGGATCATTGGATACGGCACCTCGCACTGGGCCTTGATTGAGAGTCGTGATCAGTTGCGACAGGAATACAACATTGAGACGGACTATCTGCGTCTTCGCGCGTACCCGTTTACCCGCGAAGTCCACGATTTCGTCAAGCAGCACGATCGGGTATACGTGGTCGAGCAGAACCGGGACGCGCAGATGCTGAGTCTTCTGAAACTGGACCTTGAGGCTACGCTGCTCTCGCGCCTGCGAAGCATCGCACACATTCACGGGTTGCCGCTTGATGCGCGATCCGTAACCGACGAACTCATGACTATGGAGGGCAACTAAATGGCGACCACGACTAGTACGCCTCCGCCCAAGACCAATCGAATCGGACTCACGGTGGTTGACTATCGTGGCGGCAAAACTACTTTGTGCGCGGGCTGCGGCCACAATGCCATCTCGGAGCGCATTATTGATGCCATGTACGAGATGGGCGTTCCGCCCGAGCGCGTAATTAAGCCCAGTGGCATTGGATGCTCGTCCAAAAGCCCGGCGTATTTCATGGGACGATCCCATAGCTTTAATGCTGTGCACGGCCGGATGCCTTCGGTCGCCACCGGCGCGGTGCTAGGCAACCGCCGTCTGATCGCGCTGGGCGTGAGTGGAGATGGCGACACCGCATCGATCGGAGTGGGGCAGTTCATCCACCTGATGCGACGGAACCTGCCGATCATTTACATCATCGAAGACAACGGTGTATACGGCCTCACTAAGGGACAATTCTCTGCCACCGCTGATATGGGATCAGTTCTGAAGACGGGTGTCATCAATGACCTCCCGCCAATCGATACCTGCGCGATGGCTATCACTTTGGGTGCAACCTTTGTGGGGAGATCGTTCTCCGGCGATAAGAAGCAGCTTCATGCCATGATTAAAGCCGCCATCGCTCACAAGGGCACCGTGATGCTTGACGTAGTGTCACCGTGCGTCACTTTCAACGACCACGAAGGCTCGACGAAGTCGTACAAATATATGAAGGACCACGAAGAGCCCCTACAAGAGGTCAGCTTCGTGCCTGCGTTCGAAGACATCTCGGTTGAATATGATCCTGGAACCACGGTTGAAGTCACCATGCATGACGGCTCCCGCCTTCACCTGAGGAAATTAGAAGAAGAATATGACCCGAAAAACCGTATCGAGGCCATCACGCGCTTGAATGAAGCTCACGAAAAAGGTGAGGTTCTCACAGGCGTTTTTTACGTGAATCCTGAGGCCCCCAGTTTTGTCGACCTGCTCAATATGACGGATGAGCCGTTAGCCACGCTACCTGAATCAGTGGTGCGCCCAGGAAGGGAAGTGCTCGAACAGGTAATGGAAGAACTACGGTAGCGGTTTTGCTGCCATCGCCGACCTGCGGTGATGATTTAAACATTAGCTGGCAGATTGCGATACCCTCGACCAACTCTTGCCCATTTTTGGCGGAAGCATCCGGATCCCCCGCCAACCCTTTACAGATGACGGGCGTCTGAGAATGTAGCCTGGGGCGGAACATCCTCCGATTGCATCGATGACTGAACTCAAGAGTAGGCGACTGAGCAAGGTCTGGTGGGCCGTGATATCACTGCTGGTGATCATCGCGGCGGTTCTGATCGTGGGTCGAATTCATCTTTCAAGCCCCTATCTCCGGCAAAAAGTGACAGAAATGCTCGCCGAGAAGTTTCACGCCAGCGTGGAACTGAATGATTTTCAGATCTACCTGTTTCCCGGGGCGAGGATTGAGGGCTCTGGGCTGGTGTTACGTCACGAAGGTCGCACCGACGTGCCGCCTTTGATTTCTATCGCCGAATTTTCCGCCGATGCCGGCATTACCGGGCTGCTGGGTAAACCGTGGAAAATTGATCAGATCAAACTCAAGGGCCTGGTTATTCAGATACCGCCGAAAGACGCAAGAAGACCACAGGATTGGTCGAAAGCCCGGAACTTCCCCGTCCTCATCTGGGAAATTGTCTCCGACGATGCGGAGTTGCGTCTGCTACCAAAGTCAGCCGACAAAGCCCCCCACGTATTCGCGATTCATCGCCTGGTAATGCATTCGGTTGGCCTTGCCCGTGCAGCTGCTTTCGATGCACAACTCACAAATGCAGTTCCACCCGGCGAGATCGACTCAAAGGGAAGTTTTGGTCCTTGGAGCCCAGACGATCCTGGCCAAACGCCTCTGTCGGCAAACTACACATTCGCCAAAGCTGATCTGGGCGTCTTCAAAGGAATCAGCGGAATTTTGTCTTCGAAGGGTAAATTCGGCGGTGTATTGGAAAAGATCGAGGTAGAGGGTACGACTTCCACTCCCGACTTTTTGGTGAAGATCGGCGGACATCCTCTGGCGCTTGACACCACGTTCAGGGCTACGGTCGACGGCACGAACGGGGACACCCTGTTGCACCCGGTTACGGCTCATCTTTTACATACGGTTATCGTCGCTCAGGGCGGCGTGGTGCAGTCCCCCGACAAAAAGGGCCGGCTGATCGATCTGGACGTTACGGTGAACCAGGGAAGACTCGAAGACCTGATGCGGTTAGCGGTGAAGGCGGACAAACCTCCCATGACAGGCGCAATAACTTTTCATACCAAGTTTGATTTGCCCCACGAAAAGGGTGGTATCGCCGACCGTTTAAACCTGAATGGAAGGTTCGACGTCGACCAAGGACAGTTTACGAATCCCGATGTGACGGGAAAGATCAAGACGCTCAGCCGCAAAGGGCAAGGCAAGCCGGAGGACGAAGACGCTGGAAGCGCGGTTTCCGAGCTCAAGGGAAATTTTGTGCTTGATAACGGTGTGCTCACTTTCAAAGGATTGACTTTCAACGTGACCGGAGCCGAAGTAGCTTTGAACGGGAAGTACGCGCTACAGGAAGAAGACTTGGATTTTCACGGCAAGCTTCGCATGAAAGCCAAGCTTTCACAGACGATGACAGGTGCGAAATCATTTATGTTGAAGGCCTTCGATCCGTTTTTTCGTAAGAACGGTCAGACTGAACTACCCATCAAGATTACAGGGACACGAGAGCACCCATCGTTCGGACTCGACTTTCGTCACAAAGATAAAGACAAAGGGGAGTAAGCGCCTGAATTCATATTCGGGCGGCGAAATGGGAACGTCCGGCCCACACTCGCTATTCGTTCTCTTCGCCAGAATGTTCCGGGCTTAGGCCTGGTTCGGGGAAGTCACTGTCCGAGGATTTGAGCAGGGGATCCTGATCGCGGTGCCCAATCTGTCCATCCATCGAAGTATTGCCTGTTTGTGATGGTCTGTCCTGTTCGACTGCACCTTTGCCACGGTCCTGATCTTTTTCGCTTTTCAGATCGCTCATAGAGTATCCTCGCCGAAACCCAGACTTAATGTTCTGACCATGGTAGCTTATCGTGAAACTTTTATCGTCGCTTAGGGTTTATGCTGTAGATCGGGCGAAAGAGACCACCAGAGGTTCAAGACAGCAGGCAAGGAGCTTTTCATGAAGCATCTAGCTATGGCCGTTTCTGTAATGATCATGTTGATCTTACCTGGCTGGGGACAGCAGACGGCACAGGAACAAGCTAAAGCCGGGGCCGCCGCACACCGCGAAGAAGCTCGCAACAATCCCGATCGCCCGCATCAGCGTCACAAGCACCGCCGGCATCATCGGCATCATAAAGGGGCATAGGCACCCGATAAAAAAGGCAGGCCCGAGCCTCCCTTTTTTCCTGAAATACGTACTGTGGTTAAAGTTCTTATTGCTCTCTTCGGGCCGTAGTCCCCGTGGTTGCAACACCGAGCTTGCGCAAACGCTCACGCGCCTGCAATGCCTCGTTCGATTTAGGATATCGCTGAATTACGTGGCGTAACGACGCAATCCCTGCCTCCTGCTGTCCCAGTTCAATCAGCGCCATTCCTTTCTTGAGTTCTGCAGTGGCAGCCTTGGTACCGTCCGGGAAGCTTTGGAGAACCAGGTCATAGCTTTTTGCCGCTGCCTGATAATTGCCCTGGCGATATTGAATATCGGCTAGGTAAAAATTAGAGTTTCCCGCCAAATCAGTGTTGGGATAGTACTTAATGTAGTCTGAGAATTCCTGCGCAGCGAGGTCATTCTTTCCCGCCTGATAGTCGCGCAGGGCATTGTTGTAAAGAACGTCCGGGGGAGGAGCGGCGGCCAACTGCTGTTGTTGAGTCTGTTGGGCTGAAATGCTCTGCTGCGTAGACTGCATGTCCTCAAGTTGCTTGCTTACCTTGCCGAGGCGCGCCTTTAGTTCGTCGAGGGAATCGTTTAACGACTGGATCTGTCCCGACAATTGGTCCACATGATTGCCGCTGTCGCTCTGCTGTTTTTGCAGAGTGGTCTGCAGGTCGGTTACAGACGTGGCAACCTTATTAGCCCGATCGGTGCTTTGCTCAATCAGGTGTTGCAGCACGCCCATCCGTTCATCGAACGACTGCTGCATATGCGCAATTCTGTCCTGCAAGTCCTGGACTTGAGTCTGCAGTTGCACCATGTCTTTGTTAACGCCCCAAGCAGATGGGACTGCAGCGGGAAGCAGGGCCAACAGCGCCAGTGCGAGCAGGTACTTGTTCATTTTCATAAGCTGTTTCCTAGAACGTGCAGAGTAAGTCGAACACCTGGGCCATAAAGATGTAGGCGGGAGACGAGAGCCATTCATGACTTCTATTCTAACAACTAAGGTCGAGCGAACGTAGCGCCGGCGTCTGGAGAGCCGCCGCGAGGGATGAATTCCTCGCGGACGGTATCAGAGACGCCGGCTTTGCATCTACTTCTGATAAACGAAATGGCCGCGCCGGTTCTGCTGCCAGCAGGCCTCGTTGGACTCAGTACAGAAGGGCTTTTCCTTGCCGTAGCTGATGGTCTTGACGTGATCGGCAGGGACGCCGCCCTGAACCAAGGCATTCCGCACCGAGTTGGCACGGCTGTCGCCGAGAGCCAGGTTGTACTCCGTCGACCCCCGCTCGTCGCAGTGTCCCTCAACGATGAAAGCGATATTGGGGTGCTGCTTCAAGAATGCAATATCGCCTTGCAGGGCGGATTGCTGGTCGGCGTTGATATCGCTCTTATCGTAGTCGAAGTAGACGTCCTTCACGGTCTGTGAGAAGAGCTCTTCCTCCGTGGCCGAGGATTGAGGGGGAGGAGGGGGTGGCGAATTCACCGTCACTCGGGCGGTGGCTTGTTGCGTGCCTCCCGCTCCCTTGGCGGTCAAAGTGTAGGTCGTCGAATCGGAGGGGCTGACGGACTGCGAGCCATTGGGCTGCACGGCGCCGATCCCTTCGATGCTGGCGTCGGTGGCGTTACTTGTTTGCCAGGTCAAGGTCGTGGACTGACCCTTGTCAATCGTATTCGGATTAGCCGTGAGGGAAGCGGTCGGGGCCGCCATCGGCGGCGGTGGGGGTGGCGGTGGCGCCACTTTCTTTTTGCAGGCGGCCAACATCATGATAGCGCCCAAAGCGAACACTAACATCGTCCATCTCATTCGTCGTTGCTTCACTCTCGTCCTCCATACTCTTGGTGCGCATTGATTCCTATCGTTGCGCCCGGCTCAGGTCCGAAGGGAGGGCAGTACTGACCCGCCTCATTCGGGAATTAACTACGAAACAGCAATTATGATTCCGGTAATCACTTCCAACTCCAGTTTGGCTGTGTGTTAGCGCCCGCGAACGTGAGCTGCTTCTGGTTGGTACCATCGGCCAGCATGGTCCAAATCTGTAGACTTCCCGCACGGCTCGACTGGAAAATGATATGTCTTCCATCTGGCGACCAATATGGGAAGTCATTACGGCCACCATCGTGAGTCAGTTGGACCCACTGTTTGCTGGCGATGTCCATGATGTAAATGTCCTGTGCTCCCGGTGCTCCGGGCCCATACTTGCGCATCCAGGAAACCACCAGAAATTGTCCGTTCGGCGACCAGGCGGGCGAGACCGCATATCCCTGATCAGTCAGCCGCTGCACGTTAGTGCCGTCCGATTCCATCGTGTAAACCTGCGGCAAGCCGGTGCGTCCGCTTACCCAAGCTATCTGAGCATTGGTCTTGCGGTTCCATGCCGGAGATACATCCGGGCCTTTAAACGCCGTGATCCGCTTCAGGTTTGCCCCCGAGGAATCCACAATATAGATCTCAGGATCTCCGCTGCGCGAAGAAGAAAACGCCAACTTGGTTCCATCGGAAGACCATGCGGGAGAAAGATTCGTACCACCGAATCGGGGAAACGATACCAACCGGCTCAGATCCAGCGAGTACATCAAAATTTCCCAGCCGCCCTTGGCCAGCGAACTGAAAGCAATTCGCGAACCGTCAGGCGATACCCGTGGGGACAACGAAATAGAATTCAGATGAGTGACGGCGTGCTGGTTTGCGCCGTCGTAGTCCATCGCCCAGATCTCCTTGTGTCCGCTACGGCTGCTGACGAAGTAGATTTTGCTCTCAGCAATTCCAGCAATACCACCACCCAGCCGGAAAATAATCTCGTCGGCAAATTTGTGTGCCGTAACACGCGCCGCGTCGCTGGTCGCCGCATCCTGATATTGCTTGCCCAAAACCTGCGGCGAAGTCACGTTCTTAACGTCGTAAAGCCAGCCCTGCACGGTCATTGCGTTGCCGGATGTGCCCAGGTTGCCAAAAGCCAGCATGGCGGCGCTTGGTGGGGCCGCGCTCCACGATTCAAACTTCACATCCGCCGGATTTCCTACCTGCCCCAACGGATAAAAGCTTTTCGAAACCATGTCGAAGATCCCGGCATTATCCAGATCGTTCCACAAGGTTTCGTTAAAAACCTTTAGCAAGTCTGCGTTCTTGGGATCCGGGGTGGATGCCGTAAAATCGGGTACGGCCAGGCGTACTTTCTCTACCCCCAGCCCAGTCCCAGTCTTGATCCAGTCCTGGGCCAGGCAGGTGGTCATTAAAATCAGCAACGGCCAAAACAGTTTTAAGAATTGCTTCATCAATGAAATGCGTCCTCACTAGACGGCAACTGGTGAGAAAAACCAGCCACTATCTTTTGTAATCGAACCAAAACTCTACCGACACCTTATTCGCCGCATAATCCGAAGGAAGGGGACCAAAAGTGTCAATGCGCTGGATCGCCCGTGTGGCCGACTGATCGAGCGAGGGCACACCGCTCGACTGCTCGATCTGAACGTTCGCAGGATGGCCATCGCGCATTACATCGAATGTGACATATACGCGCTGCGCCGTGGTTATGCGCGGGTCTACTTCATATTTCAACCAGTTTTCCGAGACTTTCTGCTGCACGACTTTCACGTACCAAGCGTAGCGTGAACCGAAATCTCCACCGCCGCCGGTGAAGCCGAAACCACCCTTGGCGCCATTTTCGTTGAACGTGCCGTAGGGTCCGCTGACTGGACCGCCTTGACCGTAAGGAATTACGTTGTCGGCTTCCTGCACTGGCTCTGGCTTCGTCTTCTGCTGCGTGGCGGTAGTCTTGGGCGCGGGCTTCGTCTTGGCAATTTTGTCGGGGATCGGAATTGCGTCCGGCAGCTTCTCCTGAGTTGGTTCGGGTTTGGGTAGAGACTGCGTAATTCCCTTCGAGTCATTCGCAAGCACGTTTTGGGTCTGGGTCTGCGGGGCGGGGAGCGGAACGTTGCTGACCAGAGTCACTCCCATGGCATCGCCACCGCCGCCTGCGCCCCAGCCTCCGCCGCGACTGCTCGGAATGACCACCGCATAAAGCAGAATTGCTCCCGTCACGGCAGCATGAAGTACTAGCGACCAGGCAAGGTTGCGACCCCAGCGATCGTGTTCGAAGAAAATTTCAGCGTTGGCTGCCATGCGCGTCCAGCGGTTGAGTCACAATGCTTACATTTGTGATACCAGAAGATTTCACGGCGTCCATGACCGTGGCGAAAGCGCCGAAGGGCACATCCTCATCGGCGCGGATGAAGATGGACTGATGTTGCGGATCGCGGATTTTCTGCTTTAGCTTTGCCGCAATTTCATTAATGTTGATGGCATCGTTTCCTAGAAAAACCCGTTGCTGCTTATTGATACTAACCACAAGGCGTTCTTCGGTGATTTCTTTCACAGACCGGGTTTTGGGCACATTCACTTCTATGCCCGACTGCAGGACCGGAGCAGTGACCATGAAAATGATCAGCAATACCAGCACGACGTCTACCAGGGGCGTGATGTTGATATCGGCGAGTGAGGTTTGAGTGCGTCCGTTGGAAGCCGTAAAGGCCATTAACGCGGTACCCCCGGAGCTTCCGCTGTGCGATAGGAGGGCATCGGTTGCTGACGTTCGACGGCGTTCAGCATTTCCAGGGCAAAGTCATCCCCGCGAGAGGCAAATTCGCGAATGGAACCGCCGATTAAATTGTAGGCAATTACGGCAGGAATGGCAGCGGCTAATCCCGCAGCGGTGGTGATCAGAGCCTCAGAGATCCCCGGAGCCACTGCGCGCAGTGTAGCGGCACCGGCGGTTCCCAATCCGTGAAATGCGTCAATGATGCCCCACACAGTTCCAAACAGGCCGATGAACGGAGTGACCGCACCTGTGATTGCGAGCCAGGGAAGGTTGCGCTCGAAGCGACTCAACTCTTCGGAGTTCGCGATCTGCATGGCGCGCTGCACCGCCAGTGGGCTTCGGACGACGCCTCCCGACACCGCACCCTGACGCCGGTATTCCTCAAAACCGCCTTCGAAGACTCCCACCAGCGGACTGGGACGAAACTGATCGGCAACCGCACCTACGTCCTGCAGTCGTTGCGCCTTGCGGAACGCGCGTACGAAACGGCCGCTTTGCACGCGCGCTCTTCGCAACACGCTCCACTTGGAAAGAATAATCGCCCAGGAGACCAGGCTGAAGATCAAAAGTATGAGCAAGACGGCTTTGGCGACCGGGCCGGTTTCACCCACCAAGTCAATAATCTCACCGCCCACGACTGCTGCCAGCAAGGGATACAGGTTCATTGGTTTTTCGGAGATTCCTAGGGTGATTATAGACCAAGGAAGAGGGCCAAATACGCACTGAACACCATCTATTACCCCCTAGCTGTTGTGCAAAAAACGACAGAGGTTTAGGTGGCATCAAGCTCCAATTCCAAACCCGCGATTATCGTTTTACTAATGTTGACGAAGCTACCGATGACATCCGAGGCTCGAAGGTGTAGGGCCAGAACGACGAAACGCTGGGCAAGATTGACGACGTAATCTTTGATCACTCGACGGGTGGGATCCGCTACGAGCCAGGATCAAGGCCCCTTGGCTCTTTATTTATTAAACGGCATCGCGTAAGAGTCTGTGAATCTCTCTGGATCAGAAAACACTCTCAAAGCGGTAGTTCGTATAAAATATCCGGCCATGGACAGACGAACTTTACTGCAATCGATTCCCGCCATGGCACTTCTCAATTCAGCCGCCTCGGCTAGTCCGCAATCTCCGAAGACGGCTTCCTCTTCGAACTCAGTTTTCGAACTCCGGATCTATCACACATACGAAGGCAAGCTCGACGATCTTCTGCGCCGCTTTCGCGACCATACCATGAGGATATTCGAGAAACACGGCATGAAGAATATCGCGTACTGGACTCCGACGGACGACCCGTTAAAGGGTAGGACGCTGATCTATGTGATTTCCCACGCGAGTCGGGAAGCGGCCACCGCAAACTGGAACGCTTTCAAGGAGGATCCAGAATGGATCAGCGTACAAAGCAAATCCGAGGCGAATGGAAGGCTGGTGGAGAGGGTGGATTCTACTTTCATGGCTTTGACGGATTTCTCGCCGGCACTGTGACTGGGTTCAAGATTAGGCAAAGAAAGACCCCACTCTTCGCGAAAAGATCGGCGGCGGGCCGGGTCGATCAATTTGCAATTTCGATCGACTTGATTATGGAATCCCGATCAGAGTCACGGTAGGTCGTCTTTCCCATCTGCTTTTGCCGTACCAGAGATCGACACTTTGAATAATGCGGCGGTCACCAGGCAGGTCAATGATGCGCGTGCGGCCGCCATCAGGAATGCGATTACGGACGGCAATCTCTTCCTGCGTACCGTTTCCGTAGCGAACGACGACCCGGTCGAAATCTACCGCACCGCCGCTTACCCGCAACTGAATTGCCCGGAAGGTACCATCGCGGCGGCCAACCTCGATCGAGTCGTGGTCTCTGGAGCCGTCAACATGGGCGTCCCCGAGGCGAACCATGCGTCCACGAGCATAAGCGCTCGTGAAAGAGGCGGCTATGATGAACAGTGCAAAAAGTTGGAGCCCTCGTTTTCTAACCATCCTTTGTCTCATCTCCCTTCGTTGTCAGTTAGTCCCCAAGAGCCGGAATTTTAACATCGCTCATTGTGCAGGCTAGTTACTTGCCGGCTGCAGCCGTAGCCCCAAACAGATCTTGGTCGACTTTAGTGGTTGTCAGGTCATCAACGCTTTCCGAGATGAGCACAGTGTCCCCTTCGGCCTCGATGACAACCGCCCCATCTTCTGTAAGCCATGTTCGCTTTCCAGACAATTTTTCCAGGGCGGCGGTCGCCATGCCGGTGTCTTTCCCGTTCTCAACAAGGTCGTGCACGTGCGTGTAACGCTTGGCAATCGCCTTGGCGTAAATTGCCGCAAATTGTGAGGCCTTTTCGGCGTTCGACCATCGCGATACATAAATCAATGCCAGCGGCGCCGCAGGATCGCCTTTGGGCCGGGCGGTGTAGTAGTAACCGCCACGCCAGTGCGGATACATCTGGTGTGAGGTTTCAGCGCCGGCATACTGGTCGATGAGGACGGCAACGTCGAATTCGCCAATGGCCCCGACATCGAAGCGATCATAATTCTTGAAAATCTGGCGGAAGTCAGGCGGCTTGAGCGGCTCCAAATGCTCCCCCGCGAGATACGTCTTGGGCTCCATAATCTGGCGCGTGTTTTGCGGAGGGTTCTGAAATAAGGCCGCAAAGGCTTTTTCCTTGCCCCCGTTCTTCGTCAGCATCTCCGCGATGAAGTCGATGCCGTAGCGATAAGGAAACGTGAGCGCCTCTTTCATGTAAATCGGCGCGTTTTGAAATTGGACGGCGTCCGCAGAGCCCACCAACATGCCTTGCTTCAAGGCCTCGACCACTTCCGGCGAGTCCTTGATCGATTCACCCATCGGAGCCAGCATGTAATCCACGAGTACAGCCATCGCCTGGCCTTCCACGACGGCTTGCCGGGTAGTGCCGATTTCGTCGTTGGCAATGTCTTGCGAGGTTATTTCTTTCTTCTTGTCCAGATCGGTGTCGCCCGGCTTCAAATACTTTTCAAGATTAAAGGATTGGTCTTGCAGAGCATGGGTGAGTTCGTGGGCCAGAACCGGCTTTTGCTGTTCAGCGCCCAGCCAGTCCAGCAAGTTCACGGTTTTGGTCTTGGGATCGTAATAACCCGCCACTTGCTCTTTCAACAGCACCACCAGGAACTTTCCCAAGTCAAAGTCGCGGGGCAAAAGGCCGAATTTCTTTAGTACCAGTTCGGAGCGACGCAGGCGTTTAGCGTCCTCGTCCTCGGTTGTGTTCTTGGTGACGTAATCGGCGACTTCCTCGCGACTGACCAAGCGGCGCTTTACTTCGTGCTTGATGGGGAACAACGTGTCTTTGCTGGCGAAGCCCAGAATCTCGTCTACTGAGCGAAAGAGTTTCTCAGCCTCCTGGGGGGAGATTTTTAGTTCCTGAGGTTCTGTTGTTTCTTGCGTGGCGCGTGCGTCCTCGCCCGCGGGTTTTTGTTCTACAGGCGGTCCGGTCTGCGCCCACCCGGTTGCGAGCAGAAAGACAAAAGCCAGACTTGTATTGAGAATAACAAGGCGAAACCGTTGATCTTCAGCGATAGCCGTATTCATCGGAACTTGAGTTTATACTTTTTTTCATGAGCATCAATCTCTGGACATCTTCTGAACATGCGTTGGACTACCTGTGCCGGGCTGACTCCATCCCCCATCGCGTCGAGGGTGAAGCGACGCTTCTAGAATTCATATCGCCTACGGCGAAGACGGTGCTGGACCTGGGCACCGGCGATGGTCGTCTGCTTGCCCTCGTCAAACTCGACCATCCGGATGCGAATGCCACGGCGATCGATTTCTCGCCCGCTATGCTTGAGGCTGCCCGGAAGCGTTTTGAGGGCGACCATTCAGTCAGGGTCAAGGCCCATGATCTTGACCATCCCTTGCCAACTCTGGGCAGGTTCGACGCCATAGTTTCAAGCTTTGCAATCCACCATCTCACTCACCAGCGCAAACGAGAGCTCTACGCGGAGGTCCACACCCTACTGAATCGGGGCGGTGTATTTTGCAATCTCGAGCACGTTAGTTCGCCCACACCCCAACTTCATAAAGAATTTCTACATAGGATCGGCGACACATCCGAGACCGAAGATCCCTCAAACAAGTTGCTCGAGATGGAAACTCAACTGGCATGGCTACGCGAGATTGGTTTCATCGACGTCGATTGCGGCTGGAAGTGGCGCGAACTGGCACTCCTGGTAGGCCGGAAGCTATAGGTGATTCCATACCATTTCACCTTGCCAGGCGGAGCCGAGGTATCGCGGTTAGGCCAGGAATGACAACCTAGAGCTCCCAAGTTTTCACTATTTGTGATGGCAAATTGGTTTCGTGCTATGCTGCGCTCAACCTACCTAAACTTTTGGTTCAGGACGGCCAGTGCTCGTCGAACTGCGGCTTGAAAATTACGCTGTCGTGGACAACCTGGCGGTTGAGTTTGCCCCGGGTCTGAACCTTCTGACCGGCGAAACTGGCGCCGGGAAATCTATCCTGATCGATGCTCTAGCACTCCTGTTGGGCAATAAGGCTTCATCGGATGTCATTCGCTCCGGTGCCGATAAGGCTACGGTTTCGGCCGTCTTCGAAGTCGAAAGTGGAGCCGAGAAGATGGTCGCGCAAATTCTTGAAAATAACGGCATCGATCAGGAGGACGAATCGGTGATTTTGCGGCGCGAAATCGCGATCGCCGGAAAGGGGCGGGTATTCGTCAACAATCAGCCTGCCACTGTCGCGGTGCTCCGTAATCTGGCGCCATTTCTGGCCACCATTCACGCGCAAAATGAATCGCTGCTGTCGTTCGATGCGCCCGCCCGATTGCGTCTCCTGGATTTGTTTGCCAGTACCGATGGCGAAGCGATCAAGAAGGCGTTTTCGAAATGGGGAGATATTCAGGCTCGCATCATTGAACTGGAGCGCGATGAGCAAGACCGTTTGCGTATGCTTGACCTTTGGACTTTTCAGGCTCGCGAAATTCGAGACGCTAAACTGGGAACTGGCGAAGACGAACGCCTCGAAACCGAAAAACGGGTCCTGGCAAACGCCGAGAAGATCCACAGCGCGGCGATGAACGCCTTCGACCTGCTCTATGAAGGCGAGGCATCGACCTCCGCCTCGCTGCGAGCGGCACAGAAGCACATCGAAGAACTGGCGCGCTATGAGCCGAGGTTTCAGGAAACCATGGCGACCCTCGAAACCGCGCGCATCAGCGTGGAGGACGTCGGCGCGAGTCTGCGAGATTATGCCGGTGGCATCGAGGCCTCGCCAGAACACCTGGCCGAGGTGGAAGATCGGCTCGCCGCTATTGATCGACTCAAACGTAAGTATGGTCCCAGGCTGGAAGATGTCATAAACCACGGCGTTGAAGTTGGTCGCAAAATCTCCGAGATGGAGAATAAAGACGAGATCCTCCGCCAGTTGCACACCGACCTCGCGAAAGCTGCGGAACAATATTTGGAGGCCGCCCGTGTGATATCGAAGAAGCGCTGTGAATCCGCCCGAAAATTGGAGAGGCTGGTCGAGGCAGAAATCAACGACCTCGCGATGCGATCGACTTTCAAAATTGAGGTCAGCGGGACCGATAACCAGACGAACTGGACCGCAGCAGGTTTCGATCAGGTGATTTACATGATTGCAACCAATCCTGGCGAACCACTACGACCTTTGGAGCAAATCGCCTCGGGCGGCGAACTGTCGCGGATCATGCTGGCTCTCAAAGTCAGCGTGGAATCCGGGTCAGGCAGAAAGAAAACTGCAGGGGTTCAGCGAACCTTGGTGTTCGATGAGATTGATACTGGGATTGGGGGACGGGCAGCCGAGGCGGTAGGGAAGAAGCTGAAAAGCCTGTCGCGGTCGAATCAGGTGCTCTGCGTGACCCATCTCCCCCAGATAGCCACCTTCGCCGACCAGCACTATGTGATTGAGAAAAAAGCGGTCGCCGGGCGAACGCGAACCGCGATCCATGTAATCACCGGCCAAGAACGAACCGATGAAGTCGCCCGGATGCTTAGCGGAGCTAAGCTGACAGAAACCTCGCGTAAGCACGCCGAACAAATGCTGAAGACCAACGCCTGAATATGCCGCCAAACCATGAACCGCAAGGGGCATTAAACCAAGGTTGAAGGGCTGTACCGTTCGCGCCCAAATTATCCCCAATCGCTGCTAATCCTATGCATTTCTAGGGCTTACGTTGACCAACTGGGTACTTGTTCGATACTCTAGTTGGCAACCTCCCATAGGGGACGTGTACCCTAAGAAGGCAGAGTATGGCTCTACATACGAACCAAGACCTAGAACAGAAAACGTTGCTTTTACTCAAGCCTCGCGGGTTCTGCGCGGGCGTGGTAAGGGCCATTGACATCGTCCGCATCGCCCTGGAGGCTTTCGGACCGCCGATCTACGTGCGCAAGGAAATCGTCCACAATCGTTTCGTGGTCGAGGAACTCCAAGGCAAAGGGGCGATTTTTGTCGACAGCGTGGAAGAAGTTCCCAATGGCGAGCGGGTGATTTACAGCGCCCACGGCGTGTCACCAGAAGTGCGGGAAGCCAGTGAACATCGTGGATTGCGCGTGATCGACGCAACTTGTCCACTGGTCACAAAGGTTCACGTGGAAGCGGTGAAGTTCGCCAAAGAGGGTTATTCACTGATGCTCATTGGGCATCGCGACCACGATGAGGTGATCGGCACCCTAGGCGAGGCGCCAATTGTGACCCAGGTGGTGGGGTCGCCCGAGGAAGTCGCTTCTCTGACCGTAGCCGATCCGAACCGGGTCGCCTACCTCACTCAAACCACATTGAGTCTTGACGAAACCCGCGACATTATCGCCGCCCTGCGGCAGCGTTTTCCTAACATTAAGGGCCCTGCAGCCCAGGATATCTGCTACGCGACGGAAAATCGGCAAGTAGCCGTGAAGCATGTGGCTTCCGACGCCGAATTGCTGTTGGTGGTTGGTTCCGATAACAGTTCCAATTCCAACCGTTTAGTGGAGGTTGCGCGTAACTTGGGCACGGAATCGCATCTAATTGACAGTTATCGCAACATCCAGCCGGAATGGCTTGAAAGCGTCAATACGATCGCGTTAACGGCCGGAGCATCGGCTCCTGAGTGTTTGGTTGAAGAAGTTGTAACATTTTTGGGAACGGAAGGTTTCGGCAACGTACAGGAAGTTGAGGTCATGCCCGAAAACGTTCGGTTTGGTTTGCCGCCGGAGATCGTGGAAGCTATTGCCAGCGCTCCTGCGGTTGCGGAGTAAACAAACAAAATATGGAAGACACCTCCTCCCCCCTCGCGGGTGCCTCGACTTTTGGAGCGCCTCCATTTGGTGCTCAATCAACCGCTTCTGCCGTTCCGCAGATGCGTTTCGGAAAAATTGACGATCTCATCAGCCGGGTGGCCGTCGCTATCGATGGTGCACGCAACTGTCTGTTTTCCGAGCAACATGAAGAAGGCTACTGGTGTGGTGAGTTGGAAGCCGATGCCACGCTTGAGGCCGACTACATCGTGCTCCATGTACTCCTGGGCACCGGCAATCCAGAGCGCATGGCCAAGGCTGCGAATTTTATCCTGCAGCATCAGAACCACGACGGCGGATGGAGTATCTACGCCGGGGGCCCATCAAACATCAGCGCGTCGGTCAAATGCTATTTTGGATTGAAGCTGGCCGGCTACGCAGCCGATCATCCCGAACTGATGCGCGCCCGCGAGAAGATTCTGGAGATGGGAGGCGTCGCCGAGGTTAATACTTTCACTAAGATTTATCTCTGCTTCTTCGGCCAGTACGACTACGACGCTGTTCCTGCGATCCCGCCCGAGATCGTCCTGTTTCCCAAGTGGTTCTGGTTCAACATCTACGAGATTTCGTCGTGGTCGCGGGCTATTCTGGTGCCCCTGTCGATCTGCTATGCCAAGAAGCCCTTCAAGAAAATTCCCGACGAACTGGGCGTGGACGAACTTTTCGTGGGTGGCCGCGACAAGTCGCGTATGCGACTACGTTGGGATAAAAAGCTTTTTTCGTGGCGAAACTTCTTTCTTTCGCTCGATCGCCTGACCCACTGGTTTGAGCGGGTACACATTCGTCCGCTGCGTTCTATTGCCCTCAAGCAGGCCGAGAAGTGGATGCTGCAACGATTTGAAATGAGCGATGGCCTGGGCGCAATCTTTCCGTCCATGATGAATTCAATTATCGCCTTGCGTTGCCTAGGTCATTCCGTGGACGATCCGCAAGTAATTCGCGCCATGGATGAGTTCGAGAAGCTGGGCATCGAAGAAGGCGAAACTTTTCGCATGCAGCCCTGCAAGTCGCCGGTATGGGATACCGCCTACGCCTTGTTCGCGCTGGGCGAGAGCGGCGTTCCCGCCAGCGATCCTCGCATGGTAAAGTGCGCGGACTGGATCCTGCAAAAACAGGTTCGTATGGCTGGCGATTGGAAAGTTAAAAACAAAGCCGGACAGCCGGGCGGGTGGTACTTTGAGTTTAACAATGAGTTTTATCCCGATGTGGACGACAGCGCCATGGTTTGCCTGGGCTTAACCCACGTCGAGCATCCCAATGGACGCTACCAGCGCGAATCCGTCCAGCGTGCCATTGATTGGATTTTCTCCATGCAGTGCCGGAACGGCGGCTGGGCTTCATTCGACAAAAACAACGACCGCATGGTGTTCCAGCAGGTGCCTTTTGCCGATCACAACGCCATGCTCGACCCGCCCACGGTAGATATAACCGGACGCATACTGGAAATGCTGGCGGCTTACGGCTACGACAAGAATCATCGAGCGGTCAAGAAGGCAATCAAGTTCATTCGCGATGAGCAGGAACCCGATGGTCCCTGGTTCGGACGGTGGGGCGTCAACTACATTTACGGAACCATGCAGGTGCTGCGAGGGTTGGAAGCGATGGAAATTGACCATCACGAGCCTTATGTGCAGCAAGCCGCGGAATGGATACGCATGGTGCAAAATCCCGATGGCGGCTGGGGAGAGACCTGTGGCTCGTATGACGACCCTAATACCAAGGGCGTGGGGCCGAGCACTCCCTCACAGACAGCATGGGCTATTTTGGGGTTGCTGGCGGCGAACGATACCCGAAGCGATTGTGTGGTTCGAGGCATCGCCTTTCTCTTGCGATCGCAGAAAAAGGACGGTTCGTGGGACGAGCCGCATTTTACCGGCACCGGCTTCCCCCGCGTGTTCTACCTGATGTACCACATGTACCGGCAGTATTTCCCGCTTATCGCGTTGACTACGTACAAGAAGGTAATGGCGGAACGAAACGGAAGTTAGCCCTCAGCATTCAGCACTCGGATCCGCACACCCGCGAATGCTGAATGCTGAATGCTAGCTTTCGTCACAGGCGCTACTGGCTTTGTCGGCAGCCACGTGGCCCATGTTCTGGCCGAACAGGGAGCCAGCCTCCGATTATTGGTACGGCCCAGCAGCGATCTTCGTAACATCCAGGAATTGAATGCTGAGCGAGTGACAGGCGATCTGCGCAACCCGGCTTCCATGAAGAAAGCCGTATCTGGTTGCGATGTGGTATTTCATGTTGCCGCTGATTATCGCCTGTGGGTGCGCGATCCCGATGAAATGTATCGCTCCAATGTCGAGGGCACGCGAGCCATACTGGAAGCTGCGCGAGAAGCGAGAGTGAGCCGGGTGGTTTACACATCAAGCGTCGCGACCATGGGATTTACATCTAATGGGCACCTGGCTGACGAGAGTTCGCCGGTTTCTTTCGCCAACATGATCGGGCATTACAAGCGCTCGAAGTTCATGGCGGAAGAAGTGGCCATCAGCGCTGGCCGTTCGGGCATGGACGTGGTGGTGGTCAATCCCACCACGCCAGTGGGCGAACGCGATATCAAACCGACCCCGACGGGACAGATTGTCGTGGACTTTCTAAAAAGGAAGTTTCCCGCGTATGTGGATACGGGGTTAAATCTAGTGGATGTCACCGAGTGCGCCAAAGGACATTTGTCCGCACTTGAGAAAGGAGTCAGCGGCGAACGTTACATCCTGGGGGGTGAGAACCTGACGCTGAAACAGATTTTAGACAAGCTGGGGGCAATCACTGGATTGCCTTCGCCGAGGATCAAAGTTCCATACGCGGCAGCTCTCGTGACCGGCGTAATAGATCAAGTGGTTACCGGATACATTCGCGGACATCAGCCGCGCGCAACCATCGACGCGGTGCGCATGGGTAGGAAGAAAATGTTCGTATCATCAGGGAAAGCGGAGCGCGATCTGGGCTGGAAGCAGGTGCCGGTGGAGGGCGCGCTGCGACGGGCAGTCGATTGGTTTCGGGTTAATGGCTACACATGAATCCGTTTTTATCATAGTGAACTGGGGAGACTAGCGAAGCCCGCGGGCAGGACGAGCTAAGCATTTGCCAAATACCTCAAAAGTCGCCATTGTGGCCGCGCTCGAGCGCGAGGTACGTCCACTGATCAGGAGATGGCGATCGAGCGTCCGCGAGTATGACGGACGTCAATACAAATTCTTTGAAAACGAACGGGCAGTGCTGGTTTGCGGGGGAATCGGGCTCGAAGCCGCGCGGCGGGCGACCGAAGCCATCATCAGGCTCTATGCACCGATTCTGGTGCACTCAGTAGGTTTCGTCGGGGCGTTGGATTCCACTCTGAAGGTGGGAACTGTGCTCACTCCCATTTGCGTTATCGACGCGAGAGATGGCAGCCGAGTCGAGGGTGGCGTGGGACATTGGGTGGTGGTCAGCGTCGATCACCCGGCAAGCGTTGAAGAGAAAGCCGCTCTGGCGAAAGCATACTGGGCCCACGGGGTTGACATGGAGTCTGCTGCAGTGGCTCGCGCAGCCCAGGTTCACGACATTACGTTTGTCGGCCTCAAAGCGGTGTCTGATGAAGCCGGGTTTGAAATGCCTGCTATCGATTCGTTTATCACGAGTAATGGAACGTTTCGTTCCGGGGCATTTACAGTGTTCGTAGGACTGCGTCCGTGGCTTTGGGCACGCGTATCTCAGCTGGCGAGAAACAGCGCGACGGCGGCCGACGCTCTTTGCCAATGGCTGGATCAGTACAACCACACCTCGGATGAATGGCTGGCCGCTGAACCGAAACTGAATCCGACTCACGAGACCCGGAAATCTTAATGGCAATGGCGGGACAATTCGCGATTGAGGAAAGGTCGGCTACGATCCCGGAGTATATGCGAGCCGCGGTATATCGCGGCCGAAATGACGTTCGCCTGGAAACTGTGCCGGTGCCTCAAATCGGCGCTGGCGAGCTGCTGCTGCGGGTTCATACCTGTGGCATCTGTGGGACAGACTTGAAGAAGATCGCCACCGGGTCGCACTCCGTCCCTCGGATCTTTGGTCATGAGACCTCGGGGGTGGTAGCGGCGGTTGGCCAGGGCGTGCGCGAATTTCAGCCGGGTGACCGGGTTGTAGTTTTCCATCACATCCCTTGCAGGAATTGTTTCTATTGTGAGCACAAAACTTTTGCCCAGTGCGAGACGTACAAGAAAGTGGGCTGCACCGCAGGGTTTGAGCCCTCAGGCGGAGGCTTCGCTGAGTACGTAAGGGTGATGGACTGGATTGTACGGAAGGGTGCGGTTCGAATTCCCTCTGATATTTCTTTTGAACAAGCTTGTTTCCTGGAGCCAGTCAACACTTGCATGAAGGGGATCGAGAGACTCGCATTGCACGCTGGAGAGACGGTTGTAGTGATAGGTCAGGGTCCGATAGGTATCATATTGAGTGTATTGGCTAAGCGGGCAATGAGCAGAAGACGAGCTGAGGTCGGAGACAAGGAGTTGGTGACGCCGCCTGAGATTCGCCGGAGCAAGGACGTTCGCGCTGACCTTGAGCGATGTGATGACAACAAAAGCGGGTCCCTGGTAGTCACTTCCGATTTGTATCCTCAGAGGCTTACAATATCTACAAGTTACGGCTTGGGGAACAGCATCGATGCTTCTCGTACCGACCTGGCAGTTGCGGTGCGGGAGTTGACCGAGGGAAGAGGCGCAGATGCGGCGATTCTTGCGGTCGGTGGAAACGGTTTAGTCCGGACAGCGATGGATGTGGTCCGTCCGGGCGGCCGAGTTTTGCTGTTCGCGCAGACTGTACATGGGGATGCCACTTTCGACCCCGGCGCGGTTTGTGTAGATGAAAAGACGTTGTTGGGGTCTTACAGTGCTTCGGTTGAGCTGCAAGACGAATCGGTGCGATTTGTGATGAACCGTGAAGTGAATCTTGAACGGTTGATCAGTCACAGGTTCCCATTGTCGCAAAGCGTTGAAGCCCTGAACCTGGCTGCCCATCCCCAACCTGACTCAATGAAAATAGTAATTCAGCCGGGCGGCTCGGGAGAAGGAAGTCGAGCATGAACGGTAAGATGACAGCAGCAGTCCTCTACGGCAAAGAGGATCTTAAGATTGAGAAGGTTCCGATTCCCCGTGTAGGCGACGGGGAAGTGCTGGTCAAGGTCCAGGTAGCGTTGACTTGCGGAACCGACTTGAAAGTCTACCAGCGCGGTTATCACGCGCGCATGATTGTTCCGCCAGCCCTGTTTGGACACGAACTGGCTGGAGTGATCGAAGAAGTCGGCAACAACGTGCGGGGTTTCAAAAAGGGTATGCGGGTGGTAGCGCTGAATTCCGCGCCCTGCCAGATGTGCTTCTACTGTTCCAAACACCAGGAAAATCTTTGCGAAGACCTGTTGTTTAACAACGGCGCTTATGCGGAGTACATCCGCATTCCGAAGCGCATTGTCGAAACCAACATGCTGGCCATACCTGCGGACGTCACGTATGAAGAAGCGGCAATGGTGGAACCGCTGGCTTGCGTTTTGCGTGGGCTGCACGAAACTAAGGTCGAGATCGGCGACACGGTGACGGTAATTGGCGGGGGTCCGATTGGACTGATGTTTGTGCAAGTTGCCAAAGCTACCGGATGCAACGTCATTTCCGTAGTGAAGCGCGATTCCCAAGTCACGGCAGCGAAACGCATGGGCGCGAACGAAGTGGTTCAGATCACGAAAGTGAAAGACGCGGTCGAAGCCGTACGCATGATTTCCCCGGAGAAGCGCGGCAGCGATGTCGTAATTGAAGCCGTGGGCCGTCCCGAAGCCTGGGAGTGGGCCATTGACATGGTGCGTAAGGGCGGCACCGTGAATCTGTTTGGCGGTTGCGCCAGCGGTACTAAGGTACAGTTGGATACTAACCGGCTGCATTACTCGGAAATGACCTTGAAGGCTACGTTCCATCACACGCCGGAGACGGTACGCAAGGCCTTCGCACTGATCGCGGAAAAGAAGATTCGGTCTACCGATTACATCACGGGAGAAGCGCCACTCTCCCGCTTGCAGCAGGTGCTCCGCCACATGCTGAATCGCAATGGTGATATCAAGACGGCCATTATTCCTGGCCATTGAGCCGGCGCGAATCTGTGAAGACTCTGTAAGTGCGTCTTCACGAAATACTGTCCTGCAATGACGTCGCTTGTAGCGCCTCATTCTTGGCGCTAAGCCGGCCACCGGGGACGAAACTAACTAATGCCATCCATCGCCAGCAACGATTCCCGGAGGGCATCCATTCCCGCCAGTGGATCGGGATGGTCCAGACTCCCATCCGAATATGCCATTCCGCTGCGGGCGCCTTCGGAGGCCGAGGCGCAGGAGTATTGCCGCCGGCTCGCTCGCAGTCATTACGAGAATTTTTCGGTCGCCAGTTGGTTCCTGCCGGAGCGTTTACGCCAGCACTTCTTTAATGTTTATGCGTACTGCCGTATCGCCGATGACTTGGGCGACGAAGTAGGCGATCCCGAAGCATCCCTGCAGTTGTTGGACGAATGGGAGTCAGAGCTGGACGCCTGCTATGCGGGAGATCCGCGGCATCCGGTCTTCGTGGCTCTGGCTGGCACGGTGGGCCAGTTCAACATCCCACGGAAACCTTTCGCGGACTTGTTACAAGCTTTTCGACAAGACCAGGCGATCCACCGCTACGAAACCTTTGAAACCCTGGTGGACTATTGCCGTTATTCGGCGAATCCTGTCGGACAGCTCGTTCTCTACCTTTGCGGGTATCGGGATGCGGAACGCCAGGCACTTTCCGACTACACCTGTACAGCTTTACAGTTAGCCAATTTCTGGCAGGACGTAAGCGTTGACTATGCAAAGGGAAGAATCTATTTGCCGCTGGAAGATCTGCGGCGGTTTCAAGTCAGCGAACAAGATATCGCCGGCGGCCGAAATACTTCGGCATTTTGCGATCTGATGCGTTTCGAGGTGCAACGCACCCGCGAATGGTTCGGCCGGGGATGGCCGCTGTCGGCGCAAGTAGATCGCGAGCTCGCTGTTGATCTGGAATTATTCAGTCGCGGTGGACAGGAGATTTTGAATGCGATCGAGCGGCAAGGCTGCGCTGTGCTGGGACGGCGTCCGGCAATTTCGAAGACCCGTAAGTTCGCCCTGGTAGTTCGCGCCGCCTTGGGGAAGCTCTTATGAGCGCCGCGGTGCAGCCCATGCCATCTCCGTTTTCTCCTAGCCCCTCGCAAATCGCCGTTGCGTATTCGGTGTGCCGGAGTATCACGCGTTCGGCGGCGAAGAATTTTTACTACGCTTTTCTGGTTTTGCCTGCGCCCAAACGTCAAGCTCTATGTGCCGTGTACGCATTCATGCGGCGATGCGATGACATTAGCGACGATGGCACCGTTCCTCCCTACGAAAGACGAAGGAAGCTCGAGGAATGGTTGGACGCCTTTCATAACTCCCAATCGGGCCGTCCTACCGATGATCCTGTTCTACTGGCGCTCACCGATACCCAGCGGCGCTACCACATTCCAGTTGAATTGCTCGATCAGTTGGCTTACGGAACCGGCATGGATATCCAGGAAACGCAGGGAACAACGGAGGGGCCGCAAGTTCTCTACCGGACATTCGGAGATCTTCGGGTCTATTGCTATCGCGTCGCCTCGGTCGTCGGACTGGTTTGCATTCGGATATTTGGATATCGCGACGCGGCTGCGGAACCGCTGGCCGAAAATCTCGGCTTGGCATTCCAGTTGACCAATATTATTCGCGACATCAAAGAAGATGCCGGCATGGGACGAATCTATATTCCAGCCGATGACATGGTGAGTTTTAAAGTGGCGGTGGACGATTTTCTTAAACCGTCCATTCCTGAGCGATTACAGTGGCTGCTGGCGGCTGAAGGAGACCGAGCCCGCGAATATTATGCTTCCGCTCGAGACCTCATCAAACTGATTGACGAAGACAGCAGGCCTGCTTTATGGGTCCTGGTGAGCATCTACGCGAGACTTTTGGAGAAAATCGCGGAGCGAAAATATGACGTCTTCGGCAAGAAAATTAGTCTCAGCGTCCGCGAGAAAGTCTTTATTTTGGGAAAGGGTTTGCTGAAACGCCTGGCTTGATGACCGAGCCCTGGACACAATCTCCCAGAGTTGCTGTCGTAGGGGGCGGCTTGGCGGGCTTGGCCGCAGGTTGTGCGCTGGCGGAAAGCGGTCTGCGAGTCACTCTCTTCGAAAAACGTTCCTACCTCGGGGGACGGGCCTCGTCTTATCAGCATCCCGGCACGGGGGAAGTGGTAGACAATTGCCAACATGTGCTTCTCGGGTGCTGCACTAATCTGATTGAGTTCTACCGGCGCATCGGGGTTGAAGACAAGATTCGCTGGTACGACCACATGACGTTTCTTGAACCCGGTGGCCGCGCATCGGTAATTCAATCGTCAGAACTGCCGGCTCCGCTTCACACCGCACCATCCTTCCTGCGGGCCGCCTGTCTGAACTTGCACGACAAGGTAGCGATCAGTGCGGCGCTCGCCGCACTGGCGCCAATCATGCCGCGCGATACCGGCGAATCGTTCTTGCAGTGGCTGCGTCGCCACGGACAAACCGAGCGTGCTATCGAACGTTTTTGGAAAACCATCCTGGTGAGCGCACTAAATGACGAACTTGATCGGGTTTCAATTCCTTATGCCGCCCAGGTCATACGTGAATCATTTCTTAAATCGCGCGCTGCTGGTCTGATGGGAGTGCCAACGGTTCCTCTGACCGATCTCTATAGCCGGGGGGGGGACTACATTTCCGGTCGCGGGGGAGCACTGAAATTCCGGGCCAGTGTGGAGTCGTTCCGGGCGGATTTTGCAGACGTAAAACTGTTGACGGCCGCCGGAGAAGAAGCATTTGACTTCGTTGTACTGGCTTTGCCGTTTGACGGATTGTCTCGCATGTTACCGCAGACTTCGGCAGCTGAGCCGCTGCGCGACGCACTCGCACGATTCGAGACTTCACCGATTACCGGAATTCATTTGTGGTTTGATCGCCAGATTACCGATCTGGAACATGCGGTTCTGCTCGATCGCACGATACAGTGGATGTTTCACAAATCGAAGCTGCTGAGGGCAAACGGCCTGAATCGATCAGACCGACGGGCGCCAAACCCTTCCCCCAGCAATACGGTTGACGGTTCTTCCGACAGCAATAGTTATATCGAGTTGGTCGTGAGTTCATCGAGGACTCTGGTTGAGAAATCGAAAGCAGAAATCGTCGAGCTTGGGTTGACGGAACTTGCAGAGTTTTTTCCGAGCGCCCGCACGGCAAATCTGCTGAAGTCCACAGTCATCAAAGAAGTCCACGCCACCTATTCCCCTCGACCTGGAATTGAAAGCTTTCGCCCTCAACCCGAGACAGTTTGGCCGCGCGTTTTTCTCGCCGGAGATTGGACGGCAACGGGCTGGCCCGCCACTATGGAGGGTGCGGTGCGAAGCGGCTACGCCGCTGCACAGTGCGTGGCACGGGTAGCCGGGCGACGTAACGCGGCATTCATGGTGGCAGATTTGCCAGCCTCGGGATTTATGCGAATATTCGGTTAACCTAAACAGGCAAGCTATCCGGGCCAGCATTGAGTTGACCCTGACAGGGGAAGAAGACGCCGTGCTCACAACTGTGCTTCTATTTTGTTTTCTGCTGGGCTGCGTGGCTGGACTTCGTGCCTTGACCCCTCCCGCTGCGGTGTGCTGGGGTGCTCACCTGGGATGGCTGCATTTCGCCGGGAACAAGCTTTCCTTCCTGCATCACGTGGCAACTTTGATCATATTCACTGTGTTGGCCGGGTTCGAACTGGTCAATGACAAGCTTCCAAAAACGCCACCACGGACTGCTCTTGCGTCTCTAATCATACGCATGTTGATGGGGGCGGTCTGTGCGGCAGCGCTCGCCGTAAGCACGGGCGGGAGTCTGGCCATCGCCGCGATGGCTGGTGTTCTCGGCGCGCTACTCGGGACATTTGGAGGTTATAACATTCGCCACAGTTTGGTCGTGAAAGTCCATCTTCCAGACTTGGCTGTGGCATTGGTAGAAGACGTCATCGCGGTCGCGGGCAGCCTGGTCATCGTCTCTCACCTCTAATCGTCGGCATTCAGATTTTGGCGCCCGCCTCATGCCAGATCAAAACTCTCTGAAGGAAGGCACGTCAACGTGACAATTCCGGCAAACAACTATTACGACGCGATCATTCTCGGTGCAGGGCAAGCCGCCGTGCCACTGGCTTCGGCGCTGTCGGCGAAGGGAAAGCGGACTGCAATGATCGAGCAGGCTGCCGTCGGTGGGACTTGTGTAAATTACGGCTGCACCCCCACTAAAACCATGGTAGCCAGCGCGGAAGTGGCGCATATGGCTCGAAGGGCGCAAGAGTACGGTATTAAAGTCACTGGCGTTTCGGTTGAGATGGTTGCGGTGCGCGAACGAAAACGCGGCATGGTAACGAAATGGCGCGAGGGCAGTGAAAAGCGCCTTCAGAATGCAAAATTCGTCGATTTGATTTACGGCGAAGGGTCTTTTTGGGGTCCGAAAGAGGTACGCGTACGCCTGAACCACGGAGGAGAGCGTACGCTTACCGCCGATCTCATCGTCATCGACACGGGACTGACGGTCAACGTGCCGCCCATCAAAGGCCTTGCGGATGTTCCTTATCTCGATAACGTGAGTGTGATGGAGTTGTCGGAGGTGCCGGAGCATTTGCTCGTGCTGGGGGGCGGATACATAGGACTCGAGTTTGCACAGATGTTCCGCCGCTTCGGCAGCCGCGTAACCGTGATACACAGTGGCAAACAGCTACTGACCGGCGAAGACTCGGATATCGCGGACGAAATCACTGCCATTCTTCGGGATGAGGGCATCGACATTCTGCTGGAAGGCAAAACCGAAACGGCGACAGGCTCTGGCAAAAACATTCGTTTGAAGGTAAAGCTGAAGGAGGGGGACACGGAAGTCAGCGGAAGCCATTTACTCGTCGCCACTGGCCGTCGGCCAAATACCGACAAGCTTAATCTACCGACCGCAGGCATCGCCACGAACGAGCGCGGGTTCATCAAGGTCAATGACCGGTTGGAATCCTCCGTTCAAGGCGTCTATGCCGTGGGCGACGTAAACGGCGGCCCGGCGTTCACGCATGTGTCGTACGACGATTTTCGCGTGCTGCAGACGAATCTACTGGAAGGCGGTAATCGCAGTGTTGCAGGCAGGATTTATCCTTACTGCGTATTTATCGATCCACAGCTCGGACGCATTGGGCTAAGCGAGAATGAGGCGAAACAGCAAGGGAAGAAGGTGCGGGTTGCCAGATTGCCCATGACTTCCGTCGCGCGCGCCAACGAAACCGGGCAGACGCGGGGTTTTATGAAGGCCTTGGTAGATCCGTCGACCGACCTGATTTTAGGGGCTGCAGTGCTGGGCGCGGATGGTGGCGAGATTATGTCCTTGATCGAGGTTGGGATGATGGGCAAGCTCAAATACTCGGATTTGCAGAGCGCGATCTTTGCCCATCCCCTATTTGCGGAATCTCTTAATAACCTGTTCAGCAATTTTGAAGACGAGAAGAAACAGGAGAAACACTGATCGGGCGACGCCGCCGAAGTAATTTGGCACGGGAAGGATTCTCGAGAGATGAAATTAGTTTCCCTGAACGTCGGGCTTCCACGTGAAGTGAACTGGCGAGGGATGAGTGTTACCACCGGTATTTTCAAATATCCCGTGGGAGGCCGAGTCCCACTACGCAAACTGAACCTCGATGGCGATCGCCAGGCGGACCTGACAGTTCATGGCGGTGAATTCAAGGCGGTGTATTGCTACCCCCTGGTCCATTACGATTATTGGAAAAAAGAGTTGCCGGGCCGTGATTTGCCTATGGGAAGTTTCGGAGAAAATTTTACGATCGATGGCCTACTGGACAACGAGGTGCACCTGGGAGACCGGTTCGCGGTGGGTTCGGCGGAAGTAGTAGTCACCCAGCCTCGACTACCTTGCTACAAATTGGGTGTTAAGTTTGAGATGGACGACATGGTGAAGCGGTTTCTCATCAGCGGACGCATGGGCTTCTACGTCGCTGTGATTCGCGAAGGGGAAGTCAGTGCCGGCGACGAAATCAAGATAATCTCTCGCGATCCGAACGCCGTGCCGGTTACTGACATCACCCGGCTCTACATTGCGAAACATTACAGTGATGAAGAATTGGCAGCAGTGCGGCAAGCGTTGCAAGTAGAAATTCTTCCCGAAAGCTGGAAGGAATACTTCCGTGAGCGGCTGCAGCACGCGCACACCCAATAATCTCGCTATCCAGCCAGCGACTCTATCGCCCGTACCGCTTCTGCCGGCAGTAACAGGCTCTTGCTGGCAAGATCCTGTTTCATATGTTCAGGATCGCTAGTGCCCGTCAAGGGCAACATTCCTAGCGCACGTGCAAAACTGAATATAACTTGGGCTGGAGTCGAACCAGCGTCATTCGCAAGCTTCGCAATCATGGGGTGCCGCACCACCTCAAGGTTGGCGGTTAAGAGCGAAAACCCCTGATAGACAATATTGTGTTTCTGGCAGAACGATCGGACGCCCCGGTCCCAGCCGAGGCGGGCGTAACAACGGTTTTGTACAAAGGTCGGGATTTCCATGCGAGCCGCAGCCATTTGCTCAAGATGGTGCAAAGAGACGTTACTCACGCCGAGCAAACGAGTTCGTCCCCCATCCCGCTCTTTCCGCATCGCCATCCAAACTTCGCTATCTGCTTCGGTCCATTCGTAGCCGGAAGATGGACCGTGAAGCACATAGCTGTCGACGTATTCCGTCCCCAGATGCCCCAGCGAGCTAGCCGTCGACTGGGCGACCTGCATGGCAAGACTAACAGCAGGATCATAAGGGAGCCGATGGTCCTGCCCACCCTGGTAGGTGAACTTGGTCTGAAGAAATAAATCTTTACGCGTGACGACTCCCGCGCGGTACGCGGTCGCCAGCGCCTCACCTACTCCGGCTTCAAAGTAATGTCGTCGCTGGTTTGCGGTGTCGATACCGCGAAAACCGACCCGGATCGCCTGTTCCGTGAGAACAAGCGTACGCTCCTCTTTCCAGGCAGTGCCGTAAAGGAAGTCCGGGACAGCGCAATTTAACGAGGATGGCATCAGGTTACTGTGTTAGTGGCGGTCAAGCCGCCAGCAGCGCAACGCCACCAGCTACCAGTAAGGCCGCCATCCATCTGCGGTGATCCACCCGTTCGTGCAGAAATATCTTGGCGGCGATTGCGTTGGCCACAAAAGTAAGCGACGCCGATGCCGGCGCAACCAAGCTCACATCCCCCCAGGACAACGCAAAGAGAAGGCTATAAAACGCCAGCGCCATCATAAAAATCCCCAGCAAAAAACTGGGACTGCGAAAAATGCGACCAGCCACGGTGAGGAGTCCAGCCCGACGCCAGAGTTCGCCGACGTCCCCCACTTTCTTCATTGCGCGCGAAAGCAGGACATCACCGGTGGTCGAAGCCAGTACGATGGCCAGAATCGCTCCCCAGGTATAGATATGCTTCATCGGTCCACCCTGGAAGCGATGGGCTCAACCAGACACTCCTCGTCGTCGGCATGCGGAGTCAAGGCCGGTCCCTGAGTCACGAATCCAACTCCAGCGGAAATTAACCCGATACCCAGCCAGCGCAGGGTCGTCACTTCCTCATGCAACAAAAATTTCGCAATGATAGCGAGCAATACGTACCCCAACGACGTTGCGGGCAACACATACGTGAGGTCAGCCCAGGAGAGGGCAGTCATATAAGCCGCGAAAAAACCGAGCAAAAACAAAATCCCCAGGGCGATCCAGGGATTCAGGATGGTTAGAATGATTTCAGGCAGGCGATGCAATGAAACGTTCCCGACTTGCTTCATGCCGCGAGCGAGGAAGGAATCACCGATCGCCGCAAATAACGTTACCCCGGCGAGCACCAGATACTTACGGAAGGTCACACTGTCTTTCCCGACAACCTTGCGAGCGAATCACAGCGGTTCAAGCTGGATTCATTTCTGCAGTTGGTGGCAACGGTTAGGTCGCACTGTTCCGAAAACATCCAGAAACTATGCTTTGACCGGTTCGGCCACCGTGGTGCCATCTGTTTTCCGCTGTTTTTCCTTGACCCATTTATTTCGCGAAGCGCGCAACTTGAGGAAGCTTTTCGCTTCTTTGTAGAGTCGCTTGCGTTCCACGTTATTGAATACCGCCTTCCGAAGAATGCGGTAGATTGCCTTGGGCCGGAAATAATATTCGTCGTAGAAGCGATGGACGGCGCTCATAATCTCATCCGCAGGCAGTCCCGGATACTGGATCTGAGCGAGCTGGTGACCACCTTCATCCACCATCTTTGTATCGGCCACCATGAAACCGTTTTTGACGGCGTAATCATAGAGCTCGGTGCCAGGGTAGGCGTGAGCCACCGAAACCTGGATAGTTTCAACATCCAATTCTTTTGCGAAGGCGATCGTGTTGTTTATGGTGTCGTGCGTCTCGCCGGGCAAGCCCATGATGAAGTCGCCGTGGACAACGAGGCCGAGCTTGTGGCAGTCCTTGGTAAACTGTCGCGCCCGCTCGAGAGTGGCACCCTTCTTGATGTTCTTAAGAATCTGCTGGTCACCTGATTCGTAGCCCACGATCAGAAGACGGCAGCCAGCCTCCTTCATCGCCTTCAGCGTCTCGTAGTCGGTGGTAACACGCGAAGTGCACGACCAGGTGAGATTCAGCGGCTTCAATTTCGCGCACAACTCCACCGTACGGGCCTTCTGAATGTTGAAAGTGTCGTCGTCAAAGAAAAATTCCTTGACCCATGGCCAGTATTGCTTCGCCGTGGCCATTTCCCGCGCAACGTCATCGGTCGAACGTTTGCGCCAGGCGTGACCGCTGGTGGTCTGCGGCCAGAGACAGAAAGTACACTGCGCCGGACAGCCTCGCGTCGTGTACAGGGAGACAAACGGATATAACAGGAACGGGACCGTGTAACGTCTCGGATCCAGGTCGCGATAATAGACGTCGGTGACGTGAGGCAGCGCGTCCAGATCCTGGATTTGCGGCCGGTCGGGATTATGGACAATGGTTCCATCCTTGCGGTACGAGATGCCCAAAATCCCTTCAATCGGATTACCCTGCGCGAATTCGACAACGGAGTAGTCAAATTCCTTGCGGCAGATGAAATCAATCGCAGCGCAATCCTTCAAGGTCCGTTCCGGCAGCACCGTTACGTGCGGTCCGACAAATGCAATCTTGATCTTGGGATTGACTTCCTTGATTTTGGCTGCCAATTGAATATCGCCCGGAAAACCCGGGGTGCTGGTATAGAGCACCAAAAATTCATAATCCTGCGCGATCTTGATGGTCTCTTGCGCAGAGACGTGGTGGGCAGGAGCGTCCAGCAGGCGGGCACCCTCAAGCATGCCAGTGGGGTAGGCCAGCCAAACTGGATACCAGTAAGACTCAATCTCGCGAGTGGCAGGCCACCGCGAACCGGCGCCGCCGTCAAAATTCTCAAACGATGGCGGGTTCAGGAAAAGTGTTTTTAAAGGCATAATTGTGAGTAACTTATACTAACATTTCACCATGGATTTTGCGGGGAACACAGGTACAAACCAGGTACACGCGATCGACTTTCGCAGCAGGAACAGCTGGTAGGCCAAACCCTTTCGCTGCAAGCACATAACCGTTAGATTGCGAACAGGGCGTTGACGGCTCAACGTTTTTTGCGACAAAGCATGCGCGCTTCCCCGTGCGACCAAAGGGAGGACCGGGATCTACACCATCCCGATGTCTATTTGCCAACCCCAATCCAGCTTTCCAGTTGACCCGTCGACCGCAGCAGCGTGATTCGAGCTCGCTCCAGTTGGAAGTTCGCATCCTGTAAAGAATTGTAACGTTCGCTTTGCTGCTCTTGCGCGTCTTGAAAGTCATGCCAGTTTGCGCTCCCGGCATCAAGGCGGACCTGCAACGACTCGAGATCAGACTGCCCCATTCGGTATTCCAGATCCGCAACTTCCTGTGCGGCCGCCATTTGTTCCACGGAGCGTTGTAATCGTAAGGTTTCTTCCGAGACCTGGTTTTTCGCCGCTTCCGCGTCTTTCTTTGCCTTCAATGCACTAGCGTCCGCTGCCTCGGCGCGGGCGCGCTGCGATGGACTGAAAAATGGAAAGCGCAGCACTACGCCAATGGTGGCATTATTCCGCTGAAAGGTCTTAAAGAATTCGTCGTAATTGTTGTATCGCGCCAGGAGACCATACTGCGCGGCAAAATCTGCAGACGGCAACATGGCGCGATGCTCACCTCGAGCACGGAAACCTTCCGCCGCAGCGCGATCATCAGCCGCTTGCACCGCCGGACTCGACCGGACTGCCTGGCCGGAAAGATCGTCATCCTGTTTGACTTCAGGAAGTGGCGGCATGGAATCCGGCGTGGTCTCAATGGAAGCTGCAGGCAATCCGGTCAAATGCGAGAGTCGATGACGAATCACATCTATCGCCCCTAGGGCTTCCGCCAGCCGCAATCGCAGCCGCGCTGTACCGAGATGCGCCTTGTTCTGCATTTGTGGACTGTCTACGCCTTCCTTGATGCGTTCACCAACAAGCTGTTCGGTCTTCAGTGCGGTTGCATGTTCTTCCTGTAAGCGAGCTGACAGATTTTCCCACTTGGCCAATTCGGCGTAGCTCAGAACGGTATCTTGGATCACCTGATTTCTCTGGTCCTTTGTCTGCGCGGTCGCGGCGCTCCAATCGGTCTTAGCCGCGCGAACAAAGTCGCGTATCGAGGGATTGAAAATCGTGGATTGCGAATTCACATTAAGAATCGAGGGCGCCGATCCCTCCAAACTCAGTGGGAATCCCCATGACTTACCCAGACCCGAACCCACCACAAGCTGCGGAATGTATTGGTTTCGAGCCTCGCGATAGGAAGCAAACACGCGTTGCTCGTCCGCTGCGGCACCCGCCGTGGTAGTGCTGTGCGTTAGGGCCAGTTCAACTGCGCGCTTAAGGGGAAGTGGCTCCGCGGAAAGTTGAAACTGAGCTAAAGGAACGGCGATGAGAGCTCCTAGCAAAATAGCGGGCAAACCGCTTGCACGACACGCGACGGACTTCATCTGTTCACCTTCGAGATAATCGACTGGACAGAAACAGTGATTGTAAACAAGAGATGGGAAGACGGGCTGCGGAGCGGCCCCCAAAAGATTCCAGCGCTCCGCACACCAAATTAGCGATTGAGACGGTCCAGCGCTTCCTGGGCCCTGGAGAAGTTCTTTGCCAGAGAGAGTGCGGCGCGATATTCCTGAGCGGCGGCCTGCTTGTCGCCCTGTTTTTCAAGCGCAGTACCCAGCAGATAGTGAGCTTTGAAGGCCGGGGCTTCTTCGACCTTGGAATTCAACGCAAGATAGCGGCGCAGGAACTGAACGGCGCCGGAATAATTGCGTCCGCTACGCAGCAGAATCTCTCCCGACTCCATCAGAATTTCGGGGCGATCCATCTGCGCCGAAACAGCATGGTTGATGGCAGCTTCCATTTCATCCCACCGTTGCTGGTGACGATAAAAAAGAGCGAGGTTAAACCAGGTTAACGCGCTACCGTGACTTGCATCGATGGCCGCCCGGTATTCCTTCTCGGCGCCTTCGGAGTCCTTCTTTTTCTCAGCAAGCCGACCTTTCAGGTAATGCGCCTTGGCCGGATCGAGTGAATCGAGGGCCCGGATTTGAGCTTCGGCCTTGTCACGACCGCCACCGACGATTCCGGGCGCTTCCAGATAAAATTCGCCCAGGTCGCTGCGGGCGTCCACATTTTTTGGATCGAGCCGGACCGCGGTTTCGAACTCCTCCCTTACTTTGCCGGCCAAAGAAGCCGCTTTGAAAAACACCACGCCGTCCGCCTTTTCGCCATAAATCCGGCCCAACCACATGTGGTAACGGCTGTTGTTAGGGGCGAGTGCAATCGCTTTTTCGCAGGCTGAGATACCACGATCCCAGTCGCCCATTGAGAAATACGCGCGGCACAGGAGGTTATAGGCTTCAGCGTCGTTCGGAGAAGTGCTGAGCTTGGATCGAAGAGTACTGATCGCTTCGTCAGCGCGGCCTGCAGCCAGCAGAGCTGGTGCCGATTCATCAGCCATCGCCAGGGTAGCAGCGATCACCGTTGCCCATATCACAATGATGGTTCGCAATTTCATTTTCCGTCAGCCAATCCTAGTGAACGATCTTGATCGCCGCCCTATCGCGAAGCGGTTTCGAACTTGTCGATGCCAGCGCCAACAGGGCATTGTCGGACACGCCTGAGGTCACTTCTACCTCGGTCAAGTTCGAAATCGAAGTCTGAATGTCCCGACGTTGCAGCTCATCGTTCACGATCTGAAAAACGAATTTTTTGTTGTCATCCAGCCGAACCGCCTCGCGCGGTACCGTCAACGCATTGCGATGTTCGGCCGTGACGATCGTTACACCCACGTTGATATTGGGAAGAAGCTTGAGATCCTGGTTATCCACAACACACGTGGTTTCACCTACGTTGCGTGTTCCCAACAACTTCACGGTGGATGGAATCGTGGTGACAGCACCTTGCCAGGTGCGTCCGGGAATTGCGTCCCAGGTCAGCTCAATCGGCTGTCCGGTAGCCAATCTACCCACATCGGGTTCATCCACGTAGGCACGCACAAGAACCTTTGAGAGGTCCGCTTCCTGCAGCACCAGGTCGCCGGGGTTCACATACGACCCCTGATGAACTGGAAGTGAATAGACGATGCCCTCGAACGGCGCACGGATATTCAGTTGGCGCAAAACGCTTTCCGCTGCCGCATAAGCGCTTTCTGCCTCAACCTTCTGAGCCTCCACGCGAGCCACTTCAAACGCGGAATAACGGCTGCGCTGTTTCTGCTGGAGCAATTTAAGATCAGATTCCGCTGCCGCGAGCTGATCCTGTGCCTGCTTCACCTCACCCGGCGAGGCCGCACCATTTTGCTGCAAACGCTGCAAAGCTTCGAGGTTGCGCTGTGCGGTATCGCGTCCCGTACGAGCTTTGCCGAGTTGAGATTCAAGAGTCAAAATTTCTTCGTGATTGCCACCGCCCTGCACCGCGCTCATCTCTGCCTGGGCGGCCCTCACTTGAGCCAGCGCACGAGCAGCCTGACTGCTGGCATCGGCGTCTTCCAGCTGGGCTAGGAGCTGTCCTTTCTTAACCCGTTGACCTTCTCTCACCGCCAACCTCTTTACCGTCGTTCCGACCGGAGCGTGCGCCTCAAAGCTCTGAATGGGCTCTACTTTACCGTTGGTAGAGACAATGCTTCGAATGGTGCTGCGTCCCAAAGTGGCCGCTCGGACGGGAATAACCTCGCCTCGAGACATGAACGAGGCGAGCAGCACGACAGCAATCACGATGGCCGCCGCCCATAACAGCCAGTTTTTCTGGCCAAGAACCCCGACTTGGTTTGTGCCTAGCGCCATTTTGAAACTGCGATGCGCGGAGAGCCTTGGTAGCAAACCGCCACGTAATCTCTTTCCTGAGCCGAAGCTTCAACCTCAAGACCTGACCCAAAAAATTAGATGCGCGAATTCTAGCAGGGAAGCTTAATTCTGAGGGGTTGGCGGTTATGGGACTGGTTACAATGTGTTTATATGCCCAAAACACGCTATACCCGGGGACATGCCGAGGCCGGTCTGCGGACCAAGTTTCCGGAGATTGAAACTTGGCCGAACCAGTTCCCGGGCTACGAAATTATCGTGGACGATCCTGAGTTTACTTCGGTGTGCCCGAAGACCAGTTTGCCAGATTTCGGAACCGTGACGATCCGGTATATGCCTGATCGGCACTGTCTGGAGTTGAAATCGCTGAAGGAATATCTGCAATGCTATCGCAATCTGGGAATCTTCCAGGAGAACATCGTGAACCGTGTCCTGGAGGATGTCGTGCGGTGGGCAAAACCGGTATGGGCGGAAGTGAAAGGCGATTTTCGTCCCCGCGGCGGAATATCGACAGTAGTCGTTGCGCGATGGCCAAGACCCAAGGATCAGAATGCTCACGGGCGTGTGTCGACACCTGGGCAGTAAAGGCGCTGTTGCCTGATCTAAGTCACATGGGCGCTTCCCCGCGGTGCAGGTTCTCCTAAGGTCTGCGACCTCATAAGGCCTCCTGTGGCATGTTATATTCCTTCGCCAGGTGACCCAACGCAAACTCTACCCCTGGACGGCGCTCGTCATCCTGACGACGTTGAACTTTCTGAACTACATTGATCGTTCCGTTCTGTTTGCAGTGCAGCCGCTGGTGCAGAACGAATTCAAGCTAACCAACGTTCAGGTTGGATACCTGACCAGCGCCTTTCTACTGTTCTACATGGTGGCCGCGCCCTTCGTTGGACCCTTGGCTGATCGCTATTCGCGCAAGCTGATCATCGTCCTGGGCGCCGTTTTCTGGAGCGGACTGACCCTTCTGACTGCGGTCACTCATACCTACGGCGAATTGCTGTTACGCCATACCCTGGTGGGCGTCGGCGAGGCGACTTTCGTGACGATTGCGCCTACTTTTGTCGCCGACCTTTTTCCGGAAAACAAACGCGGTCGCATTTTCGGCATTTTCTATCTGGCCATTCCCGTGGGGACCGCCGCCGGTTACTTGCTGGGAGGCAAGTTGGGCGCAAGCATGGGTTGGCGTTTTCCGTTTTATGTCGCTGCTTTCCCGGGCTTTTTGCTGGCGTTGGCGGTGTGGTTCCTTCCGGAGCCACCCCGAGGGCAGTTCGATTCCCAGAAGGAGACCGCGGAGCGCGGAACTCTTAAAGGCTTGGCGCGCAACCCGGCATTCTGGATGGTTACGCTCGGCATGGCCGCTGGAACATTTTCATTGGGCGGAATTCAGGTCTGGATGCCGACCTTTCTGTCGCGTGCCCGAGGCTACAGTCTGGAAGCTGCGAACCTGATTTTCGGAAAGATTGTGGTGGTTGACGGCATCCTGGCGTCGTTGGCTGGAGGATGGCTGGGCGACCGTCTGCTGCCTCGAATGAAGGGCTCGTACTATTTTGTTTCCGCTGCCAGCATGGGCCTCGGCGTTCCGGTAATGTCCTTTGCCCTGTTCACGAAGGGTCCGTGGATGGTGCCAGCCATCGCTGTTGCTGCGTTTTTGCTCTTGCTGAATACCTCGCCCCTTAACACAGCCTTGGTGAACTCAGTTGGGTCTCATATTCGAGCTACTGCCATCGCTGTCAACATTTTCCTGTTTCATCTTCTTGGCGACGTCCCTTCTCCTACGCTGATGGGCTATGTCGCTGACAGTCATTCACTGCAAGCTGCGTTCCTCCTTCCAGTAATCGCAATGGCGATTTCTTCTGCCATACTGTTTTACGGCATGCGCTTTGCTCCAACAGTACGCACAGACAATCAACCCGGCAACGCCGGAGTTTCGGTGGAATGAATTATTTCTACTGGATTGCTGGTCCGATCCTCGGATTAGCCTGGATTTGGCGTCTGCTCGACGCCGCCATCGGTGTTCCGAAGATTGCTGACATTTCGTTGCCTCAATCGAACCGCGTTCCTCCCCATAACCCAAAGATCAGCATCGTTGTTCCTGCTTGCAACGAAGAACCGGCAATCGAAGCCACACTGACTCGATTGTTGGCGCTTGATTACGAGAACTTTGAAGTCATCGCGGTAGATGACCGATCCACCGACCACACCGGCCATGTTATGGAAAGGATCGCCGCAGCGGCGCCACATGCACAGCTTAAGGTAATCCGAATCACCGAATTGCCCGCCGGTTGGATGGGCAAGCCCCACGCCATGTGGAGCGCAGCCAACCAGGCAACCGGCGAGTGGCTGTTATTCACCGATGCCGATGTTTTGTTCAAACCCGACTCGGTTCGACGCGCGCTGGCTTATGCTGAAGCCGAAGCCGCCGATCATCTGGTTCTGTTTCCGCGCATGATCATGAAACGCTCGGGCGAGAAAATGATGATCGCGTTCTTCCAAACTTTGTTCGTGTTCGGACACCGCCCCTGGAAAGTTGCCGATCCGAAAACCAAGGACCACATCGGCGTTGGCGCTTTCAACATGCTTCGGCGAACGGTGTATGACTCGGTAGGCACCTTCGCAGCGTTGCGCTTCGAAGTGCTTGATGACATGAAGCTCGGTAAGGTGGTGAAAAATGCCGGGTATGCTCAACGCAACGTATTTGGGGCGGATCTAATTTCTATTCGCTGGGCAAAGGGCGCGATGGGAGTGGTGGATAATCTAACCAAGAATTTCTTTGCCATCATGTCATTCCAATGGCCACGCGCCCTGGCCTCGTGCGTAGCCCTTGCATTTTTGAACCTGATGCCTTTCGTTGGAATCGCCTTTGCGCATGGCTGGGCGCGTACGGGCTATGCCGTCGCACTATTCTCGATGTTTTCGATCTACGTTGGTATGTCGACGAAATCGGACATTCCGTCTTACTACTTTATCCTGCACCCGATCAGCACGGCGTTATTCGTCTACACCATGCTTCGTTCGACGTTCTTGACCTTGGGACGCGGCGGAGTGGTCTGGCGCGGTACTTTTTATCCGCTGGACGACTTGAGGAAGGGAATGGTGTAACTAGGCCTCGCTTTGGCTGGAACCGGCTGCTGAGAATCGATCTGATCGGCCTTGGGGTCGTCGGGGTTGGTGGGAAAGACCTCGAACAGGCTTCGGCCGATGATGTCATCGCGCTTCGTCAAAGTCGCGGCTAGATAAGCGTCACTTGCGGCCACGATCCGTAGATCAGGCCTCAGGACCAGGTACAAACCGGGCGCGGACTCAAACAGGACACGAAAATCCGGAGTGGCAAAGCTTTGAGTCGGAGCGCTCGTGACCTTCCCGATACTATGCCTTCTCCGGAGAACAGTAGCCCACAAGTCACTGTTCAGTTATGACCATTTCGTGGTGTTTTCGGTGGAGCGGAGCAACCATACCACTGCCAGCCACTGCAACGGGCGCGGCCCTTTAAGTTGCATTAAGTTCAAGAAAAACACCGCGTAGTAAGATAGCAGGCGAGTAGTAGGTTTTTCTCGTCCCAGAGGAGAAAGCAAATGGCTGAACCGAAGGCTGCTGCCACCGGAAACGACGTCTCCCGTGATCGACTAGCGGAATTGCTGAACGAAGACCTTTCGCGCGAATACCAGGCCATCATCGCCTACGTTGTTTACTCCCAGGTACTCAAGGGCGCTCAATACATGAATATTGCTGATCAACTTGCCATTCATGCCAAACAGGAACTGGATCACGCACTGATAATTTCTCGGCAGATCGATTATCTGGGCAAAATGCCAACCGTGAAGTCGCAGCCGGTCCGGACCTCAGAAGATCCGAAAGAAATGTTGCGGTTCGATCTTGAAAGTGAAAACGAGACCATCAGAAATTACCGGGACAGGGTACGGCAGTGCGAGGCATTGGGGGAATACGCGATGGCGGAACAGATTCGACAAATCCTGGTGAACGAACAAGATCATCAAATTGATCTGGCTACTGCTCTGGGAGTGGAAGTGGCAGATCTTTCAACAAAAAAGACCAAGTAAGTAGGGGCGCGATTCTGCGTTATGGTTGTGCTGTCGTAAGGCCCCCGGGCAAATCCTGACGCTTTGTGCCCGGGCGCGCTAATTTCATAATGATAGGTTCGCTCGCGATCTGTCAGAGCCACCATGACGTACTGCTTCGTTGGTAACGCACTAGGTATTGCCAGCAGGGGCAGACTTCCTCCAAATTTACGTCCCACGAATGAACTCAGAACTTACAGTTGAAGTCTGCGTCGATTCGCTGGAATCGGCCGTGGCGGCGGAACGGGGCGGCGCAAAACGCGTGGAATTATGCAGCAGCCTTGCAGAAGGTGGAGTAACGCCTAGTGCCGGCCTGATCGCAACCGCTCGCCAAAACCTTTCCATCAACCTCCACGTTATCATTCGCCCTCGTGGTGGCGATTTCTGTTATTCCCCTGATGAGTTTGCCGTGATGAAAAAGGACATTCTCATGGCCAAACAACTGGGCGCCAATGGTGTTGTGTTCGGAATTCTGGACGTCGACGGACGTGTTGATATTCCGCGAACCCGCGATCTCGTGCAATACGCTATGCCTCTTGCAACCACATACCATCGGGCCTTCGACATGTCCGCCGACCTCGGGAAGTCTTTGGAAGATGTAGTGGAAGCAGGCGCCGACCGGGTCCTTACTTCGGGCGGCGCTTCAACCGCGATCGAAGGAATCCAAGTGTTGCGCGGTCTGGTCGAGGTCGCTCGCGGTCGCATCGTGGTCCTGGCGTGTGGCGGAATTGATATTGAAAATGTCCATTCCGTGATCGAGAAAACGGGCGTTCGAGAGATTCACGTCAGCTTGAGGACGACCATGCCAAGCCCGATGCGCTATCGGAACCCAAACCTCTCCATGGGAACCCTGAGGTTGAACGAGTACGAACGTGCTTTCGTTCTGGACACGAGAGTCGAGCAATTATTGCAAGCAGTTTCTGGGTCCCGACCTTCCTCCAAACCTTCATAAAACGCGGGATGACAACCGCAACCTACACGTTGATCCACGTCTTGACTAGTCTGGTGGGAATCGGTTCGGGATTCGTTGTTGTATTCGGGCTGATAAAAGGAAAACGCCTTGATGGCTGGACCGGGCTTTTTCTCCTGACCACCGTGGCCACGAGCCTCACGGGCTTCGGTTTCCTTTCGATCATCTGCTGCCATCCCACAAAGTAGGAATCATATCGTTGGCGGCGCTCGCGATCGCGATTCTTGCGCGCTACGCTTTTCATCTCGCTGGGGGGGGCGCCGGACCTAGGTGATCGGCTCAGTAATCGGACTTTATCTCAATGTGTTTGTCCTGGTTGTGCAGTCTTTTGAAGGTTCCCGCCTTGAAAAGAATGGCTCCCACGCAGTCCGAGCCGTCATTTCTGGTTGCACAAATCGCGGTTCTGGTGGTGTTCATCGCGTTGGCAATCATTTCGGCCAAGAAATTCAGCCGTCACACCGCCCTCTCGGCCTAGCGAACCCAGTAGTACCGAAATCTCTTATGGGGAGACACAGTTGTCAAACGCCAAAGAAAGAAACGACTCGTTTCCCAGAATAGACGCAATTGGGCCGGCATCTGGCCGGCCCATGGCTACGAAGAATTGGAGAGGGAAGTTCAGCCGAACGACTTCACTGCGGTGGCTTCGTCGTCTTTTACATCGAAGACGGTGTAAAGCTTGGTGATCTGCAGCAGATCGTGAACCTTCTTGGTCAGGTTCAGCAGTTTGAGCTCGCCTCCCTGATTGCGCACGGTGGTGAATGCACTCACCAGCTCACCAATACCGGAGCTGTCGATGTAATTCACGTCCCCAAGGTTGAGCAGAATTTTCTTCTGCCCTTTTGAAAGCAGATCACGAACTACATCCTTGAGGATGACGCTGCCTTCGCCGAGGGTGATTCGGCCGCTGCAATCCACGATGGTGACGCCGTTAACCTGACGTGTACTGGTCTTCATGCTCACTGGGAAGCCTCCTTAACGTGCCCGGATGGTCCGGGAACGTGCTTGATAAGTTTGATTTCGGTGCCGGTCAGGGACGGATTGATCTGCACTTCGTCCATGAACGAACGAATAAGAAAAATGCCTCGGCCGGATGTCTTCATCAGATTTTCCGCCGCCAGCGGATCGGGGATCTTTTCAGGATCCAGCCCTTTACCCTGGTCTCGGATCGTGATCACCAGATTTCCGCCAGTCTGCTCAAAGTCCAAACTCACCTTTTTACCGGGGTCGTAGGCGTTGCCATGAAGGACGGCATTGACGGCAGCTTCACGCACGGCCATGGCGATTCGCATGACCTCGTCATCGTCGAAGCCCGCCTCGGTTGCGATGCGGCTGGCTGCCTGCTCGGCGCTGTCCACAGTCTCCAGCGTCGAATCTAACGTGTAGGAGACCCGCTGTTCGGTCATGGTAAAAATTTGAAGAGCACGGTCGATCTCGAAACAAACCCAGAAACCTCGCCGTTTCAGTCTCAGTCAACGGCAATCGCCTCGCCGTGGCCGAAAACATGCGATTCCAGCGAAGCGGTAGTTTGCCCTTCCGCTGTGCAAATGTCAACGCGGGACTCCATAATCCTCTCCTCCAACCCTGGTTGCGGTACCGTGACCAGCGGCCACGAAGTGGTACCGGATACCCCTACTGAGCCGCCGCCCTTTGAATTTGGTTCAAGTCCGTAATTCCACCACCGGCCACCGCCCATCTGGATTCTTCGTCGTTAGTTGAGTATTCTCGGGATGATGCCGACGTTCGCACTGACGGAACTACTGGGCGCCACGGTATTTGACCGTACCGGCAGCCGTTGCGGACGGGTGCGCGAAGTTGCGCTGGTACCTCAGGAAGATCGGGCCCGCGTGGCCATGCTCATTGTGAAAACGAGCTCCGGGAGCCGTCTTCTGCCGTTCGGTCTGGTGACCTCGATCAACGGCGGGGTCCGCACCGACGCCTCTACGACCCAATGGCTGACAGGGGACGGTTCGGAGGGCATGCTACTGCTTTCGCGCGATCTGCTTGACCAGCAGGTCATCGATGTTTTCGGAAGAAAAGTGGTTCGGGTCAACGATCTGGATCTCCAGCAGGAAATGGTCGCCAACCGTCCTGTCTTAAAGGTGGGGTCGGTGGATGTCGGGCCGAGGGGTGCGATCCGCCGCTTACTGAAGGGTGTGGTGCCGGTAGCGGCTCTGCGTGCACTGTTGCGGCAAATCCCGCCGCGAAGTATTCCATGGGACTTTGTCGATCTGATTGAGACCGATCCAGCTCGGAGGGTAAAGCTCAAGATTTCTCACGAGCGCCTGGCCAAGCTTCATCCCGCGGACATTGCCGACATCGTTGAAGACCTCGCGCCGGATGATCGCGAGGCTGTGTTCAAAACTCTCGACGAAGAGGTTGCAGCCGAGGCTCTTGAGGAAGTCGAGCCCAAGGTGCAGAAAGCGATCTTGGAATCGCTCAGTTCGGAACGCGCCGCTGAAATTGTGGAGGAGATGGAACCCGACGCGGCCGCAGATCTACTAGCAGACCTGCCTGAGAAACGCACCTCTGAGATTCTGTTGGAGATGCAGCCCCAGGAACGAAAGGAGATGGTCGAACTCCTGGAGTTCAAGGAAAACACCGCCGCCGGCAGAATGAACACCATGTATCTGGCGGTCAATGTAAACGCCACGGTACACGATGCCGTGGAGGCCCTGCGCAACTTCGAAGGCGGTGTCGAAACGGTAAGCACCATCTACTTGATAGATTCGCAGGGAACCTTAGCTGGAGCCGTGCCCTTGGCGAAGATTGTGTTAGCTACTCCGCGAATTCCTATGCTCGCGTTGACCCAGGAGCCGCTCATTTCCGCTCATCGCAGTGCTAAGGAAAAAGAAGTAGCGGAGTTATTTGATAAGTACAATCTGTCCACCCTGCCGGTCGTCGACGACAACAAGAAGTTGACCGGAGTGATCACCTCCGACGACATCATCAGCCTGCTTCGCGCGAATCTGTAACCTCCCCGCTCGATGCCAACCTAAGATTCAGGACCACCACGGGAGTCCAAGCCACAAGATCATCGAGTTATTCGATTTCATATATCCAAAAATCCTGTCATGCATTTATGCTGATCAGTCTCTTTCATCGAATCGAAGCATGAAGCGAGGACGTTGAGCTTGGCGAATCTGCTGTCCACCTTCGGAATCACGAACAAGCCGCGAAGGCAGAAGCTTGGCAACATCGTCAAGTTTCGTATGCTGGCATTCTTCGCCGTGTTCGGCCCCGGTTTCATTACCGCGAACGTGGACAATGACCCCGGAGGCATCCTTACTTATTCCCAAGCCGGGGCAAAATTCGGATACGCGCTCCTGTGGACGTTGATCCCGATCACCATTGCTCTGATCGTAGTTCAAGAAATGGCAGCGCGGATGGGAGCTGTCACGGGCAAGGGCTTGTCCGATTTGATCCGTGAGGAGTTCGGCTTTCGAGCCACATTCTTCACCATGCTGGTCCTGGGCCTGGCTGATTTGGGAAACATCGTGGCTGAATTCGCCGGTCTGGCCTCTGGGATGGGCTTATTTGGCGCCAGTAAATACATTGTCGTGCCCGTTGGGGCATTCCTGGTGTGGTCTGTAGTGGTCGGGAATTCGTACAAACCAGTCGAGCGAATTCTGGTTGTTTTATCGATACTGTATTTCACCTACCCGATATCAGCAATTCTCGCCCATCCGGACTGGATCCGAGCCTTTCACGACACCCTAGTGCCGAACATAAGCCGAAGCTCCGAATATCTGATCATGTTTGTAGGTTTGATCGGAACGACGATCACGCCGTGGATGCAGTTTTACCTGCAGGCATCAGTGGTGGAGAAGGGAATCACCAAACGGCAGTACGCACTTTGCCGGTGGGATGTGATCATCGGTTGCATCATTACCGACGTGATCGCGTTCTTCATTGTTCTCGCCTGCGCGGCAACGTTACATGTTTCAGGCTTCCACAACATTTCTGACGCCGCCGATGCCGCCGCTGCGTTGCGTCCCCTGGCAGGACAGTTCGCTTACATCCTTTTCGCAGTAGGGCTGGTAAACGCCTCCTTGCTGTCTGCCGCGATTCTTCCTTTAGCCACCGCGTACAACGTCTGCGAAGGCCTTGGTTTTGAGTCCGGCGTGAACAAACGATTTTCCGAAGCGCCGGCCTTCTATTGGCTGTATACGTTGCTTATTGCCGTCGGCGCCGGAGTAGTGTTGGTCCCAAAACTGCCCTTGCTGAAAGTGATCCTCTTTTCGCAGGTAGTAAATGGTGTCCTGCTTCCTTTCGTGCTGGTGTTTATGCTGGTCCTGATCAACCGGAAAGAACTGATGGGGGATTACCGGAATTCCTTTTTAGCCAACATCATCGCTTGGGGAACCAGCGTGACCGTGATTGTGATGACGGTGGCGATGATTTGGACCAGCTCGACCGGTCAATAAACTTTCCCGCCAGTCTCGCACAGTCAGGAAATGGATCCCTCGACCAGATTTCGCACTAAGCCCAGGTCGGCTTCGAGAAAATCTAAGGATGGCAGCTCGGAACGCAGGGCCCAGCGCATGTCCTTAAAAATCCTGTTCTCGATCTCGCCCTTATATTCCCGGACGGTATAGAAACGCAGCTCGACGGCGGCACCATTCTTGTAGTCGTGGCGGATACGAGCTACCTCGTCTGCGATCGTGGCATCGATTCCCAACTCTTCTTCCAACTCACGGTGCAGGGCATCACGGGGTTGCTCGCCAGGTTCGATCTTGCCTCCCGGAAACTCCCATTTCAACGGCATCGTCTGGTGACGAGTACGTTGGCACACGAGAATCTTCTCGTCCCGAAAAATCAATGCCGCGACTACCCTTTTTACCTGCGGCAAGGAACCTCTTGTTTGCAGCCCCTACAGGCCTGAAAATTGTGGCTCTGCGCGGTTCTGACACGGCGAAAAGAATGCCTTCCGACGCAGATTGAGTCAGGGAAGGTGTTTTGATATCTGATGGTTCCCATAACAGTCTTCAGCGGGTCAACTCAGCCTGGGACTTTCTCCATTTGCTGACCAACCAGTGAGGCGCAATATTCGACCAGTTTGCGGTCTTCATCGCCGAATGCGGCATGGAAATGGCTGTCGATGTCAAGCTCACCGACTACCTTCTTTCGAACGAAGATCGGAACAACAATTTCGGATTTGGTCTCCGTAGAGCAGGCCAAATAACGGGTGTCCAGACTAACGTCGTCAACCACCACGGTTTTACCACTGGACGCAGCCGCCCCGCAGATACCCTGATTCAAAGGTATTCGGGTGTGAGGTGTCATCGCGCCCTGAAACGGCCCCAGTACCAGCATGCGAGACTGACCCGGAGCTGGCTTGGCCTCCAGCATGTAGAAGCCGACCCAGTTGTATTTCAACATACGGTCGTGCAAGAGCTTGACGATTTCCCACATGAGATCTTCGACCGTGCCAGACGCCTTACTGAGTCGGTCAATTTCCTTCTGAGCTTCCACGATCTTCTGAGCCGTTGCCATAGGATCCTAAATTTCACCGTCGGAGCTATGATCCCGACTGCGTTGCGGGAGAATACATTTTAGACCGTCAGGGTGTGGAAAATAATCGGGATGAATCGCTGCCGCCAATGCCTTTAATCCAAGCAGAAGTGTGGGCGCGGGCGTATTCAGAAGCTCATCCCGCACGCAATAAACCCGACCTGCCTTAACCGCGCGAAGTTCCTGCCAGCCGCGATCATGCACGATCTTTTTCAGTGGGACGCGATCTCCTGCTCCGCACCACCCAGCGATCAGAACATCTGGATCCTCTGACAAAACCGATTGCGGCGAACAATGTGCTCCTGGCTCGCCCAAAAATTCGCCGCCCGCCGCCACTACCAGTTCCGCTACCCATTTCTGTGATGCGATTAGAGGCTTGCCCCATTCTTCGCAAAAGACACGTGGCCGAGCATTGCGATTCGGGTCAATTGTTTTAATTTTCTCGCGGAGAATTTCAATCTCCCGTCGCATACCCTCAATCACGGCTTGCCCTCTTGTTTCCTCACCCATCGCTCCGGCGATGACCGCAATATCCGCATAAATGTCGGCCAGACTGTGAGGTGCGAGGCCCAGAAAGCGAATGCCGGCTTTCAGAATTTCTACAACTGCCTTTTCCTGGTAGGGAACAGCGGCGATCACGAGATCAGGACGAGCAGGCAGAATTTGCCGACTTTGAGCGGTCCATGAATCGGCGATAATAGTGCGGGTCCCGTCGTTGATTTCCGGACAAACATCCACGCAATATTTTGTGCAGCCAACCACACGGTCAAGTTTGCCGATGGCCGCGAGTATGACGGTGGCGCTCGGCTGTAAACAAACTACGCGTCGAGGATAGAAGTCGGGTGGCACACGTCAATGGTACAGTTGTCGCCTCATTGAGCACAGCAGGCGGCAGCGCACTTGCGTTCAAGCGGTCTCGAAGCCCGGTATTCAAAACTTTATAATCCCATCAGGAGATTGCTCGACCTATGTTCATTCATATGTTCGCGTTTCGCTGGAAGCCAGGAGTCACAGAGAGTCAGAAGCAACATGTCATCACTGAGATACACAAGCTACAGGGACAGATCCCTGGTCTGGTTGAAACCTCAGTGGGAGCGAACATTTCTCCGCGTGGACAGGGATACGAACTGGGCGGCGTCATGAAGTTCACCGACAAAGCGTCACTAGATGCATATGGGCCACATCCGGTGCATCAGAAGTTGGTGAGTTGGCTGACGCCCTTGATCGAGCCCATCGAAGTAGACTTCGAGACCGATATTGATTAGCTGTCCCACAGCACCTCTCACCGCCGCGTCACGATACAATTCGTTCGATGTATTCCCCTCAGGTCCTCGACCACTTCCAACATCCGCGCAACCCTGGAGAAGTGATCAATCCTGACGTATCCGTCCAGATCGACAATCCCGTGTGCGGCGATGTTCTTAAACTGACAGTGAAAATAAACCGAGGACGTATCGATGAAATTAGATTTCTGGCGCAAGGTTGCGTCCCCAGCATGGCCTGTGCGTCTCTGTTGAGCGAAATGGTGCAGGGAAAGACGCTCGACGAAGCTCGCCAGCTGAGCCGGGAAAAACTGATCGAAGCCGCTGGCGGATTGCCTCAGGCTTCGCTGCACGCCAGCCATCTGGCTATCGATGCCTTGCGGGAAGTCATCAAGGTCTATGGGAGGGAAACTGACTCCGGGAAATAGATGGGCCATTGCCGCTGCCCCGCCAGGCTTTCAAGTTCCGTAGTGGGGTTCACTACGAATGGATTCGGCGTGATTTCCAGCATGTCAGCATCCCAAATGGAATTTCCAAAGACCGCATCTGGGGTTCGACCAACGACTTCTCGAATTGCCTTCGGCTTGCCCTTGCCGCTCGGTACTCGGATAACCTTGTCCGTGACCTTGCCATCGTCGACAACAACGGCCGCCGCCAGCACTCGCTGTGGTGGAATCGCGAAGTGTTTCATGCCTGCGCGAATGACCCATTCGCTGGTGGAAGACACCGCCCAGACTTCGCATGCATTCGCGTGCAAGGTTTGGATCAGGCCCTGTATTTCAGCAAAAATACCGCCCACGATTTTTTCCTCGAAGAATGGCAGTGCCGCGTGGATCACTTCGGTCTCGGACAGTCCGCGGTTGATGGTCACCATATCGGCGCAAATCTCATCCTCACTAACTTCGCCCGCGAGATATTCCGCATAACGGGCGCGAGCCCATCGCACTGTATCGTCGGCAACCAGGCCGCGCGTAAGTTCCCATTCAAAGAAGCCAAACCCCGCATCGCCGGACCACAAGGTTCCATCGCAGTCGAATACCGCGAGCTTTGGCCGCAATTGCAATACCGACTCGACAAACGCATCTTTGTCGAGCCGAAGACTCTGACCTGCATTTTCAGTATTCATTTTGTGATCATCTGACCTGAGAGCTCACCAAGGTTGCGTAGTCCTCTGGAGTATTGACGTTCATCGTGACATGAGGATCATCAACGTGAACATACGATATATGGTTCTGGTGTCGATGCTCTACGTCTCTAGCGGTTGCTGTGGCTGGAGCCTTCAGGAATGCTTCGATCATCTCGCGTCCTACGAGGAATGGGTGACCATGTCTTCCGTTGTACTCTGGCACGACAGCCCAGACATCGGAGAGGGCCATGTCAAAAGCGTGTCGTAGAGTCTTCAACGAGGACGGACTCGCGGGAGGACGATCGACCAAGGTGATCATGGCAGCGTCGCGCCCTAAATTCAGAACCTCCTCGAGCCCCACCCGCAAAGAGCTGAACTGACCCAGTTCAGGCGTGGCATTTCTCTTCATCGAACCACCAGCGCCGTAAACCGATGCGGCAAGAGCCGCTTCGTTATTTCCGGCGACCACTATCACTTGATCAGTGACAGCACTGAGGGCACGGACGGCCGCGGAAACAAACGTCTCTCCGGAAACTTGGATCCCCGATGCCACGGGAGGCCATGGGAGTAGCGCTTTGTCCGAGCCCATACGGCTGGACGCGCCGGCCGCCAATATCACCCCGCACCATCCTGACGCCCTGCTCATGTGGGGAAGATATCAGATACGTCGTGGGTCGTTGGCCCGCACTCTGATCGCCAGAGATCAAAACTTAAATAGACGTTAATCCTGAGTATCGAGCGCTTTAACGTCTTCGCTGGGCTCATCATTCTCAACCTCAGAGATGCCCTGATCACTACTCTTGTGGCGGTGAAACCAGCTCATATGGGGTAAATCGCGTTCCACCCGGCGGCGGACAGCGATCAGTTCGGCGGTGATGGCTACGGCAATTTCCTCGGGCGTGACCGCGCCAATATCCAGCCCGATCGGAGCATGCACACGTTCGAAAAGCTTTGGGGCAAGGCCCTCTTTGGTCAATTCCCGAAATATCGTAACCGTCTTGCGTTTCGAACCAATCATTCCTATGTAGCGTGCCGGAGTCTGCACGGCCCATCGCAACAAGCGCATATCATCGCGGTGGCCACGTGTGACGATTACGATATACGAAGACTCGGTTGGAACCACGCGAGTGATAGCACGCTCAAAATCTTCACAAATAACCTCTTTCGCGTCCGGAAAGCGTTCACGATTAGCATAGGTGGCACGGTCATCAGCGATCGTTACTTCAAAACCGGTAGCCGTGGCAGTTTTGTAAAGGCTCAGGGAGACGTGACCGCCGCCAAAGATATAGAGTGACGCCGGAGGCAAAATCGGTTCGACAAAGATGTCCAACGTGCCTCCGCAAACCAGACCGGTATCGAATTTAGGGTCGTGGTTGAGGTTGAAAGTGAGGGTTCGAGGCTTTTCACTCGCCATTACGTCCCGCGCGGCCTGCCAAACCTCGGATTCGACGCATCCTCCGCCAATCGTTCCCACGATCGAGCCGTCGTCTCGAACCAGCATCTTTGCCGTTTTGAATGAGGGAATGGAACCACTCACATTGACGATCGTCGCTACTGCGCCGCGGCGTCCGGACCGGCGCAAGTTGACGATCTCTTCGTAGATATCCATGGCAAATTGATTATCAGTGAGTTAATAGGTGGGAGTCAACGAAACAAAAGAAGGCCCAGGACTCACTCCCGGGCCGCAGCATTTTACATATCCAGGCCCGAATGTGAGCTTTCGAATCTGGCATGATAGTTTGATTTTTCTGGAGGACTCATGAAAGCCGCCCGCATTCACGAATTCGGTGGTCCAGAGGTTTTGCGCTACCAAGACATTCCGGATGCGAAACCTCGTAAAGATCAGGTGCTCGTTCGAGTTAAAGCCTGCGCCATGAACCATCTCGATATCTGGGTGCGCAAGGGCCTGCCGGGCGTGACCTTGCCGCATATTCTTGGTAGCGACGTGGCGGGTGAGATCGCTGAGATCGGCGAATACGTTACCAGCTTCGAGCCGGGACAAAGGGTTTTGCTGGCGCCGATGTCCTTCTGTAATCACTGCGCGAAATGCGTAGCGGGACTTCAAAATCAGTGCCCTGAATTTAGTGTTTTAGGTAACCGGGTGGATGGTGGAAATTGTGAATTGATCGCGGTCCCCGCCGTCAACCTGATCCCAATTCCTTACAGTCTGGACTTCGAACAGGCGGCGAGCGTTCCGCTCGTATTTCTCACCGCGTGGCACATGCTGCTGGGTCGAGCCCGCATTCGTCCGGGACAAACCGTGCTGATATTGGGGGCCAGTTCCGGTGTCGGGATTGCCGCCATTCAGGTCGCTAAACTGTTCAATGCGCGTGTAATCACAACCGCAGGCGACGAAAGAAAATTGGAAAAAGCCTATGAATTGGGAGCCGATCATGGAATTAACCACTATCAGCAGAACATTTACGAAGAAGTAAAAAGAATCACTAACAATGAAGGCGTGGACATCGTCGTCGAGCACGTGGGCGTGGCTACCTGGGAGCAAAGTGTAAAGTGTCTGAAGCCAGCCGGAACACTTGTGACTTGCGGCGCGACCACCGGTCCCAAAGCAGGGATAGATCTGCGCTTCTTATATTCCAGGCAACTTTCGCTCCTGGGCTCCTACATGGGCACCATGGGCGAATTGTACGAGGTGCTGCGACATGTTTTCGCTGGCAGATTGAAGCCGGTGGTCGATCGCACTTTCGCCCTGGAGGAGGTTCGCGCCGCCCATGAGTATCTGGAAAAGAGCCAAATGTTCGGCAAAATCGTTCTTAAGCCATAACTCCCTTCTTTCCTGCACGATCCGCTATCCCATTTTGGGGTGCACCTCAGTAACTTTCCTGAATGGATAGACTGCAATAGGGTCAAGAGTACAGCCCTCATCGCAGTGCTATCCGCGCTGCTCGCTAGAGCTTTGGGCTGCATGCAAGAAAATCCAAATCAAAATGAACCACCCGTCAAATCGACGCCGCTGGCAACGCCATCCGTTCGACGCACAGCTGCGTGTGGTGGTCGGTCACTCGAAAGACAAGACGGTCGTCGACGCTCGCGGCATCCGGCTCAGCGAAGGCGGGATTTGTCTGTTTGCCGCCGCCAACCTGGCCATAGGAAGTCAGGTGAAAGTTGAATTCAGGAACCCAACCACCGACGAATCGGTAAAGGTGCGCGGAAAAATCCGTAACCGGACTGTTTATCTGTACGGCGTGGAATTTCTATCCGATGAATTTGAGCAAAAGCGGCGACTGGCACATTTAACTGCGCACATGGGTGGCGCAGATGGCCTTCCATCCAAGCAGAACTAGTCTCAAATTCTGTCGAGCTAACTTGTCCAACTGACTCTCCGCTTCAGCCGCTGTCGCTTTTCGCTAAACCGGTGTGTGACATGCCACCTCTGGTTTAGAATAAAAGCATAATGTCTGGCGAACAAAGCTACGGTCCCTACGTCACCACCGAAAACAACAAGAAAGTTGTCAAGGAATTGACCTTCGGCAATCCCACGCCCGAGGGAGTGGTGATCACCACACTCGACTCAGCAGTCAACTGGATGCGTAAGAATTCCATTTGGCCTTTGACTTTCGGCTTAGCCTGCTGCGCCATCGAAATGATGTCGATGGGTGCATCGCGCTTCGACATTGCGCGTTTCGGTGCTGAGGTTTTCCGTCCGTCGCCCCGGCAATCTGATTTGATCATCATCGCGGGCCGGGTCTCCAATAAGATGGCGCCGGTCATTCGCCAGCTTTGGGAGCAAATGCCCGAACCCAAGTGGGTCATCTCGATGGGGGCGTGCGCGACTTCTGGCGGGGTATTCAATAACTACGCGTTGGTGCAAAGTGTGAATCAGGTAATTCCTGTGGATGTATACGTTCCAGGCTGCCCTCCGCGGCCAGAACAATTGATTTACGCAATCACCTTGTTGCAGGAGAAGATCCAGAAAGAGCGCGGTACCCTCCGGCGCGCGCTAAATTTCTCGTAAGCTTCCAGTTTGCTGATTAAGGAGCGAGGAAACTGATGGAGATTCTCACGCTTTTCCTGATCGCTTTCCCATTCAGTATGTAGGGGGTATAACGCCACTTGCGCACAGCTTCCATCGCCGAGTTGGCGAGCACCGTGGGACCGCTCATCAGTTTCAAGTCCGCCAGCTGACCTTGTTCGGTGACCGTTCCTTCGATAACCACGATGCCTTGCGCGTGCGTCTGGCGGGCTTCTGGCGGGTAAACAGGCATTACCTTATGCACCAACACGCCGCCCGACACCCCCTGTGAAATCGGCATCTGGAGCTTGGGGATTGATGGCGACCCGGCCAGTAGGTTTTCCAGCTCCGCCCCGCCGCCGGACGAAGCGAGATGGGGGGGGATCGCCGAGGGGTCTGTCGATTCTGCTATCGGAGAAGCTGTTGCACTCGAAGTTCCTGAAGGCCGGATTGTGTGAGCTGACAAATTTGCCCCTGAGCGAGGGGCCAACGGTCGGTAACCGGAGCCCTTTTGCGCCACTCGTCCATGTGCTGCATTGGGTCCCATGGGCAACATTTGTTGTGAATTGCCATCCGAACGGCCTGAGCTCACCGGCAGGCTGGCCTTGTACCACATTTTCCAGATAAAAATGCCCAGCACAATAATTGAAACAACGCCCAAGGCCGTGATCGCCCACCGCCGCCATCTGCGTTGTACTAGCTCCTCGCGATGAAGGCCGGTGGCCAAGGTCCGGGCAAATTGCACGAGCGCAACCGAGGAATCGGCGAAATCCTGGTTTTGCGCGGGTATCTGATGCTCCATCGCGCCTGCTGTAGGGGGAGCATTCGTGGCTACAGTCGAAACTTGCGCATCTGGCTCGTCTTCGTATTCAATAACCAGCCGATGAGTTTCCGGCATTTCCAGTTCTAAAGTCTCTGTTTCCGGGGCTTGCGCCCAGGCGACTTCTGCCAAACCTGCAAGGCGTCCCAGCAGGGTCATGTGGTCGTCACTGAAAGCGTATGAACGGGTAGAAAACGCCTCGAGCACTCCGACCCTGCCGTGGCGCCCCCGCAGCGGCACCGCCGCAACCGACTTCAGATTCAGCTGGCGACAGACTTCGGCATCGACATGAATATCTCGGGCTGTGTCATTGCACCGCATAATAGTGCCGGTGCGCAAACATTCTCCGGAAATTCCAGAATCTACGCTGAGACGTTCCCCTAACTCCGGGGCGATTTCGCCACTCCTCCCTATGCATGTAACGGTTCCGTCCCGCGGCATGGCGATCGCTGCGCCGCTGCTGCCGGTCAGCGCGTGAGCCGCCACCGCGATCGTACCCAAAATGGCATCCCTTTCCTGCCTGCCTTCTGTAATCAATGCGCGTAACTTGGACAGAACTCTCTCGGCTCCGTCAGGGCCGGTGTTCATATCCACAGCGATCGAAGAACGGGTCGGCCGGATAGGCCGGGCTCCCGGGGCCTCGGGAGGTGGAGGAGTTAACGGAGGAAGAGGAGCCATTTTCTACAACTCGCTACAAATTGGCGGCTTCTGGCTCAAAATGACAGAAGTACCGTCCGGGACGCAACTGTACCCTTACGGTGCCGGACGCTTATGCCAAATCTAGCCTTTTCCGCTTGGATTCTCTTGGAGTCTGGTGGAAAGAGGTGGGGTTGTCAACGAACGTTTGGCAGCGATTGTTGGCGACGCAGATACCGAAATTACCTGCGCTTAGGCCGCTTTCGATAGCACACAGTCCGACTGGCGCAGGAAGAAAATGTGCGATCTCTGGCAGATCACGCCCACCATAGCCAGGGAAGCTCTATCGAACAGACTGTCCGACCCAACTGTTGCCGAGAAGCGGATTTTACCCGCCAAGAAGGCCAGGTCCGGGCTGCCGCAAAATGGGCAGGCGAGATCGGGCAGTGCAGTGGAATTCGCTACCGCAACGCCCGGAAGTGCCGTGAGACCGAAATATTCAGGAGTCAGCGTTTTCATAAAGATCCTTTGCTCTGATGCTAGTCCGCGCGGAAAGCTCGGTCCGTACGCCACCGTGCTTATTCGGAGTGAAGGAAATCACAGTTTCGATTCTTTTTCCCAGTTTCTGGATTGAATCACCATGGCCTGATAGCATTCGCACGCTGCACCTTCCAGCCTCACCCTGTCCACGACCTTCACTTCGCCACGCGTGTATTTGATGAGACCTGCTTTTTGCAGAGCTCCGGCGGCCACCGTAACACTTGCACGTCTCGTGCCCAGCATGTGAGCCAAGAATTCCTGGGTTAGAGTAATGCGATCGCCGCCGAGGCGATCCTGGCTCATCAGAAGCCATCTGGCCAGTCGTTCTTCAACGTCGTGTATCCGGTTGCAAGCAGCGATCTGTCCGGCTTGCATCATCATGATTTGTGCGAAGCGGTTCAGTTGTCTCTGTAAGTTCGGACACTGCCGGAGCGCCTCCGCCAAATTTCCAGCGCTGATTCTGAATGCACTCCCCGCCACTTGTGCGACCACTCGCGAGGGGCTCGTACTAAAACCCACGATCAAAGGCAGTCCGACGAAACCCTCTTTTCCCGTCAGACCAATCTCAACACTTTTTCCATCCCCCATAACGTTCAAAATCGACGCTAGGCCATCGTTCAAAAAGTACGCGTGAGAAATGAGTTCACCTGCCTCGTGCAACACAGCGTGCGTATCCATTCGCACGAAGTCCAAAAGGTGAAAAATGGTATCTCGCTCTTTGCCAGGCGTTTCCAGCAAGATCTTGTTGCGCAGTGGCTGCTCCTCGCTGCCAATGTTCGGTTGAGCCGATAACTTGATGTCTCGAGGATCGGACTTGTTCGCCAACGACGGCTCCTTGTTCGGCGGGGAGTAGAAATCTCGTCTGATTTCGCAAGGAACCGTTGCCACTCTGGCCAACCGGAAAATTGCTAATGCGACCCATTAACCTACTCTGAGTGAAGCGCCGCGACCTAGCGTACAGAGTCACTTAGACGTGCTTGGGGAGTCTGATGATTATGTACGCTAACGTACAGATTTCACCCGATTGCACAGGCTTGAACTCTGGCTCAGACTTCAACTATTCTCTAAGAAAATGTGGCGATGTGAAGAAAATTTTGATTGTGGACGACAGCCAGCTCGTTCGTTCTCACTTGCGAGTGCTGATCGAAGGCCAGCCCGAGTTGTCCGTGTGCGGAGAGGCTGAAAATGGCCGGGAGGGGATCGATGAGGCTATAACATTGAGCCCAGACCTGATCGTAATGGACTTGGTCATGCCTATCCTCAATGGGTTCGACGCCAGCCGGGAAATCAAACGACTTCTTCCCAGCACCCCGGTTGTGATGTTCACCACTTTGGCCGATCCGCTACTTCAAAACGAAGCCTTGGGTGCAGGCGTGGATGCCGTGGTCTCCAAATCCGAAGGTGCGGTAGCACTGGTCAGCAGCATTAAACAACTTTGTGTGGGAACCGAAATTCGTCGTCCACCGGGCACAGGCGCGAAGTGAGTTCGCCGTCTCCGGTTGGTGCAGCCAGATGTTACGGCGAAAGCCTCTTGGCAAAAATCGTTAGCGTTCCCGATTTGCACCTTCTTTAAACAGAGCTATAATCAAGTCAATTGCCGGGTCGGGGTGTCGTATGTACCCACGTTTTGTTCCTGCTTTGCTCTTCTCCGTGCTTTTCTGTGTAGCCCTGGTCAGCGCCGACGATCAGAAAGCTCAACCTCATATTTCCAAACAAACCCGCATGGACCTGATTCGTGCCTTCAATGCTGAATTGGTTTATATCCGTTCGCCATTTCCCATGGGAAAAACCGGACTGACACTCAAAGAGGGGCAGATCAGTCCAACTGGCGAAGACTTGCAGCGCATGCTTTCCATGTGGGGTCCTGCAGTAAAACCGGGCGACCAGGCTCGAATCAGCCAGATCCTAGTCAAGAACGACCGCATTCATTTCGAGATTAACGGAGGCGCGGTCAAACGAGAAAAATGGTATCAGCACATTCAGTTCGGAGGAGGCGGGGGCATGACTTCGGTCGGGCCCAGTGACGCCAGCGCCAACCCGCGCGGATCGTATGTTGACTTGGTGTTCAAAAGCTATGTCCCGGAGCTTGATCCTCAACAGCTAAAAGATCTACTCCGGCCGGTATTCGACTTTAACGCCAAGTCTGCGGTCGAAGCCTACCTCGACACCCTCCCACCCAAAGTCAGAGATGCCATCAAGCAGCACCAGATTTTGGTCGGAATGAACCGGGACATGGTGATGGCTTCAAAGGGACGTCCTCCCAAAAAGATTCGCGAGAAGGACGGCGAAACTGAATACGAAGAATGGATCTACGGCGAGCCGCCACAGGACGTTGACTTTGTCCGCTTGGTGGGCGACGAGGTTGTACGCCTGGAGGTGATGAAAGTCGATGGCGAGAAGATTGTGCGCGCGGAGAAAGAAGTAGAACTGGAGCACCCCACGGTTGCAAAGGGTTCGGCGGAACCTCAGGTACGTCCGGCGAACGCGCCCACGTTGCGGCGGCCAGGGGAGGAAGTCGATACCAATTTACCGGCAGCAGGAGGAAGAGCGCCCGCGCCCCTTCCGCCCCCAGATCCGCTCGGTCAGGATGGCCCATCGTCCCAGCCGAACCCGACACAGCCTAACTAGATCAAGTCGGGCCGGATACCAATGCGAACTGTTGGCCGACCGCTTGATCGCTTCACCCTCATTGATCGATTCGCGGTCACCATCACCCTCATGCTCTTGCCTCTGAGCGTCGGGTGCCGCGATACTCCACGCACCGAGATCAACATGCAAACCACTGACGCACAGAAACAAGTCGTTGAGGCTCTTCGTAATGCTTATTCCGCGTTCAATCGCGGCGATATCGCCGCTGCTGTATCACCCTTCGATCCGCAGATCGAATGGACGGAGCCGCCCGAGTTCCCCGGTGGCGGCACCTACCACGGCCAATCCGGCGTAGCGGAATATCTGACTCAGTCACGCGCAGGATGGGCTGAGGGTAGCAGCGAACCCGAGCGCCTCATTCCTGCGGGCGATCGCGTCGTCGTATTCGTTCACGCTCACATCAGGCTCAAAGGCAGCACGGAGTGGCGGGACGTGCGTCTGGCGGATGTCTACACGTTTCACAATGGCAAAGCCGTGAGCATGCGGGCATTTGCTGACCGCGAGAAAGCACTACGATGGGTCGGGATGTAGTTGCGAACGCTTGACTTTCGTACAAAACGAGAATTCCGCAGCAACATCCGCTTTGCTACGTCACTTGGCTCCAACCCACTCCCGCTTTACACTGGATAAGTGAAGATCGCGCTGGGACAAATTAATCCCACGGTGGGAGACTTTGCCGGCAACGCGGCCAAGATCATTGACTTTGCCACCCGAGCGCGAGCGGCCGGCGCTGGCCTCATTCTTTTTCCAGAACTCTCCATTTGCGGGTATCCTCCCCGCGACCTGGTGGAACGGCCTTCGTTCGTGCAGCGCAATCGAGAGACGGCAGAGAAAATCGCTGCCGCGACTCGCGGGATCGAGGTAATTTGCGGCCTGGTTACTTCGGCTGATGCCGAAACCGGCAAGTCAGTCATGAACTCTGCGGCGCTTCTTAAAGACGGGGCGATCGCCTTCGTCCAGTCCAAGATGTTGTTACCCACCTACGACGTTTTCGACGAAATGCGTAACTTCGCTCCCGCCAAAAGCCAGGCTTTGTTTTCTCTTTCAGGCAAGCAGATGGCTCTTACCATTTGCGAAGACGCATGGAACGACAAGCACTTCTGGCCCAAACGCCTCTATACTCTCGACCCAGTGGAGGCGCTGGTACAGGCCGGCGGAAATTTCGTGCTCAATATTTCTGCTTCGCCGTTCTGGATTGGCAAGCGTGAGTTTCGACGCGAGATGCTGGCGACAATCGCCCGGCAGGACAACGTACCGGTCGCGCTGGTAAATCAGGTTGGCGGAAACGATGGCTTGGTTTTCGATGGTTCCAGCCTGGTGCTGAATTCCGCAGGCGAGGTCATCGCGCAAGGGAAGTCGTTCGAAGAAGATCTGATTTATTTCGATTCCGATCAATTGACCGGCGAGATGCACGAACAAGTCCCGGGAGAAGAATCCAGCGCATACGCCGCCCTGGTTTTGGGCACCCGGGATTATGTCCGCAAATGCGGTTTCCGGCAGGTCATTATCGGTCTGAGCGGAGGCATCGACTCGGCTCTGACCGCCTGCATTGCAGCCGACGCGGTCGGTCCGGAGAATGTCATCGGTGTGGGAATGCCTGGACCCTACTCTTCGAGTGGATCAATTGAAGACGCTCGAATTCTCGCTCAAAATCTTGGCATTCGATTTCATCTTCTCTGCATCACAGAAGTATTCGAGAGCTACCGGAAAACCTTGCAGAAAGTCTTCGCCGGTTACAGGGAAGACACCACGGAAGAAAATTTGCAAGCCCGGACCCGCGGGGCATTGCTCATGGCCCTCTCCAATAAATTTGGCGCGATTGTGCTCAGCACCGGCAACAAGAGTGAGCTAGGAGTGGGATATTGCACTCTTTACGGTGATATGGTGGGGGGATTGGCGGTCATCTCCGACGTACCCAAAACAATGGTCTACCGTCTGAGCCATTTCGTAAATTCACGCCGGCCAGTAATTCCTCAGGCGAGCCTGGAAAAGCCACCGTCGGCAGAATTGCGTCCCGATCAAAAAGACATCGATTCGCTGCCACCATACGAGATCTTGGATACCATTTTGGAAGAATACGTCGAGGATTCGCACAACGCGGAACAAATTGCCGGTGATCACGGCTACGATTTGGCTCTGGTGAAAAGAGTGATTCAGATGGTGGATCGTGCCGAATACAAACGGCAGCAGGCTGCTCCTGGACTTAAAATTTCGCCCAAAGCTTTTGGCACGGGACGCCGCTTCCCCATCGCCGCCAAAACCGGAATCTAAAATGTAAGGGGCGGGCACCCTAGCGAGCCGCTCTTGTGTCGGATTAGTAGAACCGTCGCACCGTGAAGAAGCCTTTTGGTTTGCACCGGTTGATGTGGAAAGGGAACTCATGCGTAGTTTTGTGTTCTGCTGTTCGTTAATTCTTCTGTCAGCGTTACTCACGCCTGCACAAGAGAAATCGCCGAAGTCGAAAGATTCCGTGCCACCTATTCCCACTTTTAGTACCAGATTGCCTTCGGAAGAGACCGTGAATGCTTTCATGAAACAGATGTTCGGTTACGATCCATCGGTTTCGTGGAAGGTGGCGTCGATCAGGCCCGCCGAAGCGGAAGGAATCACTGAGGTATTGGTGGTTGTGAGCAACAGTCAGGGGCAGCAAACAAACCGGTTGTACGTCACATCTGACGGAAAGCACGCCCTGGTCGGGGACATCATTCCCTTTGGAATCCGCCCATTCGATCCAGCGCGTGAAGAACTCTCAAAGAAAGCAGACGGTCCTTCGCGTGGCCCGGCGGACGCCCCGGTTACCGTGGTTGAGTTCAGCGATTTGCAGTGTCCGCATTGCAAGGACGCTCAGCCCACCGTCGACAAATTGCTGGCCGAGGAAAAGAATACCCGGCTCGTGTTCCAGAACTTTCCACTGGCCTCGCACGACTGGGCTGGCAAAGCCGCGTCGTATGCCGATTGTGTCGGACGAAGTTCGAACGATGCCTTTTGGAAATTTATCCAAAGCGTTTATGACGGGCAAAAAGACATCTCAAGCGCCAACGCCGACGAGAAGCTTACGGCTCTGGCGGACCAGGCTGGCGTAAAGGGTTCCGAAAGTGCAACGTGCGCCGCCAAGCCGGAAACTGCCGGACGAATACAACGTTCGATCGCGTTGGGCGCTGCCCTCGAAGTGACCGGGACACCAACCCTGTTTATCAACGGAAGAAAAATCAGTAACGTTGGTGGACTACCGTACGAAGTCTTGAAGGGATTGACGGAGTTCGCAGCGAAAGAAGGGAAGTAGGGGAAGGCTGTAGGCTGTGGCCGAGTGGGCACGAAGTTGGCCTGGCCCCTGGCAACTAGCCCCGTCCATTGCCCTTCACGGTCTGACCCAAACTTCTGCGTTCTGAGTTTCTGGCTGGGTGACTATCCGCGGCGTAATCACGATCAGCAATTCGTCTTCGTCTAATTGCTTGCTGTTGCTGGTCATTACGTGATTCAAACCAGGCACGGCACCCAACCCGGGAATTCCTGTCATATTGCGTTGCTCGCTACGTGTCACTGAACCAGCTACCACCGCCGGTTGTCCATCCACTAGATTGATGCTTCCCTTGTACTCGCGATTTGCAATGATTGGGACGCCGTTGAGGGACTGTCCCGCCAGCGTACGGAATTGAATTTCCAGGTCGAGGCCAACGTCCAGCCCCCCGGTCACAAGCGGTTTGGCCTTAACCGACAGTCCGATATCTTCATAGTTGAACGATGGGAAGGGCGCCTGAAAACTGTTGTTCTGAATCACTGATGAAATTGCTGCACTGTTAAAAACCGGGGCGAAGCTGGCATTCAAAATCGGATAGCGCGAGCCTACTAAAAGTTTGGCGTCGCTTCCCTGGCTCACTCGTAATGTGGCATGCTCGAGCGTCTTGACGTTGCTCTCGTTCAGAGATAACTGGGCACCCGCTGTCCCGAGACTCAACCCACTCAATGTCAATCCACCGCCGAAGGTAGCCAGGGGATGGCTGAAGATAGAATTTTGCTGTCCTTGTAGTTGAGCCAGAAGGCCCGACAGAGCCGTCGAGTTGGCTTGGTTAATTCCTCCACCCGAGATCAACTGGTTGATGAGGTCCTGAATATTTTGGCCAGCGAGCGCCGCAAGAGCGCCGACCGGAATGTTGAAGAGTTGGAAGTTATTGGGGATCTGCAATCCCAGGTTTCGCGTCAGGTTATGGGTGACTTCAAAAACGCGGACATCCAACATGACCTGTGGACGGGAGTCTCCGAAGCCCTCGATTACCCGCGTGGCGGCTTCCAGAATATTGCGAGGCGCCCGCACCACAATGGTGCTGTTTTGAGGCTGCGGTGTTACCAGGCGAATTTCAAAAAGATTGCGTAACAGATTGACTACGTCCGTCATTTCCTGCGGAGACGAGATTCCTGGCAGGTAGTAGGTTCGCAACAGCATGCGATCAAACAGACGATGGTTTTGCGCCGACTCTCCCACCAGCAAGATTTGTTTGTTATCAAGCGGCGTCCAGAAGGTGTGGGTCATCTGGCAAGCCACGGCCATCGCGGTATAAAAATCCGCCTGGCCGAGATCGAAGCGAAGCCCCCGCGAGACGACCGACTCGTCAAAGGTGGCGGTTACTCCGAAGGCCGAGGCAATCTGAGTAAGCAATCCGCGGCCATCGCCTCGATAATGGAAGTCGGCCATCGCCGGACTGGGATTGACCCGTATCTCCCCAGCATCGACCAAGACCTGTGGCGTAGCGGAGGTTTTTGGCGCCCACTCGCCCATCGCGTCGCGTAGCCGCTGCTGGGCAAACTCATTCTCCGGATCGAGGTGCAGGGCTGAACGGAATTCGGCCAAAGCTTCGATCTGGCGGTCCTTCAGCATCTCTGCGTTGCCTTGCTGAAGATGCTGGAACACGATCTGCTGCCGGGTCATTTCGCGCGCTGTGACGTACTCGATATCTTTCGGCGCCAGTCGGGCCGCCGTGTCGAACTGTTCAAAAGCCAAATCCAGATGCTTTTGTTTTTGAAGGTGGATTCCTTGGGCAAAAGCCTGGGAAGCGTCTTTCAAATCATTTTTGCTTGCTTTGCAGGAAGCGGCGATCGGAAGGCTATCAGAGCAGGGAACCAGCGGCACAGTCGAGGGCCGGTCGCTGCACAATGCCACGGCCGCCAGTCCCACAACTATCAGGAGCAAATTCCCCAACCGCATGTTCCCGATTGTAACCGCGAAAGGCGAGGAGTTCGGATGGTTTTACACCGAAGAGTGTACCTTCGTGTATTCACGATGGAGTCAGGAATCCGATGGTTGGCTGGATTTCACCACGTGGCATAGCGATATCGCCGGGCTCGCTCAGGCAAGATTTTGATAAGCACAATCCCAGCTACGAAACCTCCCACGTGAGCCCAAAAAGCCACACCTCCCTTCGCATCGCTGTAGGAGGCCAGCGAAGTCGCGGCGCCACTCAAAAATTGCATTGCGAACCAGTATCCGAGCGTTACCCATGCGGGCAAGTAGAACATGAAGAAAATTGGAAACCAGATTAAAACTCGGGCTTTGGGAAAAAGTACGAAGTAAGCCCCTAGAACTCCCGCAATCGCACCGCTGGCTCCCACCGTAGGCAAACGCGAATGTGGGGTCAGAATTACCTGAAAGAATGCGGCACCCAGCCCGCAAGCCAGGTAGAAAAGCAGAAATTTGAAGTGCCCAAGATAATCTTCAATGTTGTCGCCAAAAATCCATAAGAACCACATATTCCCGATCACGTGCATCCAGGAGCCATGCAGAAACATGGACGTCAATGCCGGAAGAAACGCGGGCACGAATCCAACATGACCGACTCCTAACACAAAAGCGGTGATGTGGGCAGGGACCATTCCCAGCTGATACAACAAGGCCTTCAAGCTTTCGGGAGTGAGCGCCGATTCAAAGAGGAAGATTACCGAGTTTAACGCGATCAGAAAATAGGTCACGTAAGGGGTGCTGAAACGGGGCTGGTCGTCGCGCAAGGGGATCATGGGAGGTCCGACAATCTGTTAACTTCAAAGTACCAAATTACCCGACTCCTATGAATGGCGTTCTGATCGTCGACAAGCCTTCCGGCATGACCTCTCATGATGTGGTAAACCGGGTGCGCCGTATTCTGCATGAGCCTTCGGTAGGGCATCTGGGTACGCTTGATCCTTTGGCAACCGGCGTTTTGCCCTTGGTCGCTGGCAATCTTACCCGGCTCGCCCAGTTCTATGTTTCGTCGGAAAAGACTTATGAGGGAATCATTCGCTTTGGCTTTGCCACCGACACCTATGATTCAGATGGCGAACCAGCCAGCCCTCCGCTCTCAGTTCAAGTATCACTTGAACAACTGCGAGGCCTTGCATCGCAGTTCGTGGGCACGATTCACCAGATACCACCCTCTTTTTCAGCCAAGAAAATCAAAGGCGTCCCGGCCTATAAGCTGGCGCGTAAGCACCAGGAGGTAACGCTTAAACCAGTGCAGGTCGAAATCAAGGAATTCGAAATATTGAGCTTGGAGAACGACCAAGCCGGGTTCCGGGCGCGGGTAGCGTCCGGAACCTATATCAGGTCGATTGCCCACGAGATGGGCCAGCAAGTAGGCTGCGGCGCCCATCTTGCATCATTGCGGCGAACGTTGCTGGGCGAATTTGATCTTGCCGAGGCTCACACACTGGACCATCTGACCGCTGCGGCCAAGGGCGATCCCCCGGACAGCTTGTCGGCTATGTTTATCCACCCGCGTCGGCTGCTGCCAAAGTTTCCGTGTGTGACCGCGACCGAGGAAACCGCCGCCCACATACGCGGCGGTCGCCCCGTGAACCTGCCCGAACTCTCTCAGGCCAGGCAAGTAAAGGTGTTCGTCGGCCAAGGGGAACTGATCGCGATTGCAACCAGGATCGCTGGAACACTCTTTCACCCCAAAATCGTGCTGTCTGGTACTCGAACCGTCGAAATGATGACCGGCAATCGCTCGTAAGAGAGCTGCGGCACACCTCGTACTTAATGTCCGATAATTAGTATTATGTAAACTAACGAACGCGCCCAGGCCGTGCTATGAGGTTTTCGTTGCGAGCAATTCCCGCAAATCGCTGCGGAAGCGGTTGAGCGCTTGCAGCCTTTCTGGCGTTGCTTCGAGGATTTCCTGCTTGGCCTGGAAAACCTGGCGGCCTCCCGTTTCTACCAATACCCCAATCGCTTCACCCAAACGCCAGCCCGGCGTTCCCAGCATTTGCAAACCGTCGGCCGATGGTACGAGCAAAGCGACGCAGCCATCCCGAACCACGCCGACACATTTCGGAAATCGGTCAAAGGTTTGGAGATCAAATCCGGCAAGGTAGATACGCTGAAGCTGTTCGGCGGGGTCAGGCATGAGAGCGACGTCAAATCCAAGCCTTCAGCTAAATGCTGGCACCGAGCCACTCACGTATCGATTACATCTTGTAGCGGCCCAGATCCTCATCGTTCAAGCCTTCGAGCCATTTACGCAGCTCTTCGCTGGTAACGCGATCCGAGGCATTGGTGGCCAGCTTGGAGTTCTTCAGGACATCGTCCTCAACAAAGATCGGACAATCGACGCGCAGGGCAAGCGCGAGAGCGTCCGAGGGCCGGGAATCGATGCTGATGACGCTTCCCTGCCGCTCGATCCAGATTACGGCGTAGAACGTATCTTCACGCAGTTCCGTTACAACCACCTTGTGTACCTGAGTATCGAGCCCGACCAGAACATTCTTGATCAGATCGTGAGTCATCGGACGGGGCGTTGTAACCTTTTCAATCTCCAGGGCGATAGCATTGGCTTCGTAAATTCCCACCCAGATGGGCAGCACGGCATCGCCATTATTGTCCTTCAAGATCACGATGGGCATATTAGTGACCGGGTCCATCATGAGCCCGCGAATTTTCATTTCCACTTCCATCATGTGACCTCTAAGACCGCCCTCGGTTGGGTTGCTGATTGAAGATTTCAGACTTGCGGATCAACATTCAATCCAAATCTTCAATCCTACCCCGCCTCTGAAAATCGCCCTCTCCGCTCCTTATACCACCATTTCGCCCAGCAGGCTGTTGGGAAAACTGTTGATGATCACCACCGGTGTGTAACCCCCTAAAGCAGGAGCCGCACCTTCAGGCACGGTGAAATTCAGTACCTTATTCTGAGATGTCCGGCCGCTCCACTGGCCGCGAGCTACATTCTGCCCCTCAACCATTACTTCAAGGATTTGACCAACGTGCCGTTGGTAGGTGCGTCGTTGAATCTGACGCTGCCTTTCCAGCAACCGTGCCAGACGTCGGACTTTCTCCTCATCAGGAATTACGTCGGGCAGATGCAGCGAAGGTGTATTGGGCCGCGGCGAATACTTGAAGCCAAAAACCGCGTCGAACTCGACCTCGTCGAGCAGCGTGAGCGTTTGTTCAAAGTCTGCTTCGGTCTCGCCTGGAAATCCGACAATGACGTCGGTGGTCACGCTGATCTCGCGTTTGGCCGCCTTAATCCAGGCGATACGTTCTAGATACTCTTCTCGCGAATAGAGCCGTTGCATTGCTTCGAGCACACGGGTAGATCCACTTTGTATGGGTAAGTGAATATGATCACAAAGGGTGGAGGAAGACTCAATGGCCGCGACAATATCAGACCCAAAATGACGTGGATGCGAAGTCGTGAAACGCACCCGTTTGATTCCAGGAACCTCGCCCACGGCCGTCAGTAATTCGGCAAACGATAGTTTGCCAAGAGGATCGTTGTAGGAATTTACAATCTGGCCAAGCAGCTGGATTTCGGTGTATCCCAGGTCCGTCATCTGCCGGGCTTCCGCCAACACCGAGTCTGAAGTGCGGCTGCGCTCCTTGCCGCGCGTAAACGGTACGACACAATAGGCACAAAATTTGTCACAGCCTTCGATAATGGTGATGTAGCCACGGTGAGGATTAGTACGTGCTGTGAACTCGGTTTCGAAGCATTCGTCGGTTTCACGGTCGTCCAAACCGGTGACCCTCTGGTTCCCTGCTTCGAGCTGGACCAGCATCTGGGGCAACTTACGATATGACGCCGAACCGCACACCAAGGAAACGTGAGGTGCGCGCTCAAAAATCTTCTCACCCTCTTGTTGAGCGACGCATCCCAGGACGCCAAAGCGCTTGCCCTGTTTATAAAGTTTTTTGTAGTCAGCTAATCGGTGGAAGACCTTTTGCTCCGCTTTATCCCGAATGGAACAGGTGTTGTAGAGAACCAGCCCTGCTTCTTCGACTGTCGAAACCTGGCGATATCCTTGCGACAGCAGCGTGCCAATGACTTTCTCTGAATCGTGGACATTCATCTGGCAGCCGAAGATTTCCAGATAGAATGTCTTTTGGGCCTCGGGCGGCATTATCACGTAAGTATACCGCCATGTGGACGCGAGCGTCCTACTCGTGCCTCTGGCGGTCGCGATCATTCCCGGCTTTGCACAGGCACCCTCAGTTTTTCCACAACCCGATCTCTCTGAAAACCCTGCCCGGCTTGGGTTTTAACGGTTCCTCATGATGTCAATTGATTTGTGTTTAGCGGAGACAAACAAAGCAACCGACTGGCAGGAGAGGCCGTTGACAAAAATTTCTTAAGGACTAGAATACGCGACGATTTCTGCCTGTAGAATTTCCAACATGAGCTCACAACTTCTCGACTCCGTTCTACTACAAACCGATTTTCCCGAACTCAAGTTGCATGCGAGTGGCAAAGTTCGCGATGTTTATTTGCTCGATCAGGAGCGCTTACTATTTGTTGCCACAGATCGCATATCAGCTTTCGATTACGTGCTCGCGACCGGCATTCCGCAGAAGGGCCGTGTACTCACGCAAATCTCGCTTTTCTGGTTTGAGTTTTTGCGCGAGGTCGTGCCCAATCACCTGATTACCGCTGACGTCAGCCAATACCCCGCCGCTTTACAAAAGCATTCTGATCAGTTGCAGGGCCGGTCCATGATCGTGACTCGGGCGGATATGTTTCCGGTGGAATGTGTCGTACGCGGATACATTTCAGGTTCAGCCTGGAAAGAATACAAAGCTATCGGCACGGTTTGTGGAGTTGAACTTCCGCGGGGCCTGAAAGAATCGGATCAGCTTCCGGAACCCATTTTCACCCCCTCCACGAAAGCCACCAGTGGGCACGACGAGAACATTTCTCTATCGGACATGTCCCGTCTGGTAGGCCCCGATCTCAGCCGGCAACTGCGGGAGATCAGCTTGACTGTCTACAGGAAAGCGGCGGAGTTCGCGCGGCAAAAGGGAATGATTATTGCCGACACCAAGCTTGAATTCGGACGCACCATGCAAGGAATTACGTTGGCGGATGAGGTTCTTACTCCCGATTCATCTCGTTTCTGGCCGGTGGATAAGTATGAGCCGGGCCGTCCGCAGGACTCATTCGACAAGCAGTATGTCCGAGATTATCTTGAGGAAATTCGCTGGAACAAACAGCCCCCGGCTCCGGCTCTTCCGGCTGAAGTGGCGCGTCGGACAAGTGACAAGTATGTTGAGGCTTACCACTCGCTTACGGGGCGTGATCTGGATGTTTAACCGCACGGCCGATGAGGATGGTGCCGCTTGAATTTAGCGGATTGGATCATCATCCTGGTGATAGCGATGTCCGCTATGCATGCAGCGGCCACGGGATTTTTTCAGGAAGCCTTTCACATCGGCGGCCTGATTGTGGGCTATCTTCTCGCAGCATGGCAGTATCAGCGGCTTGGGCTTCTTTTAGGGACTTATTTGAAGTCGCCCTGGGTCGCGGATAGCGCCGGTTTCCTGATCATATTCTTTGCAGTCACGATCGCTTTTGGTGTGGCTGGCCGCACGGCGCGCTGGGCAATGAAAGCTTCGGGCCTTCGGCTAGTCGATAGATTCCTGGGCGGGGCATTGGGCGTTTTGCGCGGGGGGCTAATCGTCGCGTTTGTCCTGGTGGGCATGACCTCCTTCACACCATCCGCTAGATGGCTGGAGGGGTCGCAGCTGGCTCCATATTTCCAGGCAGTGGGACGAGCAGTTATTTGGGTTGCGCCCGCAGAGTTGAGAGTACGGTTTTATCAAGGATTGGATCTGCTTCGGCATCCGCCCCAGCCGCCGCAGACCGGTTCGAAAAGGCATACTTCGGAAAAATAAACAGTCGAGAGCGTCGTGAGTTCGCTTGCGTTTCCAATACGCGAGAGAGAGAGATTGATCGCGCTGAAGTTAGAAAATCGAAGACAAAAGCTTAAACGATAAAGAAAGCGAGACGCCGTGAGAGATCAACTCGAAGCCCTCATCCTGCAGATGTACCGAAGCAATATTCTTTATTCGGAAGCCGTTCGCGAATTTAAGAAGAAGTTCATTTTGACCGTATTGCAGGAGAACAAAGGCAACCAGTGCCGTGCCGCTCGGGAGCTCGGCATGCACCGGAATACTTTGAGCCGCACCATCTCAGAGTTGAAGATTGATGTTCGCCAACTGCGCGATGGGGTTAAGCGTCCTCCACGCAGCGCCCGGCCGGTGAATTACGAGAAAAAAACAGTGCGACAGAACTGAAGTTCGAGGCCTGTAGGTTCAATCTTCATTCCGAAAAATTAAGGCAGCCCCCTCAAGGGCTGCCTTATTGCTCTCCCAATTCTGACTACTGGGGCTTCCTGTGGACCGGAGGCTTCCTTGCGCCAGCCGGCGCAGCCTTGGTCAGCAGGGCGCCTTTTTCCATGATCATGACAAACGGTTTGGGGGTGTACGAAACAGGCGTGCCCTCGAAGTTGATCTTGTCTCCTTCTTTCGGGGCGCTTCTGGCAGGAATCGCGGCAGGAAATGACAATTCGATGTCTGCGCGCTTCTGATCGATGTCATCGACACTGGCTGCCAACTCGAGCTTGGTCGGAGTGGCGCTGATGACTTGTACTTCCGCCATCTGCAGATTCTTACCCTTCAGCGCGGTCCAGACCTTTTCCTGATCTTCTGGCGATCCTTCAGAAAGAACCAGTTCCCACTCCGCGAAACTCATCTCCTCCGGTTTCTTGGTCTTCACCAGGTCGGCAGCCTGCTGCGCAGGGGTAGGAGGCACGTACGCCGCAATCGTGAAGCCCGCCGGCGGAATGGGAGTCGTTTTCGTCTTCGTCAGTAAATCGTCCCAACCTTGTTCAGAGCCGTGATATTTCACATACCGATTGTGGCCAAACTTGACGATCGAATCCTTCCCTTTCGGATCGGTAACCAAATTCGCCGCGCGCGCGATGAAGAACAACCCGTTGACATCATCGGACGGAGTCGCCGTCAGATAGGAGAGCGCCAAAGGATAAACGTTCTCGACGTTATTAGGGTCAGCCTCGACCGCCGGACGCAAGTATTTTTGTGCAGCCGCATAGTCCTTCATCTGCAACGCGGAGAAGCCGGCTACACTGTTTAACAACCCACCTAGTTGAGTCTTCTGTTTGGCGAAGTCTGCGTCCGAAACCCCATCTGGCTTCGTCATTGTGGTGAGAGCCTGCAGGCCACGCTCGGCGTGTTGCTTGGCATCGGGCCACTTCTGAGCGGCGCGCTCGTTGTAGGCAAGAAGCACCAAAGCACGGGTATTGTTCGGGTTGACCGCCAGAAGCCGGTTAGCGGTGTCAATAACCTTCGCCTGATTGCCGGCCTGCTGATAGGTTCCCATCAGCAGTTCCAGGGCGTCCTCTTTCATCACGCTGTTTGGATACTGAGTGAGGAAGGCTTCCAGGCCGCTGATCTTGGCCGTGGGGTCGGTCTGCTGAACCGCGCCGACGTACGCGTTGTACTCGGCGGGGTCCTTAATCTCTTTCTTTTGCGAGGCGGATTGTGCGGGAGATGCCTGCCCTGGTTGCGCCTGAGGCTGCGCCGGTGCGGCGGCTTGACCTGATGCCACTGCGGACAACGCGAGCAAAAGCGCCACTAGACTCGTCTTCATTCGAATCGCTCCTTCAGAGTTTCGGGAAACACGGCGACCACATCAAATCCCAGGCACCACCCAAGCCAGCTCACCCGGGGTCGGACTTATACATCGACAGCCTGCCGACGCACCCGGAAACGAAGTGCGTGCCCTGTAAACCGGTAAAACCACCAAGGCCCGTTTCCGGTGAGGCGGATTATAAGTATGTGTAACGTCTAAGGCAAGTTTGCATTTAGAAACGCTCTCTCCTTAGTCTTAATTAAGATGCCTTTGAAGGCCGGTGCGGATGGTCTGGAACGAGAACCGAAAACCCATTGCGAGGTATTAATTTCTATGCCCAAGGCAACCAAAGACTCTCTCAGCGGACAGATTGCAGTGGTCACCGGAGCGGGCACAGGCATTGGCGCTGCCATTGCTCGCGAACTGGCGAGCATGGGCGCCTTAACCGTCCTTTGCGGCCGAACTGCCGCGCCACTCGAGAGCACGGCTTCGGCCGTCACCGGAGCGGGTGGCAAGGCTCAAGTCGCACAGTGCGACGTGACCGACTTGAGGTCGGTAGAGTCCGTCGCGGCTAGGGTGCAGCGGGACTTCGGACGCACCGATATCCTGGTGAACAACGCCGGAATCGGCAGCTTTAAAGCTGCTCTCCATCAGATGCCTCCTGATTCGTGGGAAAGCGTTATTAACACGAATTTGCGAGGTGTCTATTACTGCATCCGCAGCTTTGCGCCGATGATGATCGGTGCGAAGAAGGGCCATATCATCAACATTTCTTCCTTGGCCGGTAAAAATGCATTGCCCAACGGCGCCGCTTACGCCGCGTCAAAGTGGGGACTGAACGGATTGAGTTACTCGGTTGCGGAGGAATTACGAAGTGACAACATCAGGGTTTCCATCGTCTGCCCCGGGTCGGTACACACAGATTTGAGTCCGCACGAAGGGAAAGATCCAAACAAAATGCTGCAATCGGATGATGTTGCACACGTGGTGGCTATGCTGGTAACTCAGGAAGCGCAATCGTTCGTCAGCGAAGTACTGATACGGCCGACCCTGAAACCGTAAAACTTGCCATTTTTATTTCTTGAACAAATTCTCGAAGGCTTGCCTTGCGTCGTTCGGCCGCAATGCTTTTGGCGTCGACGTCTCTTTTTCGATCATCACGCGAATCGAATAAAACGTACATTCGTTGCGCTGGTCTTTGCGAGGAATTCGTTCTGGAATGGGTTGTGTGCACTCAAAGCGGCTGGAGGTGTCGAAATGGGTGCACTGTTTACAGGAATGAAGTTCGAAGGCGCACTTGGGACATTGACCAACCGGGTCACTGACGGATTGCAACAGCGTTCCACACTGAGAGCAGCGTGAAACGGTCCGCGTACCGGGCATTTGAATGGCGCGAGGCCCGAATGTTTCTTTCTTGACCGGCCTCTCTGTCGGTTCTCGCCTTTCGGATTTCTGCCCCGTGTCCTGGTACCCGCGCTGTCGGTATTTCCGGTCTGACAAAACTTCTGCCCTCCTGTGACGCGCGGACATTGTCTCGCTTCCTTGCGTCGGCGACAAGTCTGGCGATAATTGTATTTCCCAACACTGGGTGCTAACATCGCGATAGTTGCAATTCGTGTTTGGAGGCTGCGGTATGTCGGACAAAGATAACAGCAGTATTCTCTGGTTTCTTGCCGGACTGGGCGTTGGTGCAGTCGTAGGAGTGCTTTACGCACCCAGCGCGGGCAGCGAAATGCGTGACTCGCTGCGCTCCAAAGCGGATGAAGGCCGGGAATTCATGAAGGAGCGCGCCCGTAAGGCCAAAGAACAGGCCTCCGATTTAGTCGACCGCGGCCGTGAAGTCGCCAAACAGCAGAAGGATCAGTTCAAATCGGCCTACGAAGCAGGCCGTCAGGCCTACCACGAAGCTACCGCAGCGGATAGCGGCGCATCGAAGAACCCGTAAATCTGCGTTTCTCCGCCGGCGGGGGATCGACGCAGTGAAGCGGCGTAACCTTCATATATGGATTATCTTCCAATTTTCGTTGGAGTTACCGCCGCGGCGGTAGTTATCCAGGCGGGCATTCTGGTCGCTCTATATGTAGCTGTCCGAAAAAGTACCTCACGGATGGAAGCCCTGGCTACGGAAGTGAAGGACAAGGTAATGCCAACGGCAGATACGGCCCAGTCCATCATGCTGGACTTGCGACCGAAAATAGACACGATTGCGACTAATGTCAGCGAAACTTCGACCGTGGTACGTGGTCAGCTTGAGCGAATCGATGCTACTGTTTCCGACGTCGTTGATCGAACCCGCCTGCAGGTAATCCGCGCCGACGAATTGCTCAATCGCACCATGGACCGAATCGAAGAAACAAGCGAAGTGGTACACCGTACAGTTGTTTCTCCGGTGCGTCATCTTTCTGGATTGATCCAGGGAGTTACTGTAGGGCTGGAATCTCTTTTCGGCGGGAAGCGAGCGCCTAGACGGGACGTTACCGTCCCCCAGGACGAAATGTTTATTTAGTCCTCACTGGTCGGACTTCAGCGAAACTTTTCTCCTTCTTTTCGATCGCGCTGGATTCAGCTTTTCCAGAAGTGCTGATGTTTACGATCGTCAAACGATCCAGCCTCCCCCAGCTACCACATCCCCATCATAGAAAACAGCTGCCTGCCCAGGCGTTACAGCTCGCTGCGGCTCCTCAAACGTGACCACAATTTCGTCCTTGCCAGTCTTTTCAATCATCGCTGGTGCCCCCTCATGGCGATGACGAATTTTCACAGTCGTTCGCATCGGCTCCACCAGATCAGCGATCGAAATCAGGTTGATTCGATGAGTGCGAAACTTCCGGGTATAGAGCTCTTCCTGCTGCCCCACCACAACCTGCCGAGCGTCTCCGTTAATCTGAATCACATAAAGCGGAGAGCCCGTGGCCAATCCAAGTCCCTTGCGTTGCCCAACGGTAAAGTTATGGATTCCCCCATGCTCACCCACGACCTCGCCGTCGGTCGTGACCAGCTCTCCCGCGGTGTCTGGCAATGTTTCGCCTTGCTCGGCCAGATAGGCATCGAGAAACTTCTTGTAGTCTCCGCCGGGAACGAAACAAATCTCCTGTGAATCCGGCTTCTCGGCCAAGGCCAGCCCATGGCGATGGGCCAACTCTCGGACTTCGGGCTTCATCATCCCGCCTAACGGAAATAGCGTTCGACTCAACTGATCCTGCGTTAGTCCAAAAAGAAAATATGTTTGATCCTTGGAGCGATCCGTGGGCCGCTTGAGCAGCCAGCGTCCGAGCGTTGGATCAAACTCCACTTGCGCATAGTGACCGGTAGCGAGGGAGTCTGCCCCAATCTGCAGGGCAACGATCAAAAGCTGATCGAACTTCAGATGATTGTTGCAAAGACTACAGGGGATCGGCGTGCGGCCTGAAAGGTATTGCTCGACGAACGGACGCACTACGTCCCGTTCAAAGCGCTCCTCGTGGTTGACTACATAGTAGGGAATGCCAATCGTTTCTGCGACGCGCCGTGCGTCGTAAACATCATCGAGTGAGCAGCATCGGCCCTGCACCACTTCGGGCATGCCCTCATGCCCAGCCAGGCGCCGTTGGTTCCAAAGCTGCATCGTCAAGCCCACGACTTCGTGTCCTTCTGCGCGCAGCATAGCCGCGACGGTGGAGGAGTCAACTCCACCCGACATGGCGACGGCGATGGTCTTGGAAGATGTCATTTTTAATGAGCCAGAAGCTACAGGCTAGGCGCTGCCTTGTCGCTGGACGCTGCTTTATTGTAAATGGGAGACAGGTTCCGGAGCCTTGATACCATTTGTGGAATGAGGCTCAAGGCAAATTCCACATCCTCCGCGGTGTTCTGCTTCCCAAGGCTAAAGCGGAGGCTGCCTCTTGCTTGCTCCGGACGAAGGCCCATCGCCGTCAGTACATGCGACGGCTCGATCGCGCCCGATGAACATGCTGCACCCGTCGAAACCGCCACGCCCTTGAGGTCAAGAGTGATTACAAGGGCTTCGCCTCCGATAGAGTCGAAAGCAATGCTCGTGGTGTTCGGCACACGCAGCGCACCATGGCCGTTTACTGACGTGGACTCCACATCTTGCAATATCGTGTGCTCCAGAAGGTCGCGCAACGCGCTCATACGATCAAGGTCGCCCCGCCCAAATGAGTCCAAAGCGATCTCCGCAGCCTTGCCCAGCGCCACGATGCCGGGAACGTTCTCTGTGCCCGCCCGCCGTGAACGCTCGTGACTTCCACCGTGAACCATCGGGCGCAAGGCAGTTCCCTTCTTTACGTAGAGCGCGCCCACCCCTTGTGGAGCGTGCATCTTGTGACCTGAGATCGAAAGCAGATGGCAACCAATGCGATTGACATCAATGGCAACTTTTCCGGCAGCCTGTACCGCATCGGTGTGGAAATACACATCGGCCTCGGCCGCGAGCTTTCCAATTTCTTCTACGGGTTGTAGCACTCCAGTTTCGTTATTCGCCATCATGATCGTTATGAGGCAAGTATTTGGGCGTATCGCTCTGCGGACATCGTCGGGATCAACCTGCCCGCGGCCATCCACCGGAATATACGTGACCTGGCAGCCTGACGCTTCCCAATGCTTGCACGAATTCAAAACCGCGTGATGCTCGATGGTCGATGTAATGACATGCTGCTCGGCCGAAACCGTTCCTGAAATTGC
>Ga0207693_10000097_pt1 | contig 77565 bp, 70 predicted proteins | sample LARL81metaG_FD_184347 | JGI IMG/M metagenome (GOLD analysis project Ga0207693, IMG submission 184347) | Corn, switchgrass and miscanthus rhizosphere microbial communities from Kellogg Biological Station, Michigan, USA - LAR L8-1 metaG... | ecosystem: Host-associated > Plants > Roots >...
GCCGTCGCTGACCATCATCGAACTCCTGCAGGACCAGGGGGCGGAGGTCAGCTACAACGATCCGTTTTTCCCGACGGTGGGAAAAGGCCGCAAATACGATCTGCAGATGAAGTGCGCGCCGCTGGACAATTTGAAACAGTACGACTGCGTGCTGATTGTGACCGACCACTCGGATTACGACTATCCACGTATCGTACGCGAGTCACAGCTGGTGGTCGATACCCGCAACGCCACCCGCGGCATCACCAGTCCTAAAATTGTCCATTGCTAGATTGCAGCTCGGCCACGCTGAATTGTTTGCTAGCCATAAGCAATCACGAAAGATCGGGAGATTTTCACCCATACCCCAGAAGGCGCGTAGCAGCATCCGGTTTTCGTCTATTCGCTGCACAAAGTTGCACCATATAAAAATTCCTCAGTGCATATCGCCTTTGCACGAGAGTTGCTGATCAACTGCGGCGGGGCTCCGAGCGGCGGCAGGTTAAGTGCTGCGTAGTCAATACTTTACGTTTGGTGGCGGCTAATTGCTGTATTGGCATATACCGTGCTCTTGTACAATGCGAACGCGGTAGATGCCCTCAACAAATGAGAGGCCGACAAGTTTTGAAGTTGAGTTCAGAAAGTTAAGTTCGTGAGATGAGTGAGGAAGGAGCCCTCCTACAATGAATCGCACTTCGTTAGTCGTACTACTGGCAACAAGTATGGCGGCTACAGTCGGATGCGCCAGCAAAAATTATGTGCGCCAGGAAACTACGCCGCTGATTAACAAAACCAACGAACTGGATGACCTAACCGCGAAAAATACCAACGCGATCAAAGACGTCGATGCACGTGCACAAGCTGGGATCCAGCAGGTAACTGCGAAGGCTGCTGAAGTTGACCAGAAGGCACAAGCCGCTGCCGATCAGGCCGGGCAGGCGCAGACTCAGGCCGACAACGCGGTTCATCGTGTCGATTCGCTGCAGAGCACCGTGGCAAATCTTGACAATTATCGCGTAGTGACCGAGACCGCCGTTCAGTTTGGTTTCAACAAGGACAATCTGACCAAGGCAAGCAAAGAAGCACTTGATCAGCTGGCAACCAACGTTCCGAATACAAAGGGCTACATCATTGCGGTCGAAGGTGGAACGGATTCCGTGGGTGATGCAGAGTACAACTATGCGCTCAGCCAACGTCGTGCCGACGCAGTAGTTCAGTATCTTGCGTCGCAACACAACATCCCGGCCCACAAGATCTATTTGATTGGTCTGGGCAAGGACAAGCCAGTTGAATCGAATAAGACCAGGGATGGCCGCGCTAAGAACCGTCGCGTAGATATCCGACTGATGACCAACTCAGCGGATAGCTCGATGCCGGCGGCACCCGCGCAGGCACCCGCAACTACACCGCCGTCGATGTAAGTTTCCGGCTGCGAGTCTGTTACAGGCTGCTCCACATCCCCCGTGGCGCAGCCTATTTTTTGTTGGGCAACTCAGCACTCCAGGTTCGCTACAATATTGGTATGCGTCGTTTTATTTCTCTTCCGTTTGTTCTTTTGTGCGTCTGCTTGTCCTTTACTATCGCGGGTTTCAGCCAGTCTGATCCAGGCCAGTCTGACCCAGGGAAGAGAGATCCAAATCAGAACCAACCGCCGCCCCGATCAGATCGCGATAAGGAGGCGGGTGAGAGTTCCAGCCGGGACTCCCGCATCGACCTTAGCCCGCCGCCTAACGACGCTAAAGACCATCCCAATAGCTCCGTGCCCCAGCCTGACGCCGGCGAGGATGCCAGCGATGTGCAGGATTTTCATCCCTACGATCCACATCGCGCAGCGAAGGATATTGAAGTCGGAGACTTCTACTTCAGGAAGAAGAATTATCGGGCTGCGCTCGATCGTTATCGCGAAGCATTGTTCTACAAGAATAACGACGCGCTGGCTAACTTCCGCATGGCCCAGTCCTTCGACAAGCTGAACCAGTCTGACGACGCGATCCAACACTATCAGGAGTATTTGAAGATACTGCCTAATGGTCCACTGGCTGAAGAAGCAAAGAAGGCTCTAGAGAAATTGCATGCCAGCCCAGCGTCGCAAGCCCAGCAATAGGGCGATGTGTTTGTTTTTCGTCGTGACTAGCCAACCCCGTAGGTCTACTCACTTTTCCACGCGAATAAACTCACCGGTGTTGGCATTCACCGCCACTTTGAGCTTGGCTTCATACTGGTTGGTGCCGTATATCACGTGCCAGATGAGCTCTCCCGTAGGCTGACTCCAATCGACCATGTACATGATCGGAGTATCGGGAGTCTTGGCGAGAAGCTTATCGCCGCCATGCTTCTGCGCTACTTCCAGTGCCTTGTCCGAGTCATTTTTCAGAAAGGCAACGTCGAAGATGTGGGTAGAAGAGTTAGTGGGATTATAGTTATCCTCTGATCCGGGGCTTATGCCGCGGGAGGGCGCATCCGACGAATCTTCGCCCGACCACACATAAGGCTTCACTCCATGTTGCAGAGCAGAAGCGAAGAAGGCGCGCCACACCGCTGACTTGCCGTCTTTCCCCTTGGAGTCCGCAGTCGAAAGCGATTCGATACGATAGGGTTGTGCATCACGCGCCCAGCCGCGGGCGGCAATGTAGAGTTTTTGGAAGGCGGCGCGTCCGGTGAGATACTCGGGCGGTTTGGGTTGGGGCTTTTCGGTTTGTGCTGGTTTTGAGGGTTCGGATGTGCAACTAGCCATCATGGCCAGTGCGAGCATTGCCAACAGCAACTTTTTCATAGCCACCTTCCCCTTATGATCTGTGAAATTGTGCAACTGGAAATGCGGGAATAATTCTACTAGATGGAGCAATGAGCCGGGACATGGATTCTTATTTGGAACGTCTGCAAGAGGCGATTGCGTCCGCTATCTCTGAGCTGAGCGTCGAACAACTCACGCATCGTCCTGGGGGGCATCTCGATAGTCATCCCGACCGAAAGTGGAGTGTCGCCGAAGTACTGGAACACCTTTATCTCACTTATACCGGTACACGAAAAGGCTTTGAACGGTGCCTGCAGTTAGGGAAGCCAATGGCAAGTTCCATTACTGTCGCACAGCGAGTAAAAATCGCGTTGGTGATACAGCTAGGCTACTTTCCAAAAGGCCGCAAGTCGCCGGAGCGAGCTGTTCCCAAAGGCATGCCTGTGGACAAGGTCATGGCAGACATCAGGCCACAGATTGCGGCGATGGGCGATGTAATTGCCAAATGCGAAGCCCGTCATGGCACTAGAATGCGAGTGCTTGACCACCCCATACTGGGCCCGCTGACAGCGGAGCAGTGGCGCAAGTTTCACTGGGTACACGGCAGCCATCATGTGAAGCAAATATTGAGACTGCGAACGGTGAAGAGCCCCGCAATCCGTATGTAGCGGCCGCAGAACACGACAGCTGCCTCTCGAAAGTCAAATATGCTGACTGGCTGAGGTGAGTATTTAGAAAATGAAAAGCCCCCTGATAATTCTGGGGGCTTCAAATGCAATTGGTTATCGAGTTTTTACTGGCGCTCGCGGGCGGGCACGCCTGCTTTCCTGCCCTGTTCCTTCATGTCGTCCAATACTTTCTTGGCATCGTCCAAAGCCTTTTGCTTTTGGGCGATCTGCTGTTTGTACTGGGCGTCTTGCTTGTCCCATGAACTCTGACTACGCAGGCGGTTGCCGGCGTCGGCATAGAAGGCGGCGGCGCGCAGCTGGTATTCGCGTTGGGCAACGTCTAGTTCACGAGCCAGCAGATCAACCTTGGACTTCTGGTCAGCGAATTTCTGCTTCCATGGGTCGCTTTCCTTCTTTGCATCAGCCGCGTCGGCCTTGTTCGTGGTGTTTTGAGCGGCGGCATCCGGAGTCGCGGTCGTGCCCTCGGCTTTCGCTGAATCAGCAGCCGTGGTTGGCGCGGGATTCGCGTCTTCGGGGCCGGCTGAATCCTGGGCATTGCCAACAATGGAGATCTTGTCGGAGGTGGGCAAGTTATCGTTGTCGTATTTCTTGCCTACTTCCTTCTTGTCTTCTTTGCGGATGGAACGGGCGTAGTCGCCCAAGGGTTCGGATTGTGCCGCCGCCAGCGTGACCAGCGCGCCCGTCAGCAAAAGTTCGGCCAGAACAACATATGCAATGCGTTTCATGCGATGCTCCGTTTCTTCCAGTCTTGCCGCTTTGAATTAGGAGAGAGCGGCATCGACGTAGTCTTAGTCAAAGTGTTGCACCCGCGCTGGCACCCTTTGCGCTCGCCAGGAAGCCACCAATCGTGCGATCAAGCTGCGCCGCCTCGGCGGCGATGTCGGCAGCGAGTTGGTGTGCCAACTCTGCATCCCGGCTCGCGGCCAGCTGCTGTGCGTATCCGGAAATGGTAGTGAGTGAAGTGCGCAGCTCAAGAGCCATTTCGGCAGACATTTCGCCGCGCAAATCCTGTGCGCGGCGGATGCGGGTTAGTTCCGTGCGATCGGTGATGAGGCAAGCGGTGCCCAGGAAGTCACCTTCGGGCGTTTGCACCGAGCTTACGGTGATGTCCAATGTTCGCTCTTTGCTCGTCGGCGTGAGATAAGCGGCTTCGAGTTGCCGGAATTTAATCTTTTCGCGCACGCTGCCTTCAATCGCCGCCGCTAGGTTTGTATAACCTCCGTCCGACGCAGAGATCAGCTCTGCACTACGAAATATTTCGGATGCGCTCATCCCAGTAGGGGAAGCGAATCCGAGTATTTGTTTGGCGGAAGTGTTAGCCTGCCGCACCAGCCCGTTGCCGGTGATGAAAAGCACCCCGCATGAGAGGTTAGACAAGACTGCCACGCTGATATTTTCCGAAGTCTTTGCGCGCCGCCGCTCTTCCCGTTGAGAACTCAGCAACTCGTGTGTTTGCTGCTTCAGTTGCTGAATAACGGCATGATAAGTCTGCAGCGGAAAGGATTGGGGTGCAAGTGGAGTGGACGAAAACGAGATTTCGTCAGTGATGCTTCGCCTCATGCGACGCATCATCAAGAGCCCCATGACAAAGGCGAAGCCCGCCGCCACAAAGACCAACGCCATACGCAGCATAATGGGGTTAGACAATATTTTCACAGCAGCCCCCAATACCAGCGCAAGAAGCTGTTTCCGTAAAACAAAGCCACAATGGCCATGCCGCCTAGAAAAACTCCGAAAGGCATCTGATGACGCCGCAGGGCGATAGCGGCCGACTGCCACGCGCGTCGACGCGCTTGTCTGGCGGGTTCATGATTTCGCGACATGCGCCGCCGGGTTCGTTTGATCCACACCGCCATCACGGTGGACAGTCCAAAAAGCGATCCGGCAATCGAGGCGGTGAACAACGTGAAGATCGTAAGTTTGATCCCGAGGAATGCGCCGATCATCGCCATCAGCTTTACATCGCCAAAGCCCATGCCCTCGACACCGCGTGCACGCAGATAGATTGCCCCAGCGCCGTAAATGAATGAAGCGCCTACAACGGCTCCCAAGACCGAGTCAGCCAGCGAGAGTAGATGCCACGAGACGTCCGAACTGAGAGGTAGCGACACCAGCCCCGGCAGAATTTGCGAAGCCAAATCATTCACCGGAACCAGCAGACTGAAGGCAATTCCCAACGCCAATCCTGGAAGGGTCATCTTATCGGGCAAGAGTTGAGTTTCGGCATCGGTGAAGATGAGGCCTAGAAGAAGAAATCCGAGAACACAATATTTAAATGTTGCGAGGCTGATGCCGAAATGTAGGTAACAGGTGAGGAAGATTGCCCCGGTGAGAAGCTCGACCACGAGATAACGCGGCGAAATTGGAGTTTTGCAAGTGCGGCAGCGTCCCCGCAGAATCAACCAACTTAGGACCGGGATGTTGTCATAGGCGCGAATGAATTGTTGGCATCCGGGGCAGGCTGAACGCGGGCTGACGACCGACAAAGCTTTGGGCAGGCGGTAGATACACACGTTCAGAAAGCTGCCGAAAGCCAGCCCGAGAACGAAAACCGCCGATGCGAAGAAAGGGTCCAACCTTTGTCCTTGCTGTGCAAAGATATGCAAAACTCTTGGATTTCCATCGATTATACGGTGGTTTAGCGTCGAAACCGGGGTACGAAAGTCACTGTACGCGCGGACAGGTATTACTACGGGCATCTACATCTCATTGACCAGCAAGGAATTCCCGTTCAACGCCATAGCGGATGACTCGAAAACAAAAAGAAAGGCGCGGTTTGTCGCCGCGCCATACGGTGCTCCGTGTCTTGTTTTTGAAAAAGTTACGGAGTGTACTTGAAGTTGCTTATGTACATGTAGCGAGTTCCCGACGTCGCCGAACCTCCCCAGCTGGACTTGTTTGTACCCCAAATGCTGAATAGAAATGGAGCGGAAGCGCTGGGGACGGCCTGCGTGTGATGTACAACGAGTTGTCCGTCCACATACCAGTCAACGTAGTCGGATCGCCAGACGATTTTGAAGTCATGAGAATTTGCCTGCTCGAACCCGAAGACCTGCGTGTCCTGGAAGTTTGATTCTCCGTGCCAGCTGGTGCAGTCGACAGCGTCGCTTTTGTTTCCTACTTGCTCCATGTCGATCTCAGTTTCAGATCCGGACGCGTACAGGAACCCGGTGGTCACCGTTCCGGAAACAGCTTCCGATACTCTCGACGTAAACTCGAATGTCCCGTATGTAAATCTCTGCTGGGTTACCACCTCGGCCCCGCTGGAGGCGACTCCACCGCCACTTGAGTTTTGAGTCAGCGATAAAACCAACTCGGATCCGACAGATACGTTCTTGGGATCGAAGGTTCCAACATTTCCGTTCGCATTACCCGCAGGAGGCGCCGACCCGCTGTCGGTTTCCCATGTGTAACCGCCGAAACTAAATTCGCTAGGGCCAGTCACTGAAGACGAGCTTCCAGAAGAGCCGCCACTCGACGAAGATGTGCCGGACGATCCGGAACTGGACGTGCCACCGGAAGACCCGGTGCTGGAAGTTCCGGTTCCTGAACTGGAGCCCGAGCCCGAGGAAGAACCGCTCGAAGAGGATGTACCGGACGATCCGGAACTGGTCGTACCGCCGGAAGACCCGGTGCTGGAAGTTCCGGTTCCCGAACTGGAACCCGAACCGGAGGAAGAACCGCTCGAAGAAGATGTGCCGGAAGATCCGGTGCTGGACGTTCCTGTGCCAGAGGTGCCACTACCCGAACTGCTGGTTCCGCTGCCTGATGACCCACTGCTGGGAGTGCTTGTACCTGAACCCGAGCCGGAAGAGGACCCGCTGCTCGAAGTACCGGTGCCGGAACTGCTGCCCGATGATCCAGTACCGGAAGTGCCAGTGCTCGAACCCGCGGTCGTGCCGGTTCCAGACGATCCGCTGCCTGAGCCAGTGGACGAAGTACTGCCACTCGACGATCCGCTGGATGTTCCTGTTCCCGAGCCCGTAGAACTGCTGCTACCCGATCCACTGCCGGAGGTGCTGCCTGACGATCCAGTGCCGGATGAACCCGTTCCCGTTGACCCAGTGCCGCTTCCCGTGCTTGAAGTTCCGGTGCCCGAACCGCTGTTTGAAGTTGTGCCACCACTCGAACCGCTGTGGGGAGGCGTGAAAGGCATGGTGCCGCCACCGCACCCTACCAAAGCAAACAAGGCCAACAATAAGACACACATCCTCAGCATTTAAATATCCTCTTGATTTGGGGATAGGGACTGACGTGCGAATCCCTTTTTTGGCCAGATGGGACTGCGGGGCCTGGAAATTTCAGATTGCTGTAACTGAAGATCTTTGTCGACGTCCCAGTTCTATTCCGAACACGCCGGGTCAATTCGTGAAAACAAATGACCACCAACGCGATCGATGCTTCTTAGTAATGAAAACTAAAAACCACGTCAGATATTGCAACGTCTTAAAGAGGACGTGGTCAGCCTGGGACTGCCGAGGTAACGTTGCGACTAGGTTACCGAGCCCGCACAGTGGGACCCGAACAAAAAGTCAGAAGTTTAAGTCGTAGACGAAGAAGCGGTGCGCATAGTGTAGCAAGGATTTAAGTTTAACGTTTTCCACAGTGCAACTTTTTGCGGCAACGGGTTCTCGTTTATGGTCTGGCCCCTAGAAGTTACCCGCTCATCGGCGATACCAAGCCGCAGACCTATGCACGGAATGCGGCCGCTTTCGAATTTCTGAGGAGCTGTCGCCCCTCATTCTTTTTGCGATTGATGTTAATCGGCGTTATCGGTTGAACATTTCGAGCGCCGTCGCCTCCGACCTTTGATTTAGTGCGGAGATAGCTTTCGCAGGTATTTTTTTTGCGAAACACAAGTCAAATTCAAGAAGGGGCGGCGAGAGTGTCCGCCCGCACATTCAAAAAAGGTGGAATCTGCTAATGAACCGGTTCGAGAATCAATTTCTGCACGCGCCAGTTCAACAATTCACCTACAAAAAGTTCGTTTTCAGATGGACATGCAATCTCATGGATCCATCCAAACTGCTTGAGTTGCTTTCCCGATTCGCCCAGCACGCCCAGGATCTTGCCGTCGAGACTGAGTTTGTAGATTCGTCCAGGAAAACCATCCGAGCTGTATAGAACTTGATTTGGTGGAGGGGTGATGCAGACGGTCCAGGGTGCTCCTGGCGCCATCGCCTGATTTCCCGTAATGGGCAAATCCGGCTTCTCTCCAATCGCCATCTTGGCGTTCGGGTCAACCGGCACGTCAATCACGATTTGTCGTAAGACTTTGCCGTCGCCATCGAATACCTGTATGCGACGATTGCCACGATCCGCCACATATATTTTTCCTTCGGCATCGACGGCGATGCTGTGAGGAGTGTTGAGTTGGCCTGGTTGGCTGCCAGGCCCGCCCCACGACATCAGCCAGTTGCCATTCTTATCGACCTTGGCGATTCGCGAATTGATGTAGCCGTCGCTAATGTAAGTATTGCCGGCAGCGTCCCACGCCATGTCGGTCACTTGCCGGAACATTCCGTCCACCGGAGGTAGCGGCGGCTTGGGATGTTTCAACGGCTCCGTCCCTTCATCTGACGCCTCCTGTTTACGGCCGAACACCATAACCACACGTCCCTGGGGATTAAACTTGATGACCATATCCGAGCCTTTGTCCGCCACCCAGATGTTATCCTCCTTATCGATCTTCACCGAGTGGGCGAATGACCAGGCGTAAAGGTTGTGGCCGATTTCGCGCAGGAAGATGCCATGTGGATTGAACTCGAGAAGTTGCGCGGCGCTTGCGCCGTACGCAGGACCGGTGGTCTGGCCACGCGAGAACACGAAAATGTGTCCCTTGGAGTTCACCGACACGCCGGCGACTTCGCCCAGATACAAGTCAGGAGGTAACTTCAGAAAATCTGGCACCGAACGAAACGGAATTGCCGGCACTCGAGCTTCTTGGGCGAGGGCTGAGGCGGTCAAAGCGAGAAATAGCATTACGACGCAGCACCGTTGCATGGGTCTCCTACGGATCAGAGAAGCTACTAAGGTATACGAGCCTGACTTCACTGTGCAGTGACAATGAGATTATTTTTGAGGACAAGGCTCGACGCGAATGCTTGCGATAACTAAACGACTGGTGCAAGGAGTGCGCGGGCGAGAAAACCCGCTCCTCGATTCTCGACTACTTTAGAGTCACCAGTCTCTCCACCAGATTCGAGTAGTCCTTCTTTTCGAGTCCATGAACCTGCTTGTTGTATTCATCCACTTTGGAGGAGTAATTCATGGAACAAAACTTGGGGCCGCACATGGAGCAGAAAGCTGCTTCCTTGTAGTAATCGTCCGGCAAAGTCTCATCGTGCATCGAACGCGCCGTCTCGGGATCGAGTGAAAGTGCAAACTGTTTTTCCCAGTCGAAAGTATAGCGGGCGTAGCTCAGGGCGTCATCGCGATCCTGCGCTCCCGGACGATGGCGCGCGAGATCGGCAGCGTGCGCGGCGATTTTGTATGCGATGATGCCGTCCTTCACGTCTTTTTCATTGGGCAACCCGAGGTGTTCCTTGGGCGTGACATAACACAACATCGCGGCGCCGTGCCACCCGATCATGGCTGCACCAATGGCCGAAGTGATGTGATCATATCCGGGAGCGATGTCGGTTACTAGTGGACCCAAGGTATAAAACGGTGCTTCGTAGCACAGCTCTTTTTCCTTATCCACTTGCTCTTTGATTTTGTCGAGCGGGACGTGTCCCGGGCCCTCGATCATGACCTGTACGTCATATTCCCAGGCCTTCTTGGTGAGTTCTCCGAGGGTTTTAAGTTCGGCAAACTGCGCCTCGTCGCTTGCGTCGGCAATACAACCGGGGCGCAAGCCGTCTCCGAGAGAAAACGATACATCGTGTTTGATGAAAATCTTGCAGATATCGTCGAAACAATCGTAAAGAAAGTTCTGCTTGTGGTGGTGGGCCATCCACTGCGCCAGAATTGCGCCGCCACGGCTCACAATGCCGGTGATGCGTTTTGAAACCAAAGGCAGATATTGGATGAGCACACCGGCGTGGATGGTCATGTAATCGACCCCCTGTTCGGCTTGCTCTTCGATCACCTCCAGCATCACCTGCCGGTTCAGATCCTCAATCCGTTTAACCCTCGAAATGGCCTCATAGATCGGCACCGTACCGATAGGTACCGGGGAATGTCGAAGAATCGCTTCTCTAATCTCGTGAATATTGCCGCCCGTGGAAAGGTCCATCACTGTGTCGGCGCCATAGTGCACGGAGGTGTGCAGCTTCTTCAGTTCCTCGTTGATTTCCGAGGTCACCGCAGAATTGCCGATATTGGAATTGATCTTGCACAGCGACGCCACGCCGATGCACATCGGCTCGAGCTCTGGATGGTTAATATTGGCGGGAATAATCATGCGTCCGCGGGCAACCTCGTCGCGAACCAGTTCTGGCAATAACTTTTCCCGGTGGGCCACGTAGCCCATTTCTTCGGTGATCACTCCATTGCGCGCGTAACGCATTTGGGAGAAGTTGCCGTCGCCATTTTTGATTTTTCGGTTTGCGACCCACTCTGCCCGGGGGCGAGGGACGCCGCTTCCGTTGTTGCCATCACCAGAACCGCCATTCGTAGGAGTCATTTACAGGTCCTTTGGGGGGCTATTTGCTGATTATACGCCGCAGTCACGCGACAATTAGGCGTGCAAGCCTCGAATAATGAGACATGGCCGATGCAATTTCTCAAACGAGGCAATTAAAGGAACCGCTTCGGACAGAAACGTCACTACATGACAACTCGACGCCTTGATCGTCTAATGGCAAAGGGCCTAAAATCGCCCGTTCACTGTGAGGTTTTCGATGACCGTGTTTCGCTTGTTGTGCGTGTTCATTTTCTTTCTGGCTATGGGCGCTTTAGCTCAATCCGCTCCCTCTCAGCCATCATTCAACGGCGATGCCATCGATAAGACTATCGACCCATGCGTGGATTTTTACCAATACGCTTGCGGCAACTGGCTGAAGAGCGCTGAAATCCCTGCGGATCAGACCTCGTGGGCGAGTTTCGTGGAAATCCGCGAGAGAAATTCTGCGATCATGCGCCAGATTCTGGAAAGAGCTTCATCGCAAAATGGGGCGGGCGATGCGGTAACGCAGAAAATCGGTGACTATTATGGCTCCTGCATGGACGAGAAAACTGTGGCAGCGAAAGGCATAAAGCCGCTGCAGCCGGAACTGGATCGAATGGACCAAGCGAAGGACAAGCCGGCCTTGATGGAGGCGATTGCCCGTGTGCACCTGATCGGGCCCAGTCCACTGTTTAATTTCTATTCTTCGCCCGACCTGCACAGCGCCAATCATGTGATCGCCTACATCGACCAAGGCGGACTGTCGCTGCCTGACCGTGATTATTACCTCAAAGACGATCCCAAGATGGCGGAAGCACGAAAAAGCCTGGTGCAGTATGCTAGGCAGCTGTTTACGCTATCGGGCCAATCTCAGGAGCGAGCTGCGGATTCTGCGCAAACGGTCTTGCGTATCGAGACCGCTCTCGCCAAGGCGTCGCTGGATCGTACTGCGCGCCGCGACCCCAAAGTCCGCGACCATAAAATGACTCGCGAGGAAACGCTGGTCCTGGCATCCAATTTTCACCTCGAACGATATTTTGCGGCTATCGGCGCGCCCGCTTTTTCGAGCCTGAATGTCACCAACCCGGATTTTTTCAAGCAAGTGAATCTCGTGCTAGATACCGAGTCTCTGGATTCGCTCCGGACCTACGTAACCTGGCATTTGCTCGATGGCGCCGCTCCGTGGCTGACCCAACCTTTCGTGGACGCAAATTTCGCGATGCAGAAGGCGCTAACCGGACAATCCGAGATCAAGCCTCGCTGGAAGCGTTGCGTTAATTCGACCGACGATGCGCTCGGCGAAGCTTTAGGCCAGCGCTACGTGGAGGAAACCTTCGGCGCTGACGGAAAACAGCGCATGTTAAAAATGGTCGATGCTCTGGAAAAAAGCCTGGATCAAGACATTCGAAATCTTCCCTGGATGACCGAAGACACGAAAAAGCAGGCAAAGGTGAAACTGGATGCGATCCGAAACAAGATCGGATATCCCGATATGTGGCGTGACTACAGTTCACTTACGATCGTGCGCGGCGACCTTCTGGGAAATTTTCTGCGTGCGAACGAATTTGAATCTCGTCGCCAGATCGCCAAGATCGGCAAGCCATTGGATCGCAACGAGTGGCAGATGACGCCTCCTACGGTCAACGCCTATTACAGTCCTCCGAGAAACGAAATTGTTTTTCCCGCCGGGATTCTGCAACCGCCTTTCTTCGATAAGCAGGCCGATGATGCAGTGAACTTCGGAGGCATCGGAATGGTGATCGGTCACGAGTTGACCCATGGTTTTGACGATCAAGGCCGCAAGTTCGATCCGCAAGGCAACCTGCGCGACTGGTGGACGGCACAGGATGGCACCGAATTCGAAAAGCGCGCAAGTTGCATCGCCGATGAGTACAGCAACTTCGTCGCCGTCGATGACTTGAAAATTAACGGCAAGCTTACTCTCGGCGAAAACACGGCCGACAATGGGGGCGCGCGTATTGCACTCATGGCATTGGAGCAGATGATTGCTATCAGTCCCTCCAGCAGCGCCGGACAGACCATCGGCGGGTTCACGCCGCAACAGCGCTTCTTTCTAGGGGCCGGACGTGCGTGGTGTGAAAAGCGGCGTCCGGAATATCAGCGTATGCTGGTGAGTGTCGATCCCCATTCACCAGGCAGATATCGTATCAACGGTGTAGTGCGGAACATGCCCGAATTCCAAAATGCATTCAATTGCAAGGCGGGTCAACCCATGGCGCCGGAACATGCCTGCCGGGTTTGGTGAGGCATGGATGGGTTGGAGTAACTAGAAGCCTTTTCGCCGCTGGTCGCTGTAGCGGTGCAAGGCATCTTCGATGATGGGGTAAGCCTCCGCTGCTGGTTGGATCTTATCTACTTCAACCGCTTTGCCTTCGAGTAATTTGTAATCCTGAAAAAACCTGCGCAGCATGAGCAGACGATGTGGTGGCATCTCGTCGGCTTCGCGATAGGTATTGAACTCAGGGTCCTGGGTCGCGACCGCGATGATTTTATGGTCTTTTTTTCCGGTATCGATCATGGTCATCAAGCCGATAGCGCGGGCATGGATGAGTGTCAGGGGCACGACCGTTTCCTGACATAGCACCAGAACGTCCAGGGGGTCGTCATCTTCGGCGAGAGTCTGCGGGATAAAGCCGTAGTTAGCCGGGTAGTAGACCGCCGAGTACAGTACCCGATCCAGCTTGATCATGCCGCTGACCTTGTCGAGTTCGTACTTTACGCTCGATCCAAACGGTATCTCGATGATGCTGGAAAACTCCTGCGGGAGTTTGTCGCCGGGGGTAACGTCATGCCAGGGATGAATCATTAAGCCTCTCAGACTCCAATAGGATCGCGTGCATTATAGATGTCCTTTCGTGCATCTTGACCTCTTCCAGTTGCCGGGCATAAAGTCAATATTGACGGTAAAGAGTTTTGTACGCTATGTCTTCAGATACCCGAAAATATCTCAAGTTTGGCGGCGCGGTGGTAGTGATCATCGTCTCGCTGGGCTTTCTGGCTTACACCGGGGTGCAGGAGAGCAAGAGTTATTACGTCACCATCAAAGAACTGCGCGGGATGGGCGATGGTGCCTACGCCAAGCATCTGCGCGTGGCGGGCAATGTCCAGCCCGGCTCGATCCGGCGAACTGGGACCAACGTCAATTTTGTTTTGGTGGAAAACGATCAGCTTCTAAGCGTGGTATATAGCGGAACCGAGGCGCCTCCCGACACCTTCAAGGACGATTCCCAAGCCCTCGCCGACGGCAGTTTCGGGCGCGATGGCGTCTTCCACGCCAAGCAGTTGCAAGCCAAGTGTGCCTCTAAATATGCCCCTAAACAACCCGCTGCTCCCGCGAACGGAACTTCCCAAGGTGTGCCGACGAAAAGCGTAACCCAGGTTGAAACCCAGAACGCCCCCGGCATGTCGAATTAGTTCCCCGCACTGTTCCATTTTAAGGCGCAGATTTCTCGCTCACGCTGTCTTGTGAGTTTTTGTAGCTAATCTGCGGAGCTTTGCTCCGCGGGGCAGGGGTGGACACCTGACCCTAGGGGACTAAGGCGCTCGACTTCAACTCTGCCTTCGGCTATCTTGCAAACTTGGATTCTTCTCCCATCATCGTGATTACTGCGTTGGTGAAGCAGTTTGGCCGTTTTGCGGCGCTTCGTGGCGTCAATGCAGAGTTTGCCGGTGGGCGGCTGTATGCCATCCTGGGCGACAACGGTGCGGGGAAGACAACCCTCCTTCGCGTCCTTGCAGGCCTCGTGCAGCCGACTGCTGGTCAGATCACGATGCTGGGGAACAGCGGGGTGAGAAACCTTTGCCGCGAAATCGGCTACATGGCGCATCCGTCACTGCTTTACGACGAGATGAGCGGCATGGAAAACTTGCGCTATTTCGCATGCCTCTATGGTATCTCGGACGACCAACATTGCGCCGCTGCCATGACCACGGTTGATATTGATCCATCACTGACGCGACCGGTCTCGCAGTATTCGCAGGGCATGCGGCAGAGGTTGTCGCTGGCAAGAGCCCTGCTCAACGAGCCCCAGATTTTGTTATTGGACGAGCCGTTTTCTAATGTCGATATGCGTTCGGCACGTTCCATGGTTGCATTGCTGATGAAGAGGCGCGACGCCGGCAAGACCATTTTCGTAGTGACTCACCAGGCAACGCTGCTGGAAGGTGCAGCAGACGAGTTTGTTTCGATGGAATCTGGACGGATAACCGCACGCGCGCCCTACCTCGCTCCGATCGAACCGAGATGATCGAAACGACATCAGTTCGTGGGGTTGGCCGAGATGATGCAAGCACCTCCCCAGCTGTAGTCACAGGCGTCACCACCGCCACTTTAGCGAAAGACCTGCGTCTGGAATGGCGATCGAAGGACGCCATCAACGCGATGTTGTTTTTCTCGCTTCTGGTAGTCGTGGTATTCAGTTTTTCGTTCGATCCGAACGCAGAAGAATCGCGGCAGATCGCGGGCGGGCTGGTCTGGGTGGCGTTTCTCTTTGCCGCCGTGGTGGCGTTAAATCAGACCTGGGCGCGTGAGTTGCGCAATCAGGTTCTGGATGCCTACCGGGTTTCTCCAGCGCCGGCGACTTCTCTCTTTCTGGCCAAGGCTTTGGGCAATTTCATTTTCGTTGCCATTCTTGAAATGCTGATGACGCCGCTGTTTATCATCTTCTACAAACTGCGCGCGCTTGGTCCGGCATGGCAGCTTATTCCTATTGCGGTGCTTGGCACCTGGGCTATCGTAGTGAACGGAACTTTTTTCGCGGCGATGTCGCTGCGTACACGGAGCCGCGAGATCATGCTGCCGCTTCTGCTTTTTCCCGTTACTATTCCAGCATTGCTCGCAATGGTGAACGCGACCACTGCGGTTTTGTCAGGAGAGCTTTCCGCGAAGTTCTGGATTGTATTGCTTACCACTTACGACCTGGTGTTTACTATCGCTTGTCTGATGCTATTCGAATCGGTTTTGCACGCGGAATGAAATTCGCTCGAAGATGATAATGATATTTGGTGACGAATTTCAGGGCGATAGATTTCGTCGCTCCGAACCCGACGCGGTGAACTAGAAATGAAGCGCGCCTTCCCCATTTTCGCGCTGCTGACAGCGGTCCTCCTCAGTTATGCGTTGTATGAGGCGCTTGTGGCGGCGCCCACCGAGCAGACGATGGGTAACGTCCAGCGTATTTTTTATTATCATGTGCCGTCGGCGTGGACTGCATTCCTGCTTTTCTTTATTAACTTTATTTGTTCGATTCAGTACCTGGTTCGGCGGGACAAGGTGGCCGACAATATCGCCAAGTGGGTGGTGATCTTGCTTGCTGTGGCCGCGTGTGTCGCGGCGTTCGTAGTCCGGCCATTGCCAACGGGTATGGAGCCCTCGTCGATTGCCATGACCGGGATCGTCATCGCAGGCCTCTACTTCTTGATCGGAAAATATTTTTCGGAACAGCGAACCGATGCCCTGGCGGTGGTCACCGCGGAGGTCGGAGTTGTGTTCTGCAGCGTCGTTCTGGTGACGGGGCCGCTATGGGCGAGGCCGGTTTGGGGCATTTGGTGGACGTGGGATGTTCGTCTGACTTCAACTCTGGTGCTCTGGCTGATTTACATCAGCTACCTAATGTTGCGCCGGTTCTCGACGAGTGGTCAAACTCCAGTACTGGCGGCTGCGCTGGCAATTTTCGGGGCGCTCGATGTGCCACTGGTTTATTTCTCTATCTGGATTTTTCGAACCCAACATCCCCAGCCTGTCATCGGGGGCGGGGGCTCGATCGATCCCCGCATGTTGCATGTCCTCCTGATCAACTGGCTGGCGTTCCTTTGCTTCGCGATTCTTATTTGCCGATCGCGGTATCGCCTGGAGATATTGCAAAGGGAAGTCGAAGAATTTCAGGCGTTGGAATCGCTGCAGAACCATTAGGAGCTCACGATGAATTTCCTTTACGCCGCCTACACTGCGACATGGATCATCCATGTGACTTACCTGGGAATCCTGGTGAGGCGGTATCAGCGCCTGCGCAAAGAGATTGAGCACTTGAAACGGACCGAGCCCAGAAGCTAAGACGTCGATACCAACATTCTTCTTTGGCGCGAATTCCGGTTAGCTGCCGAACTTTCTACTGGTATTGAGTTCAGAGGATGGATTAGAGCGCAAAAACTCGTATTCTTCGATCATCGCGGCCACGCCGATGCCGGGATAAGCCGGCGATGTTTCGACTCGTACCACGCGGGCGGTGAAACGAACGCGCACTGGCTCAGTCAAGGTGACGTGCGGCGGAAACGTCATGGTCACTTCGATGCGCATGCCCTCGGCCAGAGGACGATCCAGGTAAAAAAAAACGCCGCGTGCGCTGACATTCTGGGTTTCGGTCGACAGGTCGCGAAGCCCTTGACCCGCTACTCGAACGGTTGCGGGCAAACGCATATCAAAGCGCCGCATGGTCCGTCGATCCTGCCCGCTCTGCTGAATCGAATTTCCTCTTTGCAGACTCATCAGTCCAAGCCCAGTCAAATTCCACCCCAATGAAGGCATTTCCACCAATGTGAAGAATGCACTTCCGTCAGATTTACTTATCCAGCAATAGTTTGCAAGCGCAAAATCATTGGGAACTTCTTAGGTTAACGCTTTTGCACGCTTGGGGGAAGGATCTCAACCCAACAATTGAGATGAAACACAAATCCCTGCACGCGCAATGCCAGGAGAAACTTCAGGACGCCGACGCCGACGCGCGGGCAAACAAAGGCTGTTACAACGTCCGCAGCTTTGTTGCCTCAGAATTTAAGTGAAACGTTTTGCACATGATCTGTCGGTCTGGAGCCTTCATGGGGAAACTTCGGAGGAAATAGGATTTAGGGAGGTGTCGGCATCTCTGATCGTCCTTCACCGCATCTGATCCATCCAGGGATAAGGCGAAGTTGCGCTCAGCTTGACAGTCTATCCGTCAGATGTTTAAGTAGTTACTTATTTTTCGCCTTTATTCTGGTGACAAGTACGCGCGCCGCTTCGCAGATGCGAGCCGGACTGCTGTTTGCGTGCCGTCCTTACTTCCTCTCCATGAATCGGAATATCCGGAGGAGCTGGTGACATTGAACTTCCGTGGGTTGGGAACAGGCTATCGCCCTGTCTTGCTGTCGATCTCGGTCTTCTCCTTAGGTTTTTTGACGCTGGCGGTTGGTGGAGCTGTTCCCAAGTTGCCGGTCACCGGCAATAATCACTCCGGACCAAATTCCCAATTCTCTCCGATTTATGCTTCAAACCCAGGAGGAGCCTCCACACCCAGGAAGCTTGATCTAAGCCAGTTACCGCTAATATTTGAGCCCAATCAAGGACAAACTGACCCTCAAGTGAGGTTTCTGGCACGCGGTACCGGCTATGGCTTGTTTCTTAGCGGTGATCAGGCAGTTCTGGCTTTGGGAAGGCATTCCAAAAATCCTGTCATTCGAATGAAAATGGCCGGGTCGAATCCTGATGCGCTGGTTAGCGGAGACGATCAGCTTCCGGGTAAAAGCAATTATCTCATCGGGAATGACCCCGTCCACTGGCATCGGGACATCCCGCAATTTGCACGAGTTCGTTATCGGAACGTTTATCCGGGAATCGACCTGGTTTACTACGGCAAACAGCAACAGCTCGAGTACGACTTTGAGATAGCTCCCTATGCTGATCCGCGAAAGATATCTTTCCAGTTTGAAGGCTCCGCTAAACCTGCGTTGGATCGGAGCGGCGATCTGGTAGTCGCCGCCGGCCATGAGGAAATCCGGCTCAAAGCCCCGCGCGTTTACCAAGCCGAGGGCGATTCGAAACAGCCCGTTGCAGGGCGTTTTGTCATGCGCCCCGACGGCAAAGTTGGGTTCGTGGTCGCTAGTTATGACCACAGCCGGTCTCTGGTGATCGATCCGGTCCTGGCCTTCTCGACCTATTTCGGCGGTAGCAATGACGAATCTTGTTCGCTTATCACCGCGAGCCCGACTCCGCCGTCCGGATGTCCCGCCGTGGCGCTAGACGCCTCGTCCAATATTTACCTCGCGGGATCGACCACCTCGGTCGACTTCCCCATAACGCTGCAACCTACTACAGCTCCTCCACCCGCGGCGTTTCAGCCGGCCATTGCCACCGCTCCCGATGTTTTTGTTACCAAGCTAAACTCCGCAGGTACCGCCATCGTATTTTCTACCTATCTCGGTGGAAACGGGGCAGATACGAGCGCCGGAGTTGGGGTGGATTCTGCATTCAACGTTATTGTGGCAGGCACGACCACGTCGAGCAACTTCCCAGTCAATAGCTCAGCGTTTCAAGGCACGCCCGCAAGCGCAGGAGCTCACGCCTTTGTGACCAAGCTGGACGCCACCGGACACTCGCTGCTTTACTCGACGTACTTGTCGGGCAATGGCGTCGAATCGGCCCGGGGTCTGGCGGTGGATTTCAAAGACAAGATTTACGTCATCGGAACCACGACATCCACAAATGCGCCCGACGCGACTCACTCGTTTCCGGCGACCCTAGGCGCGCTTCAGGTGGCGTCGCTTGGGACTTCCCAGTTTTTCGTGAGCAAAATCGATCCGGTCTTGATTGGTTTTCCCAGCCTGGTCTATTCGACCTATTTTGGAGGTGGAAGTCCGCTGGACGGTCTTACGCTGGGCGGCGGAATTGCCGTTGATGCGAATGCGAATGTCTACATCACCGGCGGCACGAACTTTCAGCATACGGGAAGCGCCACGACGGACTTCCCCATTGTTAATGCGTACCAGGGCTGTCTGGATACGCCGCCTCCGACAACCCCTCCGACAACGACTCCGAACTGCGCCACCAACGTGACGGCCCCAGATGCTTTCATTGCCAAGCTCAATCCCGCCGCGGCGTCAGGTTCGCAATTGCTTTACTCAAGTTATCTGGGTGGCACCGGAGACGATGTAGGCTTCGGAATTTCAGTTGATTCCGGTCTCAGTGCCTATATCACCGGTTCGACGAGTTCCACCGACTTCACTCTTCCGACTGGTACTACCGCGTTTCAGGGCACGAACGCCGGTGGTACCGACGCCTTCGTCGGCAAGTTTGGCAACCCGTGCACCGGTTCATCGTGTACAACCACAACTGTTCCCCTAACCTACTTTACCTACCTGGGCGGAGCGGGTACGGATGTGGGCCTGAGTATTGCGGTAGATTCCTTGCAAGGCGCCCGCGTTGCGGGATTTACTAACTCGGCGAACTTTCCCGTTCCCAACAATCCGGTCCAGGCTGCTCTGAGCGGCCTGGTTGACGGTTTCGCGGCTCGTATCGATACCACAGCTGCTTCATCGCTCTCCCTGGGTCACTACGGCACTTACCTGGGCGGGAGCGGCAATGACTATGCCACCAGCATCGCTACGGACGCGCAAGGCAACAGCTATGTGGTGGGCGAGACCGGATCACCCAATTTCCCCACCGCGAATCCATTTCAAGCCGCGTTGAAGGGCGGCACGGACGCATTCCTGAGCAAGCTGGGGCCAACGATTGGCCTAGCTTTGACGGAGACCGTCGCGCCTAACCCCGTCGGGGTGGGTAACAATGTAACGTTTACTTACACCATCTCGAACCAGGGCGACCTTACCAGTGGAATCATCTTTACCGACGTCATATCTTCGGTTGGCGCGACATTTGTGTCCGCGAATGCTTCTCCCGGGCAAACCAATTGCCCGGCGAATGGAGGTACGGTTACCTGCACGGTGGGAACCATAAACGGGGGGGCCGCCAATACCGTCACCGTTGTTTTGACTCCGACTCAGGCTGGATCCTTGAGCGATGGTGGCAGGATCAACGTGTTTGGTACCAGCGTAGTTGTGACACCGGCTCCTCCACCCGCGGTAGCCACAGTGAATGATTTCAGTATTGCGGTTTCACCGGCCACACAGACAGTCGTAGCCGGAATTCCCGCCAGCTATACAGTGACAGTGACTCCTACCGGAAACATTCCGGATACGGTTACGATTTCGGCATCGGGCGCTCCTAGCGGCGGCACAGCTACTTTCCCCAACGGTGCAACTTTCACCAACCTTAGCAGCGGACCGCAAAGCCGCCAGTTGGTGGTCAACACCACGGCGCGAGTGACGACCCCTGCAAGTATTTTCCCGACAGGCAGACCGTTCTATGCCGCCTTGTTCCCAGTCTCCGGATTGGCACTGCTGGGTGTTGGAATTGGGGGTAAGAAATCTCTAAGGCGCCGACTGCTGTTGACGATTCTGTTGGGAGGTTTCTTCTCCCTGGTGTTGTTCCAGGCGAGCTGCGGTTCCAGTAAATCGACGAGCACCACCACTGGAACTCCGGCTGGCACTTATAACCTGACGGTCACTGCAACTTCAGGTACGGCCACGCGTACCCAGCAGATAGTTATGGTGGTGCAGTAATGAGTAGGAAGTAATCTGTCGCGCCGGCCATCCGGCTAAAAACTCGATTTATTCCGTACCGGCCGGAACGGAATCATCACCACAGCTTCCAGATTTACCGGGGCGCCATTCTTGGTTGCGGGGCGAAATCGCCAGCGGCCGAGCGCTGCCATTGCGTACTCATCCAGACGGTCATCCACGCCGCGCAAGACCCGAACATCCGTTACCGAGCCATCGTTCCTGATGACAGCATAAAGCGTCACCGTTCCGTGCACGTTGCGCTGCATGAGTTCTAACGGGTAGGCGGGGTCGACTTTCTGGGTAGCAACCGGAGCTGTTAGATCGTCCTTGCCCTCGTTTGCCTTAGAGTCGCTCCCTTTATTCTCGGTTCCATGCAGTTCGGCAAAGCGAATCACCCAGCTTCCGCCCGCCGAATTGAAATTCGGCATGTTCAGGGTCATGGCATAGAACTTGCGATCTCCGAAAATCCAGCGATCGAGGTCAGTCGCCTTGTCTTGGGCAATCTCGGAAGCCGGAGGGCTCGAGCCAACTCTCGGTGGTTTCGCGTCTGCGAGGAGCTTGGAGTTGTCGGAGTTGCGGGCATCCGGTCCGCCGGTTCCCTTTCCATTTCCGCTGCCTGCAACCGTCGATGTAGCTTGACCATCAGGCGCCGTTCCCACACTCAAGCCGGTAGGGACGCCGCTGTTCTTGCCTACGGCGGAGTTGTTTCCGGTTCCAGAGTTGTGGTTGGGTGAAATGTTTGGCGTGCCTGGCGCTCCCGTCTTCCCGGAGGGACTGGCGGCAAAAGTGCCGCGGCGATTTCCGAGCGATGTTTCGGGAGGCCCGACTCCGGCAGGATGAATGCCCAACGAAATCAGCCGCCCTCCCGAATTGGAAACGGTGTTTCCGGCGATCGATGGCGCAGGCGGCACGACGGCGGGGCGGGTATTGCCGGCGCCGGATTGTGCCTGCACACTGCCTGCAGACTGCCATGCGTATTGTTCCGCCACGGGCAATTCCGGTGCTGGAGCAACCACGGTGGAGTGACCGATATTTATATCTCCCATGTGGCGCGCCGAGGCGGCATCGATACGTGGCGCGGGAGCAATGATCGAAGCCTGGATAGCCTGAAGTGTACGCGTCAGGGACTCGACGCTCACATCCTGCGGCGGTGCCACGACCGCCTGCGACAGCGCAGGATTCCGCGGGGGCATTTCGGAGGGCATGGCTTCAGGCGCGGGTGCTACGACGGAAGCGGAGAGAGTTGGGAGCCTCAGATTCGCCGCTGTGGTTGTGGACGCCATCGGGACCGCCGGCTGCGCCTTCGACTGAGACCAGGCCACGATGTTTGGCAAAGGCACATCTTGGTACAGTTTTACGTCGGATGGGGTAACGATGGTCTGATTGCGATTGTCCGCCTCGGGAGGTACGGAAATAATGGGTTGCGGCGCGTAAGCCGGCTCACCTTTCTGGCGAAGGGGTTTCCGGGTTCCACCGGTATCGAGGGGAGGCAGATATTCAGAAGGGGTGTAGTAAACCACATCATCACGGCGAAACACCCGGTTGACCCTGATCTCAGACCTCTGAGGCCAGAACTGTATCGATGCCACGATTGCTGCGATCGCGGCAAGGTGGCCCAGAACTGACGCACCAAGCCGGCTCCACGGCGGACGAGAGTTTATGAAAACATCTGGCCAAAATGAGCCGGGAGGAGTGGAGGACGTGAACGGAACTTCCTGGTCGAAACGAAACAAGTCAAAAAGATTTCGAAGGAAAACCGTATGCCACGCGGGCAGGTCCACAAGAAGGGAAGGCCCGGGCGGAGCTTTTGGAAGTGGCGCGGGCGTAGAATCCAAAAGCACGGGAGCTGGTTTCATCAATAAGGCCGCGACTGGCGAAAGCTTGATTATAGTCTCTGAACCGCGCACTGCGTAGGCTCAGACGTCCCCGTCAGGCAGGGAGCGGGCTCTCTACTTGGTTGAATCGAAGTATCAGCACTGTTATTCTGAGCGCCGTTTTGTCGAGTGACAATCTGCCGCCTTGATACAACTTTTCAAGGCTCGCCCCGGCAGGTGGGTGGGACCCTGCCTACCGGGTTCGGACAACGCCGTTCCATGTTTTAATACCCACATGTGCAGACTGGCTACGGCCTTTGCAATGATCCTCCTGGAGTGCGCTCTTTTAAGCGCTCAGAACACAACTCCAAGCGCGCCCGCTCACGCGCCTGCCGAAGATTACTCCGGCATGTATTCCTTTTTGCAGGAAGGAGAATTCGTCCAACTAAATATCGAGGATGCCAGCCGGGTAAGCGGATTCATTTCGCGATATGGCGATCTTGAAAGCGATCACGGCCAATTTCTCGACCATTTTTTTAAAACCGCATCGCTTGACGCCAGGAAATTGAGCTTTATTACCGAAACCGTTCATGGCATCTGGTACGAATTCAAGGGCACGATCGAACGCGGGCCGGGAAAAACCCCGGGAGGTGAAGGCTATTACGTACTCAAGGGTACGCTGTTCCAAAATACCACCGACGCCAACAAGAAGACGTCGTCAAAATCGCGCGAAGTATCTCTAAAATCTTTCCCGCAGGATATCGACGCAGACCCCGCAAAACGGAATTGAACTGCTCATAAAGTCGCATCAGTCAATGCGGCGGACCTAACCGTCGCATATCGTCGATCAGGGCCTCTGGCGACGCGGGGCGGCCGAGAAACTTGCGCAGAAGGTCTGCGGTCTCAAACTCGCCCCCAACACCTAGCAGCCGATCCGAAATCCAGGAATACCAGAGCAGATTTCCGGTATCGAATGTTCCGAGAGACTCTCGTATGCGATGTCTGATGTCCGCCGTAATTACCGCTCCCAATCCGTAGTTCACCATGTAGCCGGGAGAATCCATCAACTGTACTCTTACCGCCCACCACGAGTACTCGGGATGCGGCACGATATGAAGATATCGACTGGTGAGATCTGTCCAAACAACATTAGGGTCGGCGTCCGGTTTGTGTAGCATTCTGATCTCAAACAGAGCCCACGCAACATCGAGCATGACGCCGGAATAAAGATTCCGCAGCGAAGCGGATTGCAAAGCAGATGTGCCCAGATATTTTTGTTGCCAGGCTGCCTCGTAGACACTCCACGAAGGCACATCGGCAAACGCCTCGATGAACAAAAGGCTGTCGTTATAAGTGAACGCCGGACGGGCCCGAACCGCGCCCAAGTGAATGGCGTGTCCTTCCTCGTGAACCAGTTCGTTGAGATTAGACAGGCCGCCACGTTCATAGCTCGCCGAGACTCGCGCGATGGCCGGTCGCCATGTTCCAATCACCATCCGTCCACATCGCAACAGATCGGTGTACGCCAACGGGGCCTTCCCCGGACGAGGATCGAGGTCATACAACATACCGAGGCCAGTAAGGTCCGCACCAAGATCGCGATAGTAGTGTTCACTGATCCTCCTCAACTCATCACGTGGGATGGCGGAATCCAACAACCTGCCTGGGCCTCCTGCATCGTAACGGTAATCCCACGGTTCGACCGGAATGTTCCCGTTTACCTGGCGCCATGTTTCGAGAATCCGTTCAAGCCACGCTTCCACGTCAGACGGATGTACTCCCAGGCTCTCCGCCGCCGCAGTGACCGCTGGCTTATTGTTGGCTGCCTCAGCCGACGCCATTTTGATCATGCGCCGGTAGGGGCTGCCGGGTTCATCTTTCCCATTCACGGCTTGCCAGAGGGGATCAAACGCAAGAAAGAGGCGTTTACGTCTCTCGGGTTCCCTGATCTGCTCCAGCAAACTGAACGCCGACACGCGGTTGACCGTACTGCCTTCGAACTGCAGATTGTTAGCTAACTCGTCGAAACATGCGTACAGCGCGGCACGCAGCGCGCCGTAGTCCAGGCGGGGATTTCGCGCGTTGCTGCACTTGCTGCTGGGAGCAAGAGTCGAGTCATCAGCGGGAAAATCTGTAAGGCTGCCCCGCATAAGTATGACCGCCCTCGCGTCCGACTTTGAGAGCCCGTCGCCTGATATTTTTCCCAAATGTTCAACCCACGCGGTGCGTTTCTCGCGGTAGATTTTCTCCCATGCCTGGCGATCTTTGCCGTCATAGGTTTTCATGAGGCCGGAATCGATGGTGCTGAACGCGCCGTAAGCGTCGAGCACGTCGGCGTAAATGTTCTCTGTCACTGCCACAGCGTCAGTAGCTTTGATGTTGGGCTGAGCACTCGCCGCGCACGCCAGGAGGCATGTCACAGTCGCTAGTAGTGAAACCCACTCTCTCTTTGTCTTTCCAAGCACGCTTCGCAGTATAAATCGCGGTAACAAGGCTCTGTTGGAAGTTCACATCTTCGCGTTGTATTCTCGGGACGTGCCGCCACCGCCAACCTCTCATCGGTCTCCGACGCCGGGGCTGTTCTTGGGGCTGATCATTACTCTGGCCGCTGTGGTGGCTTGCTCGGGATACATCACCTGGCAAATCTCTGGCCTGCGAACATTACAAAACAATCTCGTGGATCGCAATCGCAAGGATTCGCTGCAACTGCTTCGGATTCAAAATGATCTAAACACGATCGCTCTTGCCATGCGTGACATGCTGGACAACAACGAACCATATCCTTTGACGGCATGGACGGCGCAATTTCAGCGGATTCGAGCGGATCTCAACGATGCGCTTCGTAAAGAAGAGCAGGTGGCGGTAGGGGATCGAACTCCCGAGCAACGGCAATATCTGGGAAACTCGATGGCGCAATTCTGGGATGCAGTGGATCGAACCATGGCGCTGGCCGCTAGTGGCAAGCAAGACGAAGCACGCTCTCAGATCCAACTTTCGTTACAGGCGCGCCAGGCGGCATTGAGCACGGCAGTGGCACGCCTATTAGTACAAAATAACGAGAGCGAAGAGCAGGCTGCGTTACGAGTGGCGCGGATCTATGATCGGGTACAGAGGCAGGTCTATCTTTTTCTGCTGCTGACGCTGGTTGCCATCCTGCTCACCGGCCTGTATTCCATCCGGTCGAATCGCCGTTTGTTTGCGCAGCTGGCCGAGCTCTCCGAGCAGCGTAGCGAACTGGCGCAGAAACTTATTTCGACTCAGGAATCGACCTTGCGGCACATTTCGCGTGAGCTGCATGACGAGTTTGGACAAATTTTGACCGCGATAGGCGCCATGCTTTCGCGGGCTGGAAATCAAGTCCCCGAGGGGTCACGGTTGCGGGCTGACTTGCGCGAAGTCGCTGAAATCGCCCAAAGCACGCTGGATAAAGTTCGCAGTTTGTCCCAGGCGTTGCACCCGGTCATGCTCGACGAGTCCGGGCTGGAGAGTACTCTTGACTGGTACCTGCCGATGGTGGAGCGACAGGCAGGTGTCCACCTAACGTATGAGAAGTCGGGATCAACGTTCCCGGTGGTCGGGGATGCGGCTATCCATGTGTACCGGGTCTTGCAGGAAGCCGTGAATAATGTGACACGACATTCCGGAGCGAAGGAAGCATGGGTGCGCTTGAGTTTTTTGCCGGACACTCTGGAGTTGCAAGTGGAAGATCATGGAAGCGGGTTCACAGATCAAACGAAAAACCAAGGAATTGGACTAGTAGCGATGAAAGAACGGGCAGAGTTACTGGGCGGAACCATTGAATTCGGCCAGCCGAATGGCGGCGGAACATTGATTCGTCTTACGGTGCCCAAAGAAAATCTGAGGGAGAAACTGGATTTACATGGCGGATAAAATTTCTGTTCTGTTGGTGGATGACCATAGTCTGGTGCGGCGGGGGTTTCGCCGGATTCTTGAAGATGAGCCGGACATCGTGGTCACGGGAGAGGCTGGCGACGGGGTAGAGGCTGTGCAAATTGCGCAGCAGTTGCAGCCCCAAGTCGTGGTGATGGATTGCGCCATGCCTAAGATGAATGGACTGGAAGCGACCCGAAAGATTCTCGAAAAGCAACCGCAAACCCTGGTGTTGATGCTGAGCATGCATCCGGAAGAAACACTTGTTCGGCAGGCCATGGAGGCCGGTGCCCGTGGATATGTGCTCAAGAACGCTGTGGATCTGGAATTGGGAGCCGCCATCCGCCGTGTCGTTGCGGGAGAAACAGTGCTGGATTCGCAGCTTCAACGTCCCTCCGCACTTAAAGGAGATCGCGCTCAACATTTAACGCCGCGCGAACTTGAAATCCTGCAAATGATCGTGGACGGAAAGTCCAACAAGGAGATCGCAACCGCACTCGATCTCAGCGCAAACACCATCGCAGTACATCGTGCCAATATCATGGATGCGCTGGGCATCCACAAAGCCGCCGAACTTGTGGTCTATGCGATTCGCCATGGGCTGGTAAATCTTCCGTGAACCGCCGCGGATTTCTTCTTGGTATGGCAGGAGTCGCATCCGCATCGGGCCTGCTGCTGGATTCCATAACTACGCTGGGTCTTCCATCTCCCTCCCCGGGATTTAGGCTGGTCGATGTGACCGCCGAATCTGGTTTGCCGTTCCGCCACAACAGCGGAGCATACGGAGGCAAACTTCTTCCCGAGACGCTCGGGGCCGGTTGCGCATTTCTCGATTACGACGGCGATGGATGGCAGGACATTCTTCTTGTTAACGGGATGGATTGGCCGGGCCACAAGCGTGAACGTACCACGCTGAAACTCTATCGCAACAACCGGAATGGTACATTTTCCGATGTGACGCGCGGCGCGGGCCTCGACGTGGAGATGTACGGCATGGGAGTAGCGGTCGGAGATTACGACAACGATGGATTTCCCGACTTGCTGGTAACTTGTGTCGGACAAAATCGCCTGTTCCAAAATACTGGCAAGGGCACATTTCTCGACATGACCAGAGCCAGCGGGTTGGGTGGAAGACAGGCGTTTAGCACTTCTGCGATTTGGTTTGATTACGATCGCGATGGTTTGCTCGATCTGTTTGTCTGCAACTATGTGAAATGGTCGCCGCAGCATGACGTGTTCTGCAGCCCGGATGGAAAACGCAAATCGTATTGCACGCCTGAGGCGTATCGCGGCGAGACTTGCTGGCTGTTTCACAATATGGGGAACGGAAAATTCGAGGATGTCACCCCGGTCAGCGGGATTTTCGACTCGAGCTCGAAGTCTTTGGGAGTCGCCATGCTTGACTATGATCAGGATGGCTGGCCCGATCTGCTGGTGGCCAATGACACTCAGCCCAACAAGCTATATCGTAATCAGCGTAATGGAACATTCAAGGATGTAGCGGTTGATGCTGGCATCGCGTTTAGCGCCGAAGGGAAAGCCCGCGCGGGAATGGGCGTAGACGTCGCCGACTTCCACAACTCTGGAGCCTCGGGCGTGGCTATTACGAATTTCGACAACGAAATGATCGGACTCTATGTGGCGAACGGCGGAAATTACGTGGACATCGCCACACAGAGCGGCGTTGGACTTGCTTCCAAAGACAGATTGGGCTTTGGGTGCGCGTTTCTAGATGCCGATCTGGACGGGTCACTCGACCTCGCCGTGGTCAACGGACACATCGACGACACGGTGCGTGACGTTCGAGGAGTAGGCTACGCACAGTCGCCCCAATTGTTCTTGAACGATGGTCGGGGAAAATTCTATGACGTGGCAAGCGAAATCGGCGGGAGCTTCAGTCAGCCGAAAGTTGGGCGGGGCCTTGCATACGCTGATTTTGATCGTGATGGCGACCTCGATCTTCTAATCACCACCAACAATGGCCCAGCCTACCTCTATCGCAATGACCATGTCGCCGGAAACAAGAGCATCCGCATTCACCTTGTCGGAACAAAGTCCAACCGCGACGCGATTGGCGCGCGCGTACGGATTTTTCAGGAAGAGTCGGTTCAGTCGCGACTGGTAAAAGGAGGGTCGAGTTACTTGTCGCAATCCGAGCTGCCGCTTACTTTCGGGCTAGGTAAACGCGAGAAGATCGACCGCCTCGTGATCGATTGGCCAAGCGGCAGCAGCGAGGAATACAAAAAGCTGACATCAGGCCGGGCTTACGAATGCGTCGAGTCTAAAGGAATCAAGGCTCTTCCCAGTTTCTAGCGTTACTGGATAGAAAGAGTAAAACGGCAGGTTCAGTGAGCACCACAAACGGGTTGACTGGGCGCGGGGCGTTACTACTATTGTCGCTCGCACAACGACCGGCCAGACTTGCTTTTTGAAGCCGGCTTTGTGATTCCTTCCAATTCTGATTTCAATCCAGCCGCTTGCGCTTTGCCGTCGGCAGTTGACGTCAGATCGGTAGACTCCCCCGGATCCAGCGTCCGGTCATAAAGTTGATCGCCAAGTGTGCAGTGAACGATCAGTTGCCATCGCGAAGTGACTATCGACCGCATGGCCCCGCTGGTCGCGGTGGGCACAAGTTGATCTGCTTCTTTGTCGAGCTTGCCGGGATATTTGTTTTGCACCAACTCAGAGAGGGGGAGAGCCCATTGCTGGCTAGCCGCGGGTGTCTTCCAAAACCTATCGAGCGCGGGCCCGGGGAAGTCAGCATCATCGGCTCCGATCAGGCTTAACACCGTGGCGGGAATTGCCGCGTTAGTCACAGGTGTGTTGATCCGCAACCCTTGCGGAACGTGTTCCGGATAGTACATCACCAATGGAACGTGGATCAGCTCCCAATAAAGCGCTCGGCCATGAGTTTCCAGATGGTGCTGACCTAGAGACTCACCGTGGTCTGACGTAATTACGACAAGCGTATTGTTCGCCATGCCGTGTTCGTCCAATTCTTCCATCAGCCTCTGCAGGTAGTCGTCTACGTATTTCACGCCATCGTCATACGCGTCGATCGTAGTCTGTAGTGGCCAAGAAGACTTCGGATAGCCCCTCGGGCCGCCGTAAGGATCGTGCACATCGAAATAATTGAGGAAGGCGAAGAATGGTCTCTGGCGATCAGAGGCAATCCAATCCATTACTTCATGGTTGACCGTATCAGCGCGTTTGCGTACTCCGAATGCGCCGCCGTAACTGCCCGAACCTTCTGCATCCTGATCGAGCAAGGAATCCCAGCCGAGCTTTCGCAGAACACGCTTTACCAGACTATGCTCGCTGCGTTTGAGATAAATGCGCGCAAACTCCCGTCCATAAAGCGTGCGCACGAACATGTCGGCAGGAGAATGAAAATAGTCTTCGAAGTGGATGAACCCTCGACCGAATCCAAGATCGCGTGAGAAGTAGGTTCGATTCGCGGAAAATGCTGCGGTGCGGTAACCCCTTTGCTGCAGGGCTTCACCTAGCGTTGCATAGCCTCCCAAGCCCTTGCCGTCCCACCCCAGCCATGGCTCAGGCTGGACATTTCCAACTCCGTGTTCGAAGAGATAGCGCCCCGTGATTAGCGAAACGTGGGAAGGCAAACTCCACGAGCTGGTTGAAATCGCGTTTTGAAATGACACACCCAACTGCACGAAGCGATCGAGGATGGGTGTGGTTGGCCGGGCATACCCGTAGGACGAGACGTGATCCGCGCGCAATGTGTCCACGACGATCACCACTACATTGGGCGTTCCGGGCGCCGCTGGCGGCAGTTGGAACAGTGCATGCCGCTCTTGCAGTCGCTGGCCACCCTGAATTCCAATGAACACAAGCGTCCAACTGGCGATAACCCAGGGAATGCCTTTCTTAAAACATTGCAACAAGGCGTAATCATGTTTTCCAACCCAACGGGCAAAGGCAACTGCCGCTCCCATGGCAAACAGGAGGCAGGCAACATGAAGAAGTCGGTTCGTAAGCGTGAGCCAGTCGTAGACGCTCAGGAAGGTGAGCAGAAGAATAAGAACTTGCACGGCTCGGGTGCGCGATAAGAAGCGCACTAATGACAAGCAAATCAACGCTGCAGCGCAAAAGAAGCAGCCATCGACTATCGGTGAGATCCAGAAAATCTCTTTGGAGACGTGCATCATTGGACCCCACCGGGCCCAGTTGAATCGTTGGAATAACATCAGGCCCGCAGCTTCAACGAAACCCGCGGCAATTCCCCAAGTCAAACCGAGTAAAGGAAAGATCCAGACTCTGTTCGATGACACCGGCGGATTGTCTTTCTGATTGCCAGTCACGGATCGGTGTCCAGGGCTTGCCACCCAGGGCGATTAGGGAACGCGCTCAAGCGTTACAGTCTAGCAGCTACATCCTGGTGGAACTTTCTGGCACGCTCAAGTAAAGTGAACTTCCGCGAAGACAGCGGACTCAGCATGGCCTGGCGGGAAACGGCGCAATCGACTTCAATCGCATCCGCGCCGAAAAATCTCTCGAGAGCGGTGCGGTGGGTTCTTCCTGCACTGCTGGCATTTCTCTACCTGGTGCAGTGTGCCTGGTTCATCCGCACCCAATCGCTCACTTACGACGAACCGGTACACATCGCAGAGGGCCTGGATGCATGGCGCCACGGACGATTCGAACAATACAACGATCACCCTCCGTTGGCGCGTTTGTGGTTCGCGGTTCCACTGCTCGACGCTAAGTGGCAAGTGGACGTACAAAAACTCCCCGACTCGTTTCATATCACCAGTATTACTCCCGATGCAGAAGCCCTCACCCGGCGCGCTCGTGGCATGAATGTTTTGCTGGGCCTGTTGTTGGCCTGCTTGCTTTGGAAAGCGTCAGCTCAGTTGTTCTCGCGGGGGGCAGCGAATTTCGCGCTCGCTCTCTTCGTGTTCTCTCCCTCGCTGATCGCTAATTTCTCCATCGCCACCACCGACGGCCCGGCCGTGCTGTTCATCTTTGCCACCGCATGGAGTCTGACCACCTGGGGTCGCCGTCCAAGCTGTAGACATACCTGTCAGCTCGGAGTGTTGCTGGGCTGTATGCTGCTGGTTAAATTCTCGACCGTGCCCATGTTTGCCCTGGCCGCGCTGTGGATTTTGCTGCTCGGCAGGGACAAGATAATCCGTGATCCCAGACATTGGAACTGGAGCAAGGCGGTCGCGGCAATGGCCGTCGCGTTCTTGGTCTTGTGGGCAGGTTACTTTTTTCATGTATCGCGTCTTTCCGTCCGTGACGGAACATTGACCGCCACCTTTCCCAATTGGAGCGAGCCGATAGTAAAGCCGGTGCACGGGAACAGCAATTACAGTCTCCTGATTCCCGCAGGCGAATACATCGAAGGCTTTCGCGAGCTGGTTAGACATAACCGTCACGGGCAAGCCGCTTTTTTCCTGGGACAGGTTTCCAGTGGAGGTGGATGGAAAGCGTACTACCCGGTTACGATCCTGTTGAAGTGGCCGACAGCCGTGCTCATGCTAGCTATCGCCGGACCTTTGCTCGCGCTCAGAGAGCGAGTCCGGATTCCGGCGGACGTGTGGGTGATGATGTCGTTTCCTACAATTTACCTGGCGCTGGCAATTTTTGCGCGCTTTAACATCGGCGAAAGGCACGTTCTACCGTTGTATCCGTTTGCCCTGCTGCTTACGGCTATGGTGTGGGAATGGGCGTCGCGGAAACGCATCGCCACCGTAGTGCTCATATTGCTCACAGCACTGAATGCCGCTGATGCTCTTCGTTATGCCCCCGGATATCTTTCATATTTCAATGTGCTCGTGTGCCCGGCGGAAAGCTATCATCTGCTGACGGACAGCAATCTCGATTGGGGACAGGGACTACTTGCGCTTCGCCAATATCAACAGGAACATCCGGCCGACGCAGTCTCGCTCGCGTATTTCGGTAGTGTCGATCCCGCTCTTTACGGGATTCAGGCCCGTCCGCTCCAGGAAAAAGCCCGTCCTTCGGGCACTGTGATTGTGAGCGCAACCAATCTTTCCGGCCAGTTTTTGACCGATCCACAAAGTTATCGCTGGCTTTTGCAAGAGCAGAGAATCGAAATTCTCGACCACTCACTGTATGTTTTCCGCGTGCCGGCTCGATAACTTCCCTGCAAATGGTGGGTAAGGGACTATTGATTAGCGCGCAGAGGCGATATCAGCAACCTGCCGGTTGTCTTCCTTGACGATCCACTACGGAGATCCTGATACGTCAAATCCAGCGAGCCTTCGCCGGCGGGGGAGGCTTGGGCTAAGGCTCCCGCCAATGACTGAAAGGAACGCCCAATATCGTTATTTTCAAGCGCTACCGGGGCTCCCTTATCGATGGCGGGCGCGATCGACTGGTAGTTGTTCGGAACCTTCCACAACAGCTTGCAGTTGGTCGCCTTTTCCACGTCTTCGTCAGTAAATCCGGGAATTTTCTTGTACCGGTTAAGCACGATTCGAACTCTGTCCCGGCTGGCGCCCTCTTCTAGGAATGTGCGGATGCGGCTGGCGCTCCATAGCGAAACTACATCCGTTTGCGCGACCAGTAGCACGGCGTTGGAAAGATCACAGAGCAGGCGGGCCGTCTGATCGGAGCGCCCTGAGCAGTCGACCACTACATAACGGAAATGCGCGACCAGCAGATCAAACAGGCGGGCCAATTCTGCCGCTGACGGAGTCAGGCTCAACGGTTGTTGCGGCCCCGCCAGCAATTGCAGGCCGCCTTTGCACTGGGTCATCAGACCCTCGAGCAACGATGCATCCAGCCGGTGCAGATTTTGCAGGGCGTCAACCACTCCAAATGCGGGACGTACGTTGAGATGAAGCGAGCAATGTCCCAGATGCGCAAAATCTACCAGCAAAACTCCACCCTGGGATTCCTGCATCGCAATCGCCGTATTGACGGCAACGGTGGTTCCCCCCGCTCCACCTTTGGAATTCATTACGGTGAAGATACGGGCCCGCCCTGACGAAGTTCGTCCTTTACCGCGAGAGGCGGCAAAACGCGTGAGTGCTTCGATCAAAGCTTCTGAGGTTGCGTTGCGTTCCAGAAACTCGCCGGCGCCGGCGCGCATGGCTGCCACGATGGTGGGCGGATGGTCCATTTCTCCCACCGCAAAAATCGCAATCTCGCTGGTGTTCGCCTGGATCAGTTCAATGGTGCTGATGGCCCGTTGGGCATTGCGGCCATCGATGTCCAGCAGAACCACATCCGTATGCGCATCCTGCATTTGACGCAGAACCGGATCGGTGGGACTCGACGGAAATCCTACGTGGCTGAAGACATTTCGGCCCATTCCGGTTCCTTCCAAACGGTGCTGGAGAACGGGAAGCCGCTCTTTGTCCTCAGTCAGAAGAGTTACTGCTACACCTTGCATGGCATCACTCTAGCTAATATCAGCATGTTATTGAAATATAAGGACTACGCCAAATGACTTCCGTAATGCTACCCATCGATTCGGAAGAATTGAGACTGCCGAAGCCCAATCGCATACTGTAGCGCTTTTGACGAAACCGTCGGGGGACAAACAAGAGGAGGAGCCTGAACTAGCTTCTCCTCTTTAGACATTCTATGCAAAATTATCGGACTTGGAAAGAAGGAAGCTGCGGAAAAACCGCGACTGGCAGGGAAATGCGCTGTTTCGGACCCGGATACCGCTTACGAGCCTTTGGAACGAGAAACTGGGCTTATCCGTTCCCAAGACGTCCGGTGCCAGTACGATCTATGGCGATTTCGGGGACGGTTACACCTGTGCCGGGCAGTTGCGTGGGCGACGATCGAATGCCATGCGAGGGCGAAACTTGTGGAAAGGTAAGAGTGGCCTTGGCGGCCTCGGTCTTCGGCAAATATTCGTATCCTTCCAACTTCGCTGCCACGCCGAACTTTTGTTCAACCGGAATAACACGCAGAACTTTTGCCCGGCAACGAACCCGGGAGGTCTCGCTGAGTGTAATTTCGGAGGGCATCACCAGGGTCAATTCCACGGCGTCGCCTTCCGCCAGCAAAAAGTCCGTGTAGAAAAATACTCCGCGACCGCTCAGGTCTTGTGTGAAGCCATAACCTTCGAGTTCGGTACCAGCCATGCGGATGCCAACCGGAATCTGGAAATCAAAACGTTGCGCCGCCCGGCGTTCAAGGTGAATCTGACCATCGGTGTTCATACTTTCTCCCCCAGCCGGCCTTTCGTCGGAATTTCCCGTTCGCCAACCATACAGCTTTATACTGGTTGCTCCAACACTAATTTGCGCGACGCGAAATCTTCTCCCGCCCGATATCAAACATCGGATACTCTACTCCAGGTTCCGGCCGGCCGGAAGCTGGAAGTTGGCCAATGCCGTGTGGAAATCCCGATGTGGGGGTGTCCGGCAAGAAAGCATTTCAGCAACGGCTTGAAGTGGAAGGAAAAGGTAACTGAAAGGTATCGATTCAGGTAATTTGAGGCCAAATCAGGGCCAATTAACGGAAAAGTCGGTGCAGCCGCCACCCGGCATCGGTTGGTTGCCTGCAACTTTACGTGCTTTACGCCATCGCAACTTTCAACTTTTCTTCGGCGGACAGCTTATCTCCCTGATTGGCTCCTGGATGCAAACAGTTGCGGAGTCCTGGCTTGTTTATCGCCTAACCGGTTCTCCCTTCCTGCTTGGCGCTGCTGGATTCGCCAGCCAGTTTCCGGTATTTCTAGTGGCGCCGCTCGGCGGGATCGCGGCAGATCGTTTCAATCGCCAGAAGTTGGTCATTGCAACACAAATATCATCAATGACGCTGGCCGCGATCTTTGCCACACTCACTCTCACGGGCGTTGTTCAGGTCTGGCACATTTTCGTACTGGCGGCCTTGCTCGGCATCGTTAACGCGTTCGACATTCCTGCACGACAATCGTTCCTGGTGGACATGGTCGGTAAGGAAGATCTGATGAATGCCATCGCTCTGAACTCGTCCATGTTTAACGGGGCGCGCATTATCGGTCCCGCGATTGCCGGAATATTGGTGGCGAGAATTGGTGAGGGTTGGTGCTTTTTCGCGAACTCCGCGAGCTATATCGCAGTGATCACCGGGCTCTTATTGATGCGCGTGGATCGCCCTGCGGGCTTGGCGCCGTCCGCTCCGATGGTGGCCCGCTTGATCGAAGGGTTTGAATTTGCTCGCAATACGGCTCCCATTCGCGCATTGCTCCTTCTGCTCGGACTGGTCAGCCTGGTGGCGATGCCTTACACCATACTCATGCCCGTTTTTGCGGACCGCATACTGCATGGTGGGGCACGGGGCCTCGGAATTCTGATGGGCGCAACCGGCGTGGGTGCACTGCTCGGTGCGCTTACCCTGGCCACTCGCGCGGGAGTTCGCGGGCTGGGCCGTTGGGTCGCATTCTCGTGCGGTGGATTCGGTATTAGCCTGGTGCTGTTTTCAGTTTCGCGACACTTCTGGCTCTCCGCAGTCCTTCTGTTGCCGGTGGGATACTGCATGATGCTGGGGATGTCGTCTTCGAATACATTGATTCAGGCCATGGTGCCGGATGAGCTCCGCGGTCGTGTCATGGCTCTCTACACGATGATGTTCATGGGCATGGCTCCGTTTGGATCTTTGTTCTCCGGCGCCGCCGCTCACCGGCTGGGTGCTCCACTGACCGTTACCATCGGGGCAGTGGTTTGTATTGGAGCCGCGATATTATTCTTCTCCCATTTGCCTAAGATTCGAATGGAGGCGCGCCGACTGATCGTCGCGCAGGAAATCGCGGGCGGTGAACCGTCCGAGCAAATGACCGCGCGAATAGTTGAAGACTAACACCCCCGGAGTGGTTATGGTCCGCGCAACTCCCGAATGACTGTTTGCAGTGAACTGTGGGCGAACGGCGCGGGAGTTAACGTTAGCGCCATAAGAAGCAGCCCCAAAGCCGCAAGCCACCAGCGTCCATTACTGACTCCGGGCCACTCCTCCACCATGGGATGCCGCATGCCACTGAGCCGCAATAAAATGGCCCACAGCAACCAGCCCGCCCAGAAAAAATATGCCATCGGAATCAACGCGATGATGGTCAATCGGGAAACGATCCGGTGTGCCCGTGGATTAAGAGCGAAAACAATATGTCCTCCATCCAGTTGACCGCCAGGTAGCAGATTCAGTGCCGTCGCGAACATTCCTACCCACGCCGCAATGGCAGTGGGATGAAAGTAGATGTCCTGCAACTGAAGTCGAGCTGAGCCCGACTGTGCCCCGGGAATAGGAAGTAAGCTTGCGACGATCCTGAAGATGAGCGGGTAGCCCATCTCTATGTCGGAGTTACTCGTAACGCCGGGCGCCAGACGCGAGTGAGATACGGCAACGATCAGAACCGTCAGGGCCACCACGAATCCTGCGATCGGTCCGGCAATCCCAATATCAAACAGCGCACTGCGAGAACGGATCGGAGCACGTATTCGAATTACCGCGCCCAGAGTGCCGATTAGCGTAGGCGCTGGAATAAAAAAGGGAAGCGTCGCGTAAACACCGTAGTAGCGACAGTACAAATAGTGTCCCATCTCGTGGGCCATGAGAATCAGCAACAACGTGGCCGAGAAGGGAATCCCGAGCAGCAAGTTAGATGGATTGCGAAGCGCCCAATTCAGCGGAAACATCGGAATGAATTCATTGCCATGAATAAAAGGCGGAATATTGTGCAGGAAGTCGAATTCCATCTTTGCGCCAACTACCAACGTCGTAAAAACCGTGGCGAGAAATAACAGCGCGTGCAACCAGTAGCGCTGGTTTGGCCGCGGTACAACGTACGCTTCTGCAGGGAGGTATTCAGCGGTTGGACTAAGAGGCGGGGGAGTGAGATCGGACATGAAAGCGTTACTACTGCGATAAACGAGAACTGTCGTGACTACGATGTCGGGCGGACAATCGACCCTCTGGCACTGTCATGGAACAGGCCGTTCTAGTCGATCGACTGTAACTCTTTGCCAGGCTTGAACCGCACGGCCTTGCCCGGAGGGATTGACACCTCGGCGCCAGTGCGTGGGTTTCGACCGATTCCCGTCTTGCGTGGCCGGACGTTAAATACGCCAAAGCCTCGCAATTCAATACGATCGCCTTTGGAAAGAGACCGTCGCATGCTCTCGAATACGGTTTCGACGGCCAGTTCGGCCTTGGTCTTGGTAATGCCGGTCTTGTTCACGACTTCGTTGATGATGTCGAGCTTGATCACTGGTTGCTCCCGGCGGCGGAATTAGAATAACCCACCAAGTGATTGATGCTAAGGGACATAAGAGAGATTGTCAACGGCAGCTTCGGTACCGTAAGATGAGACACCCAGCCGCGCACCATTTTGGTAATTTGGTAATCAGGTTTTGGGGATTTTGGCCCAAAACTCGAGCAGTATCATTTTCCATTTCCAGATTACGAAATTCCCACCAATACTGAACTTAGTTAAGGAGCCGCATGCTGAAGAGTGACCGCTGGATCCGAAAGATGGCCAAGGAACACGATATGATTAACCCCTTCTCCGAGAAGCAGGTACGAGAGGGTGTGATCTCCTACGGGCTGTCGTCCTACGGCTATGATTTGCGGGTGGCCGATGAGTTCAAAATCTTTACCAATGTGAATTGCACCGTTGTTGATCCCAAAAATTTCGACGAGCGGTCGTTCGTTACCGTGAGTTCCGAATGCGCGATCGTTCCACCTAACTCCTTTGCTTTGGCGCGCTCCGTGGAATATTTCAAGATTCCGCGCGACGTGCTGACGATCTGTGTAGGAAAGTCCACATACGCCCGCTGCGGAATCATCGTGAACGTAACTCCGTTCGAGCCGGAGTGGGAAGGCTTCGTCACGCTGGAAATTTCCAACACAACGCCCCTGCCCGCGAAGATTTATGCGAACGAAGGCCTGTGTCAAATTCTCTTCTTTACGGGCGATGAGGTATGCGAAGTCAGCTACGCGGATCGCAAAGGCAAGTACCAGTCACAGAAGGGGATTGTGTTGCCAAAACTCTAGAACGTCATTGGGGGTTACGAATAGAACCTATTCCATCCGGGAAATCTCGGTTGCGTTTGAAGACGACCGAAGACCGACCACGGCTGGCTATTTCCTACTATTCTCACCTTCCTTGTACATGTACTTGATCGCGGGCTTGTAAATCAGAAGGTTGGTTTGGCCATTGCGGTTGACTTTGATACAGCTTTTGTCGTACCACTCGATCATTCCACGAATCTCTTCGCCATCACCCAGCACGATCACCATCGGGGTTTTGGCTTGCATCTGCTTCTGGTAATAGAAGTTCTCAGCATTCGTCTGCTCCGGCGGAGCAGTCTTTCTGCCGCCACTTCCGCCGCCGTGGCGATCGCCGCGCTCACTGCGTTCTGGACGTTCAGGCCTATGTTCCCCATTGGATTGGGACCCGTGATTATGGTCCGCGCGATTAAGAGAAGGCCGAATTAATTTGCGATTCGCGAAGCCTTCTGTTTCCACCGGACGTTCGGCTGGAGATGAATCGATCGTATCTTTCATGGCGCCACCCGTTTGACACGCTTTTGCGGGCCACAACACACGCTACTGTGATTGTGGATACTGAAGGCGTGAGTTGTTCCTAACCTAGCACAGCGGCGACGGGTCTGACAATGTTCAAGTGATGCTGGCGCAAGGACTTGAGGGAGGAAGTGTTTGGTACGGTGATCAATGGTCAGAGTCAGTAGTCAGTGATTCTGCCATCGGCATTCTGGGAGGGCTACTGAACTCCGCCGTTATGCCCTTTCCAGCGCGGTCGCGAACGCATCCAGAGACAGTGAGCGCAATAGATTGCGGCGCATTCCCCGCTCGACGTCGTTGAGCCGTTCAGCGGCCATCGCGATCCAGTCAAAATCTGCCAATTCTGCCAGCTTTTTCAGTTCAGCCTGAATATCCGTATTGCGCACGAGCTCCGGGGCGTTGGAGTTGAGGAAGGTGAGGTCTTGCAACAAGCTATAAATTGTGCGCAACAGCTTTTCGATTTTGTCACGGCCTTCGGCTCCGGCGCGAAAGGTCTCGGTCACTTTGAATAATTCGCTGTGATCGGTCGCGCGTAGCGCGGTAGTGAGAATGGTCAATGCCTGAATTCGCGCGGTTGTATAGCCGGCAAGATCGAAGCTGCGTGCCGCGCCCATCGCTCCGTTCGACAGGCGAGCCGCTAGCGCCCGCTGCTTCGCGGTCCACTCGGGCCGGTTTTTGGCCAAATCCTGCTCGATCTCTTCGGCCGGCAAAGCGGCCAGAGTAACGATCATCGAACGTGAACGGATTGTGGGCAGCAACTCGCCCGGATTCTCTGTCAGCAAGAAAATCGTCGCAAACCCGGGGGGCTCTTCGAGGACCTTCAACAGCGAGTTTGCTGCTTCTTTCATGAATGACGACTCGGTAAAAATGTAAACCCTCTCCTTCGCTTCGCCCGGTTGGTAATAAATTGTTTCGATGACACGACGAACCTGGTCCACCTTGATCATCATCTGGGGAGGGTCGGGCGGCACGATCAGCACGTCGGGATGGGTTTGGACGAAGAGCCGCGTCTCTTTTTTGTCAGTTTCACGCAGGTTTTCACGGGCTTCGACCGCTTCGGCGAATCGAGCATCGAGATCAGCGGATTGGGCGATCCGAACACAGTTAGAGCAAGTTCCACAAAAATCCGGCAACCCGTCGGTGACGGTGGGTGAAAGGCAATTCAATGCCTTGGCCAGCATGAGAGCGAGCGTGTACTTACCCGACCCGGCGGAGCCGGCAAGAATCACGGCCTGAGGGAAATGATCCCGCGCGAGCATTTCGCGCAAGCGTTGCACAACGTCGGAATTGCCTTGAAAGGTTTTGAACACAGCTGTCGGCTATCAGCGCTCTGCCATTTGCTAAAAATTGATACCCAGATTTTTCTGCTAAGAACGAGCTTCGAGTTTAGCAGAGGTAGTACACGGAAATTCTTGGATGGTGGAAGCTGACAGCTGAGCGACTGATCGCTCACACTCTCAAGCCGCCAACTTGAATCTTCGGCTTATAAGCTCCACTATTTTCGAATGGGTTGCACTTGCCGCACCGCGCGCATCCACCAGCACAACCCGGTTCGTATCGCGCGCCGCAATCGCCAGATAAGTTTTGTGGACGCGGCCAAAAAAAGCCCGGCTCTCCTGTTCAAAACGGTTTTCGTTGTTCTCGCTGCCGCCTTCCTTCGTCGCATCGGCTTTATTGCGGCGGCGGGCTCGGTCGACGCTGGCTGATACATCGGAGTCCATCAGGATTGTGAGTTCCGGCTGTAAGTCGCCACACAGGATGCGATGCAGCGCCAGCACCGGCTCGCTGCCGAGCTCGCGGCCTCCGCCCTGATACGCTTCCGTGGAATCAGTAAAGCGATCGCAGAGGACGATGCTTCCCGCTGCAAGAGCCGGCTGGATGACTTCCGAAATGTGCTGGGCGCGTGACGCGAACATCATTGACAATTCCGCCATCGGAGACAGGCCTGCGGTTGCGGTGTCCAGCAGCAGGCGGCGGATTTTTTCTCCGGTCGCGGTTCCGCCCGGTTCACGCGTAACCACGACTGGCAATCCTTGCGCGCGAAGAACACCCGCGAGCTTTTCGATTTGCGTGCTCTTTCCGCATCCGTCGAGTCCTTCAAAGGTGACAAACTTGCCGGGATGCGGATGCGACGACACGCGCAAATGATAAATCAGCGCAGCCCGTTTAGCACATGGCTGAGCTGCCTGCGACCGGTCAAGAAAGTGACCGACCTCACAATTCACTGCTATAGTCGTGGGTCGTAGCTCACAAGACCTGTTTTAAAGGAGCCTGTACGTGATCGCTTCTTCCCCTCGGATTCTTCGTTACATATTTCTGTTAACTGCCCTCGTTTTTCCATTATTTGGCGCAGCTGTTCCGGCCCCTCACATCAGTATTTTCGTCGACGCTACTGAAGCGCCGCGGAAGATCTTTCATGCGCGTCTGACCATGCCAGCTAAACCCGGCAGTCTGACTCTTTACTACCCAAAGTGGATTCCCGGTGAACACGGGCCGACCGGACCTATTCAAGATCTCGCCGGTTTGAAGTTCGTCGGCAACGGAAAAACGCTCACCTGGCGTCGCGACCTCTTGGACGGCTGGACTTTTCATGTCGACGTCCCCTCCGGCGTGTCCAGCATTGAAGTGTCATTGGACTTCATATCACCCGCGGGTTCGGAGGGGATTTACACGGGCGGAGCCACGGCCACCGATAAAATGGCGGTTCTGAGTTGGAATACCGTGGTGCTGTATCCGGCGGGTTGGACCTCGGACGAATTAACCTATGAGGCGAGCCTGCGATTGCCTGCCGGATGGAAATTCGGTACCTCTCTGCCGGTGGCTTCGCAATCAGCCGAAGAAATCAAATTTGCTCCCATCTCTCTTACCCTGCTGGTTGATGGGCCCGTCATCACCGGACAATACTTGAAGGCGGTTCCCTTAAATCCGGGGCAGACTCCTCTGGTAGAGCTGGACGTTGCCTCTGACAGTGGGGCGGCACTGGAGCCAACTCCCGACGTCTGGGAACACTATAAGAATCTGGTAACGCAGGCGAGCGCGTTGTTTGGAGCGCAACATTACCGTGACTATCATTTTCTCTATAGTCTAAGTAATCACGTGGCTCATTTCGGATTGGAACATCATGAATCCAACGATAGCCGCACCAATGAACGCGCCCTCATCGATCAGGAGCAGCGCCTGTTGAGTTCGGGGCTGCTCTCTCACGAGTATGTGCATTCGTGGAACGGAAAATATCGGCGTCCCGCCGACCTTGCCACTTCCGATTACGAAAAGCCAATGCAGACCGACTTGCTGTGGGTGTACGAAGGACTTACGACTTATCTTGGCGAAATTCTTACGGCGCGCGACGGAGAGCGAACCCCCGACCAGTTTCGTGACTCCCTGTCCTATACGGCGGCGCAACTTGACCACCGTTCGGGCCGCGCCTGGCGCAACTTGCAGGATACGGCCGATGGCGTTCCGTCCATGCAGGACGCACCGCATCAGTGGGAGTCGTGGCGACGTCCGCTGGATTACTACGAAGAGGATGAATTGAACTGGCTGTGGGCCGATACGATTATTCGGGCACAGACCCATGGTCAGAAAACGTTGGATGATTTTTGCCAGTTGTTCCACGGTGCCCCAAGCGGACCGCCGCAGGTAAAACCCTATACCTTCGAGGATGTCCTCAGTGCGCTGAACCAGGTTGCACCTTATAACTGGCGAGCGTTCTGGAGCAAGCGTCTCGAGAATCATGGGCCGGGTGCACCTTTGGGCGGAATCGAGGAAAGCGGCTGGAAGGTCGTCTACGATGACGTCCGCTCCGAGCAAGTGCGGGCCCATGAGGACGAAAGAAATACAGTGGACGCTGCCTACTCGATCGGTCTGTGGCTAAGGGAAGATGGATCCATTATCGACAGCGTTGAGGGGATGCCTGCAGCTTTGGCGGGAATTGGACCTGGGATGATGGTGGTCGCGATTAATGGAAGAAAGTTCTCGCCCGAAATCCTGCGAGAAGCTCTGCGCGAAGCCAAGAACAGTTCTTCTCCCTTAGAGCTATTGGTTGAGAACACGGACTATTACAAGACGTTCAAACTGGATTATCACGGAGGAGAGAAGTATCCGCATCTGGTGCGGGATGAAAGCAAACCCGATGTCCTTAGCGACATCATCAAGCCGAAATAATTATTTGTGGGGTGGGCGACTTCGCCCCACACCCACTAGGTTTCCTCTACGCCGACGAACAAGTCAGCTTCCTGCGCAGCTGAGTTGTTCACCGCCGCGACCAGGTGGAACAATTCTCGCGAACCTCGTTTTCGGGAATACTCTTCAAACATAGGCCAGAGTGGCTGCTGGCTGGTGTGCGCCCGAAACGCGGTGATCTTTGTCTCCAGATATTTGCCGACTTCGATGACGGTCGTCGCGGGAGCGAGGGTGACCGGTTGTCTCCCGGGAAGCGTGAAGTTATTCGTAGCATAGTACAGCTTCTGTATTCTCCAGGGAGTGATTGAGCCGGACAATTGATCGGGAAAACGGTTGTCCCGACCTGCCCAGTGAAAAGCCAGGGTCGCGAAAATCGAGACCATGGAGTGGTCGGTATGCCCCGTAACTCCGCCTGCTGGGTCAAAAGTGAGTAGGACTTGCGGCCGAAATTCCCGCATGTGCAGGACGAGATCAGAGACCACCCGCTGCATCTCCAAGCGATGGAGCTGGCCATCCGTGTAGTCCAAGACAATTCCGCGGGACACCTTCAGTAAGTCGCAGGCGGCCGCGAATTCCTTGCGACGCAGGGCGGCCAAATCAGTGTCGTTTTGTGCCCCTCCACGAAAGCTCGCGGCCTGTCCGGGTGTGAGGCAAATCACGCAGGTTTCGGCGCCCCGCTCTCGGTAAAGGCATAGCGAACCGCCGAAGCTGCCGGCTTCATCGTCAGGATGGGCGGTCACAACCATCAGGCGCAACATGTCAGGATTGTATCGTGTGCGGGGCGGGCAGTCTGGTCTCTCGATTTGGATCTACGTGATTTGGTTGGACTCCAGGCTCTCGACTTCTTCCTCCTCCCGCAGCATGAACTCCAATACGTCTTGCGGCACCGGAGCATTCCACACCGGCGCGAAAGACTGGCGGTGAAGGGGAGAGGGTCCGTGTTCGCGCAGGGCTGCCAAATGCCGGGGAGTGCTGTAACCCTTGTTCGAGGCAAGTCCGTAGGCGGGAAAGACAGGGTCCCACTCCACGATCATTTGATCGCGTTCGACTTTGGCGATGATCGACGCGGCGGCGATTGATGCGGAAAGGGCATCCCCGTGAATAATCGGTTGCTGGGGAACTTCGCAATCCAGGCGCAAGGCATCAACGAGCAAATGGTCAGCGCAGGGATTCAGACGCGATACCGCTTCACGCATGGCCAGGCGCGAGGCCTGATAGATGTTGATCTGATCGATGCGCGCTGCGTCCACTGCCGCAACGGACCAGGCAACAGCATGTTCACGAATCCGTTCGGCCAGAATTTCCCGGCGATCTGCGGGCAATAGTTTGGAATCCCGGAGTCCACGGATGCGATATCCGCGATCCAGTATAACCGCCGCTGCCACGACCGGGCCGAAGAGAGAACCGCGCCCCACTTCGTCCACGCCCGCCACTAGCTGTGCTCCCAGTTGCCAAGCCCTCTTTTCGAATCTGAGCGTGCAGCGTAACCTCTTCAGAAGCCGTAGTTTTGCGGCAGAGGCAGAGATTGGCTTGATGGCCGCGGACTTGGATTTTGCTGGCACGGACGCTGATCGGAAACCGTTTCGCTCGATAACCCCAGCCATCTTGACTCATCGCGGCACTGTGGCGCAATGTGGAAAAATACCTGACCGCTCCGAACTCCCATTCCTCTAACTCGTTCCAAGGTAATCACCGCGGGATTACGGCCGTAAATTGACCGCCCGCCAACCCGCTTGTTAGATTCGCTCAGAAAGAGTGTGCGCGGGATTACCTTGACCTCGAAAATTTCCAATTCATCACCAGAACGGCAGGCCAAACGCATTCACGTTGCGTTGCCCATTCGCGTTACCTGTTTTGACAGCGAGAGCAAGTCGATCCTGGAAATGGCCTGCACATACGACATCTCCGCGCAGGGAGCGCGCATCACCGGGCTGCGTTGCCAGACCTCGATCGGAGATATTCTCGCGATCGAACGCGGCCGCAACAAGGCATTCTGCAGGGTAGTCTGGGTGGGAGAACCCAATTCGGAATTGCACGGCCAGATCGGAGTCCAGTCAGTGGAGTCGGACCGTACGATGTGGGAGACAGAACTCCGCGACATGGAAGAAGTTTATGATCCCATTCTGACCGATGGGAATCTTAAGAAGCCGGGTACGTTCGCATCTCATGAGCGCCGTCGCCGTCGTGAGCGCTATGCGTTAGAGGCAGCAGTGGACTTGATCAAAGAAGGCGCCAAGGGTGCGCACTTGAAAGGCGTCTTGAAGAATATGTCCGAAATCGGCTGCCTGGTTACGACCAGAGAATTGGTGCTTCCGGGAACTGAGCTGAAGTTAGTGACTAGTATCAATGACTATGAGATGGCGCTAAAAGGCCTGGTTCGCCATGGAGATTCGCAAGGCGAACTGGGAATCGAATTCCGTGAAATCCGCAAGGGCGAACGTCAGATACTGCAATTCCTCATCCGCAAATTGGCGGAAAAACACCTGGAAGAAAGCTTGCAGTTTGAAATCCACCAGTAATCTTGGCACCGGGGTGATTACTTCGACGCTGCGGCTCCGGCAACCGCGTGGTCGCGGTCCACATCCTTCAGGCGCGCAGCCTTGCCCTTCAGTCCGCGCAGATAGTAGAGCTTGGCACGTCGGACTTTGGATGAGCGCAGCAAGTCTACTCTGTCGATTACCTTGGAATGCAACGGAAAGATACGCTCAACGCCGTGACCAAAACTTATCTTGCGTACGGTGAAACTCGCTTGAGGCCCGCGACTGCGTGAAATCACCACGCCTTCAAATGCTTGCAGACGTTCCTTGTCACCTTCTTTGATCTTTACGTGGACTCGCACGCTGTCGCCCGGGGCGAATTCTGGAATGTCGGTGCGCTTGGCCTTGGCCAGCAACTTTTCGATGATCAAGTTCGTCATTGCCTTGCTCCCTTATTTCGAATTCTTGTCACTCTAAGATTTTTCCCTGGCCAGTTTCGCCAGCATTTTTCGATCTTCGTCGCTCAGGCCACCACCGTCCAAGAGATCGGGACGGTTACGCATTGTTTTTTCGAGGGCGGTGCGCCGTCGCCAACGACGTATTTCCTCATGATTGCCTGATATCAGCACATCTGGAACTTCCCAGCCTCGAAACTCTGCTGGCCTGGTGTAATGCGGATAATCGAGCAATCCGCCCGATGCACATGTTGAATCCGGGCCATCCCCGGAAGCCATTTTTTTTCTTGCGGTAAACGACTCTTGCCGCGTTGAAGCTTCATTGCCCAGAGCTCCTGGGATAAGGCGTGTGACCGCATCCACAATAATTGCCGCCGCTAGCTCGCCGCCGCTGAGTACGTAATCTCCGACGGAGAGCTCGCGGTCAGCCAAGTATTGTCCGACACGCTCATCCACCCCTTCATAGCGGCCGCAGATAAGAACTATCTGTTCCAAATCTGCGAGTTCCGATGCTAGAGCCTGGTTGAAGCGGCTACCTTGTGCAGACAGTAGTACAACACTCTGCTTAACGCTTCCGCTCAGGCGTTTGTCCCTGCTTTGGACATCCAGCGCCTCAATACATTCAAAGATCGGTTCCGGCTTTAGGACCATGCCTTCGCCGCCGCCGAATGGGCGGTCATCCACAGTGCGGTGACGGTCGTGCGCAAAGGCCCGCAAGTCGTGGACTTCGATTTCTGTCAGGCTGGCTTCCCGAGCCTTACGGACTATGCCGTAATCCAGCGGTCCGCGAAAAAAATCAGGAAAGATCGTCAAGATGTCGATCTTCATCGCGGATCCGTGGATTACTTCGTGTTTCTGTTTACCTGAATATCTTTACCTGAATATCTTGAGATCCTTTGACTTCGAAATTGCTTCGCTTTGCGAAGCAATTTCTACGCTCAGGATAAAATTTCTCCAAATAATCTTCAATCACGACAATTCAACTACGAATTCCGATTCCGCCTTTGCTGCTCTTTTTCTTCCGGAGTCAGTGGCGCATTTAGTTCCAGCATGCCTTCCGGCAGAGTCATGCGAATCTTCTTATTCTTGAGATTCGTGCCGTTCAGGTACGCTTCCGCATAGGGAATCTCGTACTCTCTCGATCCTGACCTCACCAGCAGCAGAGGCGCTTCACCTGCGCCAAACTGAACGTCGCGAACCACTCCAACCTGGCAATCCCCGTCGAGCACTTCACATCCAATCAGGTCGCTTACGTAAGCCCAGCCTGTTTCGAGCTGCGCCCGTTGTTCCTCTGGAACCTGTAGCTCGCAACGGAGAAGAGTTTCGGCGTCTGAAATCGACTCGATGCCGACAAATTTCAGAACCAGATAACTCTTGTGCGGCCAAAATTCTTCAACTTCTAATTCCCGCCGTGATCCATTCTCCGCAAGCGCCCAAAGTCGCATGCCTTGGTGAAAACGGTCAGGAATGTCGGTATGCGATTCGGTTGCCACTTCGCCCTGCCGTCCCTGGGTTTTCAGGACGCGCGCCAGCGTTATGAATTGATCCGCTATTCCAGAATCTCCAGCGTGAAACGCTTGTTAAACTTCAAGCCTGCGGCACCGAGCACATTACGCATGGCCCGGGCGGTGCGCCCTTGCTTCCCGATCACCCGGCCGAGATCATTCGGTCCAACGGAAAGTTCAAGCACGGTTTCGCCACCTTCTTCCACCGGATTCACCGAGACTTGCGCCGGGTCATCGACCAGAGCCTTAGCAATCTGCTCGATCAATGCCTGCATATCCCCGGTGGGTGCGCTTTTATTTTCTTCAATCAAGCGGATCCTCAGCTATCGGACTTCTGCGAAGTGGGATGAGATTACCGTGGGGCGAACAAAAAAATCAGGCAACCGATGCGACGGCAGCCGGTGCCGGCTTAGACATGATCTTGCTGACCCTCTCCGACATCTGGGCTCCCTTGGACACCCAGTAATCGATGCGCTCACGCTTGAGCTCAATGCTGGCGGGGTTGGTCCGAGGATTGTAAGTTCCCACGACCTCCACCGGACGGCCATTACGCGCGCGTTCCTTCTCAATCACCACTACCCGGTACTGCGGTTGTTTACGCGCACCCGTGCGCGACAGACGAATCATTAACACAGAGCTTAAGTTCCTTTCCTAGTTGCTCAGGCAGGCTCGGACAAACCATTATTTTTGCAGAATTTAGAAGGAATGGCAAGTTGAGGCGACTAGCGAGGTGAGCGAAGCGGGAGCCGCTGCCGAAATCCCGAGCAAAGGTAAGGATCTCCTGTCCCATCGCGCGCGGAACTCGTCGAGCTCTCTCATTCGCCGGTGCGGCGGAAACGTGCCACACAGCTGCCGGGCTGGCGACGCAACCGGAACTTACCCCGTATTGTGTAACCCTGCCGCAATCCCATTGATCGTCGCCCCCAGCGCATAATCGAGGCCCTCCACGCTGCTCCCCGCACGCTTACGTCGGAGCAACTCCACTTGTACCAGGCTCATGGGATCAACGTAAGGGTTACGCAGCCGGATGGATCGAGTTAACACCGGGTTTCCCTCGAGCAGTCCTTTCTGCTCGGTAATCGATAAGATCATTCGACGCGTAAGCTCGAACTCCGCTACCAGCATTTTCCAGACCCGTTCGCGCAACTCCGAGTCGGTCACGAGTTCCGCGTAGAGTCGAGCGATGGTCAAGTCGGCTTTCGACATGGCCAGTTCGACGTTGCGGATTAGGTCGGAGAAGAGCGGGAACCTTTTCATCATCTCGCCGAGAAGCGATTGGTGGTCGACGTTCTCCTTCACAAACTGCTGCAGGGCATGTCCCACGCCGAACCAGGCCGGGACGGCATGGCGGCTTTGCATCCATCCAAACACCCAAGGGATGGCGCGCAAATCTTCCAGGCGACGCCCCTGCTCACGCCTCGGAGGCCGCGAACCCATGCGAGCATGTTCCAGTTCATTTACCGGCGTGGCCTGCTCGAAGTATTCGATAATGTCAGCGTTTTCGGCGATGTTGCGGCGATAAAAGTCGAATGCATCCGCCGACATTCGTTCCATCGCGGGCGCCCATCGTTGATCGGCTCCCGGTTTGGGTCCACGCGTACGCGTGATAGCTTCCATGCAGGACGCAATCATGATTTCGAGATTCCATTCAGCTAGAACGGGGTCGGCATACTTCCAGTTGAGAACTTCACCTTGCTCAGTGATACGAATCTCGCCGGAAAAATCGCCAACCGGTTGCGCCAGTATTGCCGTGTGCGTGGGACCTCCACCGCGTCCCACGGTACCGCCACGACCGTGAAACAGACGTAGCTTCACATTGCATTCGCGCGCCACGCGGTGGAGTTCGCGATGCGCTTTGTAAAGCTCCCAGATGCTGGTGAGCATGCCGCCATCTTTGTTGGAATCGGAATAGCCCAGCATCACTTCTTGCCAACGTCCCCAGGAATTGAGTAATGGTTGATAATCTGGCGAGCGCCAAACGCTCTGCATAACATCCGCCGAAGAACGCAATGCCTCGATCGATTCAAACAGCGGCACTGGCATGAGGCCGGGATCATCCCCGGACGCCACAACTCGGACACCGCTGATGGCAGCCAATCGCGTCACGGCGAGGATGTCGGCATCGAATCGGGCATTGCTGATGATGTAGTTGCGAATTGCGTAGCAAGGGTATGTCTTCTTCAATTTAGCGATCTCGTGAAACGTGTCGAGAACGTCCTGGGTCGCGGCGGACACCGACTTAGTGGAGACCCGAGCGTCTCGCCCGCCCGGCTCCGGCTCTGGATGGCCTTGCACGAGCGGGACGCCGGCAGCGACATCCACAGCGTCCAACTCGGCCAGCGCCTGCGCGTGTACGCGTGCATGCTGACGAATGTCGAGTGTCGAGAGATGGAATCCAAATGTGTGGACCTTTCGCAGCAGAGGATCGATGATCAACTCGGCCAGCGTCAGGCCACGATTCGAGGCGAGGCTGTCGCGAATCAGCAACAGGTCGGCTTTAAACTCATCCGCAGATTCGTACGCCAGGGAACCCGTGAGTTGATCACGAGAACACCCCAGCCGCACGACCATAAGCTTCAGCAGGCGTCGATAAGTCTCCACATTTGAAATTCGCGACTGCCGCGACGACTCATCTCCCATCCGCGTGGTGTATTCTGCCACCTTTTGTCGAACCGCGTCAGAAACGGGTATCTGCCGACAAGAAGCGCTGAGTTGATCCACGTTACGATCGAGTTCCGCGATGTAGTGGTCGATAATCGTATTCCGTGCCCGCTGCAATGCCTCTCGTGTCGAAGCTGCGGTGACGAAAGGATTGCCATCGCGGTCCCCCCCGATCCAGGAGCCGAAAGACAACAATTGAGGCAAGTCCGGATCCGCGATATTGCAATCGTAAATCTGGCGAAACGAGTCGGCCAGTTCGTCAAAAATGCGCGGCAAAGCCGCAAACAGCGAAAACGTATAGTGGTCCAGGCCCATACGAATCTCGTCGGTCACTAACGGCTTTTGGAGACGAACTTCGTCGGTTTGCCACAAAGCAGTTACTTCGGCAAAGATCAGTGACTCGAACCGGCTCGCGTCAGCATCCGTCAGAGGCAGGCGATCAAGCCGCTCTAACTGTTTGGCAACCCGCCGGCGCTTGAGCAGCACGGTTCTTCGCGCAACTTCGGTGGGATGCGCGGTGAAAACCGGCACCACTCTTATCTTTCGCAGCACCGCCATCGCCTGATCGACGCTATATCCGGCGGTGCGCATCCGCTTCAAGGTGCCTCGGAACGAGCCTTCCAATGCCGGCTGTTCCGGATGAAGTTTGGCTGCGCGGCGTCGGCGCTTGCGATGGGTCGTCTCCGCGAGGTTGGTAAGTTCAAAATAAATCGCGAACGCTTTGGTGACGCGATGAGCCTCTTCAACTGTGAGGCTCGAGATGATGTTCCGCGCCTGGTGTAGTAAAGGGTCCTCGAAATTAATCGGAGTGTCAGCGGGCGACCGCCCTTGGGGTTGGGTCTCGCGGTGCTGGATGAAGATGCGACGCAACTCCTCGACCACGCCGAGCAAGGACTCCCCGGACTGTTCGACCAATACTCGACCCAGCAGTGTGCCGAGTGAGCGGACATCGCGACGGAGAGGAAGGTCTTTGGCAGGGTCGGCGCTGCTTGCGGTCAGTTCAACGAGCCGGCTACGTTGGTCGTCGTTCGTTGCACCAGCGCTCCAGAGAGGCGAGTCACCCATGTCCAATCATAATTGAAAAACTTAGGAATGAGTCAGAGGGCAGGCTGTTTTGACTGTAGCCGGAGCTGAAGAAGGATTTCCGACGGCTCAGGTCGTTCGGTGTAGTCCTCATCTGTTGAACGGTAGAGGATCCTGCCGTCGGTCTCGAGGATGAATGTTGCGGGAATGGGTAATTCCCAACTGTTGTCGCCATTGGCAAAAGGCAAGTTTACAAAGGCTTTACGGTAAATCGCCTGTTGTTCTTCTGGCACGCGATAGATCAAGCCAAACTGACGGGCAATGTTGTTGTTGGCATCGCTCAACAATGGAAAGCGCAGCTTGTGCTGATCGGCCATGAAGAATGACTGCTGAACCGTCTGGGGAGAAATGGCGACCAGCGAAGCTGCTGATGCTTCAATCTGTGGCGCGATCAAATTCATGGCTTCCAGTTGTCCGACACAGAAGGGACACCATCGTCCACGAAAAAAGCAAATGACAAGGCGTGCGCGACGCAAACGATCAGCCGAAGAAATCAATTTGCCATTATGGTCGTTGAGTTCGAAGCCCGGAGCTTCAGATCCGACGGCAAGACTATTTTGCGCTAGGTGGGCCCGTTTGAGCTCATCGATAACCCGCGTGTGTACTGACTGCGTTTCCTGTGGAACGTACCTGGCGATCAGCCCCTTACGTTCCTTGAAGATATCGCGCAGAGAACGCGAGTCCGTGCCGGGTGCGGATTCTTCGAGCGATCGCCATTTCATAATGCGGGTGTCCAGCGCTGACCAAAGATCTTGAAGCGCAAGCGGAACGCAGCACTCGGCGATTGGGCTGAGGTCGGTGCGCGACGCGCGCTTTTACATTCCTGGCATTTTCATGCCGGCCAATTTGCGGGCAAAACTTGGCTTGCCGATTTGCTTAAACATTTTCCGCATCTGGGCGTACTGACGTAGCAGATTGTTTACTTCCTGCACACTGGTACCGGAGCCGCGTGCGATGCGCTTGCGGCGGCTGCCGTTCATCACCTCATGGTGCATGCGCTCATGCTGCGTCATTGAGTTGATGATAGCCTCGACCCGGTTGAGTTGCTTTTCGTCCACCTTGTCGGCATGTTTTTGGATACCCGCGAAGGGGCCGATGCTTGGCAGCATGCCCATCAGGTTTTGGATCGATCCCATCTTCTTGATTTGCCGCAACTGATCGCGAAAATCTTCCAACGAAAATCCATCACCGGTAAGAGCGCGGCTTGCCATCTCCTGGGCTTTCTTCTTGTCGACATTCTGCTCCGCCCTTTCGATCAGCGAGAGAATGTCCCCCATGCCCAGGATTCTGGAAACGATGCGATCAGGATGGAAAGGCTCGAGCGCGTCGTATTTTTCGCCCACACCAATGAACTTGATCGGCTGGCCCGTAACCTGCCGGATGGAGAGCGCTGCTCCGCCACGTGCATCGCCATCCAATTTTGTAAGCACAACTCCGGTCAAAGAAAGCTTTTTGTGGAACTCGTCGGCGGAGTTGACGGCGTCCTGTCCGGTCATGGCGTCAGCGACGAACAGAATCTCCTGTGGATTGAGTAGCCGCTTCAGCGACTGCATCTCATCCATCAATTGCTCGTCGATATGGAGACGGCCAGCGGTGTCCACGATCAACACATCAGACCCCGTGTTGACGGCCTCCCGGCGAGCTTCCTTCACCAAACGCTCGACGGTGGCCGTATTTGCCTCGCCGGCTTCGCCTTCGTAGATATTGGCCTTGACTGCTTGGGCCACGACTTTCAGTTGCTCACGGGCTGCCGGACGATAGACGTCAACCGACACGAGCAACGGTCGGTGACCGCCGTTTTTGAACCAGTGCGCCAGCTTTCCCGAGGTGGTCGTCTTACCCGAACCCTGCAGACCAGCCATCAATACGACGGTGGGAGGCTGTGATGCGAATTTAATCTTGGCTGTATCTCGACCCAAAATTTCGATCAGTTCATCGCGCAGGATCTTGATGACTTGTTCCGCAGGCGAAAGCGCGGTTGCCACCTGCTGGCCAATCGCCTTTTCCTGAATGTGGTCAATCAGCTGCTTAACAACCTTAAAATTGACATCTGCCTCCAGAAGAGCAAGCCGGATAGCACGTAGTGCCTCCTGCATGTTCTCTTCGTTGAGGGTGGCCTCGCCCCGGAGAGTTTTGAACGCGCGCTGAAGCTTTTCGGAAAGATTCTCAAACATAGGGATTAGGCATTATTTTATCAGTGATTCCAGATCGCTTTCGGAATCTGCTAGAAAGGCTTTCGGGAAGCGAGCCCGCCTGGGGCGGCGCGTGCTTCTGGGGGGAAGTACCAACGCCTTCTTCAGAAGTTTCGGTAACCTACGTTTTTTTACGCCTCTCTCATTGCAAAGATGCAAAAATCTCTTTGGCAGCAATCACCGTATTGCAATGAATCGTCACCGTGTCTTCCAGTTTTCTCGCGTACCCGCCTGCATAGGTCACCATGATCGGAATATTCTTTGCCTTAGCCACGCGGAACACGAGAGCATCGCGCTCTTTGAGTCCGTCAATTGTCAACTCGAGCCCACCCAACTGATCGTCGCGATACGGATCGGCCCCCGCGATGTAGCAGATCAGTTCCGGCTCGAACTGACGTAGACCGGAGCTGAGGGCATTGTCGAGCCAGGCAAGATAGTCGTCATCGCCCGTTCCGTCGGGCAGATCAACGTCAATCGAGGATTGGGGTTTCCACGCGGGGTAATTGTTGTGCTGGTGCAGGGAAATGGTAAAGACCTCACCTGCATGGGCGGAACGCATCTTGCCTGCTCGGCTAAGGGACGCACTTGAACTCACTGTCGAAGCTGAACTCGAAGGCAGCGGATCGCCTGGATTTCGCGTACTCGCAAAAATGGCAGCTGTGCCATTCCCGTGATGGACATCGCAGTCAACCGTCATAGCGTTCCGAATCTTGTTATCGTGCTGCAGTCGACGGATTGCGACCGCCACATCGTGAATCATGCAAAAGCCTTCTCCGTGATCCGGAAACGCATGATGGAAGCCACCCCCGATATTGATAGCGACCCGGTCCCGAAGCGCATGCCTGGCCGCGAGAATCGAACCGCCCGCTGCCAGCCAGAACGCATCCACGAGTTCGGGCGAATATGGAATCTCCATCTGCATTTCTTCGCTTTCGGTAAGCGTGCCAGTCTTAAGCTTTTGGACATACTGAGGTGTGTGAACCAGCAACACGTCCTGATCGGAAGCGGGGTCAGGCGCCAGGAAATCGGAGGTTTCGGCGACGGCAGTTGCGAGCAACCGATCATGAACGCCACGATACTTGCCAGCAGGAAACACGTGCGTGCCAATAGGCAGGAGGTAGTCGTCGCGGTAGATCAACGTGAAAGGAAGCATAGAGCCGTGAACAGTGGTTAGAGCATAGTTGGCGCGTTGGCAAAAGCTATTAGCGTATTCTGGTGTGAGACGGCGGCACGGGCGCCACCAAATGCCTCCGTACCGGCACAATCGCACCTTTCGAAGGATCAGCGGCTGCGCTTGCCCGCGACAAGACTTCTTCCTGGATGTATTTCACGAAATCCTGAATCTGAAGTTGCATCTCCTCCATGCGCGCACGCATTTGCAGGATGATCGCGATCCCGCTGATATTCACGCCCAGATCGCGAGCCAGAGAGAGGATGAACTCAAGGCGCAAAAGATCCTCGTCGGTATAGAGACGCGTGTTTCCCTCAGTGCGGGAAGGCTTCAGTAGTCCTTCACGTTCATACAAACGCAGCGTCTGAGGGTGGATGCCGTACATCTCAGCCACGGAGGAAATCATGTACGCGCCCTTGGATTTCCGCTTCGTCATCTGTATTACTTTACCGCAAAAGGCGGAAGGCACGGATCAATCCCGATCTCACAAATGAATCGGGAAATCCTTGTAGATCCGTGGGTAACTCGATTTACGACTTCTCAGCCACCGGCGCCCAACCTGCGGGCTTCAACTTTAGATTGAGGATGTAGGCGAGGACGCCTGCAGCGATAAGCAGGATCCCGAACGCGAAGGAACTGATTCCCAGGACCAGTTCATGCTGGCTGCGGACGATTGAGAAGCCAAGAAGCAGCATAGGGGCCACTCCTACTGCGACGGCTCCAACGAGCCCGCCTGGAACTCTGAATGGCCGGGGCAAATCAGGTTCGCGGACCCGCAAAACGACTAGCGCTACGAATTCCAGGCTGAGACTGACCCCATACAGCAAAATGTCGATGGTCACCAGGCGCTCGAATCCCAAGCCCAAGCACATCGCCCATCCGATGGCACAAACCACAATTGCCACCCACGGTGCGCGAGAGCGTGGATGCAGCTTGCCGAAGATCTGTGGCAGCATGCCGTCCTGAGCCATCGCCAAGGGCAGGCGAGAGTAGCTCATTACCAGGGCATTGAACATGCCGAAGCCACTGATCATCCCTCCCAGGGCAAGGCCAATGCGCAGCAGCGGGCCGCCTAGCAGTCCGGCAATGTCCGCCCAGAAGCCGGTTTCCCATGCGCTCGATGAAAGGCCGGTCATCCACATAGCAACCACAGGAACGATATAACTCAGGGCCACGATCACAACTGCCGCGAGCATCGCACGAGGGTACGTACGCTGTGGCCGCTCGACCTCAGTAGCGATGGTCGAGGCGTTGTCCCAGCCCATGTAGTTCCACATACAAATCAGCAGGCCGCCGAGAATATCGACGGTTGAAGTAGTCGGTCTGGTCACGGCGTGGGCCAAGGCTCCGAACTTGAACGGGGCAATAGCCACGATCAGAATGAAGGGCGCAGACAGCAGGAAAAAAAGCCCCAAGGACGTGGTCGAGACCACTCGAACGCCCGCAATGTTCAGAAGTGCGCAAACCACTACCACCGCCAGAGCCACTATCACTCCGCGGTGCCCTTCCGCAAACCAGGGGAAAAGGCGGTCGAGATAGAGCACAAACAGCGTGGGGTAAATCGCCATATCGAAAATCGAGGCTACCAGCGAGAGCCATGCTTCCTGAAATCCCCAGAAGTTGCCCATGGCACGGCGTACCCAAGCGTAATATCCTCCCTCGAAAGGCAGGGCGCTGGAAAGCTCACCGATCATGAACGCGGTTGGCAAGCTCCAGAGAATGGGAGTCAGCAAAAGAATGAGAATGGCTTTGGGATACCCCGCTCCATGGACGATGTCCTCCGTCCCGTAAGTGCCGCCTGACACCATAAAAAAGGTGGCAGCCACAAGAGGCCAGAGAGTGAGGCGAACCGATTTTTTCCGGCTGGGGACGACGGTAGGGGACGGGAGATTTTGACGCGGGGCGCTAGCTGTTGCCAATTTCGACGGCTTCCTCCTGGGGCGATCCTTGCGCTTTCAGAATTCGGCTGGAAAGCAAGTTCGCAGCCGTGAGCATACGGGAAATTAGATGCAGAGTAAAAATAATTTTCAGATATTTTTTCCCGAAGGGTTACCGAAGGAACGGCTTTCGCGCTCAGTTCTGAGAGGTCTAGCAGTTGTGAAGGGAACTGAAATCAAGACCGGCGACTGAATTTAGACATTCTTCCAGAGTTCCGCACGGGGATCTTCGGGATTCAGCTTCGCCAGCTCGCGCAGAATCTCTTTGGAACGCTCATCCCGAGGCATGGGGACGGTCAGCTTCACTTCGACAATTTCGTCTCCGCGCGCGCCCTCCTTCGTTGCCGAAGGAACCCCCTTTTCGCGCAGACGCAGCTTTTGCCCCGATTGGGTGCCGGGCGGAATCTTGAGTAGCGTGCGTCCGTCGATGGTAGGCACTTCGATCTTCGCGCCGAGAGCCGCTTCCGTAGCGCTAACTGGCACAGTGATGCGGATATCGTCCCCTTCGCGGTGGAACACAGGATGGTCAGCCGTACGGATGATCACGTAGAGATCACCGCCCGGTCCGCCGTGAACACCCGCGTTACCTTTCCCGGGCACTCTGATGCGCTGGCCATCGCGAGTGCCAGCTTTGATTCGAACTTCCAGAGGTTCGGTGCGCTCCACGGTGCCCTCACCGTGACATTGCGGACAGGTAGAAATGTTTTTGCCGGTGCCGTGGCAGCGGGGGCATGGAACATTGAACTTCATTCTCCCACCGGTCTGAGTTACCTGCCCCTTGCCACCGCACTCCGGGCATGTGCCCGCAGACTCGATAAAACCATGACCGTGACAGTGCGGACAGGAATCCCGCCGGGTGATATTCAGGCGCATTACTCCGCCGCGAATCGCGGTCCAGAAGGGAACGTTGACCTGATACTCAAGGTCGGAACCGGGCTCGGGACCTTCTGGCGCCGAGGGGCCCCTTCCCCCGAAGATGCCTGAAAAAATGTCACGAAAGCCCCCCGTACCCGAATTACCGGCCTTCCTGTTCTGGCCGGGCTCAAACATGTCGGAGAAATCAAAGCCGCCAAAATCAAAACCCTGCGCACCACCACCAGCCGATCCACCGGAGAAACCTTGTCCCGCTCCGCCGCCTCCGCTGCCGGCGCGCGCATAAGCATCCGCGGTTGCGGAATCGATGTTGTCGGAATAGAAGCCTACCTGGTCGTAAATTTTGCGTTTCTTGGGATCACTTAAGACGTCGTTGGCTTCCGAGAGAGCCTTGAACTTCTCTTCCGCAGCTTTATCGCCGGGATTAACGTCTGGGTGGTACTTGCGGGCCAGTTTACGAAACGCCTTGCGAATATCGTCCGCCGAAGCGGACTTCTTCACGCCCAGTATTTCGTAGTAATCCTTTTTGGTGGGATTGGCCATTGCTTGGTGGTTGTCCTAACCTGAGGTTTCTACTTCGAATCATTCGCCGATTTCGCGGAGCCGACCGGGTGGAGGTGAGCCCGCTCCCCTCCATACGGTCAAAGGCTAGTTCGGCCTCTTCGGTCGGTCTTCGTCGATTAAACCGATCCGCTCGTACTTAGATACATCGATGTAGACGGGGATGCGTTGCAATCCCGTCGGAGAGGGTACAAACACAAACCATCGCCTCTCATCTTCCGCGAAGTTCAAGAAATAATCTTCACCATTTACTTCGAATTGCAATTTCTCTTCTCCCTGGGCCTGAATTTGTAACGCCAACAATCTGTAGCGTGCTCTTGGCTTTAAAACCGTCACTGCCACAGAAACCCTCGCGGATGAGGGCGCCCGACACCACACGAACTGGACCTTGCCTCGGCGGGGCGGGTCGGAGACCCGCCCCCCACAGCCTTTGCTGAAAGCTGGCGGCTGATCGCTGACAGCTTTCAGCTTACTTCTTGTCTTCTACGTCCACGTACTCGGCGTCGATCACGCCTTCATCCTTTTTGGCCTCACCGTCGCCGCCTGGTGCCGGGTCCGCGCCCGGACCTGGGCTCGGTGGCGTCGGTGCCTGGGCAGCTTTGTACATCTGCTCAGCCAGCTTGTGCGAGGCCTGCGTCAAGGCCTCGCGGGCTTTGTCCATGGTCGCCTTGTCATTCGACTCCAACGCCTTTTTGGCATCGGCAATCGCGTTTTCGACGTCGCCACGATCGGAGCCGGAAATCTTGTCTCCCTGCTCGCGCAGCATCTTTTCGACGTTGTAGACCATCGAGTCGAGCTGGTTCTTGGCGTCGACCGCCTCACGCTGGGTCTTGTCTTCCGCCGAATGCGCGTCGGCTTCCTTGGCCATGCGCTCGACTTCCTCTTTGCTCAGGCCGGAAGACGATGTAATCGTGATCTTCTGGTCCTTGCCCGTAGCCGTATCCTTCGCGGTTACGTTGAGGATGCCGTTGGCGTCGATGTCGAACGTCACCTCGATCTGAGGCACGCCACGTGGCGCCGGTGGAATTCCGGTCAGGTGGAACTTGCCCAGAGTACGGTTCTGCGCTGCCATCGGACGTTCGCCCTGCAGCACGTGAACTTCAACCGAGGTCTGACTGTCGGCTGCAGTCGAGAACGTTTCCGTTTTCTTGGTCGGAATCGTCGTATTGCGCGGGATCATCGGGGTAGCCACACCGCCCAGCGTCTCGATGGCCAGCGACAACGGAGTCACGTCCAGCAGCAGGAGGTCTTTCACCTCGCCGCGTAGAACGCCGCCCTGAATCGCCGCTCCGATTGCCACCACTTCGTCCGGGTTAACGCCTTTGTGGCCTTCTTTTCCAAACAGGTCTTTTACCAGCTGCTGAATTCGCGGCATTCGGGTCTGCCCGCCAACCAGCACCACTTCATTGATCTTGCTGGCATCCACCCCGGCGTCCTTCATGCACTGCTTACACGGACCCACCGAGCGCTGAATGATCTCTTCGACCATTGACTCCAGCTTCGCCCGGGTCATTTTCTTCACCAGATGCTTGGGGCCGCCCGCGTCGGCGGTGATAAAGGGCAGGTTGATCTCAGTCTCCATGGTGGTGGAGAGTTCGATCTTGGCCCGTTCAGCGGCGTCACGCAGACGCTGCAGCGCCATCTCGTTACCCTTGCCCCGCAAGTCGAGGCCCTCGTCCTTTTTGAATTCGTCGATGAGCCAGTCCACGATGCGCTGATCGAGGTTATCGCCGCCAAGGTGAGTGTCACCGTTAGTGGCTTTGACTTCGATAACGCCTTCGCCGACTTCCAGAATCGAAATATCGAAGGTGCCGCCGCCGAAGTCGTAGACGGCGATGGTCTCGTCCTTCTTCTTATCGAGACCGTAGGCGAGCGCCGCCGCCGTGGGCTCGTTGATGATGCGCTTAACGTCTAGGCCGGCAATCTGGCCGGCATCTTTCGTGGCCTGGCGCTGCGCGTCATTGAAATAAGCCGGCACGGTGATGACCGCTTCAGTCACCTTCTCGCCGAGGTAATCTTCCGCCGCCTTCTTCAGCTTCTGCAAAATCATGGCGGAAATCTGCGGGGGCGTGTACTCCTTGCCCTGCGCCAACACCGCGACGTGGTCGCCGGACTGCACGACTTTGTATGGCACCATCTTGATTTCTTCGGTCACTTCGTCGAAACGGCGTCCCATAAACCGCTTGATCGAATAAACGGTGTTTTCCGGGTTGGTGATGGCCTGGCGTTTTGCCACTTGCCCCACCAGCCGTTCGCCTGTCTTGGTAAAACCGACGACCGAGGGCGTGGTTCGCCCACCCTCTTCGTTAGGGATCACCTTGGGTTCGCCACCTTCCATTACCGCAACGCAGGAATTGGTGGTTCCCAAGTCAATTCCAATAGTCTTGGCCATATTGCTTCCTCCTAAACTCTATAAGTGCTTCTTAATCAATGTATTAAACATTGAATTGCCAACATGATAAGACTTGAGCGAATCATTGTCAATGTTTAGATGCCAGCTATTTGGACTTGGATACATCGATTTACGGGCGAAGTTTTTCGCAGGGAGATCAGGCCGTGGAACTTCATCCGGCCTCCGGTTGACCTCCCTCGAGGAGACCCTCTCCAGGGAAATAGTGGTTACCCGTTGCTGATTTTTTGTTGCTCGAAGGCCTTCTGCAAATATTTCCGGGCTTCATCCAAGGCGCCCTGGGTGTTGTCGTTCGTCTGAAGAGCCTGTCGGTACTCATTGGTGGCGCGTTCACGCTGACCGGTGACGTCGAATATCTTCCCAAGCTGAATGTGGCTCCAGACTTCGGTCCAGCGCGGTTCGCCATCGCCGTTGAGACACTCACGATAGGCATTGGCTGCAGCCTGATAGTTTCGCTGGAGAAAGAACACCTCGGCGATACGGTAGTGGGCCAGCGAGCTGTTCTTGTTGACGTCGAGGGCCTTATTGAATTCGAGCAGTGCCCCCGCCAGATCGCCTTGCTGGGTAAGTCCCTGGCCGCGCTGAATGGATGCACGGAGTCTGATGTCGCTGGAATTCTTCAGCACGTGGTCTGTTGGATCGATTACGATCCGGCGTGGCTTGCCATAGGTCTCCACGCTGAATGCCGAATTTGTCCCGACCACTTCCACCCGCTTGTCTTCCGTCTTTCCGTCGGTGTCGATCTTGAGTTGCACGGGCATACGGAACAGGTCAAGGTCCTGCGTAATCTGTCCCACTACGCGAAAGCCTTTGTTGTTGCCGAGACGGTAAATTGTGTATTTGGTCTGAAATTCTGGCGCTCCCGTTGAGTCAAGCCATTGAGAGAAAAACCAGGTGAGCTTGTCGCCGTAGTTCTTTTCGGCAAGATCCCGGAAGTCGTCCAGCGAAGCCGATTTTCCCGCGTACTTTGAGGCGAAGGTGCGCATCGTCTGATCGTACTTTTGATCACCCAACACGTAGCGCAACATGTGCAGGATCATGGCACCCTTATCGGTTACGAGAGATTGAAACTCTGGCGAAAACAGGTCAAGTTTCCCGGAACTGGAAAGGGGAACGGTGTCGTAGGCAAGCGCGCCCACCGACATGTCTTTGACCGTCTCTTCCAGGCCGGCCTCTCCCGCAGCCTGCTCCACATAGCGAGCCTCGGAATATCGGGCGAACCCATCGCTCAGCCACCAATCATCCCGCGATGCAGGGCTGACTGAGGCTCCCCACCACTGGTGAGAGATAGTGTTCGCCAGCAGTCGATAGTTCACCTTGTCGGTGACCGCGCGGCTGGCGATGGCGGCAACCTCCGGAGCCCACGCGGCGGGCACGGTGTCGTCTGGAAGTTCGACAACTTTCAGCGTGGTTGAAGGCGCCGGGCCGTATAACGTTACGTAATAAGTGAATTCTTTAACGGCGGTGGTGGCGTAAGTCGCTCCCAGGTTCTGGTGCGCGGGTTTGAAGAACACATGGAGGTCGAGCCCCGCCTCGTCACTCTTGAATTCCTGGAACGTGCCGGCCACGATGGTGCCGGGGAAACTGGGTTTGTCCCACGCAAAGACGTAAGTCTTCGTTGGCAATGCTCCGGTCGTCGCCTTCTTGGCCAGGCCGCTGCTTCCCGTGGATTCTTTGCCGCTGCCAATCACCACCATGTGCGCTGGAACCGTTATATTCATGGTGGCGGTGAAACGATTGATACCATAGTCATTTACTGGAAACCAGCGACCGGCATAAAGCAAATAGGTTGTATCGTCACCGATATACGCCAATTTAAGCCCTTGCACCGGGCTCTCATCGGCTGAATCAAGCGTGCCCTCGTATTCGAAGGTAAGTATGGTTGAAGTGTCCTTGGTTAACGGGGTAGCGAGCTGCACTCGGACCGTCGAATCTTGAGTGACTCGTTCCACGCTTAGAGGCTTGTTGGCAGCGTCGAGAACCTTGGTGACGCGCAGAGCATTGTGAAGTTCGAATGTGGCAACATTAATATCTTCGACCGCGGTAATTTTCACCTTGGCGCGAGCGGTCAGCTTGTGGACATGCGGGCTCAACTCAGCATCGATCTGGTAGTCATCGACACGCAGGCGAGTCTTCTCTGCGGCCCAAGCCGGTAGCGAGATCAAAAGAACAGTGCAGGCAAAATAGAAAAACACAGCCCGACGCGCACGCCGAGGTTGAGAAGGCATCAAAACGAGTCTCCTGAAACAAGTACGCTAGTCCGTATGATGAAGATTGTGACGCAAAAGATGCTGGTAGGACAAGGTTTAGAGTGTTTTGACCGGTTTTGCGTTAACCAGTACATCCAGGACGGCCTCCGCCGCTCGATCCACCGGATGAAGCTTTCTTTTTTCTGTCTTTGATCGATCCAGCTTCGATTCCCCCAAGGCCGACCCGCTAAGTCTAGCTCTCACCTCGGCCAGCCCGGCCAGCATCTCGCTTCGCGCGACGCCGTCCGAAAGTATCTCGTTGAGCTGACGGACGACGTTATTCGCGGTGAAATCGTGTTGAACTAATTCCGGAACGATCCGCTCTCCCGCAATGAGGTTCACCATCGCAAAATGTTGCACCTTTACCCGGGGACGTCCCAGCCAGTATGTCAGAGGCGAAACCCTGTACACCATCAGAAAGGGCGTTCCCATTAACGCCGCCTCTACCGTCGCCGTTCCACTAGCGATGATGCCAGCCCGCGATGATGCAAGTGCGGGCAAGGTATCCGCGACCAGATGAATTCCAGTTTTGCCGGCGATCAGCGTTTCAAGAAATTCGTGAGTGAGCGTAGGTGCGACCGGCAGCAGAAATTCATATTGCGGGCCTAGTTGCGCGGCGGAGTCAAGAATCGCCGGCAGGTTCATTCGCACTTCTTTTACCCGGCTGCCTGGCATCAGAGTGATCCAGTGTTTTGCGTTGTCGAGGCGGTATTGGGCTGCGTAGGCCGCGCGATCTATGTCAGGCCGAGGAAGATCAGCCAGCGGATGTCCGACAAAAGTGGCGTCGACACCACGGTCGCGGTAGAACTCTTGCTCGAATGGAAAAATCACTAGAGCCTTGTCTACATATTTCCTCAGAAGGCGTGCGCGTCCCTGACGCCACGCCCAGAATTGCGGGCAAACATAATAGACGACGGGAACGCCGCGTTTGCGCATTTGGCGGGCGACGCGCCAGTTGAAGGCTGGCGAGTCGATGACGATGGCGAGGCCCGGTGTCCGCTTAGCCGCCTCTGCAATCAGTTTGTGAAACAAGCTCCATATTTTAGGAAGATGGCCGAGGATCTCTGAGATTCCAACTACGGCAAGCTCTTTGGAGTCGACCACGATGTCGCAACCAGCGGCACCCATGCGGTCCCCCCCTATCCCGAAAAACTCCAGCTTCTGATTTGGTGTGGGGCCGGCCCTCTCTCCGGCGAGACGCTGCAATGCCTCAATCAGCAATGCCCCATACATTTCGCCGGAGGCCTCCCCAGCGGAGATAAGAATTCGCACAGATGACATTGTAATTGGAAGGCGTATGCAGGCTGGCGACAACTACGGGACGACAGCCGCCCCTAGCTGTTGAGTCGCCTCGACAAGGCGACGATTTGACGTGCAGATTCGTAGTTGAAGATAACAAGGATCCTGCCGCGCTCAGCCAGACCAAGGCCGCAGTAGTTACTAGCCATCCGCTCCGGCGGTGACCGGCGAATTGCTGCCTACGGGAATTTCCTGATCCTTGTATTGCAGTTGATACAGACGGTAGTAAATGCCATGTTCGGCCAGCAACTGCTGATGGGTGCCCATCTCGCGCACCTGTCCTTTGTGCATGACGATGATCTTGTCGGCGCGCTGAATCGTCGAGAGCCGGTGAGCGATGACCACGGATGTTCGGCCTTCGACCATGCGATTTAGAGCCTCCCGGACTTTGACCTCGGTTTCGGTGTCCACGCTGGAGGTCGCTTCATCCAGAATCAGAATCTTGGGATCGTGCGCCAGCGCGCGGGCGAACGAAATTAACTGTTTCTGGCCGGTGGAAAGAGTGGAACCTCGCTCGCGCACTTCTTCTTTGAATCCATTGGGCAGAGCGCGTATGAATTCCGCGAGATTCACATCTTCCGCGGCTTTTTGGATGTCCGCGTCGGTGATCCACTCGGTGCCCAACCGGATGTTGCTCTCGACCGTGCCGGTGAACAGGAACGGATCCTGCAAGACGACGCCGAATCGGCGGCGGAGCGCCACAAGATCCATTTCTTTTACATCCACTCCATCGATGCGCACCGCTCCTTTTTGCACGTCGTAGAAGCGCAACAGAAGCGAGATGATCGTCGTCTTGCCTGCGCCGGTGTGGCCAACGATAGCCACCGTTTCGCCCGGTTCGATCACGAACGAAACATCCCTCAAAATCCAATCAGGCTCGTCGTGCGTCGCCGCGGTAGCGCGGACGCCGGCGCCCGCCTTCTGGTGAGGATGTTCGTGCTCGGCTGGTATGGTCCGGTAAGCGAACCAGACATGATCAAACTCAATACGCCCGGGCCCGTTCGGCATTTTCGTCAGAGAGGGGGACGTGATTTCTACCGACGTATCCAGCAGCTTGAAGACACGTTCGCTAGCCGCCATCGCCGACTGCAAGATGTTGTATTTCTCGCTAAAGTCTTGTATTGGCCGGAAGAAGCGCTGCGCATATTGAATGAACGCCGTAAGCAATCCAATACTCACCGCAGTACGAACCACGTGTAACGAGAATAAGTTATGTGGCGAGAAATCCAAGGTGACACTGCTCACCGTTAGGCCCCGAACAATATCGTTCCCGCCAAACCAGATTACGGAGGCGATGGCGATAGAAGACAGAATTTCCACCACCGGATAGTAGACAGCGTGAGCCATGATCGCGTCCTTGAACGCTTCCATGTGGAGGGCATTTACTTCCGAAAATTTGTTGTAAGCGCGCTTCTCGCGGTTAAAAAGCTGCAACACTACCATGCCGCTCACATGCTCCTGCATGTAGGCATTAATGCGGGCAATAGCAGTACGAATGCGGCGGTAGGAGTCTCGGACCTTGTCGCGAAAAATCTTGGTGGCGATAGCGATCAACGGAAGTACAGACAGCGTAATGAGCGCCAGTTTCCAGTTCATGCAGAGCATGATGCCGGTGATACCGGCGAGCACAAAAACGTCTTCAAAAATCGACACCACGCCGGAGGTGAACATTTCGTTCAAGGCGTCCACATCCGAGGTGACCCGGGTGACTAGGCGTCCAACCGGATTTTTATCGTAAAAGCCGATGTGCATGTGCTGCAGGTGGCGGAAAATCTGCTTCCGCAGATCAAACATCACCATCTGGCCAGCCCACTGCATGAAATAGGTCTGCAGATAGTCGAGCAGGAAACTGAACACGATTAGCCCGACGTACATAGCAGCGATTTCGGCGATCCCCACAAAGGGATTAGGGCTGAGAAAGAAGTCGAATGGTGTAACGCGTGGAACCGGTACCAAATAGCGATCAATTTCGATCGCCACGAGGTACGGCCCAAGAACGTCGGCTACCGCCTTGAAAAGAATTGAGATGAGTGAGACGCCAACCGGCCATTTGTACGGGTTTAAATAGTGGAGCAGCCGCTTCATCAGGCGACTGTCATAAGCTTTACCTAGTACTTCCTCTTCTTGGGCCATCGTGTCAACTTAAAGATACCCTAAATAGATTAGAAATGAAGGCGTGAAGATGGAAAAGGTTTGTCTCAACGCCGCCCACGTAGGCCCCAGATGGGCGGACGAGCCAAAGCTCGCCAAGTGTTTGGTTTTAATTGCCCAGACCTTTACACCATCAGGCAGGTGGGATACCCGTCCATACGTGGGTTTTTATGCGACTTTCTTCAGCACCAACGCCGAGTTTTTCGACCCGAATCCCACGCAGTTACAGATCGCATGTTCGATTTGAACTTTACGGCCAACGTCGGGTACGTAATCCAAATCACATTCAGGATCGGGATGATCAAGATTGATTGTAGGAGGAATTTTGCCGTGTTCCATCGCAATTAACGTAGCCGACAGGCTGGCAGACCCGCAGGCGCCTTGCGCATGTCCGATCTGAGACTTCAACCCGGACATGGGAATTTTTCTCGCGTGCTCGCCCAGCGCGAGCTTTACTGCACGGGTTTCCACTCGATCGTTCATCTCCGTGGAAGTGCCGTGCAAATTAACGTATTGAATGTCCTCGGCCTGAATACCAGCCTCTTCCAGGGCCAGCGATATGGCCCGAGCTGGCTCGTCCGGCGATTCGCTCATGCGTACCCGATGAAAAGCTTCACAAGTCGAACCATATCCGGCGATCTCAGCATAGACGTGAGCACCGCGAGCCTTCGCATGATCGTAATCTTCGAGAACGAACATCCACGAGCCCTCAGCCATGACGAAACCGTCCCGGTCTGCCGAGAAGGGTCGCGACGCACTCTCAGGAGCGTGATTCCACGATTGCGTGAGCGCCCGCAACAACGAATAGCCTTTGATAATTCCCGGCGTGATCGGGGAATCGACGCCTCCCACCAGGAACATTGGCAGCACGCCAGCCTGAATGTGCTGGTAGGCGTAACCGATCGCATCCGTGGAAGACGTGCAGCCGGCCGTTACCACATGGCTGTAGCCCCGAAATCCGAACCGCATGCTGATTTCGCTGGGAATCGTCCCCATGGTGCCGCTGGGGATGCAGAACAGGCTTACCTGTTTGACGTGTCCGCTATGCCAGAGCCGGTATTGCTCTTCAGAGAATTCCTGTGCTCCGCCGCCGGTACCCAGAATCACCCCAATTTCGCGCTTTTCATCCATTGACATGGCTGCGGGATCAAGGCCGGAGTCTTTGATCGCTTCGGTCGAAGCGGCGATCGCGAGCGGCACGACTCGAGAAACGTGCTTGCGCTCGCGGGCATCGACCCATGCCAGTTCGTCGAATTCAGGAATTTCTCCCGCTATGTGTACTGGCAGCGAAGAAGGATCAAAACGGGAGATGCGCTTCACGCCCGATCTTCCCGCAAGAATTGAAAGACAAAACGCTTCTTTGCCGATGCCATTTGGGCTAACCACGCCCATTCCGGTGATAACTATGCGAGGAACCGTGCGGTCTTTAGACAATCGGGCTGACTTCTCCTGGTAGACTTTGATGCTTCGAACCTGACCTAAAACTTCCGTTTCGCAACTCTTCCCAACATTCCACGTTACGCGAAGTGGGATAATTAGTCACGATGCCGCTAGGGCTTTATATCTCGGTGCCGTTCTGCCGCAGCAAATGCAGTTACTGCAACTTTGCCTCGGATGTCTTTTCCCGCGCCGTATTCGAACGGTACATCGATCGAGTCTCTGTTGAAGTCGACTCTGCCAATGATACTGCTGAACAAATTGGTGGCCACTTCGAAGCAATAGCGGACTCCATCTTTGTCGGCGGCGGCACCCCTACGATACTCGATATAAATCAACTGGAGCGGTTATTTGTCACAATTTCGCAAAAGTTTCTAGTGCCAGACGATGCTGAAATCACGGTCGAGTGTGCCCCAGGAACGCTGTCTTCCGCGATGATTGACGCATTAAGACGCTGCCGAGTAAATCGTGTAAGCCTGGGAGTGCAATCGTTCGTGGATGCGGAGGCCTCCTCTGTCGGGCGCCTGCATAAGCGCGCCACCGTGATCGACGACATCTCACAGTTGCGCGCCGCCGGAATAGAGGACATTAACATAGACCTCATCGCCGGCCTTCCGCACCAGACGTCGGAAAGTTGGGAGATCTCTTTGGATGAGGCGCTTGCGTCAGAGGTACCTCACGTCAGCGTTTACATGCTTGAGGTGGACGACGACTCCAGGCTTGGCCGGGAGTTGATGGCAGGGGGAGCGAGATACCACGCTCACTTCGTCCCCGACCAAGACCTGACTGCCGATTTGTACGAGACGGCATGTGCACGGCTCAACGCAACGGGTGTGCGCCAGTACGAGATATCGAATTTCGCCAAGAATGGCTATCAGTCGCGCCACAATCTCAAATATTGGACGCGTCAGCCGTATCTAGGCTTCGGCGTCGATGCTCACTCGATGCTGCGATGTTCCGCTACTGGAGTAGAAGGCGTACGATTTTCTTCCTCCGAGACATTGGAAGCCTATGTTGCGGGTGCCCCCCTAAAGAAGACGGCCGTTTCATCTCAATGTGCGTTGGAAGAGACCTTCTTCCTCGGTTTGCGATTAACCACCGGTGTGAATCTAAATCAAGTGGCAGAGGAGTTCGGTGAAGCGGCGGTTCGAGCATTAACGGGCACGATTTCGGAATGCCAGGAGTTGGGGCTGCTCGTGAGTGAGAACCATTGGATCCGCCTCACCAACCGGGGCAGGCTCCTTTCAAACGAGGTGTTCGAGCGCTTCATCGCAACCCCTTGTGGGGCGGGCGCCCTCGTCTGCCGCTGAAGATGGTTTTGCTTCTGGCTTGGGACGTAACGCGAGGGAAAAAAGAACACGAAGCGCCACAGGTCAAAAGCCAATCTAGAACCGGTGGACAAGAGTGTCTCCCCCACACAACCTCCCGGCGGTAACTTTGAGGGCCTGAAATCGCTGTGTTCTAATCCAGGTAATCTGCGGAAATACCATGCGAACGGAGACGTATCTTGGACTTCCAACTAAACGAAGAACAGCTGCAACTTAAGAAAAGTGTTCGTGAGTTCGCGGAGCGTGAAATCGCGCCTAACGTCATGAAGTGGGACGAGGCTGGCGAATTTCCGCTCGCAACGGTAAAGGAACTGGGCAAACTTGGTCTGCTCGGAACAGTCTTCCCTCCCGAATATGGCGGCGCGGGCATGGGATATGTTGAATACGTCACCGCAATTGAAGAGCTTTCTCGAGTCGACGGTTCTGTGGGCATCATCGTGGCGGCGCACACTTCTTTGTGTTCGAACCATATATTTCTTGCGGGAAACGACACCCAAAAAAAGAAATACGTCACCCCCTTGGCCTCTGGAGAGTTCATTGGCGCGTGGGGCCTGACCGAGCCGTCATCAGGATCGGACGCAGGCAGCGCTCGCATGACGGCCGTCCGAAAGGGAAACAACTGGGTGCTGAACGGCACCAAAACCTTTTGCACCAATGGCCACTATGCCGATGTGCTGGTGGTGATCGCGGTGACCGATCGCGCTGCCCATACTCATGGCCTCTCAGCGTTCATCGTGGAAAAAGGGACGAAGGGTTTTCGTCCCGGCAAAAAAGAAAACAAGCTTGGCTTGCGAGCCAGCGACACTGCGGAATTGATCTTCGAAGATTGCGTGATTCCCTCTGAGAACCTTTGCGGCAAGGAGGGTAACGGCTTTATCGACTCCATGCAGGTACTCGATGGCGGCCGGATCTCCATCGCGGCTTTGTCGCTAGGGATGGCCGAGGGGGCCTATGAAGCTGCGTTGAAATATTCCAAGCAACGCAAGCAATTCGGCAAAGCGATCAGCGATTTCCAGGCGATTCAATGGAAACTGGCTGATATGGCAACCGAGATCGAAGCCGCAAGACTTTTAACGCTGCGCGCTGCGGCCATGAAAGATGCGGGGATGAAGACTACCCTCGAATCTTCTATGGCCAAGCTATTCGCAAGCGAAGTAGCCGTGCGTTGTGCTAACGAAGGCGTGCAGATCCACGGCGGTTACGGATTTATCAAGGACTATCCCGCGGAGAAGTTTTATCGCGATGTGAAACTGTGCACCATTGGCGAAGGCACAAGTGAAATCCAGCGACTCGTAATCGCCAGGCAATTGCTGAAGGATTAATTCGATCCGCGATTAGAAGGCTTTGCCTCATTTATCGCGGAGCACCGATATGGTCGACGGAACGCAAATCCCAACCGCCACAACTCAGGACGAGCGGACCATAGCTCTTCTGGCCCACATGTTGCAAATCGTGCTTTGGTGGATCGCTCCCTTGATAATTCTTGTTATCAAGCGAAACTCCAGGTTTATTTCATTCCATGCGCTGCAGGCTCTGCTCCTGCAAGGGGTTTATTTGCTGGTATTGCTTGCTGGATTGACCCTAGGCTTCGGTGCTCTTGCGTTCGCGGCACTCATGTCACCCCCGGCACAGCATGCTACGCACCCTGAGTTTGTATTTTTTATGCCAATCCTCGTTGTGGCTTGGATGAGTATGGGATTGTTAGTGCTTCTGGCAGGAATTATTTACGGTGTGAAGGCCGGCCGAGGAGAGTGGGCTGAGTATCCAGTCCTCGGTCGGTGGTGTCTGAGACTCCTTAAGCTTGGCCCTGGCGGCATTCCGCGGTAAACCACTTGATGATCCTGTTTGTCATTCTTGTTTATCATTCTTGTTTAACCTGCCCTGCTTTACACTAATCAGCTTGGACCCAAGCCTCCAACCTTTAATCGATCGTGTTCGCACCGGCGACCCGCGCTCTCTTTCTCGTGCCATCAGTATGGTCGAAGATCGCACTCCTGGTTGGTCAGAGTTGCTCAAATCAGTTTTTCCGTACAGCGGAAACGCGAAAATCATCGGACTAACGGGACCGCCGGGCGCGGGCAAGAGCACGCTGGTCGATCAACTGGCGCGACACTATCGTAAGCAGAATCAGACGGTCGGAATTATCGCAGTCGATCCCACCAGCCCTTACACGGGAGGTGCAATTCTCGGCGATCGCATCCGTATGCAGGAGCATTTTTCCGATCCGGGAATCTACATCCGCAGTATGGCCACCCGCGGTTCCCTGGGTGGGTTGGCACGAACTACCGCTGACGTCGCGACTTTACTCGACGCCGCCGGCCGCACACTGGTCATGATAGAAACCGTGGGAGTCGGCCAGGATGAAGTGGATATCGTGCGCTTGGCGGACATTACCGTCGTGATTTTGGTGCCGGGTATGGGCGACGACGTCCAAAGCATCAAAGCTGGCATCATGGAAATTGCAGACATCTTCGTCATCAACAAAAGCGACCGAGAGGGCGCTGAGCGCGTAGAGCGGGAAATTCGTGCCTTGCAATCACTGGCGGTCCGTAGTGACCATTGGACTCCTCCCATCGTGAAAACTGTGGGCAGCGAAGGAACTGGCATCGAAGAGCTCGCAAGTCTCATCGCAAATTACGAGACTTATCTAAAAAAAGAGAATCTAATCCTCCAAAAAAGGGTGCAGAACTGGCGTGAGCGACTGCTCGAAATGTTGCGGGACTCGCTTTTGCAAAGGGTGCACGAGCGGATAGGGGACAGTCTTGATAAATATGCCGCAGAGATCGTTGAACACAAGCGCGACCCGTACGAGTTGGTGGCAGAGATTGTGGATCGGATGGAAAAGGTCAAGGCCTGAGCTTTTGGAATGCCTGGCTGGTTCGTAGGCCTTGCCACGATCAAACGCTCGCGCCCACACTGAGTAGAAGGAGAGAAATTGAATTTCAGCATCGATCATATTGGTGTTGCGGTGAAGTCGCTGGAAACGGCGAAAGGCATTTACGAAACGCTCGGACTGAATGTTTCTCCAGAAGAGACCGTCGAAGCCGAACAGGTCCGAGCGGTAATGGTGCCGCTGGGCGAGAGCCGACTGGAGTTGCTCGAGCCCACATCTGAAAATTCGGTTATCGCAAAATTTATCGGCAAGCGCGGCGAGGGACTTCACCATGTTTCTCTTCGCGTGCCGAACCTGGCAACCGTGGTGGCCCGGCTAAAGAAAGATGGTGTGCGCCTGGTCTCCAGCGAAATCAAGGTCGGTGCCGGCGGACATCGCTATGTATTTGTCCATCCCTCGAGCGCCGGGGGAGTCTTGTTGGAGTTGGTGGAGGCTTAGGCGCGCATAAATACGCTCCCCACAGTCATGCTTATTCTCGCCGCCGACACCTCGGGCAGACATGGCAGCATAGCCTTGGCGCAATGCAATCCCGATAGTTCGTGTGAGGTGATTGAAATCGCCGCGCTCGAGGGGGGGACATTTTCAGCGCAACTGGTGCCTCAGGTATCCGCGCTTCTCGCGAAACACGGTTTCACTAAAGGTCACATCGATGGGTTTGCAGTGGTCGCGGGTCCAGGCTCATTCACCGGCCTTCGTATCGGCCTCGCGGTGATCAAAGGCTTGGCAGAGGTTCTTGCCAAACCTATTGCCACGGTGTCTTTACTGCAGGCGATCGCTGTTGCTGGCCAATCCGAGGGCAAGGTAATAGCCGCCTTGGATGCTGGCCGAGGTGAAGTGTACGCGGGCGAGTACGAAGTTAACCAAGGCGCTGCAAACTTGACGGCTGAAAGATTGATAACTCGCTCTGAATTGATACAAGCAACCGCCAGCTCGGTAGTCGTGACTGCGGACCAGAGTTTAGCTGCGTGGGGGCGCGCGCAAGGACTGCGAGTGGAAGAGGTCGAGCTTCCGCGCAGTGACGCGATTGCACGACTCGGATGGCGAAAAATCCTAGCCGGAGAAATGTTGTCCTCCGCGGAACTCGACGCCAACTATATCCGGCGCTCGAGCGAGATTTTTGCGAAAGACAATTCCGGGCATTGAATCAAACTGGCTAAAAACAATTGGGAAACCTGAGAGAGAGCATTCGCGAGGCCGTCCCCGATGATCTGCCCGCTATCGTGGCTTTGGCAAAGAATGCAGTCATAGCGGCGCAGTGGTCTCTCGAACATTACGAGGCGATATTTCGTGCGGGAGGTACCCACCGTATCGCTCTCGTCGCAGTTGAGAAATCACGACACGACGAACCTCGAGTCCAAGGATTCATCGTCGCTCAGGCCATTGCCTGCGAGTGGGAGATCGAGAATATCGCTGTCGATACTTCGGTACAGCGGCGTGGGCTGGGCCAGCGTCTGCTGGTGCACCTTCTGGAAATCGCAAGGGCAAAGGGGGCAAAAAGTGTTTTTCTCGAGGTTCGCGAGTCAAACTCTATAGCGCGCTCCTTCTATGAAAACGCATCTTTTAGCGAAGGCGGGCGTCGCAAACGATACTATGAAAACCCAAAAGAGGACGCGATCCTCTATCGTCTGGAGCTTGCTTGATTTGCATCAATCCTGGTGCACGACTTTGACAATGAAAAGTGGTTCAGAAAGGAATTTGGGATTGATGCGGGCGGGACCCTGTGGTAGGTTAGGGCCGTACAAACGTTCAGGAGGGTCTACTGGATGACTCCAAAAGACCAGCTCTTGGCCAGCAACGAAGAGTTCCGCAAGCTGGCACAGGAGCACACGCAGTACGCGCAACGTCTCGATTCACTCACCCTAAAACGATATCTCACAGAAGATGAAAAGCTGGAAGAAGTGCGGCTTAAAAAGCTGAAACTGCGGCTCAAGGACCAGATGGAATCCATGGAGCGGCAGTTGCGCATTGTGTTGCACCAAGGCCAAGTCGCATAAGCGCAATCCTCCAAAGTCATGCGGCCCTCGTCGCGCTGGGTTTTGTCTGTCTGGATTCAGGCGTGGGTAAGGGCCATTTTTACTATCATTACATCGCAACGCGACCGGTTTGGCCCGCCTGAACTATAATTCTCACAACCCTCATGGTTCTTGATGGCTACTATTACGCTATTGCGCTCATTGGCGTTGCGGTACTCATGGCGTGGCTGGCGTCCCCCGTGTGGGGCTTGCCTGCGTGTCTGCTGGCGATTTTCTTCCTCTGGTTCTTTCGTGATCCACAGCGTGCGATACCGGACTCCCCTGGTGCCATTGTCTCGCCCGCGGACGGGAAGGTCACAGATGTGTCGCCGGTTCTGGCGGATGGTATTCAACGGATCCGAATCAGTATTTTTCTCAGTGTGTTCGACGTCCACGTTAATCGTTCTCCGCTGGCCGGGGTGATTCGCGACATCCGTTATCAAAAGGGCAAATACCTCAATGCGATGAATCCAGCTTCGGCCGAGCACAACGAGCAGAATGCCGTCACCGTTGAGGGCGATGGTCAGGTTATTATTTTCAAGCAGATCGCGGGGTTGTTAGCGCGCCGCATTGTGTTCAACCGGAAAATAGGCGATCACGTAGAGCGCGGGGAACGGGTTGGTTTGATCAAATTTGGCTCACGCGTTGACGTCTTATTGAACGCTGCGGCCGCGATGCAGGTCAAAATAGGCGACCGCGTCAAAGGTGGCGCGAGCATACTGGCGTACTCGCCCGAGAAGCCGATTTCGAACAGCACGGTCGGCTCGGAAGCGGTCCGTCAAGGAGCACTTTAATGGATTCCGAAGTGCCCGAAATGCAAATACGTCCGCGCGAAGGCCATCCTCGAAGACTGAACAAAGGCATGTACATCTTGCCTTCGTTATTCACAACCGCCAATATCGCTTTCGGTTACTATGCGATTTTGCAGATCGCGCACGGAACCAGCGCCGACGCTTGGCATTACGACAACGCAGCCAAGGCCATCGGATTTGCTGTGTTATTTGATGGTCTGGACGGTCGGATTGCTCGCATGACCGGCACCAGCAGCGAATTCGGCAAAGAATTAGATTCGCTGGCCGATGTGATCACCTTCGGCGTGGCACCTGCGTTGCTGGCCTGGATGTGGGGATTCCGGCAACTGCCGTCGAATCTGGGTGAGTTGTATAACAAGTTGCTTCAGTTTGGCGCGATCGCCAGCTTTTTGTTTCTAATGGCGGGTGCCAGTCGTTTGGCGCGCTTCAATATCACAAGTAATCCCCAGCCCTCAAATCCCGGCCGTCCGGGCAAGAAATATTTTGTCGGCATGCCTATCCCTGCGGGTGCAGGCGTGATTGCGGCGGTCGTTCATTTTTCTGAAGGCGATCCCATCACATCATGGTGGACTGCGATCACCTGGATGTTGATGGTCGTGGCCGTCGGATATCTCATGGTAAGCACCTGGCGCTTCTACAGCTTTAAGGACATTGACTTCCGCTCCCGGCAGCCGTTTCAGCTTGTGATTCTGTTTGGACTGTTGTTTGCGGCCGTTCGTTTCTATTCCAAGTGGGTATTGTTTCTGATCGCACTGCTCTATGTATTTTCGGGAGTGTTCTGGCGGCTGAGATGGATCTTCCGCCGGAAGGGAAGCCCGCCACCCCCGCCAGCCTATACTGAAGTGTCGCAAACCTCATGAGTTCGAATTTCAAGGTTGTTCCCATCGCTCGTCCTGATCCGGTTCGTACCAGCGACCGTTACCGGCTTGCCATCGTTGGCGCCGGCACGCTCAAGGGCAAAGATCTGGCTGAGGTTCTTACTGACCGTAACTTTCCGGCGGGAGACATCAAGCTGCTCGACGATAACGAGTCGCTGGGTCAATTGGAGTCTGTGGGCGACGAGGTGTCGTTCATTCAGAGCGTACGAGCCGAGCAGTTTGAGCGAGTCGATTTCACGTTCTTTGCCTGCGATCAGGAATGTACCCGGCAAAACTGGAAGAAAGCACAGAAAGCCGGCAGTTCGATCATCGATCTCTCGTACGCTTTGGAAGACGAGCCGGGTGCGGAAATCAAATCGCCGTGGATTCAGCGGCAGTTGGGCCAAACGCTTACGCCGGAATTGCAGCCCGGACCGGCGGTGGTGGCGCATCCGGCTGCAGTCGTGCTGGCGCTTCTGATTTTGCGCCTGCAGAAGACTGGTTCCGTGAAAAGGGTTGTTGCCACCACATTCGAACCTGCATCGGAACACGGCCAGAAGGGAATGGATGAACTTCACGAACAGACGGTGAACCTCCTATCCTTTCAGCAGTTGCCCAAGAAGGTATTTGATACGCAGGTGGCGTTCAACATGGTGGCTCGCTATGGCGAACAATCAGTTCCGCCGCTACGTGTGGTGGAACGAAGAGTTCTCAGTCATTACCAGCGGATCGCTCGCCAGGAAGCATCGCTTCCATCGTTGCTCCTTCTTCAGGCGCCCATCTTTCACGGGTACGCCTTCACCCTGCATGTCGAAATGGAAAAACGGGTAGAAATCGAGAGTATTTCCAAGGCAATTGCCGGAGAACATGTCACAATTTCCGCTTTAGCTGATGAGTCACCAAGCAACGTCAGCGCGGCGGGACAAGGCGATGTCCAAGTGTCGATACAGCCCGACCCAAATCTCGCTAACGGGTTTTGGCTCTGGGCCGCGGCCGACAACCTGCGGATTGCCGCCGCTACTGCCGTGGAGTGCGCCGAAAATATGGCCACGTCTCGTCCTAAAGGAAAAATCCAATGAACCGCGCGGTGGACGGTACAAGGGACAGGTTCTCGTCCACGATGAGTGGTGGGGAAGAGCGGTTATCTGGCTTTCGAACTCTATTGTCGGCATTAGTGGTTTTGGTTCCACTTTGTTGCACCGCTTGCGGATACCATACCGCCGGCCATGCGGCCGCATTGCCCTCAAGCGTTCAAACCATTGCCATACCCGCGTTCGTCAATCAGACCCAAACCTACAAAATCGAAAAGAGGCTGACCGCGGCGGTCGTGCGCGAAATGGTGACGCGAACCCATTACCACATTCTCAACGAGCCCAGCGACTCTGCCGATGCCACGCTTCGC